>Ga0181593_10000605_pt1 | contig 31599 bp, 28 predicted proteins | sample 071ome_19_FD_133756 | JGI IMG/M metagenome (GOLD analysis project Ga0181593, IMG submission 133756) | Coastal salt marsh microbial communities from the Groves Creek Marsh, Skidaway Island, Georgia - 071413AT metaG (megahit assembly) | ecosystem: Environmental > Aquatic > Marine > Intertidal...
CAAACTGCAGACCCGCCACCGTCAGAATGGGCAGGGCAGCATTGCGCAGGGCGTGGTGAAACAGCACGGTGCGTTCGCTGGCGCCCTTGGCCCGCGCGGTGCGGATATAATCCGAGCCCAGCACCTCGAGCATCGAGGCGCGGCTAAGCCGGGCGTATTGGGCCAGATAGATCACCGCCAATGTAAAGGCAGGTAAAACCAGATGATGGGCCACATCCAGCACCTGCACATGCCAAGGCGCATCGCGCAGCCGGACCGATTGCATACCCTCGACGGGAAAAATGGGTAAAACGCTGGCAAACAGGATAATCAGCATAATGCCAGTCCAAAACACCGGCACCGCATAGCCCACGGTGGCAAAAACCGAGACAAAGGCGCTCATCAGCCCATTGGGCTTGCGCGCGGCCAACACCCCCAAAAACACGCCCAAAAAGATGGACAAAAGCTGTGCCACGATCACCAACAAAATGGTGGGCCCGATGCGTTGGCTGATCAGTTCGGCCACAGGTTTGTTGAAAAAGAAGCTTTCGCCCAGATTGCCCGAGGCGACATTGCCAATATAGATGGCCAGCTGCGTTAAGACCGGTTTGTTCAGGCCGTATTCTTCGCGGATCTGTTCCAGCATCTCTTCTGTGGCGCCGCCCATTTCCCCTGCAATCACCACCGCCGGGTCGCCGGGGGCCAAGCGGATAAGAAGGAAGTTCAGCACAACCACGAACAGCATCAAAATCAGCCCATAGGCCACGCGTTTAAAGATGTAGGAATTGCTCATGTCACCTGCGCCTTAGGGAAACAGGGCCGCGCATGGCGGCCCTGATGTGTGATGTCGTTAAGCCAGGCTTATTTCGACCAAGACACGTTATCCATGGGGTGCATGGTGCCCCAAATGCCTGTGGGCACGTCCTGCAAACCGCTTTTGTAGGCGGTGTGGTAGGGCAGCGCGTTGATGAAATAGATCGGCACATCCTGCCCGATGATTTGCTGGAATTCACCATAAAGCGCTGCGCGCTTGGCTTGGTCCAGCTCGACCGCGGCTGCGTTCAGCAGCTCGTCTACCTTCGGGTTGCAATATTGCTGGGTGTTCGACCAGATCACGCCCTTGCGGATATTGTCGCATAGATAGGTGCGGTGCACACCAATCACCGGGTCACCCCAGTTAAAGACAACGTCCATCGACAGCTCGAAATCATGCCCGCCCACGCGGCCCGCCCAAGTGGGGAAATCGGGTGCTGCGCGCACTTCCAGTTCGATACCGATCTTTTTCAGCTGCGATTTCATATATTCCGCAACCGATTGCTGCTGCTCTTTGGGGCCGGGAATGTAATCGATGGTCAGCGACATGCCATCGGCAAAGCCAGCTTCGGCCATCAGCGCCTTGGCTTTGTCCAGATCCACGTTATAGGGCGCGATGCTGGCATCAAAGAACGGGCTGCTTTCGATGATCGGCCCGCGCTGAACCTGCGACACGCCCCGGTGCAGGGCTTTGGTGATGAAATCGCGATCCACCGCATAGGCAATGGCCTGACGTACGCGCACATCTTTCAGCTTGTCGGACTGGGTGTTGAAGGCCAGCCAGTTGATCGGGCCCACACCTGCATAGCCCTCGGCGGTGATGGTCAGCCCATCGACCTTTTCAAGGCGGCGAATTTCTTGGCTGCCAGCCATAAAGGGGTACAAATCCGCATCGCCATTTTCCATGGCGATCAACAGCGCCGATGGGTCTTTGACGATACGTACGATGATTTCGTCCAGCTTCGGGCGCCCTTCGAGAAAGAAATTGGGGTTTTTCTTCATCACAACGGCTTCGCCGGGGGTGAATTCGGTCAAGATAAAGGGCCCCGAACCCACCGGCGCGCTGTTGGCGGGGTGCGATTTGGGATCTTGCCCATCACCGTAGACATGTTTTGGCAGAATCGGTGCCAAAGCCGGGGACAGCGCCAGCATCAATGCCGGGTGCGGTTTGCTAAGCTTGAACACGGCTGTATGCGCGTCGGGCGTTTCGACCGCTTCCACCGGGGCAAACATGGATTGGAAGGGGTGGTTTTCTTTGATCGTCATGATCGAGAAGGCCACATCTTCGGATGTGACGGGTTTGCCATCGTGGAACGTGGCATTGTCCACCAGCTTGAAGGTTACGGTCAGGCCATCGGCGCTGGTTTCCCAGCTTTTTGCCAGATAGGGCTGCGGTTCCCAGCCGTTGTCATAGCGCAAAAGCGAGGCAAAAATCTGCGTCGAAGGCACAGCCGTGGCCGTGCCCGATTGTACGGCGCCGTTCAGGTGGCGCGGTGTTTGGGTTGAGGCAATCACCAGCGTGCCTTCGGCAGCCACTGGCGCGGCCGACATGGCGCTGGCTGCAATCACGGCAGCGCCCAATAGGCGGGTCAGTTGTTTCATCATGGTCTCCCTGTTTGCGGTCTTATTGTTTAGTATTTTGCATTCAGGCTAGCGGTGTGTGAAAATACAGAAAAGCGTGTTTTATACACGGCATTTCACCATTTTATAGTTTTACTCTCACCTGCAGGTCGCAGGACCAAATCGTCAAACGCTTGGGATTGGGCCATTTTTTCACAGATATCCAACACCGCCTGCACAATCGACGACCGGCGCGAGGCGTTTGTGTAGGCCACGCCAAATTCTGGCGTGTGCAGCGCGCCCGAAATCGGGCGGCAGACATAGCCATTGGTGCCTTGCCTGTCTGATGGGCTGCAGATGTTCAAAACCGAATGGCCAAAACCCGCAGCCACCAGCCCGCGCAGCACGGACGAGGATTTGGTGGTATGGGCGATCTGAAATTTCAGCCCGTATTGGCTGAAAACCGCGGCGAAATATTCAACCGTTGTGGGCAAATCCAACATAATCAATGGCTTGGTGGCCAGTTGCGCCAGCGTAACCTCTTCGGCCTGCGCAAAGGGCGAGCTTTCTGGCAACAGCGCATAGGGCCGGGCCTCGAACATTGGCATGAAAGGCAGGGTATCGGGCATGGTGCGCCGATAGGTCAGCGCCAAATCGATACGCCCGTTTTGCAGCAATTGCACCATGGCCGCTAAATCTGTTTCCACCAGATCCACCCGCACTGCCGGATAGGCCTGTGCCAAAATTTTCATAAGTCTGGGCAGAACATGCGGCGCGCTGGGCGCATAGCAGCCCACATGCAGCGTGCCGGTCAGATCGCCCGAGATCGACATCAGATCTGATTCGAAGATACGCGCTTGGTCTAGAAAATCGGCAATCCGCAGGCCCACACGGCGGCCAGCATCGGTGGGCTGCAGCCCCTTTGCGGGAACGCGGCGAAACAGCTCTTGGCCGACGCTTTGTTCGATGGCATCCAGCGCCGCAGTGATCGAGCTTTGCGAAATGTTCATCTCGGCGCTGGCTTTCACGATCGACCCGGTGCGCAGCGCGGCATCATAATAGCGCAGCTGTTTAAGCGTAAAATACATGGTGTTCCCCGCAAAAATGTATTTTTTCTGCACAGTAAATCTATTTTTGATAAAAACAATGCTGCGCTACCCCTTGGGGAAACAGGGGGAAACCATGGCGCAGATCACCGTCTACCACGCCCGAAACATCATCACGATGGACAAAAACCAGCCCAACGCCACCCATGTGGCGGTGCGCGATGGCCGTATTTTGGCGGTTGGCGGCGCCGATTGCGCCGATCAGTGGGGGCCTGTGACCCATGACAGCACCTTTGCCGATGCGGTGCTGATGCCCGGCTTTGTCGAGGGGCATTGCCACATGATGTCGGGCTTTATTTGGGATTACGCCTATGCCGGCTATCACGACCGGATCGACCCCGATGGCAAGCTTTGGCGCGGCAAAACCGATATCGAAACCGTGATCACCGATATGCGCGCCTATGCCAATTCCATGCCCGATGATGAGCCCTTGCTGACGTGGGGGTTTGACCCGATTTTCTTGCAATCAGAACGGCTGAACCGCCATCATCTAGACCAGATCAGCAGCACCCGGCCGGTGGCGTTTTTGTTTTCGTCGGGCCATTTGATGTGCGTCAATTCGGTTGTGCTGGACATGGTGGGCTATGACGCGGCCACCAACGTCGAAGGGGTGATGAAAGGCGCAGACGGCGCCCCAAATGGCGAGCTGCAGGAAATGGCGGCGATGTTTCCGGTGATGCGCCGCCTTGGCATGGATTATCGCACCAAGGCGCACCAAGAAAAATATATCCACCAATTCGCCAAGGTCTGCGTGCGCGCGGGTGTGACCACCGCCACCGATCTTTTTGCCACCATCACCGATCAAGGCTTGGCCGAGCTAAAGCGCGTCACCGCCCAGCCCAGCTATCCGGTGCGCATTGTGCCCACCATCGCGGCCATGAATGCCGCCCCAGAAGAGATTGCCGCCCAAGCCCATGCCGTGGCCGCACATAGCCACGATAAGCTGCGCTTGGGGGCGGTGAAGCTGATGACCGATGGCTCGATCCAAGGGTGGAGCGCGCGGGTGCGCGCCCCGGGCTATGTGGGCGGCCAGCCCAATGGTCTGTGGAACACCCCGCCCGAAACCATCTTTGCGCTGTGCGAAGTGATGCAGCGCGAGCGCGTTCAAATGCACGCGCATACCAATGGCGACGAGGCCAGCGAAGTTACGCTAAACGCCATCGAAGCGGCGGCGCGCAAACACCCGTGGCCCGGCGCGCGGCATGTGCTGCAACATGCCCAGATGATGGAGGGCGGGCTGTTTCGCCGGGCTGCCGAATTGGGGGTCTGCGTGAATTTGTTTGTCAATCATATCTGGTATTTTGGCGACCAGCACGCCGCGCTGACCATTGGCGAAGACCGTGCAGCGCGCATGGATGGCTGCCGCAGCGCGCTGGATGCGGGCGTGGCGATGGCCATTCATTCCGACGCGCCCGTTACCCCGATGGGCCCGCTATTTACCGCCTCTTGCGCGGTCAATCGCAAAACCATGTCGGGGCGCGTTTTGGGCCCAGCCCAGCGTATCACCGTAGACGAGGCGCTGCGCGCCATCACCTTGGGGGCCGCCTATACGTTGAAAATGGATGCAGAGGTGGGCAGTATCGAGGCAGGAAAGCGCGCCGATTTTGCAGTGTTGGGCCAAGACCCCACCGCAATAGAACCGGCGCATCTGGCCGATGTGCCGGTTTTGGGCACGGTCACAGGTGGCCATGTGACGCTGCTTTAGATTTTGAAAAAGGACGATCAGATGGCGCCAATCACGGTATTTCAGGCCCGAAAAATCATTACCATGGATCCAAACTGCCCCGAGGCCACCCATGTCGCGGTGCGCGATGGGCGTATTCTGGCGGTGGGCGGCGCGGGCTGTGCCGATCAATGGGGCGATGTGGTCCACGATCACAGCTTGGCCGATGCGGTGCTGATGCCCGGCATGGTCGAAGGGCACGCCCATATGATGGCGGGGGCGATGTGGAAATTCGCCTATGCCGGTTTTCACGACAGGATGGACCCGCAGGGCAAATGGTGGCGCGGCAAGCCCGATATCGCCACCGTTGTGCGCGATTTGACAGACTACGCCCAATCCCTGCCCGAGGATCAACCGCTGATTGGCTGGGGGCTGGACCCGATCTTTTTCACTGGCGAGCGCCTAAGCCGTGCCCATCTCGATCAGATCAGCACCACGCGCCCCATCGCCATTATGTTTTCAAACTTTCACTTGATGTGCGTAAACTCGGCCGCTTTGGCGCAGGCGGGCTACGACCACGCCACCAATGTCGAGGGGGTGGTCAAGGGGCCCGATGGCGCGCCTACGGGCGAGTTGCAGGAAATGGCGGCCATGTTCCCGGTGATGCGCCGCTTGGGCATGGATTTTCGCGGCCTGTCGCAAACCGAAGCTGCGATTGAAAGCTATGGTGCCGTCTGCATGCGCGCAGGCGTGACCACGGTGACGGATCTTTATTCGCAAATGGAAGATGCAGATCTGGCCATTTTGCGCCAAGTCACCGCGCGAGCCAGTTATCCCACCCGGTTGGTGCCAGTGCTGGGGGTGGCGGGCGCCGATCCTGAAACGGCGGCCGCGCGCGCCCAGGCCTTGGCGCGCCAAGGCACAGACAAGCTGCGCTTGGGCGCGGTGAAGTTGATGACCGATGGATCGATCCAAGGGTGGACTGCGCGGGTGAAATGGCCCGGCTATGTGGGCGGCCAGCCCAATGGCATTTGGAACATGGCGCCCGACGAAATTCGCCGCATGGTGGCCACGATGCAGGCGGCTGGTGTGCAAATGCATATTCACGTCAATGGCGACGAGGCCAGCGAGGTGGCCATAGATGCCATTGAACAGGCCGCACGCCACAGCCCTTGGCCGGGCGCGCGCCATGTGCTGCAACATTGCCAGATGATGGGGCCTGATCAATTCGCCCGCTGTGCCGAGTTGGGCATTTGCACCAATATCTTTGCCAATCACATTTGGTATTTTGGTGATCAGCACGCCGCGCTGACCATTGGCGAAGACCGCGCCAAGCGGATGGATGCGCTGCGCGCTGCGCTGGATGCGGGCGTGCATGCCGCCATCCACAGCGATGCGCCCGTCACCCCGCTGGGGCCGCTCTTTACCGCATGGTGCGCGGTGAACCGGCAAACCATGTCGGGCCGGGTCTTGGGCGGGGCGCAATGTGTCAGCGTGGCCGAGGCGTTGCATGCCATCACGCTGGGGGCGGCCTATACGCTGAAAATGGATGGCGAGGTGGGCAGTATCGAGGCTGGTAAATTCGCCGATTTTGCCATTCTGGGCGAGGATCCGCTGGCAGTGCCCGCACAGGCGCTAAAGGATGTGCCGGTGCTGGGCACGGTTTTGGCCGGTCAGGTGCATCTGGCATGAGCGTGCTGCCACGCTTGCCGCTGACGGTGATTGGCGGGTATTTGGGGGCGGGGAAAACCACGCTGCTCAACCGGCTTTTATCTGAACCTCATGGTCAAAAGATCATGGTGATGGTGAATGATTTTGGCGCGATCAATATCGACGCGGCATTGATCGCGCAGGCCGATGGCGACACCATTAGCCTCACCAACGGCTGCGTATGCTGCACGATGGGCAATGATTTGTTCATGGCGCTGGGCGATGCGCTGGATCGCCGCCCGCGGCCAGATCACTTGGTGATCGAGGCGTCGGGCATCGCGGATCCTGCCAAAATCGCCATGGCCGCGCGGGCCGAGCCAGATATGGCCTATGGCGGCATCGCGGTGGTGGTGGATGGGCAAAACTGGCCGAAACTGGCCGATGACCCGCTGATCGGGGCGCAGATGCGCGGGCAGGTTCAGGTGGCCGATGTGCTGTTGGTGTCAAAAACCGGCGGGATGGTGCCGCCCAGCTTGGCGGTGCGTTTGGCGGCGCTGTCGCGGGCGCCGTTGATGGATTTGGCGGATCTGCCGCAGGTGGCACCAGTGCTGTTGGGGGGCGTGGCGCCCGCGCCACAGCCGGGGGCGCTGCCGGGGGGGATGGCCGCTCATCCGGCCTATGTGGGCTGGTCCCACCAAGGGGCCGAGCAGTTTGAACGCCGCACGCTTGAGGCGCTGCTGGCGGCGCGGCCGGCGGGGATTTATCGGCTAAAGGGGCACGTCTTAAGCCCAGATGGCGCGCTAGAGGTGCATGTTGTGGGCCCAACGGTGGATATCAAACCCGCCCAATCAGACAGCACCCGCATGGTGGCCATTGGGCTGGCAAGCCAGATAAACCGCGAAACCATCGCGGCTTGGTGGGCAAGCGCAGCCGCCTAGCAGCTTAGCAGGAAAATTTGTTTTGGTCTTGGTCAGCGGGGCCGCAAAACAGCCGATACAGCAGGCCGATCACCTCGTAGGTGTTGTTATCGGCCAAGCTGTAATAGATGGTCTTGCCATCGCGCCGGGTGGTGACCAGCCCCTCTTCTCGCAGCCGCGCCAGCATTTGGCTGACCGCGGCTTGGCGAATATCTAACAGGCTTTCCAGCTCGCCCACCGATTTCTCGCCCGAGCCAAGATGGCACAAAATCATCAAGCGCCCTTCATGGGCCAAGGTTTTCAAATACGTCGCAGCAGCTTGGGCGCTGCGGGCCATTTCGCTGGGCGGGGCAGGGGGGGCTTGTGTAGTCACTGGCTTGTTCCGTCGCTTTCCATCCTGTTTAACACCGGCGTGGCAAAAGGGCGAGGGTTACTCGTTTGCCGTGGGCGCACCCCCCTCAAAATGGTTCTCTTTTGCATAATCGCAAGGGGCCTCTTGCATTTGTAGGTGCAGCCCGTCGCCGGTGAATGGGTGGGCGCGTGCCAAATCTTCGTCAACCTCGATACCCAGCCCCGGGGCATCAGACAGGCACACATGGCCCTGTTCGACCTTTATGGTGCTTTTGATCAGCGCGTCATGGAACGGTGTTTCGATGGTTTCGGCCAATAAAATATTGGGAATCGAGGTGGCCAGATGCAGGTTGGCCGCCCATTCCACAGGCCCGGCATAAAGATGGGGGGCCATTTGCGCGCCAAAGCCTTCGGCGATGGCGGCCAGCTTTTTCATCTCCCAAATACCGCCAGCACGGCCCAAGGCCGGCTGCAATATTTCCGCCCCACCCGTGCGCAACAGCGTGGTGAATTCGGTCTTGGTGCTCATCCGCTCGCCCGTGGCAATCGGGATGCGCACGGCTTGGGCGACGCGGGCGAAATCTAGCAGGTTATCTGGGGGAATAGGTTCTTCGTACCACAGCGGGCTATAAGGTTCCAACGCTTGCCCCAAGCGGATAGCGCCTGCGGGGTTAAACTGCCCGTGGGTGCCAAACAGCAGGTCTGCACGATCGCCCACAGCGCTACGAATGGCGCTGCAAAAGGCAACCGATCGTGTGATGTCGCGCATGGCCGGCATATGCCCACCCCGAATGGTATAGGGGCCTGCCGGGTCGAATTTCAGCGCGGTATAGCCTTGATCTACATAATGTTCCGCGGCTTCGGCGTTCATCTCGGGGGAGACCCAAAACTGGGCGATGTCATGATGGGGTAGGGGGTAGAGATAGGTATAGGCGCGGATGCGGTCATTCATGCGCCCGCCCAGCAGCGCATATACCGGGCGGTTTCGCGCTTTGCCCAAAATATCCCAACAGGCAATTTCCAGCCCTGAAAACGCACCAATCACGGTCAGGTCGGGGCGTTGGGTGAAGCCCGAAGAATAGACGCGGCGGAACATCAGCTCGATATCCTCGGGCGAGCTGCCCTGCATATGCCGCTCGAATACATCGCGGATTACTGGCGCCATGGCCTGTGGCCCGATGCTAGAGGCATAGCATTCCCCCCAGCCTGTGATCCCGCAGGCGGTGGTCAGCTTGACCAAGATCCAATAGCGCCCCCCCCAGCCCGGCGCAGGGGGGGCAGTGATGATGATGTCAAGATCGCGTAGTTTCATGCGGGCCTCCCCAGCGGATAATCTGCGCCGAAGGTGCATGGGCCGCCCCGTCGGTGCAAGGCCAAATGCGGCAAGATATGCCGCAAGACGGCGCTAGCGCCCCAGCGCCCCGCTGCGTTGACCCAAAAACAACGCCAAACACAGCACCATCAGCGCAGCGGCCAGAAAAAACGGCGCACCGGGCAGGTAAAGGGGGGCGCCGGCGGCGGTGAAATAGGCAAAGACCTGCGTCATCAAAACCGGCGCGGTGGCCATGGCCAAGGCGCTGACCGATGTCAACAACCCCTGCAATTCGCCCTGCGCGGTGGGGGCCACGCTGTCGGACATGGCCGCCTGCAACGCCGGCATCGCCAGCGAGCCAAGCGCGGCAATGGGAATCATCGCCAGCAAAACCCGGCCATCTGTCAGGCTGGCAATCAACACCAAGGTGACGCATTCCATGGCCAAGCCAAAGATCACAGTGCCGCGTGGCCCCAGACGGGCCATGGTGGGCTGTACCAAAAACGCCATGGCCAGCGCATAGGACAGCCCGTAAATGCCCAACGACAGGCCAATCGTGCCCTCGCCCCAGCCAAAGCGCTCGGTCAGGAAAAAGGCCCAAACCGCCGGGTAGACATAGGTTGCCACGTTAAACAGGAAAAACACCGCCAGCAAAGGCGCCACGCCCGCCAAGCGTGCCACCGCGCGAAAGGCGCCAAAGGGGTTGGCGCGGGCCCAAGAAAACCGCCGCCTGCGACGGCGTGGCAGGCTTTCGCCCAACACCGCAAAGCCCAATAGCGCATTTGCCAAGGCCAATGCGCCCGCCGCCCAAAATGGCGCCCGGGTGCCATATTCGGCAAGAAACCCGCCCAAGATTGGCCCCAGAACAAACCCCACCCCAAAGCCCGCCATCAGCAGGCCAAAGCGCTGTGCCTTTTCGTGGGGGGCGGAAATATCGGCCATATAGGCATTTGCCGTGGAATGGGTGGCGGCGGTGATGCCACCTAAGATACGCCCGACCAACAGCAGCCACAGACTGCCCGCAAGCGCCATAATCACGTAATCGGCCGCCATGGCCAGAAGCGAGATCAGCAGCACAGGCCGGCGCCCCCAGCGATCCGAGAGGGCGCCAACCACTGGCCCGAACAAAAACTGCATAACGGCAAAGGCTGCCGACATAATGCCGCCCCATACCGCCGCCTGTGCCAGGCTGCCGCCGTCGACCTCGCGCAGCAGCGCTGGCATCACCGGCATGATCAGGCCCACGCCCATGGCATCCAGCGTCACGGTTGCGGTGATCACAAAAATCGGCAGGCGCCCGGGTGTTCCCATGCTAGTGGGGGCCTTGGTTTGCGCCTTGGTTTGCGTTTTGGGCAAAGCGCAGGGCGATCTCTGGGGCTTGGCCCATTTGCTGGGCCGGATCGAAAATATCGTCCAGCGCGATATCGGGGTGGGCCGCCTGCGCCAATTGGGCCAGTGGCGTTTGGCTGGCCATGGCGCTTTGGCACAGCGCTTTGACGGCCTCTTGCGCAGCGGGGCGGGGCAGGGTTTCGGCCAGCCGGAAGGACAGCGCCTCGGCGTGGATCAGGCCCAAGCCCTGCGCCAAAGTGGCGTGCATGCGCGCGGGCTGGGGGGCCAAGCTTTGCGCCAACTGGGCGCTTTGGTGAAGGGCACTGGCGGCGCCAAGGCATAGCTGGGGCAGGCACAGCCATTCGGCAAACCACGCCGCGCCATCGCGCGCCTCGCGGTGCAGGCCTGCGCCTTGCAGTACGCCGTTCAAAGCCACAATCTGATGGGCCAAGGCCACAATCGCCGACGGCGCCACCGGGTTTTGCTTTTGCGGCATGGTCGACGAGCCGCCCGTGCCCCCCAGCACCACCTCGGCCACATCCGAGCGGCACATCACCAACAGATCTTCGGCCATCTTGGCGCAGGCCGTGGCCAGCCGCGTGGCCCAAGCGGCGATGGCTTGAATGCGGCCACGCTCGGCGTGCCAGCTGTCGCCGGGGTCGGCCAAGCCTAGGCTTTTTGCCATATGCGCGCGGATCTGTGGTGCTTTGGGCCCAAGCGCCGCGCTGGTGCCCGCAGCCCCAGACAGCGACACGCATAGCAGCGCGCGTAGCCCTTCAATTTCCTCTCGCAGCGCCAATAGCGGCTGCCCCCATCCCGCCACCACCGCGCCAAAACTGGTGGGGGTGGCATATTGGCCATAGGTGCGCGCGGCCATAGGGGTATGGGCATGGGTTTGGGCCTGTCTGGCCAGATGGGCCAGTGCCGTGTCCAGATCAGCCCCCAGCAGCATCAGCCATTGGCGCAGCCGCAGCATCAGGGCGGTGTCGATAATATCTTGGCTGGTGGCGCCCCAATGCAGGTATTGGGCATATTCTGGCGCTTCCATCGCTTTGCGAAAGGCTGTGACAAGGGCAGGCACGGGCACCCCGTTTTGCCCCGTTGCCTGCGCCAGCGCCGCCGGGTCGATCTGCACCTCCATGGCCGAGCGTTGGATAAAGGCCGCGGCGGTTTCGGGGATCAGCCCCAAGTCGCCTTGGGCGCGGGCCAATGCCCCCTCAACCAGTAACATGGCGCGCAATTCGGCGGCATCGGTAAACAGGCGCCCCACCTCGCCCGTGGCAAACAGGCGGTGATAGAGCGGGCTTTCAAAAACAGATGCAGCCATGCTTAGCGCCCTTTTACAAATTGCGATAAAATATCGGCCAGCCCTTGTGGGTCGGCAAAAAACGGGGAATGCGCGCAGGCCATGGTGGCCACGTGATCTGCGGGCCAATCTTCGGTCATGGTGATCTGAAATTCTGGCGGGATCGTGCGGTCATCTGCGCAGCGCACGTAATAGCGGGGCAGCTTGGGGCTGTGCTGCAGCGGCACGGCCTCGGCTGTGGGCCGGGTGGCCTGAATGCACAGGTTTTCGGCGGCATAGTCTACCGTGCCGGGCGGGCAGTCGTGGTAGAACAGCGCGTGCAGATCATCGCGATCGACGCCCCAGCCTTTGCCATCTTCGCGCATGCGGATGAAGGGCAGCAGGGGTTGGCGCGGGGCCTGCATGCGCATCTGCGACAGGCTAAGCCCCGGGGCGGGCACATAGGCGCAGACATAGATCAGGGCCTGCACCTTTTCCGGGGACAGTTCAGCGGCCAGCGTGATAGGGTAGCCGCCCATCGAATGGCCCACCAACACGGTGGGTTCGCTGATGGCATCAACGATTGCCTTTGCGTAATCGCCCAAGCCCACTTGGGTATAAGGCGTTTTATCGGCGCCATGGCTGGGCAGGTCGATGGCGCGGGCATTGTGGCCCTTGGCCTGCAACAAAGGCAGCACATCGCGCCAGCACCACGCCCCGTGGGCGGCGCCATGGATCAACAAGAAATTGGTCATCTTTGCCCCTTTCTGGCCAGCCCCAAACCGCCCCGCACTTATGGGCTGGGGGTGGGGGGCTGCACATCTGTTTGTGTCAGCTTATAGGCCTTCCCAAAGCCCGCATTCAACAGCGCGTCGGTGATGGTGAAAACCACGAAATGAAAATCGCCAAAATCGGCGTAAAGGGCGGCTTTTGGGCGTTGGGCCAAGAAACGGCGGCGCGCGGCGTCATGTGCGGGGCTGGGGCGGGCCAAGATCTGGGCGGTTGCATGCAAGGTCAGGCGCGGTTCGGCCAATGGGTCGCCCGTGCCGCTGGGCTGGCCCAGCAGCAGCGCACAGGCCGGATGGGCCCGCAGCGCGGCCTTATGCGGGGCCAGATCTGACAAAAGCGACAAAACCACCCCGCCATCGCCCTGTGCCAGCGCAATACGCGAGACACTGGGCTGCATCCCGTCTGGTGACAGGCTGGCCAAGGCGGCATGATCGGCCTGCGCAATCAGGCCCTGTGCCATCTGGCGGGCCTGCGCGGTGGGGGCAAGAAAGGGCGTTTTTTCGGGCATAGGGGCCATCGTTGCAACTGCCGGCAGGCTGACACTGCCGGCAGTGCGGTGCAAGAGGGGCGAGAAAGGCGGCAGGCGCCTAGATGTCCAAAAACACCGTTTCCCCCTCGCCCTGCAGGCGGATGTCAAAGCGGTAGGCGCCTTCGCCCGTTTTGCGCGCGATCAGTGTGGACACGCGGTTGCGCTGTTCGATGCGTGCCAAAAGCGGATCTGCACTGTTGTCTTCATCCTCGAAATAAATGCGGGTGTGCAGCCCCACATTGATGCCGCGTGCGGCGATCCACAGGCTGATATGGGGGGCCTGCATCTGCCCGGTGCGGGCGGGCACGGCACCGGGCTTGACCGTGGTTAGGCAAAATTCGCCGCTGTCTTTATCGGCGGCAAAGCGGCAAAAGCCGCTTACAGCCGGGTCAGCCCCGGGCTGGCCGGCAAAGCGCCCGGCGCTGTCGGGTTGCCAGCTTTCGATCAGCGCGTCGCGCAGCGCCCAGCCGGTGCCATCAATCACCTGCCCGGTGATTGTGATCTGCTGGCCCAAGGCGCCGGGCTGAATGGGCGACAGGCCCAGATCTTGGGGATAAACGCCCTCGATACCCGCAAAGCTGGGGATGCAGCCGATATGCACATAAGGCCCCCCGGTTTGCGAGGCCGTTTCGGTAAGGTTGCTTAGGTGTTGGGGCATGTCACAGGCCCTCCAGACGGTTTTCAAACATGGTTTGGCGCCGCCCGCGCAGCACGATGTCGAATTTATAAGCCAGAAAATCCAGCGGTCGGGCCATGGGCATATCCAGCGGTGCCACCAAGCGATCAAGCTGGCTGCGGTTTTTGATGGTCGCAGCGATTGGGCAGCGCGCGATCAGCGGATCGCCCTCGAAATACATTTGGGTGATCAGCCGCTGGCCAAAGCTGTGGCCAAAGACCGAAAAATGAATATGCATCGGGCGCCATTCATTGCCGCGGTTGGGCCATGGATAGGCGCCGGGGCGAATGGTTAGAAATTGATACCGCCCCTGATCATCCGTCAGGGTGCGCCCGCAGCCGCCAAAATTGGGGTCAAGCGGGGCCAGATAGGTATCTTTAATATGGCGATAGCGCCCCCCGGCATTGGCCTGCCAAATTTCGATCAATGTGTTGGGCACGGGGCGGGCAAATTCATCTAACACCTGCCCATGCACCAAGATACGCTCGCCAATGGCGGGGCTGCCATCGGTGGCGAAATTCAACACCAAGTTATTATCCAATGGCCCGATCACCCCATGGCCAAACCGCGGGCCGGTTTCTTCCGAGGGGGTGGATTCCATCGATAAAAGCGGCCATTTCGGGCTGCGCGGCACCGATGTTTTATAGTCTGGATCATAGGGCACGGGGTGCATATCGCGCTGGCGCGGCACCAAGGGGCCAAGATCTGTCATTGTGATTGCTCCATTTCCGCGTAGGTCTGTTTGGCAAGCTTCAGCGCATGATTTGCCCGCGGCACACCGGCATAGATGGCGACATGCTGAAATGCCTCTAGCACGTCTTGCTTGCTGGCGCCGGTGCGGGCGGTGGCGCGAATATGCATGGGGATTTCCTCGAAATTGCCCGTGGCGGCCAACAACGCCAATGTCAGCATCGAGCGTTCGCGCAGGCTGATCCCATCCGAGGCCCAGACCGTGCCCCAGGCACCTTCGGTGATCAGGGTTTGAAAGGGCGTGTCAAATTCGGTTTTTGCCGCTTCGGCGCGGTCAACATGGGCATCGCCCAGCACCTGCCTGCGCACCTGCATGCCGGTTTCGAAACGGGTGGTTTTTGGGGTTTTCTCAGACATGGCCCACCTCGGCGATAAAGGCGTTGAGGATGCGGGCAAACTCTTGCGGGGCTTCGACGCAAGGCAGATGGCCCACGCCCCGGATCAATTCGAATTTCGAGCCGGGGATCAGGCCCACGGTTTCGCGCACCAGATCTGGCGGGGTCGAGCCATCTTCGCTGCCTGCAATGCCCAAGGTGGGCAGGCGAAGGCCGCTGGTGGGGGTGTAAAAATCGGTGCCGGCAATCGCCGCCGAACAGCCGGCATAACCGCCGGCATCGGTGCGCACCAACATGGTGCGCCATGCCTGCATTTCGTCCGTGTCGCGAAAGGCCTTGGAAAACCACCGCTCCATCACCGCATCGGCCATGGGCGCAATGCCCCCCGCGGCGATGGCATCGACGCGCTGTTGCCACATCTCGCGGGTGCCAATCTTGGCGCCGGTATTTGATAAAACCAAGGCGCGCACCAGATCCATGCGCTTTACCGCCAGCCCTTGGGCGATCATGCCGCCGATCGACAGGCCCACCAGCAAACAGTCTTTGATTTGCAAGTGATCCAACAGTTTTTCCAAATCACCCACCAGCGTGCCCATGGAATAGGGGGCCGGGGTGGCGCTGGTCAGGCCGTGGCCACGCTTGTCATAGCGGATCACGCGCAGCCCGGCGGGCAGCTGTGGCACGATTTTGTCCCACAGCCGCAAATCGGTGCCCAAGGAATTGGCAAAAACAATTGCGGGGCCGTTTTGCGGGCCCGCGTCGGTGTAATGGGTGCAAAGCCCGTCAAGATCGGCGACCAGCATCAGTAGGGTATCCCTGTATAGCATTCAGCAAAGGCTGTTTGTGCGGCGGTATTCTCGCGCAAAAAGGCCAGTTCTGCAGCTTGTATTTTGTGATCAAAGGCATCTTGTTCCGGGAAAGCATGCAAAAGCCGCGTCAGCTGCCAGCTGAACCGCTGGGTTTTCCACACCCGCGCCAAGGCTTTTTCGGAATAGCGATCAATCCCTTCGGCGCAGCCTTCGGCGTAATATTGGACAAGCCCGTTGAACAGGTAATGAATATCCGAGGCCGCGGTATTCAGCCCCTTGGCGCCTGTGGGGGGCACGATATGGGCCGCGTCGCCGGCCAAAAACAACCGGCCCCAGCGCATGGGCTCGCACACGAAGCTGCGCAAGGGGGCAATGGATTTTTCGATCGATGGCCCGGTTACCAACCGGTCTGCCACGGCGCTGGGCAGGCGGCGGCGCAATTCGTCCCAAAAGGCGTCGTCAGACCAGTTTTCCACTTTGTCTTGGGCGTCGCATTGAACGTAGTAGCGCGAAAGCTGGGCATTGCGCATGGAACACAGCGCAAAGCCACGGGCGGAATTGGCGTAGATCAGCTCGTCATTCACGGGGGGCGTATGCGAGAGAATGCCAAGCCAGCCAAAGGGGTAGACGCGTTCATATTCGCGGCGCACGGTGGCGGGTATGCTTTGGCGCGAGGGGCCATGAAACCCGTCGCAGCCAGCGATGAAATCGCAGTTCAGCTGATGGGATGTGCCGTTTTGTTCAAAGGTCACAAAGGGCGCATCGGTTTCCAGATCGTGCAGGGTGACCCCCTCGCAGTCGTGCAAGACCTTGCCGCCGCAGGCATCGCGCGCGGCGTATAAATCGCGCGTCACCTCGGTTTGACCGTAGACCATGACGTGGCGGTTGATCAGCTTGGCAAAATCGATGTGAAACATGTCTTCGCCGCAGGCCAGATGGGTGCCGTCGTGCAAATACCCCTCGGCCTGCATGCGCTGGCCCACGCCGGCCTGTTCCATCAGGCCCACAAAGCCCGTTTCCAACACGCCCGCGCGGATGCGCGACAGCACATGGGCGCGGCTGCGCCGTTCCAACACCACCGTGTCTATGCCGCGGCTATGCAGCAACTGGGCCAGTAACAGCCCGGCTGGCCCCCCCCCGATAATGGCAACCTGTGTGCGCATGAAACCCTCCTGTTCGCTGGGGCAGAGTGCGAAAAGTAGTTTACTTTGTCAATTAATTTTCACGCCCCACCAGTTTGGCGCATGCTTGTGAAAATTCTACGCCGCGATAGGCTGGCCCTATGTGCGGACGTTTTGCCCTGACTTTGCCCAATGATGCGCTGGCGCAGCTGTTTGCCGCCAGCCCGGCCAACACCCTGCCGTTATTGCCAAATTATAATATCTGCCCGACAAACCCGGTGGCCTGCGTGCTGGCATATGCGGGGGGGCGGCGCATTGGCCCTATCCGTTGGGGATTTGTGCCGCATTGGTATGCGCGGCCTGACGCAGGGCCGCTGCTGATCAATGCACGCGCCGAAACGATTGCAACAAAGCCGGCGTTTGCCGCAGCCGCGCGCAAGCGGCGCTGCCTGATTCCCGCCAGCGGGTTTTATGAATGGGAAAAAACCGAAACGGGGGCGCGCCTGCCATGGTACGTAACCCGGGCCGATGGCCAGCCCATGGTTTTTGCAGGTCTTTGGCAAAATTGGGCAGATGACACCGGGCGGCACGCCAGTTGCGCCATTGTCACCACCCCGGCTGGGGCCGATATTGCCGATATTCACCATCGCCAGCCGCTGATTTTGGACGCCAGTGACTGGGCCTTATGGTTGGGCGAGGTAGGCCATGGGGCGGCCCGCCTAATGCAACCCAGCCCGATGGGATATTTGCGGCGGTGGCGGGTGGGGCCAGAGGTGAATTCCAACCGCGCCAGTGGCGCGGGCCTGTGCCAGCCGCTGGCTTAGCGCTGCTCGAAGCTGATACCGCCACGCATGATACGCCCGTCTTGGGCGCTGTCGGCCAGCGTATCCCCCACCAGATCCCCGCTGTCTAATGCCTGTGTTTGATCGCTTGTAAGCCGCTGGCTGCGGCCAAAAAAATCGCCCTGCATTTTGCTTGAAATAACAACAGACCAGCTTTCGTTTTGCGACAGCCGTGGCGAAACAAACCCCGGTTTGGACTTATAAATCTGGCGCGGTGTTTCGTCGAAATTCACGAAAATCAGCCGGTCACCCGGCTGCGCAAAAGTGACTTCTGGAAAAAACGCCCCCGCGACGATGGCAATCTCGTGTTGGGTGGTGTTGCGCTCGGTCGCCATGGCCGGGTGGGCCAAAAGGGCGGCGATTATCCCCGCCAGAACATGGCGGCGCTGGGCGGAAAAAGGGGCGAGCATGTTGGGCCTCTGCATGTTGTGAAACAAGTGGCCTTAGGGCTAGGGGGCGAATGCGGCAGCATTGCGGCGCCGCCGTGGTGGGCTGCGGATTTTTGCTTGCTAAGGGGGGCGTGGCGGCGCTATGACATGCCGCATGCGGGTGTAGCTCAATGGTAGAGCCGCAGCCTTCCAAGCTGAAGACGTGGGTTCGATTCCCATCACCCGCTCCATAATCCCCAAATATTTTTTCCTAATATGCTGATTGGCAAGGCATTTATTCTTGCCGCCGCAGGGGCAGGCCGCGCGCCCATTGCTGGAAACCGGCACTCGTCTGGGCACTGGAAATCACCCGGGGCGGGAGCGTGTTTTTTGGGAAATGGGCCGCAGGCTGAGCGCCGTGAAGCAATGACGGCGAGTTGCCAAAGCCACTGAACCGATCGGCGAGAGGGCCAAGTTCGGCCCAACATGACCCGGGTTTACCCCTACCGTGCTTACTGTGCGCTAACCGTGGCAGTCAGCGCATTCGCGAAGGGCTGGTGATATATTGAAAATATTTGGTCGGAGTGAGAGGATTCGAACCTCCGGCCCCTGCCTCCCGAAGACAGTGCTCTACCAGGCTGAGCTACACTCCGACCGTGAGCGCGCGGATAGCCCAGCCAGCGCCGCTTGGCAAGGGCAAAAGCACGGGCCCAATGCAGGCCGTGGCCAAGGCTTGATGCCATAAAAAAGGCCCGCCTTGGGGCGGGCCTTTGGCAAAATCGTAAATTTTGGTGCCGTTACAGGCTGGCATCCAGTGCCGCAACCACGGCATCGCCCATATCGCTGGTCGAGACCGGCTGAACGCCATCTTCGCCCAGCAGGTCTGCGGTGCGCAGCCCATCGGCCAGCACCTGTTCCACGGCCTTTTCCAAACGATCGGCTTCGCTGCCCATGTCGAAGGAATAGCGCAACGCCATCGCAAAGCTAAGGATACAGGCGATTGGGTTTGCCTTGCCTTGGCCGGCAATGTCGGGGGCCGACCCGTGCACCGGCTCGTACAGGGCTTTGGGGCGGCCATTGGCCATGGGGGCGCCCAAGCTGGCCGAGGGCAACATGCCCAAGCTGCCGGTCAACATGGCTGCGGCATCCGACAGCAAATCGCCAAACAGGTTGTCGGTGACGATCACATCAAACTGTTTGGGCCAGCGGCACAGCTGCATGGCGCCGGCATCGGCATACATGTGGCTAAGTTCAACATCGGGATATTCCTCGTCATGCACTTTTTGCACAACTTCACGCCACAAAAGGCCCGATTCCATCACATTGGCCTTCTCCATCGAGCAGACCCGGTTGTTACGGCGGCGCGCCAATTCAAAGGCCGAACGCGCCACGCGCTCGATCTCGGATTCGGTATAGCGCTGGGTGTTGATGCCCACCCGCTCGTTGCCTTCCTCGAAGATGCCGCGCGGTTCGCCAAAATAAATGCCCGAGGTCAGTTCGCGCACGATCATGATGTCCAGCCCGGCCACCACGTCTTTCTTCAGCGAGGAAAAGTCAGCCAAGGCATCAAAGCACTGCGCCGGGCGCAGGTTGGCGTATAGGTCCATTTCCTTGCGCAGGCGCAGCAGCCCACGTTCGGGTTTTACGCTGAAATCCAGATTGTCGTATTTTGGGCCACCCACGGCGCCCAGCAGCACGGCGTCCACCTCTTGGGCGCGGGCCATGGTTTCATCGGTCAATGGGGTGCCATGCGCATCATAGGCGCAGCCCCCCACCAGCCCTTCGCTGACGTCGAAGGTGACATTGCGCTTGGTGCCGTACCAATCGATAATTTTGCGCACTTCGGCCATTACTTCGGGCCCGATGCCGTCGCCGGCAAGAATAAGAAGCGAAGGGTTGGTCATGGTTTTTTGTCCCCAGTGAAACGGTTTGGCACTGGCCTAGCGATTGGCGCAGGCGGGGTCAAGAAACGGCGATCAATTTTGCACAACTTGCGGCGGGGGCATGGCCTGCGGGGCGGGGGGAATGGCGATATCCAGCCATACGGGGCGGTGGCGGCTGGCCTTGGCGAAAATAGCTGCCTTGGGGCTTTGCGGGGCGGGCCACATCACGCCCCCCCCCGCGCAGTTGCAGGCTGCGGGCTGGGAAAATGCGGCTGGCTTGGCGCAGCCCCAGGCCCAGCCCCGACCAATCGACCGTTGGCAGGCCCAGATGGGGGCTTTGTGCATCGGGGTGCAGGCGGGGGTGCTGGGCCAAGCGCTGCAAGCCATCGCGCCGCCCTTCGCCCAGAAGTGGGTCAATATTGGTGACGCCCATAAGCGCAAAATATTGCCCCGGCAGCGCGGGCGCCAGCGTGCCATCCAACGCCTGCGCCCATAGGTGCAATTCATCGGCATTGCGCCTGCCATTGCGGTCCTCGGGTCCGTCGAACACCGGTGGGCTGGCATGAAAGGCCATCACCCAAAGCCGCCCCGCGCCCCCGGGCAGGCGCAGGGGCACGGCCCCTGCCCCCACGGCCGATAGCGGCTGCACCTCCAGCGCGGCGGCACTGGGAAAGGCGGTGCCATCGCTGCGTTTGGGCAGCGAGGCGCCGGGCAGATCGCGCCACAAAAGCCCGGTAAAATCGATCAATTCTTCGCTGATGATCGGCAACCGAGACAGCAGCACCATGCCACCCTGGCCGCGAAACGCCCCATATCCCAAGGCATCATTGGCCCGCCCCAAGCGCCCATCGCCGTTTAAATCCAGCCCGCTTGGCACGTCAGCATTGGGCATCGGCGCCAGAATATGGGCATAAGGGGCGCCATTTTGGGCCAAAAACCTGCCCAGCGCTGCCGCTGTGGCCCCACCCGCATCCAGATCGATATCGTGCAACAGCAAGACATCGGCATCCAACAGCGCGACCACCTGCGCCAGCGCCTGCAATTGCGGGTCTTTGCCCTGCACAATGGCGTGCAGCAACAGCCCCGGGCCCTGACGCGCGGCATCGCTATGATAGGTGGCAAGGCGCAGTGGCGGGTCGGCCCTGATGGCGCTGGCCCAAGCTGCGGCCCACACCAAAACCATCGCCCAAATCAGGCGGCGTGCAGCACCCCGGCACCGGCATGGCTGCGCGCGCGTTTGGTTTGGATCATCTGCGCCACCCGGCCAAGGGCGATGGCACGCATCAGCAAACAAAGCGGCATGATTGACCAAAACGTGATGCCCCAGATCAAGCTTTGCGGCCCCCATGTGCCACTGGGCAAGACCAGCCCAGCCGCCATTTGTGCCGCCATTGGCATCAGGAATGGCAGGCTAATGCCTAAGATCAGGTTAAGCCGGGCGGTAGATTGCAAGCGCTGCACCACGTCCTCGCCTGTGGTTGGGTCGAATGTGGGCAGGTTCAGCCACAGGTTAAACGCGCCCAGCCGTGCTGGCCAACCAAACAGCCGCACCAAGGCAAAAAATAGCGCCGCCGTGGCCAAGCTGATGGCATAGGCCAGCGCCACTGCCAAATACAGCTGCCCCGTCAATTCGCCCAAGCCACTGGCCGAAAGCCAGTTCAAAAACAGGCGTGGCGGCGAATATGGCCAATCAAAAAGCGCCGCACTGGCCTGCGCCACAGGGTAAAGATACTGGGTGGCGATAGGGGGGGCGCTGGCGGGGGCCGCAATCAGCAAGCTGGCCGCGATCGTCACCAATGCCGCCGCGCCAAAGCGCAGGCGGTTAAACGGCGGGGCATTGCGAAATTCCAAAAAGCTGGCAGCGGGGCCGCTATATTCCAGCAGCACGAAAACCGCCGCCACCGTGGCCAGCAACAGCACCGCAAAGGCATCGGTCGCAGGCCCGCTGGGCGCGGCCAGCGCTGGAAACACCACAATGGTGAACACCAGTATTGCACGCGCAAGCGCGTTCAAAAGCTGCGAAAACACTGCCCATTCCCTTCAACCTGGCTGGGCGCGATACTTTGCCGCCCCCATGTCCAACTTGATGGCGCCGGTGCTGGCGGTTGCCTCAATCTTGCCCAAGTTTTGCCGCTTTTCCGACTCATCTCAAGCGGGAATATGCCGATGATGGCGCAATTTTTGGGTTTCTGCCGAAGGTGGTGCCAGAATGCATCACGCATCCGCCCGCCTTGGGGCAAAAAAAACGCGCACCTGTTGGGGCGCGCGTTGTTTATTTTCAATGACTTAAAGGTTTAGATCCAAGGGCGCGACTGTGCGGCCTGGGCTTCAAAGCTGTCAATGGCTGCGCTTTTTTCCATCGTCAGGCCGATATCGTCTAGGCCGTTCAGCAGGCAATGTTTTTTGAACGCGTCCACCTCGAAGGTAAAAACCTGGCCGTCGGATGTGGTGATTTCTTGGGCTTCCAGATCTACCGTCATGCGCGCATTGGCCCCTTTTTCGGCATCTTTCATCAGCACCTCAACCTGCTCGGGCGGCAGCACGATGGGCAGGATCCCGTTTTTGAAGCAGTTGTTGAAAAAGATATCGGCAAACGAGGTCGAGATAACCGCTTTGATCCCGAAATCTTGCAACGCCCACGGGGCGTGTTCGCGCGAGCTGCCGCAGCCAAAATTATCGCCGGCGACCAAAATTTCGGCCTCGCGATACTGGGGTTTGTTCAGCACGAAATCAGGAATTTCGTTGCCATCGCGGTCGTAGCGCATTTCGTCAAACAGGTTCACGCCCAGACCCGAGCGCTTGATCGTTTTCAAGAACACTTTGGGGATGATCATATCGGTGTCGATATTGACCAGCGGCATAGGGGCCGCGATGCCCGTCAGTTTTTTGAACTTTTCCATAATGCGGGCTCCTTAGATCAATTCGCGCACGTCGGTCAGACGGCCGGTCAGGGCGGCAGCGGCGGCCATGGCCGGGCTTACCAGATGGGTGCGGCCCTTGTAGCCTTGGCGCCCTTCGAAGTTGCGGTTCGATGTCGAGGCGCAGCGCTCGCCCTCGGCCAGCTGGTCGGGGTTCATCGCCAAACACATCGAGCAGCCCGCCAAACGCCATTCAAAGCCAGCCTCTTTAAAGATATCGGCCAGCCCCTCTTCTTCGGCCTTTGCCCGCACCAGCCCCGACCCCGGGACCACCATGGCGCGCATGCCGTCTTTGATCTTTTTGCCCTTCAAAACGGCTGCAGCGGCGCGCAAATCTTCGATGCGGCCATTGGTGCAGGACCCGATGAAAACGGTGTCGATTTCGATATCGGTCAGCTTCATCCCAGGCGTCAGGCCCATATATTCCAACGAGCGGCGCGCGGCATCCACCTTGCCGCCTTTGAAATCTTCGGGCGCGGGCACAGTGGCGGTGATGGGCAGCACGTCTTCGGGCGAGGTGCCCCAAGTGACAACTGGCTGGATATCTTCGCCTTTTAGCGTCACCACCTTGTCAAAATGCGCACCTTCATCGGTATACAGGGTTTTCCACCATGCCAGCGCGGCTTCCCATTGCGCGCCCTTGGGGGCGTGTGGGCGGCCTTTGACATAGCTAAAGGTGGTTTCGTCGGGGGCAATCAGACCTGCGCGGGCGCCGCCCTCGATGGCCATGTTGCACACGGTCATGCGGCCCTCCATCGACAGGCTGCGAATGGCCTCGCCACAATATTCAATCACATAGCCCGTGCCGCCCGCGGTGCCGGTGGCGCCGATGACGGCCAAGGTAATGTCTTTGGCGGTGACGCCGGGGCGCAATTGCCCGGTGATTTCCACCTTCATGTTTTTCGATTTTTTCTGGATCAGCGTTTGCGTGGCCAAAACATGTTCCACCTCAGAGGTGCCAATGCCATGGGCCAGCGCGCCGAACGCGCCGTGGGTCGCGGTGTGGCTGTCGCCGCACACAACGGTCATGCCGGGCAATGTCCAGCCCTGTTCGGGGCCGACGATATGCACGATGCCCTGACGCACGTCATTGACCGGGTAGTAATGCACGCCGAATTCGCGGGCGTTCTTATCCAGCGCTTCGACCTGAATGCGGCTTTCCTCGTTCTCGATCACGCCCGAGGCGCGATCCAGCGTGGTGGGCACGTTGTGGTCGGGCACGGCAATGGTTTTTTCTGGTGCGCGCACTGTGCGCCCGCTCATGCGCAGCCCCTCGAAGGCCTGCGGGCTGGTCACTTCGTGCACCAAATGGCGGTCAATATACAGCAGGCAGGTGCCATCGTCGTCTTGCTGAACAACATGGGCATCCCAGATTTTATCGTAAAGCGTCTTGGGGGACATCGGTCCTCTCCCGTTTTTCTGGATGGATTTTCAAAGTGATGCGTGGGGGCAGATGGCCCGCAGCCATTATAGGCGTGCAAGAACGGTGAAGCAGGCGCCGAAAAAGCGTTCACGCAGGCGCGCGCGGTCATCCATGTCGAAAAAGCTCATCATGGGGTTTGCATACTCTTTTGCTGCCGCTGCTGCAAGTGGGCAGGCGCCCTGGCCCCTTGGCGAAAGGGTGCCTGCGCCGCCACGGCAGCGATTGTTTTTTCGCCATTCTCTTGCTAGGTTTAAAACAGGCCCAGCACCGGGGCGCGATCGGTGTGCAGCAACGGAGGACATGGTCCTGTCACTTAGCGCAGAGGCGGCACGCGCCGCACAAGCAAACCCAAACGCCAATTCTGGCGCCGAGGGTGCAAATTCTTCTTTCTCCAGTTCAGATTTTCTGGACCTGATCCTAAGCTCGCTTGAGGATGACAAGGCCGAAGACATCGTGCAAATCGATCTGCGCGGCAAATCCTCGATTGGCGATTACATGGTCGTGTGTTCGGGGCGCTCGTCCCGGCAGGTGTCGGCCATTGCTGAAAAAATGGTGCAGCGCGTCAAGGATGCCACCGGCGTGACCGCCCGCAGCGAGGGCAAAGGCGCGGGCGATTGGGTGCTGGTCGACACGGGTGATGTGATCGTGCATGTTTTCCGCCCCGAAGTGCGCGAATTCTACCAGCTGGAAAAAATGTGGCAGCCCACAGGCGTGGCCGGTTAAGGCCAGATGCGGGTGCATTTATGCGTGGTCGGGCGCCTGCGTGCAGGGCCCGAACGGGCGCTGATCGATGAGTATCTGAAACGGTTTGATCGTACGGGCCGGGCCTTGGGGCTGGGGCCTGTTTCTGTGGTCGAGGTCGAGGATAAAAAAGGCGCTGGCATGGGGGCCGAAGCGGCGCTGTTGCGCCGCGCCTTGCCCCAAGGCGCGGTGCTGGCCTGCTTGGACGAGCGCGGTGCGCTGATCACCTCGCCAAATTTTGCGGCGCAGTTGGGCCAGTGGCGCGATGCAGGGCGGGGCGATGTGGCTTTCGTGATTGGCGGGGCCGACGGGATTGACCCTGCGCTGCGCGCCGAGGCCGATTTTCTGCTATCCTTTGGCAAAATGGTGTGGCCGCATATGCTGGCGCGGGTGATGTTGGCCGAGCAGCTTTACCGCGCGGCCGCGATTTTGGCAGGCAGCCCCTATCACCGCGTCTAAGCGCGCCGGCGGCTGCGCCGCATATGGCGTAGCCCCACAAGCGCATAGGCCGAAAGCGCCAGCACCACCATACCCCCAAGATAAAGCACCGTGGCGCTGGCCATGGTGGGCAGTGATGGCAGCCATTGTGCCACAGGGTCGGCCAAGGGGGCGGGCAGGGTGCCCGTGGCGGCAACCCAGCCCATTGTGGGCACCAGCCACCCCACCAGCGCCGCGGCCATCGGCCATGCCATGCCGCGCAAGGCCCGGGCGCGCAATGCACGGCGGAATGCATCGATTTGCTTTCCAATATCGGCCTGCGCGGCCAGCATTGCGGGCACCACCAGCAACACCAGCACCATGCCAAAGCCCAGGCCATAGACCAGCGTAATCACCGTGGGGCGCAAAAACTGCGCCTGTTGCGAGGTCTCGTAAAGCAGCGGCGCTAGGCCCACCACGGTGGTGAGCGTGGTCAAAATAACCGGGCGCAGGCGGTCGGCGGTGCCGTCGATAATGGCGGGCACCAGCCCGCGCTCGGCGGCTTGTTCGTCGATTGTGGTGATCAAAACGATCGAGTCGTTGATGATGATCCCCACCATCCCCAACAGCCCCACCACGGTGAACATCGACAGCGGCACATCCCATATATAATGGCCCCAGATCGTTCCGATCAGGCCAAAGGGGATGATGGCCATCACCACCAAGGGCCGCGTCCAGCTGGCAAAAACCCACGACAACACCAGATAGATGCCCGTCAGGCACAGCACCAGCCCGGTCAAGGCGTCGCTGAGAAATTCGTTTTCCTGCTCGCTTAGGCCCGACAGGCGCCACTCTACCTGCTGTTCGGCGGCGATCTGCGGCAAGATGTCTTGCTCTAGCGTGCGCATCACCTCTTCGGCGCGGGCTGGATCGTCTTCTGATATGTCACCCGTGACCGAGATCAGCCGAATGCCATTTTCGCGCCGCACGGTGGAAAACCCGGTGCGCGTATCGACGCTGACCAAATCGGCCAAGGGCACATACCCGCCCCCCGGTGCGCGCATCTGTAAGCTGTCCATGAAATCGGCGGTCAATTCGCTATCGGGCAGAACCACGCGAATAGAGGCGCTGCGCGGCCCATCGGGGTAGGTGGCTGCCTCTAGCCCGTTAAGGCTGTGGCGCAGCGCCCGGCCCAGCCCATCGATGGTAAAGCCCAGCGACTGCCCCAATGGGGTCAGTTCGAGGATCAGTTCGTCTTTGTCATAGGGCAGGTTGTCTTCCACGGCGGATACTTCGGGAAAGCGCAGCAGTGCTTTTTTCAGCGCCTCGCTTGCGCCTTTAAGCGTATCGGCATCGGCACCATAAAACTGCACATCCAACGCATCGCCCCCGGGCCCTGCGCGCCAGCCCCGAAAGCTCAGCGTTTCTGTCAGCGGGTGCTGGCGCACGCGGTCTTGCAATTCGCCCACGAATTGAAAGCTGGAATAGGGGCGCAAATCGGCGTCGATCAGTTCGATCGAGATACCGCCAAGCAAATCTGCGTCCTTGGTTTCAGCCCCCGGCAGGCTGCGCCCGCTATTGCCGCCGATTTCAGCCAAGACATAATCCAGCGGGTTGCGGCCATAGCGGGTTTCGTATTCTGCGGCCAGCTCTTCGGTGGCGCGTTGCATTTCGCGCATCATGTCCAATGTATCGGCGCGCGTGGCACCGGGCAGCATGGCAAAATTGCCTGTCACACTGCCCTGTTCGGGCGCGTTGAAAAACCGCCATTGCACCTTGCCATCGACAAACAGCGCCACCTGCGAGGCCAAGATCAGCACCGCCCCCGCCAAAACCGGGTAGCGTGCCCAAATGACCAGCGCCATCAAGGGCCGAAAAAGCCTGTCGCGCACCCAGTTAAAACCCTGATTGAACACGCGCGAGGGGGCGTCATACCAATGATCTTTGGCAGAATGGGCCAAGGCATGGGCCATGTGATTTGGCAAAATCAAAAAACATTCCACCAGCGAGGCGGCCAAAACCGCAATCACGGTAAAGGGAATATCGCTGATCAAATCCCCAAAGCGCCCGCCGATAGCGGCCAAGCCGAAAAACGCAATCACGGTGGTCAGCGTGGCCGAAAATACAGGCATGGCCATGCGCCGCGCCGCGGTTTCTGCCGCCACAACCGGATGTTCGCGCAGGCGCCGGGCGCGCGCATCGGCATGTTCGCCCACCACAATCGCATCATCCACAACGATGCCCAAGGTGATGATCAGCGCAAAAAGCGAGATCATGTTGATTGTCAGCCCAAAGGCATACATCAACGCCACGGCTGTCAGCATCGACACGGGAATGCCAGCCGCCACCCAAAACGCGGTGCGCACGTTCAAGAACAAAAACAACAGCACCACAACCAAGGCCAGCCCCGTCAGGCCGTTTTCCAACAAGATATTCAGGCGCCCCGAAATGGCCTCGGCGCGGGTGCGGATCAGGTCTATTGTGACCCCGGCAGGCAGGGTGGCGGCCATGGTTTCGGCCACTTTTTCCACGGTATGTTGAATATCGATGGCATCGCCGCTTTGGCTGCGATCCACCCGAATAGAGATGGCGGGGTTGTCGCCGCGGAAATAGCCCCGCTCGCGGGTGATGCCCTCGATTTCGATCTGGGCCACATCGGCCACGCTCAGGGTAGATCCATCAGGGTTCGAGCGCAAAACGATGGCGCCGATGGCCTCGGGGGTGCGCTTTTCCACGCCGGTGCGCACGCGGGTATTGCCGCCCGACACATCGCCTGCTGGGTCGGTATCGACCTCTTCGGCGATGGCGGCCGCGATCTGGGCGATCGTGACATCATGCGCCATCAGGTTCACGCTGGGCACCTCGATCAAGATGCGCGGTGCGGCCAGCCCGCGAATGGTGGTGCGGGTCACGCCTTGGGCAAACAGGCGCACCACCAATTCATCGGCAAAGCGGCCCAACTGATCGGGCGCCACGGGGCCGGTGATCACCAAATCTGTCACGCGGTCGCGCCAATTGCCGCGCCGCACCTCGGGTTCGTCTGCTTCGGCGGGCAGGGTGTTGATCATATCGACGGCCGATTGCACCTCGTCCGCGGCGCGGCCCATGTCGTAATTTGGCTCGAACTCCATCGTGATCGAGGCACGCCCCTCGGTTGAAGTGCTGTTTGTGCTTTCAACCCCTTCCACGGCCAAAAGCGCGGGTTCCAGAACCTGCACAATCGCCCGGTCAATATCTTCTGCACCCGCGCCCTCCCATGTCACCGAAACCGAGACAGTATCCAGCACAACATCGGGGAAAAACTGGGCGCGCATCTTTGGCACGGCTGCCAGCCCCAACACCAGCAAAACCACCAACAACAGGTTCGCGGCGGTGCGATGGCGGGTGAAATACGACAAAATGCCTGCGGCGGCAGTGGGGGCGGGGCGCATCATGGTTTAGCCCCCCATCCGCTCTTCAAGGCGGCGCACCATCTCGGCGGGCACCTTGGGTTGCTGCAGCCGCGCGAGCAGGGATTGGCGAATTTCGGCAGGCATGCGGGTGTTGCCCTGAACAAAGGCGATCAGGCGCGCGCGCTGTGCGTCGTCTAGTTCCAGCATTTCCGGGGCCTCGGGCGCTGCGGCCTGTTGCCCGGCGTCGGGCTGGCGCAGGGGGCGCACCTTGATACCTGCCCCCAAAAGCGGGGTGCGTTGTGCGACCACCTCGCGCCCGGCCAGATCGGGCGCGCGCACCAGCACATCGTTGCTTTGGCGGCGTACCAAGGTCACAGCCATCGCCACAAGCCGGTCCTCAGGGCCCAAAACCAACACGCTGCCATCGGCGGCCAAGGCGGTGGCGGGCAGGCGGAACACGTTTTCCAAGGCCGGTTCGGCCACGCGCACGGTGACAAAATCGCCGGGCTTGAAGCCGCGCGTTTGCTCCAGCCCCGCAAACACCAAGCGCCCGGTTTGGCCCTGTGCCACCATGGCGCTGTCGCGCGCCAATGTGCCGCGCGCAACCAATCCCGCCCCCATGCTGTTTAACGCCACCTCGACAGGCAGTGGCATCAAGGCGCCGTTGGCATCAAGCAGGCGGGCATATTGATCGGTCGAGATGCGAAACGCCACTTCCAAGGCGGTTTCGTCCACCAGCTGCGCCAGCCGTTCATTGGGCGCAACGATGCCGCCCAACGCGGGCGTGACACCCGACAGGGTGCCGCTGAATTCGGCACGAATGGTGGTGTCGTCAAGGCGCCGCTGTGCTTCGGCCAAGGCTATTTCGGCCCGCGCGGTGCGGGTGGCGGCCTGATCAACACGCGCCTCGGCTTGGGCCAATGCTTGGCGGCGGGTCAGTTCGGCCTGGCGGGCGGCGGCGGCGGCCAGCTCTGCCGCCTCGACAGCCGCCGTGGTGCCCACGCCACGCGCAGCCAGATCTTGCTGGCGCTGCAGGGCGCGGCTGCGCAGCTGTGCCTGTTTGGTGGCGGCGGCCAGCTCGTCCTTGGCCAAATCCAAGGCGCGCGCGGCATCGCGCTGTTCGGCTTGGGCGTCTTGCAGATCGGTTTGCGCGCGCGATCTGGCGGCTTGCGCGTCTGATGGGTCAATGCGCAGCAGCACTTGGCCCGCTTGCACCTGCCCGCCCTCTTCGAATGCCGGGGCCAGTTCGGTAACGCTGCCGCCGACGGCGGCGCGCAGATCAAGGCTGCGGCGGCTTTCGATCTGGCCATAAGCGGTCAGCGTGGGGGCAAGCGTTTGCGCCTCGGCCCGCAGCACGTTGACAGCAAACACCCGTTCGCGCACCGGCGGCACGCGGGCCTCGCGGCTTATCCGGTCTTGCACGGCGTCGCGCACCATGCTGACCGCCCCCACCAGCAGCGCCAGTGTCATCGACAGCAAAAAGACCCCAACCAGACTTTGGCGTAGAAACCGCATGTGTTATTACCTTTGTGTCAGAGCGGGCTTGGTATGGCCCATCGCAAACCTAGCCCGCATCACCGCTGGACCAACCCACAAAGCTGTTACGGAGTTCGGGCTTATTTCCGTCGCTTGTGCTCTTCTAGTCTTGGAAAAATTTCCACGAAATTGCACGGCAGGTGCCGATAATCCAGCTGCCAGCGTAAAATCTCGTCCCAAGCATCCTTACAGGCGCCGGTGCTGCCGGGCAAAGCAAAAAGATAGGTGCCCCCCGCCACGCCGCCGGTGGCGCGCGATTGCACCGCGCTGGTGCCGATTTTCTGCATGGAAATCATCGTGAAAACCGTGCCAAACGCGTCGATCTCTTTTTCATATACATCGCGATGTGCCTCGACCGTCACATCGCGCCCCGTCAGCCCGGTGCCGCCTGTGGAAATCACCACATCAACCTGCGGGTCGGCGACCCATTTGCGCAGCTGGGCTGCAATTTCGGCGCGCTCGTCGCGCACGATGTGGCGATCTGCCAGAATATGGCCTGCCTCGGTCAGGCGATCTGCCAAGGTCTGCCCCGAGCGGTCTTCGGCCATGCTGCGCGTGTCGCTGACCGTTAAAATAGCGATCCGAACGGGAATGAAGTCTTTGCTTTCGTCGATACGGGGCATGGGGTGCTCGGGGTTAGGGGGTGGCGGTTAACTGGGCTTTGAGCGCCAGCAAATCTGCCCAAGCTTCGCGTTTGGCGACGGGCTGGCGCAGCAAATAAGCGGGGTGGAACATGGGCAGGCAAGGCAGGCCCATGGCGCGGGCCCATGTGCCGCGCAGGCGGGTAATGCCGGTTTGGCCCAGCAGTGCTTGGGTGCTGATATTGCCCATCACCACCAGCAGCTTGGGCGCGGCCAGTTCGATATGGCGCTGTAAGAATGGCACCATCATGGCAATTTCGTTTGGGTTTGGGTCGCGGTTTTGTGGCGGGCGCCAAGGCAGCACATTGGTGATATACACTGGGCTTTGCCCCGCGCCAGGTTGGCGCGACAGATCGATGGCGCCCAGCATCCGGTCCAGCAGCTGGCCCGCCGGGCCCACAAAGGGCAGGCCGGCGCGGTCTTCTTCGCGCCCGGGGGCCTCGCCGATAATCATCACCGGGGCG
>Ga0181593_10000606_pt1 | contig 31585 bp, 29 predicted proteins | sample 071ome_19_FD_133756 | JGI IMG/M metagenome (GOLD analysis project Ga0181593, IMG submission 133756) | Coastal salt marsh microbial communities from the Groves Creek Marsh, Skidaway Island, Georgia - 071413AT metaG (megahit assembly) | ecosystem: Environmental > Aquatic > Marine > Intertidal...
CGTGGCAATTTTCCAGGCCAGATAGAGCAAATAGCAGACGCCTAGTGCCTGTATCGTTGCGTGAAAAAGGCTGTTCTGGACAAAAAGAGCTCCCAGACCCAGACCCAGCAGGATAAACATTAACGGAAAGCCGATGCATATCCCCAGAAAATGTTGCAGGCTACGCCTGATGCCAAAGTTCAGCCCCGAGCTCATGATCATGATGTTGTTGGGCCCTGGGGTGATGCCCGCAGAAAAGCCAAAGATGATTACTGGTAATACAAAGTCCATGCCTTTAGACCTGATAGCGTTTCCAACTGCCCCGTGTGAACAGCCAAAGGGAGAAGACCCCTGCCGCAGTTTCGGAAAAGAACACGCCCCAGAATACGCCAGACTGTTGCCAGCCGAGCGCTATCGCCAGATACCAGCTCAGGGGAATCTGGATTAGCCAGAAAAAAACCATGTTGATCCAGGTGGGGGTGCGGGTATCCCCGGCGCCATTGAATGCCTGCGAACTGACCATCCACCAGCCGTAAATGAAATAGCAGTAGGCAAGGATACGTAACCACTCGGCTCCGATAGCAATCACGGCCCGGTCATCAGTAAAGATGCCAATGATGGCCTCGCTGAACCTGTAGTAAAAAACCGATACCAAAAGTAAAAAACACATGTTGTAAAAACCGATACGCCAGATGGTAGCTTCGGCCCGTCCCGGAGACCCTGCGCCGAGGTTTTGCCCAACCAGAGTAGCAGCAGCATTCGAGAGGCCCCAGGCCGGCATCAGACTGAACAGCATGACACGGATGGTAATGGTGGCACCAGCTACTGCTTCATTGCCGACTCCGGCCAAAATTCGCATCAGGAAAATCCAGGAAGTCATGGCAACAATCATCTGGCCAATCCCACCCAGTGAGGTCCACAGAATGTGCCCCATCAGTTTGAGTTCTACCTGGCACTGTGTCAGCCGGATACGGATATGCCTGCCGCCCCCGAACAGCTTGGCGAGCACAAAGGCCACACCGACCCCGCGGCCGATATTGGTAGCAATGGCAGCCCCTTCTATGCCAAGCGCCGGTATCGGTCCCCAGCCAAAAATCAGTAGAGGGTCGAGTACAATATTGATGCCATTGGCAATCCATAACACCCGCATGGCAATGGCCGCATCGCCGGCACCCCGAAAAACTGCGTTACCGACAAACAGCAGCAGAATCACCAAGTTACCTCCCAGTATCCATTGAGTATAGCGATAACCCTGTTCCGCCACCTGGGGCTCGGCCCCCATCAGGAAGAGGAGCTGCTGCGCGAAAATGATGCCGGTGATAGCAAAGGGAATGCTGCACAAAATTGCCAGCAGAATCGACTGCACGGCAGCCCCCGAAGCCGCCTGTGAATCATGCTCGCCAATGCGCCGAGCCACGATGGCCGTGACCCCCATGGTGAGGCCGATCGCTATGGCATAAATCAAAAACAGAAAAGTTTCCGTCAAGCCCACAGTGGCCACGGCTGATGGGCCCAGCTTGCCGACAAAATAAATATCCACCACCGCAAAGGTGGATTCCATCACCAGCTCAAGAATCATCGGCACCGCTAGCAGGAAGATGGCCCGGTTAACAGGAATACGCGTGTAATCGGCATCGCTGCCGCGAATGGCTTCCTTGAGCTGCTGCCAGATAGATTGACGGGCCCATGCTGCTGCTTCGGCTTGCGTAGACTGGGCTGGGCTTGTGTTCATGAGGCTGCCTGTGCCGGGTTATCGAGGGCGCACCATTATAGAGAACAAATGTGACAAAGGGGGAATTAGTCAATGCGCAGGCATACTACAGCCGGGCAGTTGCGGCGAAAGAGTCGATAAAAACCGCAGCCCAGCTAATCAATAGCACAAAACATTTGCTTAAAGGCCTTCGCCAAGGTGTTCTGTCATAGCCTGCAAGGCTTCTATGCCATAGACAACTGAGGGGCCTCCGCCCATCAGGATGGATACCGATATGGTCTCCACGATTTCCTCTTTGCTGGCACCAGCCTTCAGTGCATCATGCACATGATAGGTAATGCAGCCATCGCAACGAACACAGATTGCAATGGCCAGCGCCATCAGTTCCTTGGTCTTGTTGTCCAGCACTCCCTGTTTGAGGGTGACTTCATGCAGATCAGCAAATTCCTTCATCACCTCGGGCATCACGACGCCCAGTTTTTCCATCCACACATTTAACTCTTTATAGAGGCCGGGAAAATCTTTCATGAGCTTGCTCCATTGTCATGCTTTAGTTCGATACTCCGCCCGAAAGTACCATTGCGGAGAATCCGGGCTTTGATCAAAAACAAATTCTGGATGTATGGCGGAAGTGTGCTCGTAAGCGGTAGCGGCTGCTTAAATTCTGCCTGTTTCTGGCAGGTTAGGAGCCCCTTAAGCGTCTGATCATTCCGTCCACAGGCGGTGCCCGTAAATCGACAGCCAGTCTTTAAGATCAGCGTAGGCCGGGCACAGGCGTTTGACAACTTTCCAGAATGCGTCAGAGTGATTCATGTGAACCAGGTGGCTGGTTTCATGGGCAATCAGGTAATCAATGACAGGTTTTGGCGCCATCATGGTGAGCCAGTTGTACTGAATGGTACCATCGTGCTGGCAGTGCCCCCACTTGGATTTTGTTTTACGGAAAATCACTTTCTTTAATTTGCGTTCTACACCAAGCCGGCGTGCATACTTGATGGTCTGGCTTGTCATGTATTCACTGGCTTGTCCCTTGAGCCATTTATTGAAGAGCTTCTCCAGCACCGCTGGTTCGTCGCTGCGAGTGGTGATGGTCAGCAGTCGTTCGCTGATCAGAACGCCGGGCCTTTTGCTGGCAGATAGCACAACCTTGATGCGGCGGGGCTTGCCGAAAAAACAGACCTGGTAAGAGTGGGCAATAATCAGGCGCTGGGTAAGCTTCACTTCCTGTTCGGCAATGTGTTTTTCTATCCAGCGCTGCTTCTGCCGAATGAAGTCAAATATCTCCACTTTGTGCATATATCTGGGAGCTTTTGCTTCAACTTTCCCACTTTTTATAATTATGGAGAGAGTTTTTCGATTTGATCGTGTTATATCGAATTTAAAGGGAAAAGTGGAAATACTTTCCAGATTAGCTTGCTTCATTCGTTAAAAGTGGGAAATATATACCATTTTATCGGGTTAAGTCATGATGATAGCGCTCAGGCTGCCATCTGTTTTCTGGCCTGCATGATCTGGCCAACGCCGTTGAGCAGGGCATTGACGGATGATGTCACGATATCCTCGTTGATGGCAATCCCGGTGTAGCGATCATTTTCATATTTCAATTGTATGTAAGTAACCGCTTCGGCACTGGAGTCCTGACCAAGGGTATGTTCGCCGTATTCCAGCACTTTGAAATCGATATCCAGGGTGTTTTGCAGGGCAGCGCTGAAGGCGCCCAGCATGCCTGAACCTTTGCCCTGTACCCGAAACTCCTGGCCCTCCAGTTCTACAGTTCCGGAAACCGTTTCCTGGCCGCCGCTTTTCTCGATGGCGAAGGTGTTCAGGGTCAGTGGCGAGGGCAGTTTGAGATAGGTATTTTCAAACAGGGTGTAGATTTCTTCCGGCGCAATTTCCTGGCCGCTGTCCTCGGCAGCTTTCTGCACTACGCGGCTGAATTCGATCTGCAGCCAGCGCGGTAACTGGAAGCCGTACTTACTGTCCATGACATAGGCCACGCCGCCCTTGCCGGATTGGCTGTTGACGCGAATTACGTCTTGATAGGTGCGGCCGACGTCGCGCGGGTCGATGGGCAGATAGGCGATTTCCCAGGCCTCACCCTCCTGGTAGAGGTTCAGGCATTTCTTGATGGCGTCCTGATGCGAACCGGAGAAGGCGGTAAACACCAGAGAACCGGCATAGGGCTGGCGTGGGTGTACATCAATCTGGGTGCATTCGCGCACAACCGAGCAGATGCGGTCCATGTCGCTGAAATCAAGCAGTGGGTCAATGCCCTGGCTGTACATGTTCATGCCCATGGTGACGACATCCAGGTTGCCGGTACGCTCACCATTGCCCAGCAGCGTGCCTTCGACGCGCTCGGCACCAGCCATCAGTCCCAGCTCGGAAGCGGCCACACCGCAGCCGCGGTCGTTATGGGTGTGCAGACTGACGATCACCGCATCGCGTCGCGCCACATGACGGCAGAACCATTCAATCTGGTCGGCATACACATTTGGGCTGGCCATTTCCACGGTAGCTGGCAGGTTCAGAATCACCTTGCGTGCCGGGGTGGGTTGCCAGACTTCTGTGACAGCGTCGCAAACCTCGACGGCAAAGTCGAGCTCGGTGCCGGTAAAGCTTTCCGGTGAATACTGGAAATAAAAATCGCTCTCAGGCGCAGCTTTGGCAAAGTGCAAGACATCCTGTGCGCCTTTTATGGCGATGTCGCGGATACCGTTTTTGTCTAGTTTGAAGACTTTCTCGCGCTGCACCACCGAGGTGGAGTTATACAGGTGCACGATGGCTTTCTTCACGCCTTTGAGTGAGGCATAGGTGCGCTCGATCAGTTCGCTGCGTGCCTGGGTCAGCACCTGAATGGTGACATCATCGGGAATCTGGTCTTCCTCGATCAGCCAGCGCACGAAGTCGAAATCCGGCTGCGAGGCGGCCGGAAAACCGACTTCGATTTCCTTGAAGCCGACGTCCACCAGCAGGGCGAACATCTTTTTCTTCTGCGCTACTGACATGGGCTCAATCAAGGCCTGATTACCGTCTCTCAGATCAACGCTGCACCAGGTCGGCGCGTTGTTGATAACCTTGTCCGGCCAGGATCTGTCTGGCAATTGGACTGGCTGAAAGGCTTTGTATTTGGTGTGATCGTAACGTTTCACGAGCAACTCCCTGTATCACTTATCAGTTTCGAGAAACGCATTGTACAGGACTCGGGCAGAATTTTTATTGCGAATATTGTGCACATATGCCATCTAAATGGCATAAAATGCTAAAATAAGTAGTTTAAATAGAATAAAATATCAAATATATGTATTATATTGCATCAACTGGCAAACCGGGAGCGGCCAATGGAACTGGATCGCACTGACAAACGCATACTGGCCGAGCTGCAAAACAACGGCCGTATCAGCAATCAGGAACTGGCAGACGCGATAGGCCTGTCGCCTTCGCCCTGCCTGCGCAGGGTCCGGCAGCTGGAAGACAGCGGCATCATTGAGGGCTATACCGCCCTGCTGAATGCCTCGAAGCTGGGCCTGAAACTGATAGCGCTGATTCAGATCAGCATGGACAAGCACACACCCGAGCGTTTCGAGCATTTTGAAACCGTGCTGGCGGCCTACCCGGAAGTGTTGGAGTGTTTGCTGATCACGGGACAGTCAGCAGACTATCTGCTCAAGGTGGCGGTGCAGGACATGGAGCTTTATCAGGATTTTTTATTGAACAGGATTACCAAGATCCCCGGAGTATCTGATGTTCATTCGAGTTTTGTATTACGTGAAGTGATCAGCACGACAAAACTGCCATTGGATACCATCAACTGATCTACAGGGGAGAAGTCGGCCGGTAATAACCAAGGGACCCGCCAGTATCCATACTGGTCACTGGGCTCGTATGCACGATGGTCAATTGCCTGGGGCTGGGCAGCAGGACCGCATTGCAAAACGTGTTCAGCACACAAAAGGGGAGGGTTATTACCGGCCGTATTTTTTCATGGGGAACGGGGAATCCGCCTGAATCCTTGTGTTATAGTGCCTCTCCCGCCAATCAAGAACGAGGCACAGTCATGGCGAGCATTTTTAGCAAAATTCTGAGTCGTGAAATTCCCGGTCATTTTGTCTGGGAAGATTCGCAGTGTTTTTCCATTATGACCATCCAGCCGATTCGTGAAGGACACCTGATGGTTATTCCCAAGCTGGAAGTCAATCACTGGGATGATGTGCCGGCAGAGACGGCTGCTCACCTCATGCAAGTGGCGCAGAAAATTGCCAAGGCCATGAAAGCGGTGATTCCCTGCAAGCGTATCGGAGTTTCGGTTATAGGCTTGGAGGTGCCACACACCCATATACACCTGATCCCGATTGATAACATGGGCGACATGGATTTTTCGCAGGCCGGCCCGGTATCTGACAAAAAACTGGCCGCCACTGCGAAGATGATCACAAAGGCGCTACAGGCCCGGGGCTTTACTGAAGCGGATATCTAGTTTCCCCTCATGGGTATCGTGAAAGACAATATCTATCTTTATGACGAAGCACTGGCCGACTTTGTCTTCGATGACAAGGTCGCGGCAGTCTTTAGTGACATGATCAATCGTTCAGTACCAGGCTATGCTCTTGCGGTACGCATGATTGCCATCATTGCTGCTCGCTATGCCAAAGCCGGCAGCAATCTCTATGATCTCGGCTGTTCACTGGGCGCGGTGAGCTTTCTCCTGCGCCAGCTGGAACTTGATGACTGCCGGATAATTGGCGTCGATAACTCCGAGGCCATGCTGCAGCGTTGTGAACAATACATGCGTGATGGCTCCGGTCTGCCCTATGAGCTGCGTTGCCAAGATGTGCAGCAGAGCAGTCTGGAAAATGCTTCTGTGGTGGTGCTGAATTTTACTCTGCAGTTTATTCCGCCGGAACAGCGTGATGCTCTCGTGCAGAAGATTTATCAGGCGCTGAACCCCGGAGGTGTTTTGATCGTTTCGGAGAAAGTAGTGTTCGATGAGCTGGATAAGAACGAGCTGTTTATCGACCTGCATCATCGCTTCAAGCAGGCCAATGGTTATTCTGAGATGGAAATCAGCCGGAAGCGCTCGGCCATTGAGAATGTGCTGATTCCAGAAACATTGGAGGTTCATGAACAGCGCTTCAGGAGTGCTGGTTTCTCCCAAGTAGAAATCTGGTTTCAGTGTTTCAACTTTGCCTCGCTATTTGCCGTGAAATAGTGCCATGAGTTTCCCGGCACTGTTTGATTACTCAGCCCTGCAGCAGGAGCTCGCCGGCAGCACGCTGGCCGCCCTGCCCGCTGCTGTCCCGGTTGATTTCCTTGCCCGCATCAATCATGGGGATTTCCCACGCTGGAAACAGATGCTGGATAATCTGCCCACACTTGTGGCTGAAAATTACGAGCTGAACGAAACGCTGCGTATCGGTGCAGCCGGACAATGCAGCAATCAGCAACTTGAGCAGCTGAAAACCCTGTTAATGGGACTTCACCCCTGGCGTAAAGGGCCGGTCGACCTGTTTGGTCTGCATATTGATACCGAGTGGCGTTCTGACTGGAAATGGGACAGGCTCAAGGATCACATCACACCCTTGCAGGGGCGCACGGTTCTGGATGTGGGTTGCGGTAATGGTTATCACTGCTGGCGCATGGCCGGAGCAGGAGCACGGCTGGTTTTTGGTGTTGACTCGCACCTGCTGTTCAACATGCAGTACTGGGCACTCAGGCATTTCCTTCCCGAGCCGCCGGTTTATGTGTTACCCCTGGCACTGGAGCAGCTGCCTGCCAATCTAAATGTGTTTGACAGTGTCTTTTCCATGGGCGTGCTTTATCACAATCGCTCTCCCTTTGATCACCTGTATGCTCTCAAGGACTGTTTGCGCCCGGGAGGTGAACTGGTATTGGAAACACTGGTCATAGAGGGGGAAGAGGGTATGAGCCTGGTGCCGCAGGGACGTTATGCCCGCATGCCGAATGTATGGTTCTTGCCCAGTTGTGCCACGCTGGAAAACTGGCTGACAAAAAGTGGCTTCAATAATGTACGCCTGGTGGATGTGACAAGTACTGGCACTGATGAACAGCGCAGTACCGAATGGATGAGCTTTGAATCCCTCGCACAGGCCCTGGATAGTGATAATCCTGCGCTTACCATCGAAGGCTATCCAGCCCCGAAACGGGCTATTTTTCTGGCGGAAAAATAGTGTGGCAACGATGCAAAAATACCGGTTCAATCTTGCCAGGAAATTGTTTATGCTAATTGCGTAGCAGATGATTCCTGTATTTTAGGGATAAAAGTTTAATTAATGGATTTAAGTTTGAGCGCATTTCGCTTGAATCCGGCGCAGGATTCAGATCATGGCACGACCTTTACGCATAGAGTACCCGAATGCTTACTACCATGTGAGCAACAAAGGCGGAGCTGGGCTTACTCTTTTTCCTAGTGAAAAATATTTTCAGGCATTTCTGAACGGGCTGGAAGCAGCCTCTGAACGCTTTAATGTCAGCGTACATGCTTTTTGCCTGATCAGAAATGAATACCATCTGCTGGTAAAAACTCCGGAAGCTAACCTGAGTCGTTTCATGCGTCAGGTGGATGGCCTTTATACCCAGTTTTATCAGAGCAGCCGCAAGAGTTTAGGCCCGGTTTTTCATTCCCGCTACAAGTCCGTGCTGCTACAGGCCAAACCCTATTTACTGGAAGTTTCGCGCTATATTCATAACCTGCCGGCTCGAGGCAAAAAGCTGGCACTGGATCACCCTTGGTCCAGCATGGCCTGTTTCGCCAATAAGCAGAAGGCTCCCGCCTGGCTGGACCACACAGAAGTGCTGGGTATGCTGGGCAAAGGTACCAAGCCTTATGCTGGCTACGTCAACTTCGTGAATGAAGGGCCATCGCAGGAAATTGCCAGTTTTTACCAACGCAAAAATTTACTGTCCATGCTGGGTGATGAGCGTTTCAGAAAAGCCGCCAGGGCAAAAGTGGATCCGGATAAACCGCGCGGTCTTGGCCGCGGCCAGTCTGCCCGTCAGCGACCCTCCATCAAGCAGGTGGTGACAGTGGTTGCCGGACATTTCAAGGTGTATGATAAGAGCATCTACCAGGCCTCTCGTGGCCCCCGTTCGAAAAATGTTCCACGCTGGGTAGCCATGCACCTGTGTCAGGAGCTTTCAGGTGTCACATTGCAGGATATTGCCAGACGTTTCGGCCTGAAACGCTATGGCACGGTTTCCACTACGGTCGGCAAGCTCAAACAGGAACTCGATCTGGATGAGCAGCTCGGTAAGGCAGTGGAAAGACTGAAAAAGCGCCTGCGCGCCTGATCCTTTCTCAACCACTGCCAAGCTTGTAATTCCGGGTTGGGCGGTTACACTCCCGTATCATATGACCTTCCCGGGGAAACCATGAGCGTAGCCAGTCCAAAACAAAAAGATCGGCCCATCGAATTGATGCCATTTTTGCAGGGCATGTATGACGCGGGAAGAATCAGCAAGCAGCAGATTCAGCAAGTGATCAAAACCCGCAAACCAGCCAAAGAACATGTACTGGTTTTTCTGGCCAGGCTGGGAATTGAAGACCAGCTTAATCCTGGCCGACAGCTGGACCTGGAAACACTCACCCAAATTTTGGCAGAGCAGGCGGGGCAGGATTATTACCATATAGACCCGCTGAGCATTGATGCTGCCAGGGTAACCGAGCTCATGTCTCATGCCTTTACCAAGCGCCATAAAATAATGGCCGTCAAGGTATCCGATGACGAAGTCACCATCGCCAGTGCAGAACCCTATGTGAAGGATTGGGAAGCTGATTTACAGCAGGTCATTCGCAAACCAATCAAACGTGTGGTCGCCAACCCACAAGAACTGGAACGGCTGACCACTGAACTCTACCAGCTGGCTTCATCGATCGGACTGGCCATTTCCGGCGGACAGGGGGATAAAAACCGTCCGGGCATAGGCAACCTGGAACAAATGATGGAACTGGGCAGCATGAAGGAGCCCGAGGCAAACGACAAGCATGTGGTGAGCATTGTCGACTGGTTACTGCAATACGCGTTTGAACAGCGTGCCAGTGATATCCATATCGAACCACGCCGGGATATCGGCAACGTGCGTTTTAGAATTGATGGTCTGCTTTATACTGTGTACCAGATTCCCATGCAGGTGCTCAGTGCAGTGACCAGCCGCTTAAAAGCAATGGGGCGATTGAACGTCGCTGAAAAACGCCGCCCACAGGATGGCCGAATCAAAACTGTCAGCCCCAAGGGCAAGGAAGTGGAACTGCGCGTCTCCACCCTGCCAACTGCTTTCGGTGAAAAAATGGTGCTGCGTATTTTCGACCCCAATGTACTGCTCAGGTCGTTTCAGCAGCTCGGACTGGGAGCCAATGACCTGGCGCGCTGGAAAGACATGGTTCGACACAAGCACGGTATCGTTCTGATTACTGGTCCGACAGGCAGCGGTAAAACCACGACCCTGTATTCAACCCTGAAATCGCTGGCCAGCAAGGAAGTCAATGTCTGCACCGTTGAGGATCCGATTGAAATGGTCGAGTCCAGTTTCAACCAGATGCAGGTACAGGAAAATATAGATATGACTTTTGCCAACGGGGTCCGTGCCCTGCTGCGGCAGGATCCGGACATCATCATGATAGGGGAGATCCGTGATCTGGATACTGCAGAAATGGCGATCCAGGCAGCCCTGACCGGTCACCTGGTGTTTTCAACCCTGCATACCAATGATGCCCCTTCGGCCATCACGCGTCTGCTCGAACTTGATGTGCCCGCCTACCTGATCAAGGCCACTCTGATTGGCGTAATGGCCCAGCGCCTGGTGCGCGTGCTCTGCCCCCACTGCAAAAAACCTCAGCCAGTGGATGCAGAACTGTGGCGTGATATGGACCCGGGCTGGCAAAACGATTTACCTGAACAGGTTTATGAAGCTGTAGGTTGCCGAGAATGTCGTGATACCGGCTTTCAGGGACGCGAAGGCATCTATGAGGTGATGCCTCTGACGGAATCCCTGCAGGCTTACACAGAAAACAAATCTGACTTGCCGAATTTACGTAAGCAGGCATATCGTGAAGGCATGGCGAGTCTGCGACATAGTGGCGCTGAAAAAGTAGCTGCCGGTCTTACCACAATCAATGAAGTTTTCAGGGTGGCACCTGAAAATCATTAGCGTTTCATGAGCATTAACAGACCGCTGGTAACAGACGCATGAAAATTTTAATCATTGGCCCCTCCTGGGTGGGTGACATGGTAATGGCGCAGAGTCTGTTTCGCTGTTTGCTGCAGCTTCATCCCGAGGCCCGGATTGATGTGCTGGCACCGGCCTGGACGCGGGATCTGCTGGCGCGGATGCCTGAAGTGAACAGGGCACTGGATTTGCCATTGGCGCATGGCGAACTGGGGCTCAAGAAACGTTGGCGTCTGGGCAAAGCCTTACGGGCAGAACACTATGAGCAGGCCATTGTCTTGCCTAATTCATTTAAATCAGCGCTGCTGCCACTGTTTGCCCGAATTCCCAGGCGAACAGGCTGGCGAGGTGAGGCCCGTGGTTGGCTTCTTAATGATTTTCGCGTGCTCGATAAGCTGGCCTATCCTCTGATGCTTGAACGTTTTGTCGCGCTGGCCTTTGCGGATGGTGAAACCTTGCCTGATACCCTACCCAGGCCTGCATTGAAAGTTGATGCAACACGATTGCCGGGCCTGCTGGAAAGTCTGGCACTGGATACACTCAGGCCGCCGGTAGTCTTCTGCCCCGGCGCCGAGTTTGGTCCGGCCAAGCAGTGGCCGGAAACACATTTCGCTGAAGTAGCAGGTGTCCTTATTAGTTCAGGTAAGCAGGTCTGGATTATGGGTTCGGCAAAGGATGCCGACACAGCCGGGCGTATTCTTAATTCCATGGATGCCGAGAAACGGCAATACTGTATTAATCTGGCAGGTCGTACTTCCATTGGTGAGGCCATTGACTTGATGTCACTGGCGGATCAGGTGCTCAGCAATGACTCAGGGTTGATGCACATTGCTGCGGCACTGGGACGAAAACTCGTGGTGATCTACGGATCCACATCGCCGAAATTTACGCCGCCACTGAGTGATGATGTCAGCGTAGTGAGTCTGGGGCTTGACTGCAGTCCCTGTTTTAAACGCGAATGTCCACTGGGCCATATGGACTGTCTGAATAAATTACAGGCATCGATGGTCATTGATACAATGACTTCTCAGGACTAGTCAGATACAGGCGAGCTGATGCGAGTACTTGTTGTAAAAGTTTCATCTCTTGGTGACGTCATTCATACCTTGCCTGCCCTGACGGACGCCAGAAATGCCATCCCCGACATAGAGTTCGACTGGGTGGTCGAAGAAGCCTATACCGAAATACCTGCCTGGCACCCTGCCGTCAGCAAAGTGATTCCTGTTGCTTTCAGGCGCTGGCGCAAAAATATTTTCAGCCTGTTTTTTAATGCTGAATTCAGGCGCTTCAGGCGCGATTTGAAAACCTCCCCTTATGATCTGGTCATTGATGCTCAGGGTTTGCTGAAAAGTGCTGTGATTTGCGGCATGGTACCGGCCAGGACAGTCGGATTTGACCGGCAGAGCATTCGTGAAAAACTGGCGGTCTCTTATTATGATGAAAGTTATGCCGTGTCCAGGCAACAACATGCCGTCGAAAGAACCCGTGAGCTATTTTCTTGTGCATTGGGGTACAACAAAGCAGCACAGGCAGACTATGGTATTGCTGCTGTGGAATTGGGCAAACAGGCTGAGCAAGTTGACAGATCCCTGCTGTTTTTACACGGTACCACCTGGCCGACAAAATTATGGCCACAGGCATACTGGCAGGAACTCACAAGGCTGGCCACTGAGCATAATTACCAGGTGAAGCTGCTATGGGGCAATGAGGAAGAAAAAAGTCGTGCGCAGAGGATTGCCGGGTCAAACTCAAAGGCAAGAGTTATTGATCGGCAAGCCATCACTGGGATCGCTAAACTCATGTGCCAAAGTGCTGCAATTGTTGCTGTCGATACCGGCCTGGCCCATTTAGCTGCTGCTCTGGGAAGACCAACCCTTGCTCTCTACGGTGCCAGTGATGCTGAGCGCACGGGAACTTATGGTGAAAATCAGAAACACCTGCAGGCAAAACTGTCCTGCAGCCCTTGTTTGAAGCGGCACTGTGAGTACAAAGGCAAGGAGCTTGAAGACGAAGAAAAGGCAAAGGTGTTTACGGTACAGCCGCCGTGTTTTTCAACACTCTCCCCGCAGCATGTCTGGCAGGAACTCGCTCGGGTATTGGCAGAGCACAGGGAAAGCTGATACATGAAGATTGCCTTTGTTCTATTTTCCTATTTTCCCTATGGCGGCCTGCAGCAGGACATGCTGAAAATATTACAAGCCTGTCAGCGCCGAAAAATAGATGTCACCGTTTACTGTATGCAATGGTCGGGCGAAATTCCTCACCACACCAAGGTTATCCAGCTGCCGACCCAGGGCTTTACCAGGGTGGCGCAACGAAGCTGTTTTGTCGACCAGGCCCTCGCAGCTACCGTCAATGATTTTGACCTGGTCCTGGGATTCAACAAAATGCCAGGTCTGGACTTTTACTATGCTGCCGATTACTGCTTTGCGGAAAAAGCCTATAACGAACGCAACATCCTGTATCGACTGAGCTCCAGAACAAGACAGTATCTGGAATTTGAAAATGCGGTTTTTGGCAAAGAAAGTGATACCGTTTCTCTGCTGCTGTCCCCCCTACAGTGCACCGAATATGTCAGGCATTACAAGACGCCCTCGGAGCGATTACTGACTTTACCGGCCGGCATCAAGGAAGATCGGCGACACGGACCAGACTCGCTGGCCAAGCGCATGCTCCTGCGTCACCAGTTTTCTATAGCTGCAGATGAACTCTTGTTGCTGCAGATTGGCTCCTCTTTTAAAACCAAAGGGCTGGAGCGGTCCATGAAGGCCTATGTGGCTTTGCCGGAAGCACTGCGAAAGAAGACGCACTTTTATGTAATTGGTGAAGATGCGCCAGAGAAATACCTGCACAAAGCAGAGCAGCTCGGCATTGCCAAGCATTTTAAAATTTTAAAAGGCAGGAATGATATCGCCGATTTTCTACAGGCAGCCGATATGCTGATACACCCTTCTATTAAGGAAAGTGCCGGCATGGTTATCCTGGAGGCCATTGTTGCGGGCCTGCCAGTACTGGCCACTGCGTGCTGTGGCTATGCTTACCATATTGAAAAAGCCCAGGCTGGATTGGTCTGCCCATCACCTTTTGAGCAGGACCAACTTAACCATTTGCTGCAGCAAATGTTAGTGCAGGAAGAACAACGACAACAGTGGAAAGCCGGTGGCATTGCCTATGGCAAGAACAATGATCTGTATTCTATGCCCGAAGCGGTTGCAAAGCTACTGGTGCAAAGTGCTTCAGCGCTAGCCTATTAAGGGAAGCAGTGCCTGCATCACCTGTTCCGGGGTGATTGCCTTCAGACAGCGGTTTGCATAAATACATCCCGTCTTGGTGCAGGCTGGCGCACAAACTTCATCAGCTTTAAGCACCAGCGACTTGTCAGACAGAGGGCGCCACAGTGCAACTTCGGTGGGTCCAAAGATGACACAACCCGGCAGGCCAATGGCAGACGCCAGATGAAAGGGGCCACTGTCATTCCCGACCATGGCGCTGGCCTGACGCATCAGTTCTACCAGTTCTGAAAGAGAAAGCTGATTGCACAGGTCGACAGGTTTCGCATCGGGATAGTGTTCATTAATTATGTCCAGAATAGCCTGATTGGCGTTCTGATCAGCTGACCCGGCGCCAATCAACACACTGGAGTAGGCTTCCAGCTTGAGCCGATTGATCAGTTCAGCAAAATTAGCGGCCGGCCACTTCTTGTAATCCTTTGCAGCACTACTGTGAAGAATGATGAAGGGGCTGCCGGGGTTCAATCCTGCGTTAAAAAGCTTTTTCATGAATGCCTGGCTGGCTTGATGGGCGGGCAGTTTCAGATAAGCGGCTTTACTGTCGGTCAGTCCCAGCAGTCTGAAAACATCTGCATAACCATACCAGCGATGTCGACGCTCCGGGCTACGCTGAAGGTAGTTGATATCCAGTACCCGGTCATAGCCGTACCTGTTACGCTGGCGGTTACTGCCCAGTTTGAAGCGGGCACCGGAGAGTTGAGTCAGGCGATGAGAAACGCTGTCTTCCTCGATATTGAATGCAATGTCAGCCTTGAAACGCCTGATGGCGAACAGGCAGCGTAAATAGGCAGATGCCTGTTGCCAGAGGTTCCCTTGTTTGATGCGTTGGCGTGGGTAGAACAGCAGAACCTCATCCGGCAAAAAGCCCTGTAGCAATTCGCGGTAGGCTTCATCAACGACCAGTAAAAAAAGAATGCCACGTTGCTGGCAATAACGGTAATAATCCTGAATCAGGCCGCCGGCAATTAACAGGTTGCCCAGATAGCGTGTTGGATTCAGCAAGACAACGCGTTGATAGTCAGCAGGGATATTTTTTTCGGAAACCTGGTTCAAAATATCAGCAATCTGTTCAGTACGGTGGCAAAGATTCTACCTGAGTGAATCGGCAAGTCCATGTATAATGCCCTAAATCAAAAATGGTAGCCAAGATGCCTGAATCTGTTCCGATCCCGGTCAGCGTTTTCATCATTACCAAAAATGAAGAAGCCAATATCGCCCGGGTACTCGATAACCTCAAAGACTTTGCTGAGGTGATTGTTGTTGACAGTGGCAGCGCGGATAAAACGCTTACCATTGCTGAAAGCTATGGCAATACCCGGGTAAGTTTCAATGCCTGGCCAGGATTTGGCGAGCAAAAAGCGCATGCACTGTCCCTGTGCTCCAATGACTGGGTTCTGAATCTTGATGCCGATGAAACCCTCAGCGATGAACTGATTCAGGCTATAAAGGTTTTTATCCAGCAGGATACCAAAAACGCTCTCCGATGCAGGCGTATTTTGTACCGTTGGGGACGGCGACCGCGAAGTTTTGGCAGTGATGAAAAACTGATTCGCTTGTTTCGCCGGAACTGCGGCCACTACGACACCCGGCAGGTGCATGAAAGTATCATTGTCAATGGCGAGATCGAGGAAAGCTCGGCTGCAATTTTGCATCATGAAAATTTAACGTATTCACAACGTATTGAAAAAACCGTGTTTTATGCCAGGTTAAAAGCGCGGGATAAATTTGAACGTGGGGACAAGGTCAGCTTTCTGGTAGTGTTGCTAATTTTTCCGCTGACCTTCATTCGTTGCTATGTCTTCAAGGGCCATTTTCTGGATGGCCTTCAGGGCATTATGACCAGCGTCAACGTGGCTTTTTACAACTACATGAAATACGCCAACCTCTGGGATATGAATAAGCGAGCTCAGCGAGAAGCAAGTAATCGTGAAAAAAGCTGAGTAAAAGCGGGCTCATTTTTGAGGCCGGACAGCTCAGTATAAAGCTCTATGAACTGCGCACGCTGTATCTGTGACAGTTCGAGTTTGTTCAACAGCAGTTGAATATTGTCGCAGCGATCCGCGAAACAGATAGAGCTTGGGAAAACACGCAGCTCTTCAGGATTGGCGATATAAAACCTGGCTTCATCATAAAGCAGTTTTGCCGGCCTGATCTCATTGAAATAAAAACCGCCCTGATGCACCTGATCCAGAAAGGCAGCCAGTGCTTTCAAGTCGATTTCCTCAGGGCTTATTTTCTGCAGGCCTGTCCCAGGCAGGGGGAAATAGGTAGCAGCCATGAAGTCGGCTTTTTTGATAATAAACAGGCTGTCGACAGTCACCGAACCAATGCCCTTGGCACGCAGCAAGCGTGAATTCAGGTCGAACAGTTTCATGGGCGGTGCGGCAAAAAATCGAGTATCACTGCTGGGCAGGATTCTGAACAGGACATCATTATCCAGCTGCCGGGTGAGGTTTTTTATATGCTGCTCCTCGATAACTTTTGTTCCCTCTATCATGGTGTTGAAGCTTTGCCGGTCAATTTTGTGCACTGGCGTTTTGACCAGAATGTAGGGGCTGTCCGGCTTGCCGTTGGCCTGGGTTTTAAAGCGCTTGTGCATCCATAAATATTGCGCGGGCTGCACACGGATGGCCACTTCCAGCTGCTTGTTCATGTAAGTGGCATCGGCGACTTCATCATCCCCGGGAAAACTTTCTGGAAATGGAATGAACTCAACTTCATAGGGCTGGGAGCCGGACATACGATGATGACGAACCAGCAGGACTGGGGAATCATAAAAACCGGCTAGTCGACTGGCAGCTGTAATCGTTGCAGCCTGTCTGCCAAAAAACGGCGCGAAGACAGCGTGCTCGGGACCATAGTCCTGATCGGGGGCATACCAGATGATGTTGTTCTTTTTTAAATGCCGCAGTGTGCCACGGATGTCATAACGGTCAAAAACGCCGTTGCAGTTTTTTAAACGGCCTTTGAGCATAAAGGCATCAAACAGTGGATTTTTGTGAGGCCGGTAAGTTACCGCAAAAGGGTACTGAAGCGATGCCAGGTTGGCAGAAAAATCCAGGGTTGTGTAATGCGCACCCAGCAGGATAACGCCTTTGCCTTTGGCCAATGCTGTCTGCATGGCTTCCGCATTGATTACTTTCAGCAGGTGCTGAAAGTGGCGGGGATTTCTGACCCAGCCAACAGCGGTTTCAATAAGGCCTATACCGTTTTCAATAAAACAGTCACGTACCAGTTTGGCCTGCTGCTGTGCACTGCGTTCGGGAAAGCAGATCGCAATATTGGTCTGTGTAATATAGCGGCGTTCTCGGGCTAGGCTGTACAGTATGATTCCCAGGCAGTGCCCGGTGAACATGCGCAGGCGAAAGGGCAGATAGGCAATAAGCACCAGCAAAGCAATTCCAAGCCAGGTAAGCCAGAATTTGGGAGCCAGGAAATGAGTAAATGGAGGAACGCTTGGCTTGGGCACAACTGTCTTCGTCACTGAATTTCCGCTCATTCTACCAGAAGCCTTATGTTATGATGGAGCCCTTTGAGCAAGCCGTAAAACACCGATGAAACTTGAAACGCCACGATTTGATTCTGCACGTATTCTGGTACTGGGCGATGTCATGCTTGATCGCTACTGGCACGGAGCCACGTCCCGAATTTCACCGGAAGCTCCGGTTCCGGTGGTCAAGGTTGAGGACATTGAAGACAGCCCTGGCGGCGCAGCCAACGTTGCCCTGAATATTGCTGCGCTTGGCGCGGCCTGCTCATTGAGCGGCCTGATAGGTGAGGACAGGGAAGGAGACCTGCTGACCAAGGCATTACAATCGGCCGGAATCCACTGTGATTTTTTAGCCCTTAGCGGCAAACCCACCATCACAAAATTACGCGTGTTGAGCCGTCACCAGCAACTGATTCGACTCGATTTCGAAGAAACCTTTAGCCAGGATGAATCGGCCGGCTTGCAGCAAAAACTGCAGGAGCTGCTGAAAACGCACGATCTGTTGATTTTATCTGATTACCAAAAGGGTGCCTTGAGTGCCGTGAATGAGCTGATCAGCTTGGCAAAGTCTGCCGGTGTTCCCGTTCTGGTCGACCCCAAGGGCAGTGACTTTTCCAAGTACCACGGAGCCAGTATTCTGACGCCCAACCTGCACGAGTTTGAAGCGATTGTCGGTCCATGTAAGAGCGAAGAACAACTGGTTGAGAAAGGTCAGCAACTGATCAGCGAGTTGCAGCTGGAAGCTCTGCTGGTAACGCGCGGAGAACATGGCATGACCCTGATTCAGCCCGGCAAACAGGAACTGCATTTCCCGGCACGCAGCCGTGATGTGTTTGATGTCACCGGCGCCGGGGATACTGTTATTTCGGTGCTGGGCGCTTCCCTGGCTGCCGGTAAAACACTGGCAGAAGCGGTTGCACTGGCCAATATTGCTGCCGGAATTGCGGTTTCCAAAGTGGGAACGGTTGCTGTCAGTGGACCGGAATTGCGTCGGGAAATCCAGTCAGATAATGATGCAGACCGTGGCGTGATGAGTCGAGAGCAGCTGGCGTTGGCAGTTGCCGATGCCAAGGCCAATGGCGAGAGAGTGGTCTTCACCAATGGGTGTTTCGATATTATCCATGCCGGGCATGTCGGTTATTTACAGGATGCCAGGCAGCACGGCGAGCGCTTGATTGTTGCCATCAATGATGATGCTTCTGTCAGCCGCCTAAAGGGCGAGGGCCGGCCCATTAATCCATTGGAGCGGCGCATGACGGTGCTGGCCGGCCTGGAGTCTGTCGACTGGGTAGTCGGTTTTGACGAAGACACCCCGATTCCGCTGCTGGAATTGTTGCAACCGGATGTGCTTATCAAGGGAGGGGATTATCAGATATCTGAAGTCGTCGGGGCCGAGCTTGTGCAGGCTTATGGAGGGGAAGTGAAAGTCCTGTCTTTTCTGGATAATTGTTCCACCAGCAAAATCGTGGAAAAAATTCGGGAAAAATAAGCAACGCAGCTATAGAGCTGTTAAAGGCTGTCAATAACGCGACAGGCCAGTTCGACATTTTGTCTGAGATGGTCTTGTTTGATAGTCCCGACGATCATGCTGCTGATTGCCCGCTGGGAAAAAATGAGCTGCATGCTTTCCTGCAGCAGGCTTTTGCCATTATCTTGCAGGTGTCCGCTCATCAGGCCTTTTTTGACCAGTATTCCCTTGTTATGTTCGGCTGCGAAATCCACCACCGCCGCCTGATCCCGTTCTTGTAGATTGTAGGTCAGCATGACGATATCCATCAGCTGGGCAGCCAGCATGCCGCCGCTCATGGTTTTGCTGGACATGCCAATGGCACGGATCAGCCCGGCTTCCTTTAATCGCTGAAGTTGTTCCAGGCAGCCGCTGTTCTGCAGAATGCTTTCATCCTGCCCATCCGAGTGAATGAGGACGATATCAAGGTAGTCTGTTTTCAGGCGTTGCAAACTGCGCTCAACGCTGAATCGGGTATGCCCGGCACTGAAATCAAAACGGGACTTTCCCTGCTCAAACTCTTCACCGACCTTGGTGGCGATTACCCAGTCCTGGCGATTGTTCAGCACCTTACCGAGCCGTTCTTCACTGTTGCCGTAGGCAGGTGCGGTATCAATAAAGTTAATGCCTAGCTCACTGGCCAGGGCCAGTAAATCCTGCACTTCCCGGTCATCAGGGATGCTGAAGCTTTGCGGGTATTTAACCCCTTCATTGCGGCCAAGCTTGACGGTGCCCAGGCCCAGTGCAGAGACACGTAGTTCAGTACCCGCAAGTTGACGTACAAAACTCACGGCATCGTCTCCCAGGGAGGGCTTGCGAGGCCGGGAAAAGGCCAGCCACTGAGATCCGGATTATGGTACTCAGATCCTGCATAGATTCCCTCAGTATGGAAATGATCGATGAGTTGCTGGCCCAGGTGAGGAGCCAGCGTCAATTTGCTCGGCCAGCAAAGCACGACATTGCGATGCGTATGAATACTAGCCGTTTCAGGTCGCAGGCCATCCGGCGTTTTTGCTTCAGCACGCTGGATGTAAAAGCTGTGCCATTGCGCCAGCGATAAATCCACCCAGGGAAACAGTTCTGCCAGCTTGTTACGGGCGCTTACGATCTGCTCATCCGGACTCCTATCGGTGCCGCTTTCAGCGAGTTCCCCCCCAAGATACCAGGCGGTTTTCCCGTCACTACACTGATGCGAGGTGATGGTCACTTCCGGTGTGGTGCTCAGCTGATCGGCAACACAATGGACATACAGGGGGTCCTTCAGGTTATGTTTTAGCAGGGTCATCTGCAGCGGGCGCAACTGCATTTGCAGGTGATCTGGCAGGGCAGCATCCGGCAGCATTTTTTTCAGCAGCTCGGCACTGCCCTCACCGCTGCAAATTAAATAACGCTTGGCTCGAATGACGTAGTCCTGATCCTGGTGCCGGTAATGAAGCTCACGGATACTGCCATCTTCTGCGTGCTCAAAACTGAGATTTTGCGGGCTGACAAGTTTGATGTCACTGCGGTATCTCTCACTCAGGCAATACAGAAGAGAAGGAACATCAAGCACGATGTCACTTAATTCGTACAGGGGGCCATTGATTCGGCCTTTAAAAAAAGCAGGGTAGTCAGCTGTCTTGACAGTGCTGACTTTGCCTCGTAGGGCCTTGCTGCCGAGGAAAGCATTAAGTCGGGAACGCAAGCTGTTACGGGGCCACATGTAATAGTGTTCAGAAAGCAGCCGGGTGCCACGCAAATCAACATCGCCTTGACCGCTCAGGCAGGCTCGCCAGTGTGCCGGCATATCGGCGATTGCTGCAGTGGCGCTGGTCAGACTGCCGGTCAGAGCATACTTGATGCCTCCATGGATCATGCCTTGGGAGGCAACACTTTGGCCACTGCCAAGCGGATTTTTGTCTAGTAGCATAACCTGGTAGGAAGCTGATTTAAGACGGTTTAGCAGCCACAACCCGGCTATGCCGCCACCGATGATCAGGGCATCTTTTTCTATGACGACTGGCATGACGGCTGGATCGGTTCCCCAACTAGAAGCAGCTCATGATTATAACAGTTAAAGCAGGCGGCATGGACAAGCCTGGAGGCCTTACGTAATATGCTTTGCTGTGAATCGCACTGTCTATACTCTGTTATATACGCTGGCCCTGCCGCTGATGTTTCTTCGCTTGTGCTGGCGTTCCTTTAAAGATACCCGTTACCGCCAACGCTGGTCAGAGCGTCTGGCCTACTATCCAACTTCGCGCTTTGCAAACAACAAACCCAACATTGTTTTTCATGTGGTTTCTGTCGGTGAGTTTCACGCAGCCATTCCCCTGATCAGGGCCTGCATGATGCAGAATCCCGACTGGATGGTAACAGTGACTACGATGACCGTGACCGGTTCGGCTCGGGTAAGGGAAGTTTTTGCTGACTCGGTGCAACATTGCTATCTGCCTTACGATACTCCATCTGCCGTCAAACGTTTTCTGAAAGCCTTGCAGCCCAGGGTGCTGGTGCTGATGGAAACGGAGTTATGGCCCAACCTTATTCATTATGCACATCGGCAGGACTGTCGTTTACTCCTGTTGAATGCGCGACTATCGGAGCAGTCTTTCCGCCGTTACCAGAAACATGCAGCGCTGAGTCGAAGCATGCTGGAAAACCTGGATACCGTTGCTGCGCAGTTTAAAAAGGATGCAGACCGTTTTGAGCGTCTGGGACTGTCACCGCACAAGCTGGAAGTGGCGGGCACCATGAAATTTGATCAGGCTGCTGATGCCGAGCAGCTAAAAGCCGGGCAGGCCTTCAGGCAAGATCTGGCAAGGCCAGTACTGGTAGCTGGCAGTACCAGGGAAGGGGAGGAGATCAAGGTGCTGAGCGCATTCAAGCAGGTTCAGGAGCAGATTCCGGAACTCTTGTTGGTGCTGGTGCCGCGCCACCCGGAACGTATTGGTGAAGTCAGCAGGCTGCTCAGGGAGCAGGAAATGACCTTTGTGCTGCGCAGTTCACGGCAGATGCCAAGGGCAAAAACCCAGGTTCTGCTCGGCGACAGCATGGGGGAAATGCCGTTTTATTATGCCTGTGCGGATGTCGTCTTTGTCGGCGGCTCGCTGGTTGCCACAGGAGGACAGAATATTATTGAACCGGCCCTGCTGGGACGACCTGTTGTCTATGGTCCTTCTTCCTATAATTTTGAGTCAGTCACGGAATTACTAAAATCGGCAGGTGGCTTGCAGCAGGTCGCTGACGAAGCCGAACTGGCACAGGTGGTTCTGCAGCTTTTGCAAAATACACAGTCCAGGATGAGCATGGTCGCTGCTGCGCAACAGGTGGTAGCGCAAGAGGCTGGTGCCAGTCAGAGGCAGTTAGCGCTTATTCAACAAGCCATGCATTCAGATCAATAACATCCTGCGGGCTGAGCAGCCCGGCTGATTGTTTCAGGTTCAGGGTATTAATGACATAGTTATAGCGTGCATTGGCCAGATCCCGCATGGATTGAAACAGCAGACGCTGGGCAGTAACCACATCGACAATATTGCGAGTGCCGGCTTCCAGCCCTGCCTCGGTTGCTTCCAGCTGGCTTTGTGCAGACAGTACCGCCTGTTGCCGCGCAGCAATCGTCAGGACGTCACTTTCGACATTACGGTAATTATTACGTATATCCTGCGTGCTGGCACGTTGAGTCTGTAAGAGAAATTCTTCACTGGCATTGACGTCGTAAAGAGCCTGACGTTCACGAGCCCGGTTCAGCCCGCCCTGAAAAATGGGAATAGACAGGGTCATTGTGACGTTGCTGTTTTCAGAAACGATGTCAGCTGCTGCGCCAGGTGATAGGTTGAAGAAGGAAATTCCGCCTGATTCGTTCCAGTTATAGCCGGCACTCAGGTCCAGTGTTGGAAACATGGCAGCGCGGGCTGCATCTGCCTCATATTCACGAGAGGCCAGGGTCTGCCGAGCTGAAAGGATGTCGAGGTTGAAGCGGTAGGCGGTGTTCACCCATTCTTCCATAGAAACCGGAGACATGGATTCAATCGGAAACTCCTCGTCGAGCAGGGCAATGCTGTTGTGATCTTCTCCGGTAATCGCTTCGAGGGCTTCATAACGCTGGTTCAGGGTGTTTTCTTCCACCAGCAGATTTACCCGGGCCAGATCAAAAGATGCCTGGCTGTCATAGACATCGGTAATTGGGACCAGGCCGACATCAAAACGTTCCTGTGCCTGCTCGAGAATCCGCTCGCTGGCTTCCAGTTCGGCTTCAAAGGTGCTCAGATTGTCCTGGCTACGCAGGACATCAAAATAGGCATTGGCTACGCGCATAATCAGCTCCTGCTCAGAGCGGGCCAGACTGGTAGCAGCAGCCTCATCGGCATTCAGTATAGCTCGGTAGGAGTACCAGGCTTCAAAATTCAGCAGATTCTGAGAAATATTCAGGCCATAGCCTTTGGAGTTAAAGCCGTTGGCATAGGAGTAGGCCGGAATAAAGCCATTTGATTCAGCCGGCCCCTGAGCCTGGCGTGAGGTGTTGGCCGTCAGGGTAACGGAGGGCAGCAGCTGGGAGCGCCCCTGTGCCACATTGGTATGGGTAGCATTGAATTCGGCTCTGGCCTGGCGAATTTGGGGATCGTTTTCTGCTGCCAGGTCGAAAATATCCAGCAGATCCTCGGCATATGATGTCCCGCTTGGCAGAATAAAACTCAAGCACAGAAAACTAAGCCTGGTTTTGGAATTTATCAAATTGCTTAAAAAACTGAGCATAAAAAATTTCTCCAATGAACGCTTGATTAAGAATTTCTTCCAGTACGTATAGTTGGTTCAGGGAAGATCATCAAAGAAGCTTGCTAATTACAGCTTTCACTGTAATTGTATCCTTTCCATGTCTAGCATCCGATTATAGCTCGAAGTGATCACAGTTTCTCCCTCTTGAAGACCGCCCTGGATTTCCAAAAATTGATTATTACGCCGGCCGGTGATCTATGCCAACTTGCGATAAGACTTCTGTCACACGCCGTTTGCGTTCATCTGCGGCAACTTTCTGGTAAAGCAAAGCCAAATCTACATTTTGATAGACGGTCAGTTCATCAATGAGGTTAAAGCTCTGAAAGATTACTCCAATATTGTTTTTACGGACCTCAGCACGCTGTTTTTCGTTTAGCCGTGCTAACTCCAGGTCATTGAAAAAATAGTCACCACCCGTAGGCGTATCAAGCAGACCAATAACATTCAGCAAAGTGGATTTCCCGCACCCTGAAAGGCCCATAACCGCCAGAAACTCTCCAGTGGCTACCTCCAGATTAATATTATTAAGAGAGGTGGTTTCTAGTTCTTCAGTACGATGAGTTTTTAAAATGTTGACGAGTCGGATCATAGTTAGCTCCTTTTATTGTTCTTTTAGGGGTATGCGCCGTGTATTGCATAAACCGCAAAGAAATTTATCTACCTTGCGATTAAGTAATCAACAATCGTGCCAATAATAAAATTACATAATTATCAACAAGTTAAATCCCTTGGCAAAAAGGCTTGTGATAATAATGGTTAATTTCACCAAGTATTGGGGGTAATATTATGTGCCTGGTTCCGCCCTTGCAGGATTTACACTGCAGTAAGAATCGTCATGACTGGTACACATAGAATGGCCACGAGCAGGCTAAAATTGACCAAAGAGCTTGCTAGGATATTTAAGGTGTTTTTCATAACTGTGCTCCTTTAAAAATTTAACGTCGGTCTTTATGACGTAGATTGAAGAAATATAGTTTGAAAATCCTCGAAAAATATTCACGACAGCTCGAGGAGCATTAAAAGCTTGAATCAGCATTGATTAAGCCGGGTAAAGCGGTAATTATTGGGCTTGTGCAAAGAGCCTGTTTGGATTAAGGTCGTGATGTTGCCTTGATGTTGTATATAGAAGTCCTTGAATGAAAATTAAAAAGCCATATTCCATTGACTTGAGTGCTCAAATGGCCGTGTGTGATGCCAATTACATCCGGGTTCTGCAGATTCTGCCAAAGCTCAGCCCTGGTGTTAGGCGCGAAATTAGTTTTGCCGATCATGCTGAACAAGCAAATCCGGGCAAGGAATCACCCACTACCGTGATAGAAGTGATCGAGCAGTTTAAATACACCAGTACAGTCCGGATGGCGCAAAATATGCAGAGCTCCTGGTCTTTGTATAAAGTGCCGGAAATGTTCATACGGATGTATCACGACGCCAAGACGGCTGAAGTCATTTCATACCAGCAGGTCCGTTACCTGAGAGCAAAATATGAGCTGCCGAATAAGGACTTTTACCAGGCAGACGAAAAAGAACAGATCAATTTTTTATTGAGTGAATGGCTCAGTTTTTGTCAGAAGGAAGGCCTGTGTTCGAGCACTGCTCTGGCCAGTATTTTCCCAGCGGAAACGGCTGCCTGATTGAGAAAAGTTTTGGCTGCAAAAGACGTACAGAAAGAAAGCTTCCGACTGATTCAAATAACAGATTCCCATCTTTTTCTTGATGAAAGTACCGAGCTTGTCGGCATGAACTGTCAGGAAGGTTTCACGGACGTTGTTGAGCTGGTCAAGGAACATGAAAACAAAATAGATGCAGTACTTTGTACCGGTGATATTGCGCAGGACGCAAGCCTGGAGGCCTATCGGCGTTTTGCTGACAAAATTGATGAGCTGGAGGCGCCGCAACTCTGGATTCCGGGCAACCATGATTTACTGGGGAACATGAACAAGGCGCTGGGCGCCAAACATCCGGCCTTGCAAAAATCCTTACGCCTTGGTAACTGGGGTGTCATCATGCTGAACTCCTGCGTGGAAGGTTCCATTTTTGGCATGTTGAGTGAGGAAGAATTGAGCTTTCTGGGCAAGGAATTGAAGACCTTTCAGGCTGAAAATCGTCATATCATCATTGCTGTGCATCATAACCCGGTTCCGGTGAATGCAGAGTGGCTGCAAAATCATTCTCTGCAGAATACGACTGATTTTTTCGAACTGGTGGATGACTGCGATAATGTGAAGTGCGTGTTATTCGGGCATATCCATCAGGATTTTAAAGTGTCCCGTAATAATGTACTGATGTTGGGAGCGCCATCCACCAGTATTCAGTTTCATCCTGAACACGATTATTTTTCACTGGACAAGGAGAATCCGGGTTATCGCTGGTTAAGTTTGCATGCGAACGGCACAATGGGTACAGGTGTGCGCCGGGTCATTGGTAAAAAATATAAACTTGATTTAAGTAGTCAGGGTTATTAAACAACAACTTTGCAATGAGCGATGATGGAAGCTTGAGCACTCGTTTGATATACCTGCATGGATTTAACAGTTCACCCGACTCTGAAAAAGCACAATCTCTCATACGCTATACCCAACAGAAAAAAGTGACAGATGACTCGGGAAACTGTCCTGAGCTATTGGTTCCTTCTTTGCCGCATAAACCGGCCGCTGCCATAAAGCAGTTACAAGGCTTGCTGGCTGATAAGCCTGATAATACTGTGTTATTGGGGAGTTCATTGGGCGGGTTTTACAGTATCTATCTTGCACAGCATCATCCTTGCAAGGTGGTGCTAATCAATCCACTGGTCTCTTTACCGGCACAATTTGCTCAAGATTTTCCGGGCACTTATACAAACCCATACAGCGGCGAGATTTTTAACATTGATTCTGATGATGTGACGTTTTTAGAGAAGCTGGAGCCTGAACAAATCAAGCAACAGGAAAATTATTTTTTGTTACTGGAAACGGCTGATGAAGTACTGGATTACCGGGTGGCCGCTGAAAAAATGCCGGCAGCGCGTCAGATGATTATTGATGGTGGCACACATCGCTTTGAAAGTTTTAAACGTTTATTGCCGGATATCATGCAGTTTGCCGGACTGCGAAGCAGTGCCTAGTTAAGGAGTCGTAAGCTACACATGAGTAAAGATTATAATTCTGAATCCATTGAAGTACTCAGTGGACTTGATCCGGTCAGAAGAAGGCCGGGCATGTATACCGATACTACTCGGCCCAATCACCTGATCCAGGAAGTACTGGATAATAGTGTGGATGAAGCGCTGGCAGGCTTTGCCCGTGAAATCACTGTGGTGCTACACAAAGATGGCGGTATAGAGGTCAGTGATGATGGTCGTGGCATGCCGGTAGATCTGCATCCTGAGGAAAAGATTCCCGGTGTTGAATTGATCCTGACCCGTCTGCATGCCGGCGGCAAGTTTTCCAGTGATAACTATAAATACTCAGGAGGGCTGCATGGGGTTGGCGTTTCCGTGGTCAATGCCCTTTCCAGTTCTCTGGAAGTGTTCGTTAAACGTGCAGGCAAGTTGCACCACATGAGTTTCAAAAACGGCGACAAAGCTTCCGACTTAAAAGTTATCGACAGTGTTGGTCAACGCAACACTGGTACGACAGTTAAGTTCTATCCTGATGCGAAATATTTTGATTCAGCCAATATATCAATTAGCAGGCTGATTCACCTTTTACGAGCCAAGGCTGTTTTGTGCCCGGGTTTGCGTGTAGTTTTTGAGGATAAAGTCAGCAGCAACGACAAGTCGCAAAGTAATGAATGGTATTACGAAGACGGTCTGGCAGATTACCTGAAACAAGCAACTGAGGCATTTGAAACACTACCATTGGAACCCTTCACAGGCTCGATGGAAGGCAATGATGAAGCGGCGGACTGGGCTGTGCAATGGTTGCCTGAAGGAGGCGATGTGGTGACGGAAAGCTATGTCAACCTGATCCCGACCGCACAGGGCGGCACACATGTTAATGGTTTCAGAACAGGCTTACTGGAAGCCATTCGAGAGTTCTGTGAATTCAGAAACCTGGTGCCACGCGGGATCAAACTGAGTTCTGATGACATCATGGATCGTTGCTGCTACATCCTGTCGGCTAAAATGCTTGATCCCCAGTTTTCCGGACAAACCAAGGAAAAACTGTCTTCAAGGCAGGCGGTAGCCTTTATTTCAGGTGTGGTAAAAGACAAATTCAGCATCTGGCTAAACCAGCATACCAATGAAGCAGAGCAACTGGCCGAACTCTGTATCAATAATGCCCAGAGTCGACTCAAGGCCAGTAAAAAAGTTGTCCGTAAAAAGGTCACGCAAGGGCCGGCCTTGCCCGGCAAGCTAGCTGATTGTTCAACGCAGGATGTACTGGCCGGAGAGCTGTTTCTGGTGGAGGGGGATTCTGCTGGCGGTTCGGCAAAACAGGCCCGGGATCGTGAAACGCAGGCAATCATGCCCTTGCGTGGAAAGATCCTCAATACTTGGGAGGTGGATTCCGGAGAAATTCTGGCTTCTCAGGAAGTACACGATATTGCCGTTGCTATTGGCGTCGATCCGGGCTCTGAAGATTTGAGCGGTTTACGCTACGGGAAAATCTGTATTCTGGCTGATGCTGATTCCGATGGTCTGCATATTGCAACTTTGCTGAGCGCGCTTTTTGTGAAGCATTTTAAGTCGCTGGTTGAGGCTGGCCATGTTTATGTAGCCATGCCTCCACTGTATCGCATCGACCTGGGCAAGGATGTGTATTATGCGCTGGATGATGATGAGAAGCAGGGAATTCTGGATCGCCTGGCTGCCGAAAAGAAAAAAGGCAGACCTAATGTTCAGCGTTTCAAGGGGCTTGGCGAAATGAACCCCCTGCAGTTGCGTGAAACAACCATGGATAAGGATACGCGACGACTTGTGCAACTGAAAATTGAACAAAATGACAAGACCAATGAGCTGATGGATATGCTGCTGGCCAAGAAGCGCTCAGGTGACAGAAAAACCTGGCTCGAAAAAAGAGGCAATCAGGCTGATCTTGGCTAATACTTTAAATACATAAAGCTGTTCGCTTGAAAAGCGGGAAACAATATGACCGATATGATCACTTTGAATGATGATGGAATGGAACAGGTTGCCTTGCGCGATTTTGTTGAGCAGTCATACCTGAACTATTCCATGTATGTCATCAACGACCGCGCCTTGCCACACATTGGCGATGGGCTTAAACCCGTTCAGCGCCGGATTATTTATGCCATGTCCGAACTGGGACTTAAAGCCAGTTCCAAATACAAAAAATCCGCTCGTACGATAGGTGATGTCATCGGCAAATTTCATCCGCATGGCGACTCTGCCTGTTATGAAGCGATGGTGCTAATGGCACAACCATTTTCCTATCGTTATCCGATTGTTGATGGGCAGGGTAACTGGGGTTCGGCTGATGATCCGAAATCCTTTGCTGCGATGCGTTATACCGAATCACGCTTGCGGCAATATGCCGAAGTGCTCCTGTCAGAACTTGGGCTCAATACGGTTGACTGGAAACTTAATTTTGACGGAGAGCTGGAAGAGCCGATAATTCTGCCGGCAAGATTGCCGAATGTTCTGTTAAATGGTGGCAGCGGTATTGCAGTAGGCATGGCCACAGATATTCCACCTCACAACCTGTGTGAAATTGCAGAAGCCTGTATCTATATGTTGGATAACCCGAAAGCCTCAGTTGCAGAACTGTTGGAAATTGTACAGGGTCCGGATTTTCCGACCGCAGCAGAAATCATTACGCCGAAAGATGAAATACAGGAGATGTATGAAACTGGTAAAGGTGCAATTAAATGCCGTGCCGTGTACACCAAGGAAGGCGGAGACATCATCATTACAGCGCTGCCGTACCAGGTGTCAGGTGCCAAGGTGCTGGAGCAGATTGCTGCCCAGATGCAGAAGAAAAAACTGCCCATGATTGTTGATCTGCGTGATGAATCCGATCATGAAAACCCAACGCGAATTGTTATAGAGCCACGCTCTAACCGTGTTGATGTGGATGGTGTTATGGCGCATCTTTTTTCCACGACTGACCTCGAGAAAAACTATCGCGTTAATTTCAATATGATTGGTATTGATAACCGGCCTCAGGTAAAAACGCTCAATATTTTGTTAAAGGAATGGCTGACATTCCGCATTGCCACCGTAACTCGCCGCCTTAAGCACCGTCTTGAAAAAATTAACGATCGACTGCACATCCTTGAAGCCTTGCTGGTTGCCTTTTTGAATATTGATGAAGTCATTCAGATCATTCGTACAGAAGACAAACCCAAGCCGGTGCTGATGCAGCGCTTCAGGCTAAGCGACAGACAGGCAGAAGCAATACTGGAATTGAAATTGAGAAATCTTGCCAAGCTGGAAGAGATAAAAATCCGCGCCGAGCAGGATGAGTTGGCAGAAGAGAGAGCTGGGCTTGAAAAAACGCTCGGCTCCAGCGCCAGGCTGAAGACGCTTATCAAAAATGAAATTAAACAGGATGCTGAAATTTACGGTGATGAACGCCGCTCAGCACTGGTTGAAAGGGAAGAAGCGCAGGCCTTTAAAGAGGAAGAGCTAATCAGTACAGAGCCGATTACGGTCATTTTATCGGAAGCTGGTTGGGTAAGAGCGGCTAAGGGACACGATCTGGACCCTGGCAGCCTGGCTTATAAATCCGGAGATAAACTAAAGCTCTCTGTGAAAGGAAAAAACAATCAAAGTGCTGTTTTTCTAGATTCAACAGGGCGGGCCTATAGCATCAGGGCACATTCTCTGCCTTCTGCCAGAGGGCAGGGTGAACCTCTAACCGGCAGAGTGAATCCTCCCTCAGGTGCCAGCTTTGAAGGCCTAATGATGGGAGAGTCTGATAAAAATTATCTGATTGCTTCCGATGCCGGCTATGGATTCATTAGCAAACTGGAAAATTTTTACAGTAAAAACCGTTCCGGGAAAGCTATATTAAAAGTGCCCAAAGGAAGTAAAGTGTTAAACCCGGCGCCTATTGAAGATATTCAAGGCAGTTGTGTGGTCAGTATCAGCAATGAAGGCAGGATGCTAATGTTTAAAGTAGAAGATCTGCCAGAATTGCCAAAAGGAAAGGGCAATAAAATAATTAATATACCGTCTGCCAGAGTGGCTGAAAGGCTAGAATATGTTGTTGCTATAGCTGTAATAGCGGCTAATCAGCAGCTTGTGATATATTCTGGCAAACGTCACATAACCTTAAGCATGTATGATCTGGAGCACTACCGAGGCGAAAGAGGAAGGCGTGGCAACAAGCTACCTCGTGGCTTTCAGAAAGTCGATAATGTAGAGGTTACTGGCGAGCCTAGCCAAAGCTAGTATTTCGCTGACAGGTTAAATTTATTTCAGTGGCTCAAAGATAATAGATGAGTTCATTCTATGCGTTTTAAGGCCAACAGAATTTGGTTGTGTCCATTCCAGCTTTCAGTCTTGAGTCTGGCTATGGCATCTGTTGTGAACTCCGCCCAGGCGCAATCAGGTCTAATTCAGGAAATTACGGTTACTGCACAAAAACGGGTGTCCGACAGTAAAGTTCTGGTCCATGATTGGTTCTGCCTGTGTTATTCAGCTTCTGGCAATATGTGCTGACATTGTTTCGCAATCAGGTCTGAATAGACGTAGGTTTCTTCATTCAGAATGTATGCAGTGAAAG
>Ga0181593_10000608_pt1 | contig 31554 bp, 27 predicted proteins | sample 071ome_19_FD_133756 | JGI IMG/M metagenome (GOLD analysis project Ga0181593, IMG submission 133756) | Coastal salt marsh microbial communities from the Groves Creek Marsh, Skidaway Island, Georgia - 071413AT metaG (megahit assembly) | ecosystem: Environmental > Aquatic > Marine > Intertidal...
ATAATCATGACTGTGATGGACCGTGACCGTCGAGGCTGTGGGGCGCAGCAGATGACCGCGCGAGGTGCGCTCGTTGAAGCTTGTCACCTTTTCCAGGTCAGAGGATGAAATTTTGAGCTTCAACCGCTGGCCGTCGGTCAATAGAATGCCATAGGGCCGGATCTGCATGCTGAATTCGTAGACTTCGCCGGGTGTCAGCTTCTCCCGTCCGGAATGCTCGTGCACCGGCTTCCAGGGCCTGGATTTCGCCTCGTCGAGCTTACGCTGCGACCCGCGCAGCCAGCCACGCGTCAGCATGGACTCTGTCCCATCGGGCTCGACCAGCCACAGGCTGGCGAACCACAACACCTCCGTGTCGGTCGTGGAGCCGTAGAAATTGAGCACGATTGGCCCGCAGATTTCGGTGTTTTCGAAGACCGGCGGTGTGATGAAACTGACCGAGCCGCGCTCGTAGGGCGAATCGGGATAGCGCGACGCTTCGTCATCAGGCCAGAATTCGTGCTCCGACAGGATGCCGTCCTTGTGCAGATAGAACGGCGTCCAGCGGGTGCCGGGCACGGGCCAGGCTTCGGCTTCCTTCCACTCGCCGGATCCGACAATAAAGAGATTGACCGGAGCCTCATCCATCAGCCCCGTATCGTTGTCCTTGAGCCAGTGATCGAACCAGCGGAGCGATTCATAAGCGTACTGATAGACCGGCCGGTCGAGATAGCAGGGCGGTCCCATGACGAATTTTTTCGACCCGTTCCAGTTTTCGAAGGCGCGCACATCGCCCGGCATATGAAAACCGAACATGCCCCAGTCGGCTCCGAAATAGGCGGGAATCTGGTCCTGCTGGGCAAAATCGGGGGCGCGCTCCCGGTAGTACTCATCGTCGAACCGGTGCATCAGAATTTCGAGCACCAGCGGATTGCGGTCGCGCTCCGGATTGTCGAGCACCCCGGCGAGAAACGGGATCGCCATGATCTCGGGATCGTTTCGCAGTTCTTCGAGCGCGTCGGTGTAGGCATTGTCGCCCATCTCGGCCCGCAGATCCTTGTCGATCCTGAACCCGCCACCGCGATGCTGCGTCCAGGCCTGGAAGAAGCCGTAGGAGAATATGCCGCCATGATAGAACAGGTCGCGATAGCCGTCGGTCCAGCCATAGGGCGCGAAGATGCATTTGAGCGACGGCGGCTTGAGCGCTGCGACGCGCTTCTGAACGACCGAGAAATAGGACACACCGAACATGCCGACATTGCCGTCGCACCAGGGCTGCTTCGCCAGCCATTCGATGGCTTCGTAGAGGTCCTGGATCGTCCGGCGATCGGGGTTTCGGTTGGCGAATATTCCATCGGACGCCCAGGTGCCGCGGATGTTCATGATGACGAAGACGTATCCGCGGCGCGTATAGAAATTGAAATCGCCGGATTCGATAAAGGCGCGGTCGAATCCCATCGCCTTCGGCACCATCGGCATCGACTGCGCGGCTTTCTCGTAGGGCGAAGCGGTCAGGATGACGGGGAACTTGCCGGGGCCATCCGGTCGGAAGATGTCGCAGTCCAGCGCAATGCCGTCGTCCACCGGCACGCGAACGTCACGCTCCTCGATGACGCCGAATTCGCGGGGCGACGTGGTCCAGTCGGTAGAAAACATACAGCCCTCCCTGTTTGCTGCGCCGGCGCGCAGCGTTTTTCATTTTCATGTTCTTTATGTCGACCGCGAGGATATTCCTCCAACGGGGAAGCGTCACTACAGGGTCGATGAAATTCGTTCCCTCTATCCGTCGCGCAGCAATCGGGATAGAACGTCGCGCCATGACGACATTCGAACTTCCCGATCCACAAGACATTCTGGACCTGACAATGGAGGACGGCGCGGTGATCCGCGTCCGCCGGCACGGCAACCCTGACGGTCCGCGCATCGTTCTGGCCCACGGCAACGGTTTCGCCATCGATGCCTATTTTCCGTTCTGGCGCCACCTGACCGACCGGTTCGACCTCGCCATATACGACCAGCGCAATCACGGCTGGAACCCGCGGCACGACGATGTTTCGCATCACGATGTGCCGTTTTTCGTACGCGACATGAACCGCGTGTTCGACGGTATTCGGGACTCCTTCGGCGAGAAGCCGACCGCCGGCATATTTCATTCGATTTCGGGCGTGACGTCAGTCTGGCACGCTTACGAGTTCGGTTTCCGATGGGACGCGCTGGTTCTGTTCGACCCGCCATTGGTAACGTCTCCCGGACATCGCTACCACGAGGTAGCGCGCGATTTCGAGCTGACGCTGTCCGGCTGGTCGAAGGACCGGCCGGAACGGTTCGCAAGTCCCGACGACCTCGCCGCGCAATTCCGGTCGTCGAAAAGCCTCGCCCGCTGGATTGAGGGCTCGCACGAGCTGATGGCACGATCGATCCTGCGCGAAGACAAGGAAGCCGGAGACGAAGCCGGACACTGGTCGCTTTGTTGCCCGCCGGCAGGCGAAAGCCAGGTCTACGCCACGAACTCCGCGCTCGATCTCTGCCCGCGTCTCGGCGACCTGAAAGGACCGTTGAAGATTATCGCCAGCGACCCCGACGACCCGCACGCCCGCGCACCGGGCCTCGTCAACCGCGCACTGCACGAGGAATTCGGGCACCCATACGAGGCCGTGCCCGGTACCACGCACATGCTACAGCTGGAAGCGCCCGAAGAAGCCGCGCGGATTGCAGCGGCGTTTCTGGATGAGGCCGGGTTGGGGCGCTAATCCCCGTTTAGCTCCGCCGACATCGCGATCGGATCGTGCGCGACGTATAGCCCGAGCGCTTCAAGCGTTTCGGCATTTATCGCGCCGGTAGCCTCAAGACCTTCGCGCATCTGAAAATCGCGGATCGCGTTTCGAGTGTTGCGCCCCGATATGCCGTCTGCGACGAGAGACGCGCCGCGCGCATTGAGTGCCTCCTGAATCTCGAGCGTCGTCGGCATCACCAGCCCGCCGGCGTGTTTCGCATAGGCCTCCGCCATCTTCACATCGTAGCGGTTGGCGGCATAACCCGGCCCGTTATAGCCACGGGCAAAATCCGCCCACCTCTTGTCTCGCAACTCGTCGTCGAGACGGTTGCCAAGCACGAAACCGGCGAACCCGTCGAGATGCGCACCTTCCGACTCGCAATGCGCCGAGACGAAACTCTCGACATCGTCGAAACCCGCTACGCGATGATTGGCGCCGAGAACCTGAAACATGCCCCAGCTCGCCGACTTCAGCGCGGCGTCCCGGTGGAGATCGATCGCTTCGGCTAACCGGTCGTATTCCCCCGCACCGCCGGTATAGTTACGAACCCATTTCGGGGTCGAGATATGCGGATGGGAGTCGTCGTATTCGCCGCCGGTCAGCTTGTGGAACCAGCGCGACTCGAACAGGATTTTCGGCCTTTTGTCATTCAGGAAACCGGTTCGACCGCCGGACTCTACTTCCGCCACTGCCCGAACAGCAGCCACCTCGCATTGCAGCCTGAGCGCCACGCGTTCGAAATCGGCATCTCCAAGTCTCCTGCCAGCGCCGGAAAATTCCATGACCCTTCCCCCTTACCGCCCTCGATTGCCGATCGCTCGCACCTGCGATGATGATGAGATGGCAGTTGGCGACACGCAACCCTGAATGGAAAAAAACAGACCCGCGACCATCCTGCCTGAACTTGCCGCGTTTCCTTAAAACGGGCACCCTTGCCCGGAAAAGAGAATATGGAAAGGCTTCGGGGGAAGGGCCAATGCAGACAGGTTCGATTGCAGTCGGCGTGGCAATGGCGCTGATATGGATGTCCTGGGCGCCGCCAGCCCGAGCGACGCAGTGCGGCGGCCCGGAAGATCCGGTCATCAAGGCCGCTGTGGATGGCCACGACACAAAGGAATTTCACATCGTTGCAGACTGGGCGCTTGCAAAGGCCATCAGGCGGCGCTGCCCCCAGGGAAGGCTGGAACTGAGTATCACGCTGGGACAGACCGTTCACGTCTGGATGCGGTCGGCTGGAAACGACAAGGCGCTCGAACGACTCATTAGGGACAAGCGGCTCCCCTTTCGGCATATCTGGAAATACAAGGTCGGCAGCCGCTGGAGCATCAAGGACAGGATCAAGGTCACCGGCGACAACGTCTCCGACAACGACATCAAGGGTCTGAAACTGGAGGCAGAAAATCGCGGCTTCTTCGACTGGCGCACGTACAGCAACAAGGCGAAGCTGAGGAAGGGACTCTGGCGCGTGGATATCAGGGACAGACTCGGCGACCATGTGCCCTGCTCGGGAACGGGCGCTCCCTGCGAAATCGAATTCGAAATCAGATAGAGACCGGTTCGTATGTCGGAAATTTCCGGAGATGAAGCCAACGCCGGCGAGAGTGAAGACAGGCTGCTGGAACGGAACCTGGCATCCGCAAGACTCCTGATTGCCTATCTCGCCCACAATCACAGGGAAGCCCCGGCCGAACTCGTCAGCCGGGTCATCGAGGCCTGCCGCACGCCGCGGGACGACTGGGATGCGGCGCGCGAAGCACAGTTCTGGCTCGACCTGAACACCCTGTCGACGCTGGTACAACCGGCGACGATCGAAACCATTGAGGTCAATTCAGAAATTGCCGACTCGGTTGGCGCAGGCGTGCCGGAGAAACGCGCCCGCTGCCAGTGGATCGCCCGGCGCTATTCGCTGATCGGGCTGGCGACCATCATCACCGTCCTGCTGTTCCAGATATACTGGATTGTCGGGTCGAACATCCTGAAACGCGCCGTGGAAGCGACGACAACGCAGCAGACTCTCCAAAAAAAGAAAAACACTCTGATCAACCGGATCAAGACCCTGGACGCCAGGATCGCGCGGCAGACGACACTGGCGCCGAACGGCGCCAAAGACGCGGACGTAATCCTGCTTTCCAGCGAATTCGACACTCTGACCGAAGTCGAAAGGCCCAACCTGGACAACGAAATCGACAATGCGGAGATCAGCGTCCGCGCACTTTATGAATCACTTAAATGGAGCACATTGGGGATCCCACGAATGCTGCTGCGTGGCGAGGGAGATCAGATCTATGTCGAATCTCAACGCATCCTGAACGCCGCCGTCGTCGAATATGTGCTGCCCCTTCTGCTCGGGCTGCTCGGCGCGATCGTCTTCGTCCTGCGCGAGATTTCGCGCGAAATCCGGGCCAAGATATTTCTGCCCAACCACACGGAGAGCTATCGTATCCGGCTTTACCTCGGCATGATCGCCGGGCTGACCTTCGCCTGGCTGTTTTCCTGGATAATCCCCGCTGGCAGTGAAAGCGGGCTCGGCGCGGCATCGCCGCTCGCCATCGCCTTTATAGTGGGCTACAGCGTCGAGATTCTTTTCTCGGCGCTCGACCGGATAATCGGCTCGATGACCAAGAAGAAGGAGACCGAAAAGACCGATCCGACAGTCACATCGGTCTGAATAAATTAATCAGGGAGAGATCATGGCCGACGCACCGAATTTTCTGCTTTTCATCAACGACCAGCACCGCGCCGACCATCTCGGCTGCTACGGCAACGAGATCGTGCAGACGCCGAATATCGACGGGATCGCAGCGCGCGGCACACGGTTCGACCGGTTCTATGTCGCCTGTCCGATCTGCATGCCCAACCGCGGCACGCTTATGACGGGACGGATGCCCTCGCTCCACGGAGTGCGGCAGAACGGGATCCCGCTGTCGCGCCAGGCGGTGACCTTTACGGAGCTGCTGCGCGCCGCCGGTTACCGCACCGCCCTGATGGGCAAGAGCCACCTGCAAAGCATCAGCGCCAACCCGATCGAAGTCGGCCTGCCGCAGCCCGACCCGGATAAGGTCCAGCCGCCCGAAGCGCTTGCCGAAGCGCGCCGGAACCAGTGGCTCGACGGGCGCTACGATCAGGAATTGCCGCCGACCTGGAAGGGCGAGGCGGGCTTCGAACCGGAATTGCCGTTTTACGGTTTCGATGAGATTGCACTCGCCATCGGCCATGGCGACAAGGTCACCGGCCATTACAGCCGGTGGCTCGCCGAACGGCACTCAGACCCTGACAGCCTGCGCGGACCCGACAACGCGCTCCCGGCGAACCGGGAGATCGCATCGCCGCAGGCCTGGCGCACCCGCATTCCGGAAGAGCTGTATCCAACGACTTTCGTCGCCGAGAAAACCGTCGAGTTCATCGAGAGACAGGCGAAATCGGGCGATGGGAAGCCGTTCTTCTTACAGTGCTCCTTCCCCGATCCGCACCACCCTTTCACCGCTCCGGGGCGTTATTTCGACATGTACGACCCCGCCGATGTGCCGACGCCTGAAGCTTTCCATCACCCGAAAGAGAAGCTGCCGCCGCAGCTCGCCGAGATTCACCGGGAACGCGACGAGGGTCGCGCGCAAAAAGGCGGCCAGCGCGCCTTCGCCTGCACCGAAGAAGAGGCGCGCCACGCCATCGCGCTCAATTACGGCGGCATCACCATGATCGACGACGCGATCGGTCGGGTGCTAAAATCGCTCGAAGAAAGCGGGCTTGCCGACAACACGGTGGTCATCTTCACCACCGATCACGGCGACTTCATGGGCGACCACCAACTCATGCTGAAGGCTGCGCTGCACTATCAGGGCCTGATCCGCGTGCCCTGCATCTGGTCCGACCCGGCCGACGCAGGCCGCCCCGATTCAACCGACGCCTATGCCGGCACGCTCGATATCGCCAACTCGGTGCTGGAGCGCGCAGGAATCGCCGGCTTCAACGGCATGCAGGGCAAATCGCTGCCCGCCATGGCGGCGGCGGGCGAAGGGCATGACGGGATGATCGTCGAGGAAGACCAGCGCCGCGGCTATATGGGATTCGAGCCCAATTTCCGCGCCCGTACCCTGGTAGCCGACAACTGGCGCATCACGATGTATTCGCAGGCCGACTGGGGCGAGCTCTACGATCTGACCAGCGATCCGAACGAGTTCGAAAACCTTTGGGACGATCCGGCGCATGCCGGAAAGCGGATGGAGATGACGGAACGACTCGCCCGCCGCATGATCGACCTCGCCGATGGCAGCCCGCTGGCGACGGGGCACGGGCCTTAGGCCCTCAAATACTCGTCACCGCCGGGCTTGTCCCGGCGGTCTCCAGAAAGCGAGTACAAATGTCGAAACGAGCTTCGCCGGGTTTTCCGAGCCTGCTTGCCAGCAAAACAGGTCGGAGCAGTTGCTTGAGATCGCCGGGACAAGCCCGGCGATGACAGCCAAATGAGAGCTATATATCTGGAAATCTGGTTCCCTAATCCTCCACCATCACGTCGGCCGCGGTCAGGTGCTCGACCGTCTCGCCGGTGGCGCTGAACGTCCGCGTGACGCGGTCGGTCGAGTAGATCCACAGGATCCGCATCGGCCCCGTGCCCGTGTTGGTGAAGCGGTGAGGAATGTCAGCCGGCACGTAGGTCGTGTCGTACTGGGATAGCTGCGTCACCACCCCGCCGATTTCGCATTCTCCCGCGCCTTCGAGCAGCGTGACCTGCTCGTCGCAATTATGGCTGTGCATCGGCGCGCCTTCGCCCGGCGGGAACACGGTCATGCCGGTGGTGAAGCGCGCATTCGGCACCTTGTGATGCACAACCAGCGGCGTGGTGGCGATGCCGCCGCCGCGATTGATCGTCGCGATATCGTCTGCCTTGAGAATCGTGCTCTCTTCCATGTCACTTCTCCTGATTCTCCGACGACACGCGCCGGACATTGAGAAACCGCGCGCCGACCTTGGCCTTTACCCAGGGCTCGGTCGTCGCGCTGAAATTCGCGTAGTGATCGCTCGCCAGGTGAGTCTGGAAAGCGGCCTCGTCCTTGTAGATCTCATAAAGAAAAAACCGCGACGGATCGTTGGGATCGACGGAAACATCGAACCGTTCGCAGTCCGGCTCGTTATTGACCGAGTTCTCCGCCTGCCGCGTGACGGCGGCACGGAAATCGTCCTCGTGGCCGGGCTCTATATCGAATGTCACGGTAACGACATACATCGGCGCTCTCCCCAGATTCTGATCCTCTCTACATCACGCAGCGGTTTTGCGACAGGGTTGCGGCGTGGTAATTTCCCGTCGACCCAGCTGAGGAGGACTACCCATGACCGGCAACAGACTGCCTGCCTTTCAGAAATTCATCGACGATTGCCGCGCGATCTGGGCGGAAGCTCCCGACGACGAAACGCGCATGAAGCGCGCGCACGAAATCATGGAACGCGACCTGCTGCCGGACGCTGACCTGCTGGCCCATTCAAAGGACTGGCCATCGACCGAGGGACGCAAGAACCTGCTGCTCTATACCGATCCGGATTACGGCTTCGTCATCAATGCGGTGGTGCGGGTGCCCGGCCGCACCGGCAGCGTTCACGATCACGCTGACGGCTGGGTTCTGTACGGGCTGCTCGACGGCACCGAAACGCTGGAGCGGTTCGATATGATTGAAGACCGCCGCAAGGAAGGGTACGCAAAAGTGGAACTGACCAGCGCGAACGCCGGACAGGCCGGCAAGGCCGATCTTGTCGCGCCCTACGACATTCACGCCGAGCAGGGCAGCGACATTCGTTCGGTCGCGGTTATTCTGCGCTCGCGCGTTCTCGTCGGTCAGGTCCTGCAGGGCCGCTACAATCGGGAGACCGGTGAGTATTTCGAAGGGTCGGGTCCCGAACAGATACCGTTCGAGCTGAACGCAGCGTAAAAGAAAAGCCGCGTTCGCGACAAACACGGCACCGCCCCTCTCCCCCACCCGGCCACCCACCAGGATACTGGCTCATGAATTCATTAGGGGTGGCCGGGTGGGGGAGAGGGCCGGTGCCGAAACATTAAAGGACAACCCATGCCCCCCATCTGGATCACCGAAAAAGATGTCACCGACATGGTGTCGCTGCCCGAAGCCATCGACGCGCTGACCCGTATCCTGCCGCTGGAAGCCGACGGCCAGGCGCAAAATATGCCGAAGGGCGTGCTGATGGTGGCGGAAAACGACGCCATGCATGTGCTCGGCGCGTCGGTCGCGGGAGAGGGCATCTGCGGCTTCAAGAACTGGATCAATGTCAGCGGCAAGTCGGAAACCATCGTCGAGCTGTTTTCAATGGAGGACGGCGCGCAGCTTGCCGTGATCGAGGCGACGGCGCTGGGCCAGATGCGCACCGCGGCGATGACCGGCGTCGGCACCCGGCTTCTCGCGCCCGAGGGCGCGGATACGATGGGGATTGTCGGTTCCGGGAAACAGGCGCTGCCGCAGGTCGCGGCCTGTCACGCGGTCAGACCGCTGAAGAAGCTGCATGTGTTCAGCCGCACGCCGGAAAACCGCAACCGGTTTGCAGACGCAGTCCGCGCCGAGTTCGATTTCGAGGTCGTCGCCTGCGACACGCTGGAAGAGACGGTGTGCGACATGCCGATCGTCACGGTCGTCACCAACTCGACCACCGCCTTCATCGAACCGGATATGCTGGCGAAGGGATCGCATTTCAACGCGATGGGCGCGATCACCCCGACCCGCCGGGAATTCGAGATTTCGGTATTCGACCGGGTCGACGCGATGACGGTCGACAACGTCCAGACCATCCGCAACATGTCGGCCGAATTCCGCGACTATTTCGGCGACGACGAGGCCGGCTGGGCGCGGGTGAAGCCGATATCGGAGCTGATCCGCGACAACGTCACACGCCCGGCGGATGCCGACCTGACCTTGTTCAAGACGATGGGGATGGGGCTGTCGGACCTGGCGCTGGCCTGCGACATCTACAAGCGCGCCCGCGCCGATGGCCGCGGCCACACGCTGCCTGAACGGATCAAGACTCCGCCCCGGCTGCAGTAAGAGGCTGCAACAGGCGGCTGCAGCAAAAGGTGTAAACCCTCAAAAAGATGCCCGGGTCAAGGCCCGGGCATGACGAATAGAATTTGCCGTCATCGCCGGGCGCGGCCCGGCGATCTTTATCAGTGAAAAGCGCTGCCCCCTACTCTTCCTCGACCTTCTCGATCACCACGTCCTCGACCGGCACGTCGCCGTAGGGGCCCTTCTGGCCGGTGGCGACGGCCTCGATCTTGCGGACCACGTCCATCCCGTCGGTGACCTTGCCGAACACCGCGTAGCCCCAGCCGCGAGCGCTCTTGTCGGTATGATTCAGAAAATGGTTGTCGGCGGTGTTGATGAAGAATTGCGCCGACGCCGAATGCGGATCCGAAGTGCGCGCCATGGCCAGCGTCCCCGGCTCGTTGCGGAGCCCGTTATCGGCTTCGTTCTCGACCGGATCGTTGGTGTCTTTCTGGCTCATGCCGGGCTCGAAACCACCACCCTGTATCATGAAACCGGAGATCACCCGGTGAAAGATCGTGTTGGAATAGTGGCCGGCTTTCACGTAGGCCTTGAAGTTGGCGACCGTCTTGGGCGCTTCCTTTTCAAACAGCTCTACGCTGATCGTCCCCATGTTCGTTGTGATTTTCACCTTGCTTCTCCCATCGGCGGCGTTAGCCCCCATTGTGCCAAAAAGAAGGGCGATGGCAAATACGGTGCTGAGAACGCTGCGGATCATGACGAAACGGAACTCCTTCCATACTCATTTCAGTTCGGATTCTGGCGGGCTCAGGGACGCGCCCCGGCCGCCTCGAGAATTTTCGCAATAGCCTGATAACCGCGCGAGCGCGCCAGCGCAAGCGGGCTCGTCCCATCGCCATCGGCAAGGTTCACATCGGCGCCGGCGGCAACCAGCGCGCGGACGCATTCAAGGTGCCGCGCCCCCCCATCGCCCAGGACGATGGCTTCGATCAGCGCCGTCCAGGCGAGGTTATTGACGTGATCGAGCGGCGCCTTCGCAGCGATCAGCGCCTTCACCACCTCGACATGGCCAAGATGGGCCGCCGCAATCAGGGCCGTGCCGTCATAGGGGCTGGTGATCTGGCCGGCATTGCCGCCGGACGCGATGGCGAGCTTGAGCATCGGCAAATCGTTGGCCACCGCAGCGATGGTCATCAGGTCGTAGGCCTGCGAATCGCGCGCATCAATATCGGCGCCCGCCGCCAGCAGCGCCTTGGCCGCTGCCACGTCTCGGCGATAACCCGCCACCATCAGCGGCGTCCGACCGTGGGCGTCGCGCATATCGATCTTTGCGCCCTTCCTGATCTGGGACTGAAGGCGCGTGATATCGCCCGCAGCCGCTGCCGCAAGCAGGCCGGTATACCCGGAGATCTCCGATTCCGACGGCGCGGTCTGGGCGCTAGCGGGCCGGGCCAGCAACGCGACCGCGAAAAGCATGCATGAAAGAAATCTGATCATAATGACAAAACCATAACGGTTGGGCGGTTCCATGGACAGCAGGGGGTTCGCCCCGTAAGGTCTATGGTCGATATTCCGGGCATAATATGTCGAAAATGAGGACGCCATGCTGCTGCACGATATCGCCGATTACGCGGTCGCCGAACGCACGCGCGACATTCCCGAGGAGGCCATCCGCTGGGCCAAGCGGGCCGTCATCGACTGGTGTGCGACAACTGCTCCCGGCGCGATTATCCAGCCGGCCACGGGTCTGGTGCAGGCGCTTGGCGAGGATGTCGGCCACGGGCCTGCGCGACTGTTCCCGTCGGGTGGAAAGGCGACCGTTCGAACCGCGGCCACAATCAATGCCGCCGCGTCTCACACGGTGGAGTTCGACGACATTTTCCGCGACGCGATCTATCACCCGTCAACGCCGGTCGTCTCCACCGCGCTGGCCGTCGCCGAAGGCGAAAATCTGTCTGGCGAAGCGTTCCTGCGCGCGGTGATCGTCGGCTACGAGGTCTCGACCCGCATCGCGGTGGTGCTGGGACGCGCGCATTACAAGTACTGGCACAACACCGCGACCATCGGCTCGTTCGGCGCGGCCATCGCAGCGGCGACGGCGCTCAAGCTGGACCGGGACCAGATTGCCCATGCGATGGCGCTGGTCGGCACCATGGCGGCGGGTCTGCAGCAGGCTTTCCGGTCGGATTCCGACACCAAGCCCATGCATGGCGCGCACGCCGCAGATACCGGCGTGATGTGCGCCATGTCGGCGAAGTACGGAATCCGCGGCGTGATGGACATGCTCGACGGCGAGGTCGGCGTCGGCGCCGCGATGAGCGAGAACTGCGACTGGTCGCAGGCCACCGACGGGCTCGGCGAGCGATACAACATCACCGTGATGACGACCAAGAATCACGGCTGTTGCGGCCATACCTTCGCCGCTATCGACGCAGCGCTCGCCATCAAGGAACAGTATGGGGTGACCGCCGACGACATCGAGTCCGTCGACATTCGCGGCTACTCATCGACGTACGAGATTTGCAGCGGGCACGATCACAGCACCCCCTATGACGGCCGGTTCAGCGTGCCATACCTGGTCGCAACCGCCTTCACCCACGGCACGGTGCGGCTCGACGCCTTTACCCAGGAACGGCTGACGCATCCCGAGACCTGTGCGCTGTCGCCGAAGGTCGCGGTCCATCTGGATGAGGAGATCGACAAGAACTTCCCGCAACAACGCGCCGCCCATATTACGGTGAAGACGAAGGACGGCCGCGTGCTCGAGCATTTCCAGCATGCGCGCAAGGGCGACCCGGAGCTGCCGCTGTCGGACGACGAAATCTCGGCCAAGTTCACCGAACTCGCCGCGCCGGTCATGGGCAGCGCAAGTGCATCCGCCCTGCTCGACGCCTGCTGGTCACTGGAAACGCTCGACTCGATCCAGGCCTTGCCGTTCTCGATGGAAACCGCGTCGCAGGCGGCGGAGTAACGCACCGATGGACTTTACCTTTACCGAAGAACAGCAGCTTTTCGAGGATTCGGTCCGCGCCTTCGCCGAGCGGCACCTGGCGGACGGCGCCCTGCGACGCGCCCATACCGACGAGTACCCGTGGGACGTCGCGAAGCTGATGGCGGAACAGGGTCTGCTCGGCATCACTATCCCGGAGGACGCCGGCGGCCAGGGCGGTACGCTGATGGATGCGGTGATCGCGATTCAGGCCATCGCCAGCGTGTGTCCGCGCAGCGCCGACGTGATCCAGGCCGGCAATTTCGGACCGATCCGGGTGCTTGCGGAATACGGAACGGATGAGCAGAAGGAACGCCTGCTGAAACCGATGCTGGCAGGCGAAAAGGTGATCGCGGTGGCGATGACCGAACCCGAGGCTGGCTCGGCGGCGACCGACCTGAAAACCGCGGCGACCGCCGATGGCGACGGCTACCGAATCAACGGCACCAAGGTATTCACCACGCATGGGCGCTACGCCGACGTACTGCTCGCCTATGTCCGCTACGGGCCGGGGCTCAACGGTATCGGCTCTGTGCTGATCGAGCGCGGCTCCGACGGGTTCACCACCGGCGAGCCGACCGGCTTCCTGTCTGGCGAGGAATGGACCCAGCTCTATTTCGACGACGTCTATGTCGGGCGCGAAAACGTGCTGCTGGAGGAAGGCGGGTTCCGCAAACAGATCGCCGGCTTCAATGTCGAGCGCATCGGTAATGCCAGCCGTGCGCTGGCGCTCGGCCGCTACGCGTTCGAGACCGCGCGCCAGCACGTCATGACGCGCGAACAGTTCGGACGGCCGCTCTGCGAATTCCAGGGCATCCAGTGGAAGTTCGCCGACATGAAAATCCTGCTCGATTCGGCGCAGCTGCTGCTCTACCGCGCGGCGACCAGCGCGGATAAGGGCTTCCCGTCGGCGCAGGAAACCTCGATCGCCAAGATCGCCTGCAACCAGAACGGCTTCCAGGTCGCGCACGAAGCGATGCAGGCTATGGGCGGCGCCGGATACAGCCAGGACAGCCTTGTCGAATACTGCTTCCGCCGAACGCGCGGCTGGATGATCGCCGGCGGTTCGCCCGAGATGATGAAGAACCGCATCGCCGAGGACGTATTCGAACGTCGGTTCTCGCAACGCCCCCCGCGTCCGCCAAAACCGGAAGCCTGAGTCTCGACAATGAAGAAGTCGTTAGCCCGGGCATTGTTCAGCCCGCGATCTGTCGCTCTTGTGGGCGCGTCGGGTGACGAAAGAAAAAATACCGCCCGGCCGCAGCGCTATCTGACGAAGCACGGCTATAAGGGCCGTATCCTGCCGATCAATCCGGGGCGTGCCGAAATCATGGGGCTGCCGGCATACAAATCCGTAGCCGCCGCGCCCGGCCCGGTTGACCATGCCTTCATCATGACCCCGGCGGCGACCGTGCCGGATATCCTGAAGGATTGCGCCAGGGCCGGGGTAAAGGTCGCTAGCATCTTTTCCGACGGGTTCGCCGAAACGGGAGAGGAAGGCCGCCGCATTCAGGAGAAGATGGTGCGCGACGCCCGCAAGGCCGGGATGCGCCTCGTCGGGCCGAACTCGATGGGCGTGATCGATGTGGTGGGCGGCGCGGCGATCACCGTCAACGCGGTGCTCGAAATGCCGGAGCTGATCAAGGGCACGCTCGGCGTCGTATCGCAGAGCGGCACCATGTTGGGCGCGCTGATCTCGCGCGGTGCGGCGCGGGGCGTCGGGTTCTCACGCATGGTCTCCATCGGCAACGAGGCGGATTTCACGGTGGGCGAAGTCGCCGACGCGCTGGTCGACGATGCCGACACCGAAGCGATCCTGCTGTTCCTCGAATCAGTGCGCGATCCCTCCTCGCTCGCCGCCATGGCGCGACGGGCGCACAAGGCCGGCAAACCCGTCATCGCCTACAAGCTGGGGAGGTCTGACGCCGGGCGCGAGCTTGCCGTTTCGCATTCGGGCGCGATTGCGGGCGACGACAAAGCCACCAGCGCCTTCTTCCGCGACTGCGGCATATTGCGGGTCGACCTGCTGGAAACACTGCTGGAAATCGCGCCGCTGGCGAAACGCCGTCCTAAAGGACCTGGCCGCCGCGTCGCAGTACTAACCACCACCGGCGGCGGCGCAGCCACCACGGTGGACCGGATGGGGCTCGCCGGGATCGAGCTTGTGAGCGCGCCGAAGCAGCTGCGCGACAAGGTCGCGCCGGCGGGCATCGCGCTGAGCGACGGGCCGATCATCGATCTGACCATGGCCGGCACGCGGCGCGATATCTATCAGCCGTCGCTCGAAATGCTGCTGCGCTCGAAGGACAATGACGCAGTGGTCGCGGTCGTGGGCTCTTCGGCGCAGTTTCATGCCAGCATCGCGGTGGAGCCTATCGCCGCGGCGGCGAAGAAATGCGACAAGCCGATCGCCGCCTTCCTGGTGCCCAATGCCGAGGAATCGCTGCGACTGCTGACCGAGGCCGGGATCGCCGCCTTCCGCACACCCGAAGCCTGCGCCGATGCGATGCGCGCCTGCCTGGAATGGACGCCGCCTGCCTCCGCGCCGCCGAAGCCGCGCGGCAAGCGCCTGGAAAAGGCAACTGCGGCGTTGAAAAAGGTCGCGCGGGCCGCAAAAGGAAACGTCCTCGACGAAGCCTCCGCCGGGTCGGTGTTCGGTGCACTGGGGATCGAACAAGCCGGATCGGCGATGCTGGAGCCCGGCACTATCGGCTCCCCCATCGGATACCCGGTCGTCGCCAAGATCGTGTCCGCCGATATTCCGCACAAGACCGAGGCGGGCGGCGTGACGCTCGATATCTGGGACGAGGTCGCCCTTGCCGAAGCCGCCGCGCTGATGACGCAGCGCGCCACCGAGGCCCACCCGAAAGCGAAGATCGACGGCGTCATGGTGCAGAAGCTGGAAAGCGGGCTCGCCGAAGTGCTGATCGGCTATCGCAGGACGGCGGAAGCCGGGCCGATCGTCACGCTGGCGCCGGGCGGCGTGCTGGCGGAACTCTACCGCGATGCGGCGGTGCGCCTCGCTCCGGTCTCTGTCGCAACCGCGCGCGAGATGATCGAGGAAGTTACCGGCCTCGCCCCGATCCGCGGCTATCGCGGCATGCCGAAAGGCGATCTGGATGCGCTCGCGAAAGCCATCGCCGCGCTGTCCGAACTGGCTCGCCTGCCGGTTAGCGCGCCGCAGATCGCCGAAGCCGAAATCAACCCGCTCATCGTTCGTCCGGACGGCGACGGCGTCGTGGCGGTCGACGGGCTGATCGTCCTGACCTGAGGGCTAAATCCGCGCGCCGTCAGATTCGACGCCCATCAGCGCGGCGCCGGCATGTTCGAAATTGACCGGCTGGGCCTGGGCCTGCTGGCATACCGCGTTGATGTCGCGCAGGCGCTTTTCGAACGGGTTTTTCTCGAAGATCGCACCGGAACCCGCCGCCTGGTAGGCCCAGTTCACCGCGTTGCGCGCCTGGTGCATGGCGTTCGTCGACGCGATGCGGAGCCGTGCGCGGTCGGCGATTGACCATTCCTCGAACGGAAGCCCCGCGCCGAACAGCGCGTTGACGCGTTCATGCAGGTAGGCCCGCCCCGAACCCCAGGCCGCTTCAGCAGCGGAAAACTCGCGCTGCACCGCCGTGCTTTCGCGCAGGACGACAGGCGTATGGCTCGCCTTCTTGGTTTCCGCCAGCTCGATAAAAGCATCCAGCACCGGACGCGCCACGCCAAGCGCAAGGCTGGAAAACGCCATGCCGTAATAGGTGGTTAGCGGAATGCGGTAGAGCTCCGCCTCGCAGCGCCGGTAATGCTTCGAATCCCGGATGAAGGTGAATTCCTCCGGCACGAAGAAATCGTCGACCTCGAACCCGTTCGATCCCGTACCGCGCAGCCCGATCACCTGCCAGACGTCGTTTACCTGGACGTCCTTCTTGCGGATCAGCATGTTGCGGGATTCCGGCTTTCCGTCCTCGTCCAGACGGCGCTCGCCGTCCTCATTGAAGACCGGCAGGTTGGGGCCGACCCAGGTCGCGCGCATCAGCCCGCTGGCGAACTGCCACTTGCCGGTCACGCGGTATCCGCCATCGACGGCCACCGCACGCATCGGCCCGGCGGGCGGCCCCCAGGCGAGCACGCCGTCCGGCGTATCCCAGATTTCTCGCGCGATCTCCGGATCGACAAAAGCCGAAGAGCGGGCGCAGCCAAGTCCCTGCCCCATGCACCACGCGGTGCTGGCATCCACATTGGCGACGGCTTCGACCGCCTGGATGATCTGGGAGACCGGCGCTTCATGCCCTCCAGCCGCGCGCGGTACGCTCAGCCGGAACAACCCGGCCTCGTGCATCGCTGCCATTACGCTGGGCGCGACCATGCGGTCGGCTTCTGTCTGCGCCGCGCCGGCTTCGATTATCGGCGCGACTTCCCGCACACGGGCGACCCAATCGATGCCGGGGGCGATGTCGGGGGCGATGTCGTTTGGGGTATCGATTACTGTATCTGGCATCAGGCGGCGGCCTCCCTTTTCCGTTACGACGATTCTATCACAACAGTCTGGAGAATAGGAAAACGGCAGCCGCGTTTTATCCTCCCTCCGGCAAGCAGGGGGGACCGGAGGGAATAAACTGACGAGAGGGTGTCGGACCTACCCCAGCGGCCCGAGGAACGGCTCACCACCGAACGTATCCGGCTGCGGCTCGACCGCTTCCGGCCATTCGCCTGCGGCGTGCGCGCGCCGCTCCGACGGGCGGGGCTGCCCGTCCCAGCCGATCTGTTCCATGTAGTAGTAGAGCTGGAGCGCGTGCCCGTCCGGGTCGAGCGCGAAGGCGCTGTAATCGATGCCGGGGAACAGCTCGGGCGGCAGGTGCCTGATCTCGACCCCGTTTTCCTGAAGGAACGACATAGCATTGCGCAACTGGTCGTAGCCGCCGACCTGCAGCCCGAACGCCATGCAGGCGCTGTGTTCGCTCAGCCCCAGCTCGGCGCGCAGCGCTTTCGGATAGAGCGCCATCGAATGATGCTCGGTGTTGACCCGGAGGAAGACGCAGCGATGGCCCTCATAGGTGACTTCCTCGGTCACCCGCATGCCCATCCGGTCGCGGTAGAAAGAGAGCGCCGCCTCGACATCGTCGACGAACAGCCGTACCGGCCCGATGCGGACGATCTTGAACGGGCGCGGCAGCAGGATGCCGCCGACATCGTATTTGGGTTCCAGATCGACAATGTCGCGCGTGCCGCTCGTCAGGTCCGCGCCTTCGGCCAGCGCTGCCTGCACCTCGTCATATTCGGACATCTGCGGCAGGTCGGGCGTCTGCTGGAAGCCGCGCTGGCGGAATACCGCCGGCTTGGAATACCCGTCCCAGCCGATCTGTTCGATGCCGTAATAGAGCTCGTTTATGTTGTCGTCCGGGTCGAACGGGTAGACATGCCAGTTCGATCCCGGCGTGTCGCGCCCGGACCGGCGGATCGGGTTGTCGAGATTGCGCAGCCATTCCTCGGCGCCCGTCACCTCTCGCAGGCTGCCCACCTGCCAGGTGATCTGGTTGATGGTGACGTCCTCACGGCCCGACCGGCCGCCGAGTTCGTCGAGCACCCTCTTGGGGAACAGCACGAAGGAATGATGGTCGGAGCCGTGGCGCATGAAATAGCCGATGCCGGACCCGAGCGTCTTCCGGACTTCCTCGTCCTTTACGCGGGGGCCGAAATCAATCGGATCGGAAATGCTGAACCCGAGCAGGTCGCGATAGAATTTCAGGCAGGTCTCCACATCCTTCACATTGAACCCGAAATGGCCGAGCCGCCTGATCTTGAACGGCCGGTCGAGCCACACGCCTGAAACGTTGAATTTCTTGGCTGCGCTGCCTTCCATGGTGCCTCTCCGTAAATATCGCTTCGCAATTGCCCGACCCAGAATACCCCAAAAACGACCGGAGCAGCAGCCGCCCTGCTCGTGAAGGCGGACACTGGGGCGCTTGTTACGTCACCACGCCGACATCCTGCCCAGATCGCTGGGCTGCCCCTCATTTTCATGATGGCCGGGCAATCACCCCGTCTTCATCATCCCTTCCGTCTCGCCTCGTCGCGGGTGATGAAGAGTGCGCTACCGACGATGATGACGCCGCCGGCGACGGTCCAGAGATCGATGGCCTCGCCGAACAGGAAATAGCCGAACAGCCCGGCATAGATCAGCCGGACATATTCCATCGGGCCGATGGCGTTGGCCTCGCCCACCGAGAAGGCGCGTACCCAGCAGATCATCCCCAGCGTGGTAAGGAAGCCGACCAGCGCCAGCAGCAGCCAGTCGATTCCTGTCGGCATGCGCCACTCGTACAGGGCAGGGATCAGCAGCAGCCCGATACCGCCGACATGGTAGTAGAACAGGATCCGATTGGGCGGCTCGGTCGAGGACATCAGCCTTATGATCACGTTGGCGACGGCGAAGCTCATCGCCGCGCCGACGGCGACCAGCATCACCGGGTCGAACGAGCCCGCGCCGGGTCGCATCATCACGACGACTCCCGCGAATCCCACCGCGGTCGCCGTCCAGCGCCTCGCGCTGACCAGCTCGTGCAGGACGATCGTCGCGACCAGCGTGGTGAAGAGCGGCTTCGAGAACATCAGCGCCGTGGCGTCGGCGAGCTTGAGTTCGATCACCGAGATAAAAAAGCCGAGCTGCGCCAGGGTGGCCAGCGCGAGCCGCACGACATGGAGCCCGGCCCGTCTGGTCTTGAGCCCGTCGAGCCCCATCCCCCAGAATATCGGCGCCAGCATCGCGAACCCGACAATGTAGCGGATCAGGCTGAGCTGGTACGGATGATAGGCATTGCCCAGTGTCTTGACCGCGATGTCGGTCAGCGAAAACAGGATCGTGCCGAGCGAAATCAGCGCGATGCCGCGCAGATTGCCGGACAACGCGAACCAGCGATCGGTCACCCGGCGAATGGGGGCGGACTTGTTCAAGCGTTTTTCCTCTGGAAACGGGGGCGGATGGCTTCCCGTGAATTATAGGATGCGACAGGACAAGATGCGAAAGGTCTAGGCATCCCGTTCCTCGGAATCAGAAACCGCCCCCTGCACGCCCCGCGGGGCCCCGCCCGCTGATTTCGTCATCGACAACATGCGGCCCATCACCAGTTGTGATTCCGAGGCAATTTAGGCACAATATTCGCGGGAAAGTTGGAACAAAGGCTGAAATCAAAAAGGGTAGCCTCCGGGAGGGTTGCGTGATGAACTAGTGCCAGTCTGAAGTTTCGGAAAGCGGACGAGGCCAGCAATTGCCGCGCTTCGTTCAGGCAGCCTTCGTTATTGGTGTCTGTATCGTCTCCTGGGCGCTGCTGATCGGCCTTTTCAGCCTCGTTTACTGACCCCCGCCCGGGCCGCCGATCTCCGGCGCACGGTCGAGCAGACCGGCCGCCATTTCGAACGCGTGCGAAACCCGCAATACCGTCGCCTCGTCCCAGTGCCTGCCGGCAATCTGAGCCCCGATGGGCATGCCGTCGTCGCCGAACCCTGCCCGTACCACATGGCACGGATGGCCGGTCAGGTTGAACGGGATGGGGATGGTCGGCACATCGATGAAGGGGAACGGTTCGCTATCGTCGAACGGCGGGGTGGGCGTCAGCGTCCCGGTCGTTATCACGACGTCGCAGTCCTCCAGGACAGCGTTCATCTCCGCCAGCAGTTCGCCCCGCCGGCGCTGCGCCTGGATGTAATCGACGGCGCGAAACAGACCGCCCAGCATCAGCCGGTTGCGCGCCAGCTTGCCGTAGGTCTCCCACTGGGTCTGCAGCCGTTCCTCGTGGATCGCATAGGCCTCGGCCGGCACCAGCACCCGCCCTACCGCATGCCAGTCGATCAGCGGCGAGACCGATACTTCCGTCACCTTCGCTCCGAGGCCGGACAGTGTCTGGCCGACCCCATCTATGGCCCGAACGATATCGAGCGGTGAGGCGAAATCGTCCGTGTAAAAATGGCGGATCACGCCGATCTTCAGACCCGCCACGCCATCTTCGATGCCTGCCACATAATCCGGCACCGGGACCTTTCCGCTTCCCGGGTCGCGCGGGTCATAACCCGCAATCGCCTGCAGCATGAGCGCGCAATCGTGCGTCGTCCACGCCATCGGCCCGACGCAGTCGAACGAGTAGGTCAGCGGCATGTCGCCAAAACCGCTGACCCGCCCGATAGTCGGCTTCATCCCGGCAATGCCGTTGAACGCGGCCGGCAGGCGGATCGAACCGCCCGCATCGGTGCCGAGCGCACCGAGACACAGCCCGGCGGCGACCGCTGCACCCGAACCGGATGAAGAGCCGCCGGTAATACGCGCGAAATTCCACGGATTCATCGCCGGTGGAAAGGGCGGCAGGTAGGAAGGACGCCCGCCGAAGGTAAATTCGTAGGTGTTCAGCTGGCCCAGCAGCACCGCGCCGGCTTCCTTCAGCTTCACGATGGCGGTGGCGTCCTCGTCTGCCTCGAAATCGATCATCACGCGCGAATTCGAGGTGGTCTTCTGGCCCTTCCAGTAAAACACGTCCTTGAGCGCCAGCGGAATGCCGTGCAGCGGGCCGCGGTCCATGCCGGCGGCGAGTTCTTCATCCGCCTTCCTCGCCGCCGCCCGAGCTTCATCCGCCAGAACGACGTGATAGGCATGGATATCGGAATCGTACCGTGCAATGCGATCAAGACATGTCTCGGTTAGCGCGGCGGAGGTCAGCGCGCCGGACCGGATATCGGCGGCGGCCTCGGCGATGGAGGGCAGAAACGCGCTCATGGCGCATCCTCGTCAGGCGCTTCCGGCAGGTAATGCGGCAGGGTCCGGACTTCCCAGCTCCGTCCCGGTACACGCGTCCGGGCGGCCAGTTCCATCAGCGTCGTATAGGCCTTACGCAGTTCGGCCTTTTCGTTGTCCTGCACCGGCACGCCGGACGCCTCGATTATCGCCTCGAACATCCTGTCTTGCGCACTCATGGGTTTCTCCCGGTAGTGAACGTCCATTCAAAAGCCTAACGTGTCAGCCAGAGCGCTGTCCAATTAAGTCAAAGAGCCGATTCTTCGCCGAATCCGCGTCGATTCGCTTGCACAGGGGTGCAGAGTCGTGGAAAACAGGGCGGCAAATTGAATTATCCGGAAAGTTGACCGAAACCCGCCCCGCGGAACCGCGCGAGACCCGAGAATCATGCCCAAACGCGACGACATTTCTTCCATCCTGATCATCGGCGCGGGACCGATCGTGATCGGCCAGGCGTGCGAATTCGACTATTCCGGCACGCAGGCCTGCAAGGCGTTGCGCGAAGAAGGCTACCGGATCATCCTGGTCAATTCCAACCCGGCGACCATCATGACCGATCCGGGCATGGCGGACGCGACCTATATCGAGCCGATCACACCCGAATTCGTCGCACGCGTGATCGAGCGCGAGCGCCCCGACGTGCTGCTGCCGACCATGGGCGGCCAGACCGGGCTCAACACCGCACTGGCGCTGGCCGAGGACGGCACGCTCGATAAATACGGGGTGGAGCTGATCGGCGCCTCGATGGGCGCTATCAAAAAGGCCGAGGACCGCGACCTGTTCAAGGACGCAATGAAGAAAATCGGCCTCGAATGCCCGCGCGGCACAGTCGTACTCAACATGGACCAGGCCTGGGACGCGCTGGAACAGGTCGGGCTGCCCGCCATCGTCAGACCGTCCTTTACGCTCGCCGGCACGGGCGGCGGGGTCGCCTATAATCGCGACGAGTTCCGCGCCATCGCCGAGCACGGTTTCGATGCGTCGCCCACCAGCTCGGTGCTGATCGAGGAATCGGTGCTGGGATGGAAAGAGTACGAGATGGAAGTGGTCCGCGACCATGCGGATAACTGCATCATCATCTGCTCGATCGAGAACGTCGACCCGATGGGCGTCCATACCGGAGATTCGGTGACGGTCGCCCCGGCGCTGACGCTGACCGACAAGGAATACCAGATCATGCGCGACGCCTCGCTGGCTGTGCTGCGCGAGATCGGCGTCGATACCGGCGGGTCGAACGTGCAGTTCGCCATCGATCCGAAGACCGGCCGCATGGTTGTGATCGAGATGAACCCGCGCGTCTCGCGCTCGTCAGCGCTGGCGTCCAAGGCCACCGGCTTCCCCATCGCAAAGGTCGCCGCACTGCTGGCCGTCGGCTATACGCTGGACGAACTGACCAACGACATCACCGGCGTAACGCCGGCCTCGTTCGAGCCCACCATCGATTACGTCGTCACCAAGATCCCGCGCTTCACCTTCGAGAAATTCCCCGGCGCCGAGCCGCTGCTGACCACCTCCATGAAGTCGGTCGGCGAGGCGATGGCGGTGGGACGCAATTTCGCGGAATCGATGCAGAAGGCGCTTCGCTCGATGGAGACCGGGCTATGCGGGCTGAACGAGATCGAATTTCCGGGCGGCGACGGCGAAGACGCCGTGCGCACCGCGCTGGCGACCCCGGCCCCCGACCGTATCCTGACTATCGCGCAGGCATTCCGTCACGGGCTGTCGCGGGAAGAAATCGCCTCGATCACGAAATACGATCCGTGGTTCCTCGAACAGATCGAAATGCTGGTCGAGACCGAAGCTGCAATCCGCAGGGACGGACTCCCGGCAAGCGGCGAAGAGATGCAGCGCATCAAGTCGCTGGGTTTTTCCGACGAACGTATCGGACAGCTGACAGGACAAAGCGCGTTAGCGGTCGCCGAGGCGCGGCGCGCGCTCGGCATCCGCCCGGTCTACAAACGCATCGACACCTGCGCCGCCGAGATCCCGTCGATCACCCCTTATATGTATTCCGCCTATGAGGGCGACGGCCTGTCGCCGCCCGAATGCGAAGCCGACCCGAGCGAGCGGCGCAAGGCGATCATCCTCGGCGGCGGCCCCAACCGGATCGGCCAGGGGATCGAGTTCGATTACTGCTGTGTGCACGCGGTCTACGCGCTGCGCGAAGCGGGGATCGAGGCGATCATGATCAACTGCAACCCGGAAACAGTCTCGACCGATTACGACACGTCCGACCGGCTCTATTTTGAGCCGCTGACCGCCGAGGACGTGATAGAGATCGCAGAGCTGGAGGCGAGCAAGGGCGAGCTGATGGGCGTGATCCTGCAGTTCGGCGGGCAGACGCCGCTGAAACTGGCCTCTGCCCTGGAAGAGGCCGGCATCCCCGTGCTGGGCACCTCGCCCGACGCCATCGATCTGGCCGAGGACCGCGAACGGTTTCAGCAGCTTATTCAGTCGCTCGAACTGCTGCAGCCGCAGAACGGCATCGCGACCAGCCGCGAGCAGGCTTTCGAGATATCCGCACAGATCGGGTTCCCGCTGGTTATCCGGCCGTCCTATGTGCTGGGCGGGCGCGGCATGGAGATCGTCCATAGCGAAGGCGCGCTCCGACGCTATATCGACGAGGCGGTCCGCGTGTCAGGCGACAATCCGGTACTGATCGACTCATACCTTCGCGACGCCATCGAAGTCGACGTGGACGCGCTGTGCGACCGGGACGGCAACGTGCATGTCGCCGGCATCATGGAGCATATCGAGGAGGCCGGGATCCATTCGGGCGATTCCGCCTGTTCGCTTCCTCCCTATTCGCTTCCCGCCGGAATCACGGAAGAAATAGGTCGACAGACCGAAGCGCTGGCGCGTGCGCTCAACGTCGTCGGGCTGATGAACGTGCAGTACGCCGTGAAAGACGGGGAGGTCTATATCATCGAGGTCAACCCGCGCGGCAGCCGGACCGTACCATTCGTCGCCAAGGCCACCGGCATGCCTATCGCCAAGGTGGCGGCGCGCGTGATGGCCGGCGAAACGCTGGCGCAGGTGATCGCCGCCTACGACATAAAACCGCGCGCGCGGCACATTGCGGTCAAGGAGGCTGTCTTCCCGTTTACCCGGTTCGCGGGCGTCGATGCACTGCTGGGACCTGAAATGAAATCGACCGGCGAGGTGATGGGCATCGACGTGGATTTTGCGCGCGCGTTCGCCAAGGCCCAGATCGGCGCCGGGCAAACCCTGCCGAAATCGGGGACGGCCTTCATTTCGGTGCGCAATTCGGACAAACCGGCAATCGTGCCGCTTGCCAGGACGCTTTCCGGAATGGGCTTCACGATTCTGGCTACCAGCGGAACGGCCGATGCTCTGTCGGCGGAAGGCATTGCTGCAGAGCGGGTCAACAAGGTGATGGAAGGAAGGCCGCATATCGTCGATGCGATGAAGGACGGCGAGGTCGACCTCGTCATCAATACGTCCGCAGGCGCAGCCGAAATCAGCGACAGCCGATCTCTGCGCCAGACGGCCGTGATGAACCGGATTCCCTACTACACCACGGTCGCGGGCGCGCGGGCTACGGTCAGCGCTATTGAAGCGCTCCGTACCGAAACCCTTGAAGTTGCGCCACTACAGTCTTACTTTGACGGTTCGTTTTAATCGAACCCCCGATTTCGGCGCCCAATCCGGACGGGGGGCAGAACCTGTCTTCGGGAAAGGGGCACGGACGCCAGATGAGCAAGTTTCCTATGACTCTCGACGGATTCAACCGTCTGGAAACGGAGCTGAAACGTCTCAAGACGGAGGAAAGGCCTGCCATCATCAAGGCTATCGCCACCGCGCGCGAACATGGCGACCTTTCGGAAAACGCGGAATATCACGCAGCCAAGGAACGACAGTCCTTCATCGAGGGCCGCGTCAACGAGATTGAGGACAAGATCAGCAACGCCGAGATCATCGATCCGTCGAAGCTGTCAGGAAAAACGATCAAGTTTGGCGCCACCGTAACCGTGGCCGATGAAGACACGGATGAAGAATCCACCTATCAGATCGTCGGCGAGCACGAGGCCGATATCAACCAAGGCCTGCTTTCGATCACGTCGCCTTTATCGCGAGCTCTGATTGGCAAGACGGTCGGCGATTCCGTCGAAGTCGTCGCCCCCAAGGGCAGCAAGGCCTATGAAATCCTGAAGGTGGTGTTCAAGTAGACACTGCCGGGTTCCGGCCCGTTCTGGACTACCCCGCCGTCGTATCCGTATCGATCGGTACGCCGGGGCGCGTCACCGCGCTACGGATGGCCAGGGAGGATTTTACGACGCTGACGTTGGGCGCAGGCGTCAGCTTGCTGGTGAGAAATTTCTGATAGCTGTCCCAGTCGGTGGCGACGATCTTGAGCAGAAAATCGGTTTCGCCGGCCAGCATGTGGCATTCGCGAACCTCGGGCAGGCTGTCCATCAGCTGTTCGAAAGCGACCAGGTCGTTTTCGGCCTGACTGCTCAGCCCGACATGGGCGAACACGGTCACGCCGAAACCCAGCTGCTGGGGGTCGATATCGGCGTGATAGCCCCTGATGCAGCCGGTTTCCTCCAGCGCGCGCACCCGTCGCAGGCAGGGCGGCGGCGAAATGCCGGCGCGCTGGGCCAGGTCGACATTGGTCATGCGGCCGTTATCCTGCAGATCGCGCAGGATTTTAAAATCGATGCGGTCCAGTTTGACGCGCGCCATGACGGAAGGCCCTCCCCGTTTTGACCCTCAAAGCAATTATATTATAAGAATACGAAACAATATTTCAACGGACGGAAAAACGCACGAATGACGGTCTGCTGGATCGTGACCGACGGCAAGGCGGGGATGGAAAGCCAGTGCCTCGGGCTTGCCGAAGCGCTCGGACTCGATCCTGTGATCAAGCGAATCCGGCCCCGCTTTCCGTGGTCCACCCTGCCGCCGCAATGCTGGATTGCGCCATTGAGCGCAATCTCGGATGCTGGCGACCCGCTGGCTCCGCCCTGGCCGGATCTGCTAATCGCCACCGGACGGGCGACCGTCGCGCCGGCGGCGGCGATCAAACGGGCGAACCCGGCGACCGTCGCGGTCCAGATACAGAATCCGACAATCGACCCAGCCCGATTCGACCTGGTCGTTACCCCGTCGCACGACCGGCTGATCGGACCCAACGTTATTCAGACGATGGGCGCGCTGCACCGGGTGACCCCGGGAAGACTGGAAGAAGCCACAAATGAATTCCGCGACAGATACGCCGCCCTGCCCCGTCCCCTGACCGGCGTGCTGATCGGCGGCGCCAACCGGCAGTATCGGATGAGCGGCGCCACGGCATCCCGGCTTGGCAATCTTATGGCCGACGCGGCACGCGCTACCGGAGGCGGATTGGCGATCACGCCGTCGCGGCGTACCGGCGACGATAACCTCAGCGCCATTCTGGCGCCGCTCGCCGGTCTGCCCGTCGATGTCTGGGACGGGACGGGCGACAACCCCTATTTCGGCATCCTTGCGCTGGCCGATGCGCTGGTCGTCACCAGCGATTCCGTGAATATGGTGACGGAGGCCTGCGCCACGGGAAAACCGGTCTACATCTTCGATCTCAACGGTGGCTCCGCCAAGTTCGGCCGGTTCCACACGGCATTTCGGGAAGCGGGAATGACGCGTCCGTTCGAGGGTCGGACGGACAGCTGGATCTACACCCCGCCCGACGACATGACCCGTGCGACGGAGGCTGTGCGAAAGCTGCTGGAGACGAGACGTTAACCCCCGAGTCGACCTAGGCGATTGAAAAATCGGGTATCGGACACTAAGACTGTTCTGTGTCAGTCATTGCCGCCCAGCCTCTGGAATCCCGCATGTCCCGTATCGATCTCGACGGATTCAGCCGGACCGCGCTCGAACGCGATCCGTATGACTATCTGATTGTTCCGGGCTTCGTTAAACGGGACGCGATCTCGGAGATTTCCGCTGATTATCCGACGATCGACAGGCCCGGCAGCTTCCCGCTCGACGGGTTGAAAACCGGACAGGCGTTCGATGCGCTGGTCGAAGAGCTCGAAGGGCCGGAGGTCCGCGATGCCTTCGCCGCCAAGTTCGGAATCGATCTTTCCGGGCGGCCGACTACCATCACCGTGCGCGGTCGCTGCCAGGCAAAGGACGGACGCATCCATACCGACACAGAGTCGAAGATCATCACCGTCCTGGTCTATATGAACGACAGCTGGGACGGCGAAGGCGGACGGCTCCGCGTACTGCGATCGGGAAGCGACCTGGAGGATTACGCCGCCGAAGTGCCGCCGGAAGCAGGTACACTGCTTGCCTTCCGGCGCAGCGAAAAATCGTGGCACGGACATGAGCCGTTCGTCGGCGAACGCCGCGTCCTTCAGCTTAACTGGGTAACGGACGAAGGCGTGGTACGGCGCGAGCATCGTCGGCACAGGCTGTCCGCATGGTTCAAAAAACTGTCGGGGACCGCCTGATGCCGCTGACTATCGAGACCTTCAGCAACGTCAAGGGCGGCAATGCGTTCTACAAGGCGATCAGCCATCCGCTGGCGGCGCGGCGTATGGCGGCGCTGATCGATCGGCTGGCGGCCGCGGACGCCGTGGCGGTCTATGACCCGCTGGGGCTGTTTTCGGGAATGGCCGAATTCTACGACCTGTCGAGGGTCGATTTCTCCGACGGCTACGTACAGGACATCGAAACCATTGGAAAATCGCTGGCGGGCCAGCCCGCGCAGCCGGTGACCGAACTGCCATCGAGCAATGCCAAGCTGCTGCTGGTCGCTGCGTTCGATTCGGACCGGATCGTCGATCACATCCGGCATCTGCTCCCTGATTCGATGGATGTCGCCACGTTTGACGAGGTGCGGATCGATGCGAACTGGCTGACCGATGACCGGGCCTACCTGGACCCGATCAATTTTGCCACGAATTTCGTCTATTTCCGCGATTCAGCCGGCATGCATACGCGACTCGCCACCGCCAATTACTGGTCGCGCTATGGCGCGGGAGAAATCGTTCTTCACGCAATTTTGTTCGGCGAGGACGGAACAGAGCTGGCGGAATGGGACGAGAGGATCGAAACCGCTGACGCCGCAATCCGAATCGACAGCGGCGACATCAGGGCACGGTTCGGCTTGGGCGATTTCACCGGGCAGCTGTTCCTGCATGCCAGCGGCATCCGCGGGCACGATGTCGTCAAATACGCGCTGGATGTCTGGTCCGAAGACGGGATCGCACTGTCCTGTACGCATGACGCCAACGCCTGGCCGTCCGATTGCTATGCCGGCCTGCCGGCCCCGAAAGACGGCGAGGATGTGGTGCTCTGGATCCAGAATTCGCACCCCGAACCGATCCCGGCCGGTGAAATCGGGCTCAACCTCATGGGCCGCAGCGAAATCGCGCTGCTCGATGAGGAAATTCCCGGCTATGCGACCCGCGCTCTGTCGGTCGCCGAACTGCTGCCCGGCGCACGCTGGCCCGAACAGTTGGAAATCCAGGCCGGCAAACATTTCGTGCGGCCGCGCTACGAGGTCACGGAAGGCAACAGGCGACGTATCGCGCATGCCAATGTCGAGCGAGCCGACCTGAAGCCCGATCCCGGTATTGCCGATCTCGGCAACCTGATGGGCAAGGGTTTCATCCTGCCGGCGCCGGTCCTGCCGCCGGACCGCTGGCGCTCGATCGCGCTGCCGACACCGATGTCGACGACGCAGGCCAAACTGCCGATCGCGGCGCTGCTGATCGACCCGTCAGGGCGCGAGCGCGCCCGTCACGATTTCGGCCGGCTGCCGCGGGATCACGCCGAAGCGCTGGATATGGGTGCGCTGGCCAACGACGGGGCAATTCTCGAAGACGGGTACGGACATATCGAACTGGTCTACGATTTCTCCAAGGGCGGAGAGGCGGACGGCTGGCTACATGCGCTGTTCCGCTACGAGGACCGGGCGTCGGGCCACGCCGCTGAGACCAGCTTCGGCGCGCATGTCTTCAACACCGTGCTGACCTGGCGCAACGAACCGCAGAGCTATGCAGGCCGCGCACCCGGCCTGTCGACCCGGCTGTTCCTTCGGCTCGGCGACGCGCCGCTCGATACGCTATGCCACCTTATCTATCCGGCGTCGACGCCGTGGCATGACACGTCCGATACATGGCTTTATCTAACCCGCGCCGACGGCGAAACGGTCGCGGAACGGAAACTGGAGATCGCCTGCGGCGGGTCCCGCCTTTGGCGGTACGAAGAGATTTTCGAGGCGAGCGAGCGCAAAGTAGCCGGCGATGGCGCCTATGTCATCATCCGCGACACCACCTGCCGCCTGTTCGGCTATCATGGACTCCTGGGCGCGAACGGGACGTTCAGCCTGGACCACATGTTCGGGTTCTAACGGCCATCGAGGTCATTCTTCCGGCTCTATCGTGAACATCAGCGGGTAGCCTTCCCGCCTGCCCAGTTCGGTCGCCTCGGTTGCCTTGGTTTCGGCGATCTCGCGGGTGAAACGGCGACCACGCACGTTCCCTTGCCGTGCGCCGTCAGCATGACGTTCAGCGCCTCTTCCTCGTTCATCCGGAATACGACGCTCAGCACGGCGACGACAAATTCACGTGGGGTGTAGTCGTCGTTCAGCAGGATGACCTTATAGAGCCGCGGTCTCTTTGCCCTGGGCCGCGTCTTCGTTCTGGGCGTTGTGTCGATCTCGCTCATGCGCCCTCCTTGCGCATTGCGCATCCGGCCACAGAGTTTGTATGGATACTGTGCCATGCCGGGAGATATTCTGTCCCGAGTCACGCCGATTCTTCGAGACGCCGCCTTCGTTCCGAAGACGGCTCCTCAGGATGAGGAAGGCAGAAAACATCCTCAAGCCGAGGAGCCCGCGCAGGCGGGCGTCTCGAAGCATCGGGACAACTCGACAAGACGGTATGAGACCCTATATTCGACGCACAGGCACACTTTCAGAGGATTTCATTTTCGCCATGGCCGATACGTTCCACGCCCCCGTTCTGATCATCGGTTCCGGCCCCGCCGGATACACTGCGGCGATCTATACCGCGCGCGCCAGCCTTTCGCCGATGCTGGTGATGGGCATGGAACCGGGCGGCCAGATGACGATTACGACCGATGTCGAGAACTATCCCGGTTTCGCCGATGTAATCCAGGGCCCCTGGCTAATGGAGCAGATGCAGAAACAGGCCGAGCATGTCGGCACGGCGATGCATAACGACCTGATCGTCGACGTCGATTTCACGTCGCGGCCCTTCCGCTGCACCGGCGACTCCGGCACGGTCTACACCGCCGATTCGGTTGTGATTGCGACCGGCGCCCAGGCGCGCTGGCTGGGCCTCCCGACCGAAGAGAAATTCAAGGGGTTCGGGGTCTCGGCCTGCGCCACCTGCGACGGTTTCTTCTATCGCGGCAAGGAAGTCGCCGTGGTGGGCGGCGGGAACACGGCGGTCGAGGAAGCGCTGTACCTGACCAATCATGCGACGAAGGTGACGCTGATCCACCGGCGCGATGCGTTGCGCTCGGAAAAAATCCTGCAGGACCGGCTGTTCGCCCACGAAAAGATCGAGGTGGTCTGGGACAGCGTCGTCGAGGAGGTAGTGGGCGACGAGGACCCGCTCGGAGTCACCGGCATCAGAATTCGCAACCTCAAGACCGATTCCGTAACCGACATGGCGCTGGACGGGCTGTTTATCGCCATCGGGCACGATCCGGCGACGAAGCTGTTTCGCGGCCATGTCGATATCGACGACGAGGGCTATATCCTGACGGCGGCGGATTCGACCGCGACCAGCGTGCCGGGCGTGTTCGCCGCGGGCGATGTACAGGACCGCACCTACCGGCAGGCGGTCACGGCGGCAGGAACCGGCTGCATGGCGGCGCTCGAAGCCGAAAAGTTCGTTGCCGGACACGCGGCGCCGGCTGCGGCGGCGGAATAAGGCGGAGAGGCGGCAAGCCCCCCTCCCAACCTCCCCCCAGAAAACGGGGGGAGGAGTAGTACCGCCGCTTAAGATTCCCCCCCCGAGGAGCGGGGGAGGGTCAGGGAGGGGGTAGGGCCTGTAG
>Ga0181593_10000610_pt1 | contig 31475 bp, 26 predicted proteins | sample 071ome_19_FD_133756 | JGI IMG/M metagenome (GOLD analysis project Ga0181593, IMG submission 133756) | Coastal salt marsh microbial communities from the Groves Creek Marsh, Skidaway Island, Georgia - 071413AT metaG (megahit assembly) | ecosystem: Environmental > Aquatic > Marine > Intertidal...
GCTCCAAGACCCCCTTTTTGAAATACCTCATTGGGGTCTTTTCCTCTGTATGGGGGCGTTGATACCCTCATGCCTTCTTTAGACATTTGAGATTTAAGCCAAGAAGACTTCTTCTGCCCTGTCTCATCGTTATCATAAACGATATTAATTGTTGAGTGGTTGCGGTAAAACCTCTTGATCATTTCAAAAGACTTTGTGTCCATCCCTGCTCTCAGAGTTGAAATGACAACATCGCCTTTTGGGACAACCTTCTCTAGCGCGATAAGGTCAAAGATACCCTCTACGACCCAAAGATCGTAGCCTTCCCATAGTGCGCCAAAGGCGAGGTCTGCGCCTAGAAAGTAGGGATTCCAATTCGCATGGTCAGTCCGATACTGCATCACTTTCTTGGAGCCATCTTCTTTGAAGGTACGAGCCTCAAAGCCTAAGAGTTTTGCGCGAGGGCTTAGTATAGGAGTGATGAGATGCCCTTTGATCCGCCACCCGTTATTTCCAAAGTTAGCTTGGAATCGAGGGCAAGGGGCATTAATCTTAGGGGGGCTCCATGAGTAAAAAGAGACGCTAGAACGCCCATCTACTCCTCTTGTGCTCAAATACTCAAGATGCAGAGAGCTTGGTGGGCTGAAGCCTTGCTCAAGCCAATCAGTTATGCTGCCCATAGAGGTGCTTTTTCCTCACCTGCTTTTACTTTTTTGGCGAGCAGATACCCCGACATATATATTTCATTGTTTTGATTTTGAGGTTCCTTGTCAGCCATAAAATCTAGATAACCTTGTATCTTCTCTGTAGGGGCGACCTCTACGGGAGTGCCTGTTCTCATCATAGCCATTTTTTCACCCTTTCGTCACAAAGAACCGCGACAAGAGAGAAGTAGCCTTCCCAATACTTAACTCTCTCATCGTACCAATCGTTGCATTTACCATAGATACCGCTGTTATGATGACATGAAGGAAGGTCACGGTCATCAAAGATGTCTAGGTATCTAGATAAGGTATTAACAGAATAAGAAACACGAGATAATTTCGCGCACTCTCTTGCTATTTCAAGTCGGTTTTCTTTCTCATCCCAATCTTTATACCCTCTCTTTCGTCTAAACATAGGGTACGAGTGACGGGCGTGTATTTGATAAATCCCACAAGCCTGACCCTTATCTCCTCTCCTCACGTTGACGCGCAGGCGACTCTCCATCCACGCAAGAGCAAAAAAGCGAGGGTCATACTCCCCGTTTTCTTCTAGAACTGCGTCATACAACCTAGATAGATATTTCTTACTTGCTCTTCTAGCAGAGCTGTTGATCTTGAATGGTTTTTGTATTTCAACCCCGCTCGCCCACTCTAAATGGTCAAGCACACATTGAGTCGAGAGGCTTAAAGACAAAAGTAGCGATAACAAAATAATCTCCTTTTCTTAAAAGGGTTGAGGAAGCCCGCCTTCTGAAATGATCGCAGAGGCGATAGAATAAGCAATAAGGTAAGTAAAGCCTGAGAGGTTTGAATCTAACTTAGAGAAGTTGTCTCCCCCATCAGAGGAGACAGACATATTTGCCATTTCTTCTCGGACATAAACACAAATATCCTTCCTATGATCTACAGTCATATAGGGAGTTGCAAGACCCTCTATCATTTCGTGAAGGTCGGTAGAAGGAAAACTCTGCTTCAAGGCGCGGTCTAGTAAGTACATATTCAAAGGGCTACGCTCAATAGCAGACACATCGGGTGCTTTATCGAGACAAAGCGCCACTTTGTAGTTCTTCTTAAAGATTGAAATAAACTTAGACACCAAGTCAGAGGGCAACTCCCAATTTCTTGAAGCCTGAGAAAAGACGAAGCCACTCTCTGAGCCCATGAGGTAGTCATTCAGAATGACAGGGAATCTCTTGCTCCAGCTATCCTCTTTCTTAGAGGATAGAAAGTCGTTCAACACGTCATAACAAACATCGGAATTTAAGTTCACAGAGAACACCTTTGTTCTTGTTCTAGCAGGGCGAGTAGGGTCGTTCGACAACTCAAAGTCATAGAAAGCCTCCATAAAAGAAGCTATCTTTCGTGCAACCCCGACATTGTTCGGGTCGCACCCCGACAAGAGAGCAATATCTCGCGTAGATAGCTTAATCTCGGAGTCTTTTGAGAGGCGTTTAAGAGCAGAGAAAAGATCGGGAGATAGAAAAACACAATTTTGGTCAACTTCTCTCGGTGTTTCTACTGCTTCTCTGCTTTCTGATAAAGTAGTCTTGCCAAGATCATTAAGAAATGTCAGATAATACTGCTCAGGAATGTTGTAGCGTCGAGCTGTCTCAATCGAGCTTAAAACTTCCATCACCTTCTCAAAGCCAAAGTCTGAAATGACTCTTGAGGGATTTAGGTGTCCCTTAGACTCTAAGTCTTGAAGTAGGTCAAGAACGGCTTTTAAATCCATTGGTATGCCTTTCTGTAGGAGATAAGATGAACACACTCACATATAAGAGTGAGAGTCTTTTTCAGCGCCAAAAATGGCAAATCGGTATGTTTTCTCTTGAAGAGCTGACTCTTGAAATGACCCCAAGGGTACCTTTAGGTGTAGATCTTGAGAAAAGACACCATGAAGTAAAGAAGTTGTTCCTGAAACATTGTGCGAAGATGTGCCACGACAATAACTGTGATGTCGAGGATGTCTTACAGGAAGTGTACAAAGGGATTCTGATCCGAAATAAGGGTAAGTGTCCCTTCAACCCTAAAAAGTCCTCTTTCTCGACCTATGTCGTGATGGTAGCGAAATGCGTTTCGATCAACTACATCAACAAAACAAAAAAGAAAACAGAGAGAGAGTCCTACGGAAAATCCGACACCATAGAGTGTGAGCCTTACATGACAAATCTGAAATCAGAGGGGGGTCAACAACAAATGACAGACTTCCATGAAATGAGGCGACTCTTAAAAGGGGAAGCACTATACGTCTTTGATGATCTCATGGAGGGACACAGAGTGAGTCAAATTTCTCATCGCAGAAAAATGGACTCACGAAGGGTAAATAAGACAATCAAAGAGATCAAAAAGACTCTCCATCATTTCAGACCGCAGGAATTATAATGCTGACTTTTGTCTACTCTACTGTCAACGCAGGTAAAACAGCCAACTTACTGATGAGAGCCCACTCTTGCTCTCAAAGAGACATCCCATTTCAAATCTTTGTCCCTAGCGTAGTCTCTAGTAGAGACGGAGATGCACAGGTGGCTTCGAGAGTAGGGTTCTCACATAAGGCTCAATCAGTAGGGAAAAATGACTGCCCTTATGAAATGTGTCTTGGAAGTAAGAGTAGACCACAGGTCATCTTTGCAGACGAGTCTCAGTTCTTCACGAAAGAACAGATACTTGGCTTCTCAAGGATTGTAGATGAGCTTGAAATACCTGTGTTCGCCTATGGCTTGAGGAGCGATTTCAAAGGGAACCCGTTTGAGGGGTCTATCTACCTAATGACATGGGCAGACAAGATCGAAGAAATCGCGACCTTTGCAGTCGGGGGGGGCAAAGCCATCTTCAACCAAAAAGTAGATGAAAGCGGTGAGCGCGTGACAGAAGGCGAAGTGGTGGACGCAGGGTTCCACTACCTACCTGTCACGCGCTCAGAGTTTGGGCTCAAGCACCATTGGAAGGGCTGAACCTCTCAGCCCCTTAGACTGAGCTACGCACATTAAATGTGAACTGAATGTAGAGAAGTGGGAAGATCGGCTTGTAGTAAACCTCAACCAAGAGCCCTGTAGGGTCTTCGGGGTCGGGGACTACTGAAAGATTCGTATAAGAATCAACGATCTGCTCCTTCACTAAGTCCTTGAACATCATGTTCACGCGACCCTCAATCTGACCCACAACAGTAGGCAAGTACTTCTGCCCGATGTATGTGTTCAAGAGGTTGCGAGCGCGGAGATGCACCTCGTCTGCAATCTGAACAACAGTAGGGGTCTTAGAAAGAACGGAGCTCATATCCGTAGTCAATCCGTGACGGATATTCAGAGTCGCACCCTGTTGCTGAAGAATTGTAACACCACGATTTGCGGTGCGGTTCGCATCAACAGCGTCGAGAGTCCTCAAAAGACCATTGAAGCCCACGATAACAGAACGAGTCCAAGGCGTAGCAGCATCAATCGTACTCTTAGTCGTAGCACAGGCAACGGCAACAGCCATGTATCGTCCATCCACAATGAAGTTCTCTGTCACGCCTTGAGTGCTTGTGACTGAAATGCTCAAGATGTCGGGATACACGAGGCGAACACGGCTATTCTTAACACCCTGTGCGAGCGCAGACGCTTGCTCAGGTGTTGTACCTGCTGAACACCCTACAATTGCAGTACGCTCAGAACGATAGCGCAAGCTAGACTGCACATCACAATGGAGTGAAATGTCGCTCAAGAGCGTAGAAGAAGCAGGGAGTAAAGGAATGATGACAGAAGGAGAGAGCCCATTTCTGATCTCACCCTCTACATCAACAAGCGCCTGTCCCATCTGCTCGATAGAGGGCTCAGTCTGCCCTGCATCAAGAGGAATCTGCTTGAGAGCGATAGAACTCGCGCCATTAAGGAACGCGAGGTAAGCACCCAAGCTGAGAGGGTTCTGAGGAGAGATTTCGCCATACGCTGAAATCACATCAGAGAGACGAGTAAAGACACCTGTATTATACGTTGCCTTTCTACGAGTAAGGTCTAGGAAGTACTCTTGCCCATTATCGGGCTCTGGTCCTCCCTTAGCATACGTCTCAACGAGAGCGGTGTCCCCAATGAATGTTCCAACTGTGTTTGACACAATAATCTGAACACCAGGCACAACATTAACAGGAATGTTCGCATTCGTAGTGACCCTATTTCCAACCTTAAAGCTAAGAGTAGCATTTACTCCCGTAGGGTAAGGCTGAGAACCTGCTCTAGGAAGAAGCGTGAAGCTAAAGCCTGTCACGTCATCGACATAAGTCTGTCCAATAACGCCATCTTGCCCGTCACCATTATTCAGAGTTGAAGTGTTAGCAGAGCCCGATCCAAGGGGGTTCGTTGAAGTGACAAAGAATCCTTGATAAGCAACCTCTCCGACAGCTCCACTCGCTGTCGTGATGCCAAGACCCGAACCAACTGTAGTGATAGAGCTACCCCCTGTGAAATTAATCACCGAGGAGCTACCTGCCGTCAAAGACTCGAACGAGACATAAGAAAAGCCCGTTTCATCGGTAGTCGTGTAGGCAATTCCGTCTGCGACAAAGCCCGTTACCGCAGCAGAGTCGCTGATAATGTACGCGACATTCGATGCGTAATCGCCTGCGTTCATCAGCGCAGAAGATAGAGCAACCGCGCTGACAAGACGTGGCGCTCTCACCGAGCCCGCTGAAAGATTAAAGAGATCATTTGCAGACCCCTCAAGGACTGAAATGTAGTCTAGCTCAGTAGCACCGCCGATGATGCGTAGGTTTGCACCCTCAATCTGCACCGAAAGACCAGCCGCCACGAGTTGAGCTGAGACAGAGCCCCCTGCGCTGAACAGGTCTGTGAGCAAGCCTGTATCTGAAGCGGTGAACTCTACGGAAATAAGAGTCCCCGACACGTCAAGGTTCAAGACGTTATTTGCAGGGTAGTTGGGGTCAGTCCCATCGTAGAAGATCACAGCAGGGCTTGAGGTGACAGTCGATTGCTCCGCCCAACCTGCACGAAGCAAGAGGCTCGGAGCCTCAACAATCGCTTTACGAGGAGCAAGTACAGTCTGAGCAGAAAGACCCGACTCTGAAAGGATAGAGCCACCAACAATTTCAACACCAAGCTCAACAGGTGGGAAATAATCATTTCCGATGACAGCCCTGTTTCTAAGAACAATGCGATCCTTGTGAGGCTCCGCGAGATTCCCATTTCCAAGAATGTCTGTGGAAGCAACTCTTGCGACAGGGACAATACCGAACTTAGTCTGAGTACCGTCTGAGATGCCTGTGTCGATGCCTGCAATCCGCGCAAAGTCATCTGTAGGGTCAGCTTGGCTAATGAACTCAAGGTAGCCATAAGAATCCCCATTAGCGAGGTCGGTAAGGCTAAAGACCAAGTGACCTGAGAAGTTTGACACCTCTATAGCAATATCCGCAAGAGCGGCATCTCCTTGACCAAGAACAACGATAGCAGCGTCAATCTTAGTTTGAATCTGATCGACAAGTAGCTCTAAAGAGGCATAAGCCCCGTCTGCAATTGTGATGTCAATCTGAGCGTCCTTGACACTACTTCTATAGCGAATAGAAAGGAGATCGGACTCTCCCGCGACAATGCTTAGAGCACCCATTGGGGTCATGGCTGTGTAGCTCGCAGCCACAGCTTGAGACGCTGTATTGATCGCAGATACAATGTCCGATGCGGTGGCATTGACAAGAGCACCTGTCGCCACGCTAATGTCCTTGCCATCAATCTTAAAGAACAAGTCTCCATCAATGTTGCCAAGGTGTGCGTTATCTGACTCAGGCGTATAAGGGAGAGGCTCGCTCACAACACGAGTAAAGAAGCCCTCGTTTGTGTTTCCTGCGGGCGCGTCAAACAAGACCGATTTAGCCTTATTGACTCCATTATCCACGTCAAGAGTAAGAGACGCAGAAGTGGTGTCTGTGATCGAGTAAGGCGCGGCATTAGGAAGCGTAAAGACCGCAGGAGTAGGCTCGAAATCAGAAAGGGTGACAGTCACGCTCTCGTCTACAGGAGTTCCTACAGAAAGATGGGCATCTGAAAGGATCTCTGTCCCCGATGGGAAAGCAAGCTCCGTCAGAGCAAGGTCAGAGCCCTTACCCTCAAATGTCACAGCTTTAAGAGGAAGCCCTCCATTTGAAATGGAGTATGTTCCTTGATTAGAAGCACCAACGCTTTCCACAGTAAGGGTGTAACCCCCACCTGCACTCTCATACTCGTCTTGGATATTATTATAATATCCTGTAGCGAAAACCTTGTGTCCGAAAGGAACTGAGCGGCTAAGAGTAATTGTAGAGTCTGTAGGATTAACTCTCGTGACGACTACGGGGTCGCGCTCAAGAGCGTCTGAAATAGACACCCCTGTACGGACAGTAATAAGGTCGGTGCGAGAAGAGGGAGTCGCTGTCCCTGTTCCGTCCATTGGCTGAAATGGAAGTCTAAAGACGTTAGGGAGCGTTCTCTGAGGGATCGTAGTGGTATCTGTCACATTTGAGCACTCAGCCATGAAGATGCGCTCATCTTTGAGTAGTGCTGTGACTTGAGTACCACCGAAGTTGATCTCCCCGTTCTGAATAGAGCCATCGGAGACAGAGGCGAATGTCCCCCAATAAATCTTATCGTCCTTGAGAACCCAACTAGAGCCCTCAAAGTACAGACCTGAAGCCCCGCCACCTTCGGGCGTGATCCCTACGCGCTCAATCGACGTGACATCCCTTGAAGGAATGTAGTCGAAGAAGTCACGGAAAGAGTTGAAGGAATAAGAAATGCTGACTTCTTGACCAACCTTGGGGGCGGAGCTCAGGGTGATTGCACCTGTGGCTCCATCTACCGAAATAGGGGTGACTGCAACACCGTCAACGAGAACAGTCACATCAGAAGGATTGGTAGTCACCGCGCCTGCATTCGAGCCATCCACGATAGGGCTATAGCTTGTGTAGAACACAGCATTTCTAGCGCTACCTGTCTGACCTTGAGTGATCCCTAAAGCTTGGTTTGAGCTACCCGCTCCGACAAGAATCGAACCTTGAGCTGAGAGCTTAAGGTTTAGAGTCCCTAAGTTATTAGTATAGGCAGAAGCCGAGAGGGTCTGAGAAGTAGCCGCACCTGAGGCATTGATGCGAGAGACAACAGAGGCAAGGTGATCCTCTCTTGAAATACCATCACCCTTAATAGGAAGGGTGATGACAGAGGCGACACCATCTACAGTTAGAATCAGAGTGTTGCTCTGCCCTGTAATCTCAAAGTCTCCTGTGCCTGCAAAAAGCTCGGTGGCTGTTGGGGACACTTGAGCAGAAGCATCTTCATTAGAAACAAAGGTGTCTGTTCTGTTGAAGAAATAAGAAATACGGACATCATCCCCCTCTTTTGGAGCCTGAGAGAGATTGATGAGCCCTTCCTCTCCGTCAATGGAGAGGACAACAATCTGCTGACCGTTTACAGTAGCAGTCACAGAGGAAGGGGAAATAGCAGTAGTACCTGTCCCATCTCCTGTAACGAGAGGCCATTGACGCGCTCTCACTTGGCGATCTACACCATTGTAGCCCCCTAAGACATAGCTACCATTAGGTAGCTGACTTAGGACGATGCGCCCTTCAGTATCTTCCTCAACAATTTGCTGATCAATCGTAGAGGAAGAACCACGAACTAAGCTAATCGCCTTGACTGAGAAGGTCTCTGCGCCTGCTCCAATAAGGAGAGGGATTCGACCTGTAGGGTTATTCTGAGTTGTAGGGGAGTCAAAGACTGACTCTGTGTAGACTCCAGGGGGAGCGTAACCGCCTCTGATTGCCATGTTTATTTCTCCTGAGTAGAGGTTTCTGAGGTTTCTCTCTTAATAATATCCATAGCAGTCACCCTGCTAGTACGGAGAGTGTCTCCCATTTCAGGTAAGACCTCATACGTTTGATCTTCCATGCGGATTAAATCTTTACCAAGAACATCATGCTTATGGATAAGATCCCACTTATCTCGTCTGCGCTGATAAATCTGCTCCCATTTCTGACGAGCATCTTCACCGATCACGCGATCAAAATCTAAATCGAATGAGTCCATCCCTGTGTCTTGTACCTTCATAGAGTTGTCCACCTGTGAGCTGAAGCCCACAGACAAGCCATTTCCTTCTTTTAAGGTCGCATCAGAACCACATTCGCATTTCAAAGACTGTATTGACCTTGAAACCCGCTTGGTTAAGAGTAAACCACAAGAATGACATTGGAACTTCACTATCGGCATGAGAACCCTCCGTATTTCTAAAAGTAAAGATAGAGGAACTATCAGAGTAGCCTCTGTATCAACTCTGTTGTCTTTGACCCATTTCCTCTGACAGGAGCTTGCAGGGGAACAAGCTGCACCCCATAAGTTGAAATGCTTTGGATAGGGACTAGCAGAGGGAAATGAATAAACCAATCCACCTGCATGGTGAAGCTGATGCTCGCGGTGAAGAAGTAATCATCACCATTGTCGTCATAAACCTCTTCTGCCTCCCCCCCAAGAGAGACATCTGAGAGCTCCATACCCATACTCGCAAACTTAGGTCTTAAGGTAGACCATATCCACACGGCGGTTTGATCTGAAATATCCGCTTGAGAGTGAACGTCTCTCGCGATAATGTCTATGTCTAAAGAAACGTCCCAACGTCCCCCATATTCATGGCAGATCTCCTCCCGATCCTCTGCCACAATTACAGCGCACTCGTCATTGTGTTGGAGCCTTCTACCGAAAACAATCGTAGCTCCCTTAATGATCTCCCGATAGGCGCGAGAAGGCTCTACCCTAAAAGGACCTTCTCTCTCCATCTTCTCTGTATAAGTCACATACAGAGAAGTTCCTCTAGGGGAAGCCTCTGTCAGAGTAATCTTATTTCCCTCAAGAACATACTCCGTAAGACCAAGAATCCTCTGAGAAGGGTTCTCTAGGACTCGAAGCGAGTTCTCAATGGGTTCCCCCGAAAGAATGATCTCAGTATCTGACTGAAATACGAGCGCATCTTCTCTTACACGCCGATACCTCTCGTAATAGACATCATGCTCTCTCTTTGTAGGATCAACGCCATCAGTCTCAAAAATCGTCAAATGATAGATGCCAGGAGTCATTTCAGAAGGTGAAACCATCGGATCTTCTCTGACCCACTCCACGCTACCTAAGTAAGGCTTATTCGGAAATTGAGCCAAGCTCACATACCCCTCAACTGTCCCTATGAAATTGTTAGAGTCGAGGACGACATTAGAGGCTCCGCCAGTCTTAACGATCATCCCAAACTGAGGGCGCTCATCAAAGGCGTACTTACCCTGTATGTTCTGAGCGAAGTTGGGGTAGCGAGGGTGGTCTGACCAAAATCCCCTTAGCTCTCTAATCACTCGATCTCTAACGGCTATCGACAAGTGGTGGTACATGATCTCTCCTTTGACGAGTCACCATACCAACACCATATAAAACCTCAACCATGCGGGGCAGTTATCAACTTTTTTTAGCTTTTTCGGTCAAGAGTAGAGAGCTTTCCTATAATAAGAGTAGAGAGTCCTTCTCTCTCACTATCATAGTGGGCTCAGAGAAAAAATCTCGTTTTCTCTTGACAAAGTACGGCGAACTCTTATATGAGCCCCTCAGAGAGCGTCAAAAACCTCTCTACAACCCCGACACACCCAACAATCGAGGAGATGCTTCCTATGGGTATGAAACACATCCAAGACGTGAACACTCAGAACTCCATCGACAGGAAATTCCGAGACATCCAAGATCCACAGCAGTATCTGAGAGAGCTTTATCAGAACTGCCTTGAGGCGGGGGCTACGCAGATTATGATCGAGCCCGAACCTGAGGCGTGGGAGAACTTCAAAGTCCAACGTATGATGGTGCTTGACAACGGAACAGGGATGGACGAAGCGACACTCTTAAAGGTGTGTGACCTTAATGCGAGCACAAAGACGACAGGGGGGGAGCACGACAATTTCGGAGTGGGGGCTAAGATTTCATGCCTGCCCTTTAACAAGTTCGGCATGGTCATCGTCACATGGACGAAAGAGAACCCCGAAGGAGTTATGATCCGCTTGAAGGCAGATGATCATGGATATGGGTCAGAGGATGGAGAAGTCACAGGATATGGGGTGGACTCCGAAGACAATATCTTTGAAGATCAGATTCAAGGGTTCAACACCTTCAAGCCGCAGTACCTTGCTGATCTTGGGGTTGATTGGTCTAAGACTTTAGAGAAAGCAAAGGACTTGTTGACCGCTCAAGGCGCTCATTCGGAGAGTGGGACTCTTGTAGTCCTATGCGGAAATCACTTTTTCGACAATACGATGTTGAAGGACTCTATGGGGTCATATGCGAGTCGGGATAGTCGGTGCAACTACCTCAATCAGAGATATTTCAAGCTCCCTCAGAATGTCCAAACAAAGGTGGGGAGCATCCCCATTAAGGGTATCGACAAGAAGCCGAACCTCTTTGATGACTTCAAAGAGCTAGAAGAAAATATTTCATCTGCCGTAGACTCCAACTTCCCCATAGAGCTTTACTCTTACTTTTATGGACAAGGGACTGAGCCCCTAAAAGAAGCTTCTACAACTGTGGGTCTTTGGCTAGAGGACTATGAGAGCAAGTATATGCCGAAAGAGATTCAAGAAGGAGGCTCTCTCCATAGACGTGGGAACACAAAAGGCTTCTTTGAGACGATCAAGGGGACTCCCTCTTATTGCTCCGCTTCGGGCAAGGTCGAGACAGGTGACGGAACGAACATCTATTGGTTCATCGTGGACTCGAAAGAACCTACAAAGAGAAGCATCCCGCTCTTTAAAGAGGACATGGTAGGCGGAATCCAAGTAGTCTATAAGGACGAGCTTTACCTAAAGAAGAGCTCAAAAGACGGCAAGGGCTATTACCATACGGTTAGCTCATGGGGCATTCCGCACATTTCAGAGTCTCAAGACAACCGTCTGATCGACCGCATTAAGATTTTTGTAGAGTTCCCCCTGTACAAGAAGGGTGTGCGTGGGGGGGTCATTCCCGATGAGACACGCACTAACATTCATTGGATGGACAAGAGCGGTGTCTCAAAGACACTCCCATACCCTTCAGATTATTTCGCAGAGAACTTACCCCAAGATATTTCAGACCTCATCGAGTCTTATCAAAAGGCTCAGGAGAGCTCATGTACTGACCTTGAAGAGATTCGGAAGAAGATTTCCTCTGTGCTTGAGAGTCTGAACAAGGTGTCGAAGTCCTCCAAAGACGTACAAGATGTGGGCGGGGGAGACAAAGGCGGTAATGGGGGGGTGGGAAATAACAATGGGGGCGGCTCTACTCGCAACGGGTCTCGTCGCAACCCTTCTAGCTCTCGACAGACAGGGCTCGCGCTCCCTAAGCGCAACAAGCCCGCTGAGAGCGCAGTTGTGACCCCTGTCATTTATTGGAAGAAGCACCGCAAGGGCGCGGATGATGCCGAGTTCCTAGACTTTGAGGACTCTGAGGGAAATTTGTTCGCCACAAGTCAGTTTACGATGAACTCATCGGGGGCATTTATCCATCTCAATGAAGACTTCCCCGTGTTCCAAAAGCTCCTCGAATCATATCGAAATAAGATCCGTAAAGAAGGACACGACCTGCTCTTAGAGACCGCTAAGAATATCTTTAATGAGAAGATCGGCTCTGCCCTTTACGGCATCATGGCGCTACGCTCTAGCAAGATCATTTCTAAAGACAAGCTTGTGGGACCAGAGTCTCTGACTCAGCACTTCATTTCAATCTATGCAGACATCCCAAAGATCGAGAAGGAAATGGGTCAAGGGAAGCTCAAGGCTTATGTGATCAAGAGCAAGTCTTAACCTTTATCACAAGCGTGTCATTGATCATCTGAACGGAAATTACACCACTAAGCCGATGCTCTGAGGTGTAGACTCCGTTTTTATCCTCTGAAATAAGGGCTATATGATTAAAGCCACGCGCCTCTTGTTCATCTACCCCAAGTAAGATGACAGGTTGTGTTTTAGAGTGCTCCTTCATCAGACCCCCTCTCTCTTTAAACAAGAGGGTCTGATAAAGAGCTTATGAGAGCAGAGTTGAGTAAATCAGCTCTCTTACTACTTTATACGGGTCAGCGTTCGCATTGGGTCGTCTGTCCTCGAAATAGCCACTCCCTTCATTGGCTGTTTGAAGGGGAATACGGACGCTCGCTGTCCTATCAGAGACTCCCCATTTAAACTCGTCATAGCGACAAGTCTCATGGTGTCCTGTGAGCCTTATTTCATACCCATCGCCATAAGCATTAAGATGCCTCTCGATATTCTGAGGTTGACCCATCACACTAAGAATGGACTCAATCACCCGAAGCCCCTCATTTGCGCGGGTCTTTTTAGTTGAGAAGTTAGTGTGCATACCCGCCCCATTCCAATCGCCCGCCACAGGCTTGGGGTCAAGCGTAGCTGAAATGCCAAAGTCCTCTCCAATACGATAGAGAAGCCAACGCGCAAGCCACAGCGAGTCTGAAGCCTCAAGAACATCACCGAAAACTTGGAACTCCCATTGACCAGGCATGACCTCTGCGTTGATGCCCGTGAGTGGCAAGCCTGCTTTCAGACAAAGCTCTAAGTGCTTCTCGACAAGAGCCCGACCGCTCACCTCATCTGCACCCACCCCACAATAGTAAGGTCCTTGTGCGGGGGGGAAGCGCCTTTCTGAAGGAAATCCTAAAGGTTTAGACCCGTCAAAAAGGGTGTACTCTTGCTCGAACCCTGCCCATGCCTCAAGACCATCAGTCTGATCGAGCAGATCTCTTAAAACAGCCCTTGTGTTACTCTCGACAGGAGTCACCCCATCTGCATGAAATACTTCACAAAGAACAAGGATATTATCCATACCCCTAATAGGATCGGGGACAATACGCACAGGCTTTAAAACGCAGTCAGAGCTATGCCCCTCTGCTTGGTTCGTAGAAGAACCATCGAAAGACCAAAAAGGACAATCCCCAAAAGTCGTCCCGTCAGGAAGAACTTTAGTCTTAGAACGAACACGCGCTGTGGGAGTCCCCCCATCAATCCAAATATATTCTGCAAGCATTAAAGCACCTCATAAGAAAGATTATGAACATAGTACCCTAAGGCAAAAGAAGTAGACCCAACAAGTTAATAAGAAAAAGAGCCCCTTACCCACTCCAAGTAAATACGATTAAGTTCCTTGCTGTTACGGAGGTTTATTTCTACGGGGAAGATGGAGTAGAATATATGCTCATGCTCTCTTTTTCTAAGGGGGAGAGTAGGACTTACCTGTTCAAGAGTTGTGTACTTAATACAATAAAAAATATTAAGAGTGCCTATGATATAGGGGCTCTTTCCTGACATAACAACAACAAACCGCCCCCCTAATTTTGGAAGAAATCTCTCTATTTTAGGGGGATCCCCCCAATTTATAGGGTCCATCGGGTTGTACTTTTTGTGCTGAGTGTTTATTTTTTCAAAGGTCTTTGCCCACTCGTAACCTGAAATATTGTAAGGTTTGACCTCAGCTTTTGAATAATTACTCTTAGAGAGAAGCAGGTCAGATACGGATTTCTCAATACGATCTTCAAAGTCTTGAAGGGAAATTGAACCAAGCAATTTCCTAAACTGATCTATGTCCGAGTACTGTGCGAACTTTTCTCGGAGCCCAAGCCCTTCTTGGTCATTTGTTGTAAACTCTATTAACCTGCTTGCTTTTTTACTTATCATCTGCTTGCCTTTTTCAGAGAAAGTAGGGGTGTGAACGGGCTTCTGCCCACTTTTAGCTTTACTCTCCTCACGCCTCTTCTTACGAGCCAACGTAGCCCTCTGTTCTTTCGTGAGATCGTGGGCTTTGTCTCTCGGCATACACTTGAGTGGGTTCTTTCCCCCGTCTGTAATGGATGCCCACTCTGCTTCACTAGATACGGCACATGGGCCAACAATGTCTCCTGCCTCATAAGTCTTAGACTCCCCGTTTTCTTTCTTTACGGTGTGTTTGATCGGAGTGATGGCTATCCAATCACCCCATGTGGCTCGATCATCAGGCTTACCGCCACCATGACCTGCAAACCAAGTATCTAACCCACCATGTCCTGTGTTCTTGAGCTTAGGGTCATCTCGCTTGGCTGAGGTTCTCACTCTTTTAGGGTTGCGAAGCATGGTATCCCTAGTCCTGAAGTCTTTATTTCTGCCCTTATTGGGAACAAAGCCAAAACGCCTATAGAACCTTGTAAGCCTAGCGACAGAAGTAGCCCCAAAGTCTGTACTAGGAGAAAGAGTAAGCATGACCCCATGAGTATCTGCCCAAGAAATAATCTGAGACATGATCTCTGAGCCTAACCCCTGCTTACGCTCATCTTTAGAGATTGAAATAGTATTTATCCTCACGACAGGGGGAGAATATTCATCTCCCCCTGACAGGTACGAGAGCATTAAGATAAGCCCCTTATATTTCGCCTCTAAAGCGTCTTGTAAGTCCCTCACAGATTGATCGTTCATCAGAGGTTCTCCTTATTTACAGCTTCATAGAAAAGCCCGACAGCCTTCTTCCAATTTCGGGGCTTGTACCTTTTAAGAGATTGAAAGAACTGACTGAGGCGTATGAACCTCTGAACAGACTTATTGTCGGGGCGAGAACCAAAGTTATCCCTAAAGTCCATAATCTCATCTAATAGCCTCGTATAGAACTCGATGTCATCAAGAGCGTGGAGAGAAATGACGCTAGGGTTAAAACCCTCTCTACGATACTGATCTCTTAAAGATTTGAGTTGTTCTTCTTTCTCTTCAAGATCCCTAGAGTCGAAGATATTAGGCTGTCTATATTCTGAGTCATATTTCTTTCTAGGCAGACCTGTGTCCATGTACTCTCTTACATAGGAACTAGGATTAATAAGATTTGCCTTGAGCGCGATCTCTTTCTGCATAAGGTGTACAAGCTCGTGCCTCACCAATTTCCGCACTCTTTTTAGGTCGTGAGAAGCCCAAAAGGGTTTAGCTAAATCAAAGTAAATCGTGATGACGTGGGCTTTGTCACCAAAAAGATAGCTACCATCTGCCCTCAGTCCTTGTTTCCATTCTACTTCCACATAAAGAGGGAGAGACAAAAAAGGGTGAGTTACACGCCATTTGTAGCCCCCCTTAAAGAGCTTAGGTCTGTGGGAGTTCTTCTTAAAAGCTTGCTCGTAATCTGCCTCAGAGGACTCCAATATGAGCCCCTTCATGTTGGAGCTCGCTTCGGCATGAATACGAAAGAAGATCTTAGAGACTTTCTTTACGCTATCTTTGTAAACCTCGAATAGTTCTAAGACTGAAAGAGGGTCATAGGAGCTGACTTCTTTCTGAGCCTCTTTAATGAGAGGGAGATGCCGAGCTTCTGCTTTTTTCTCAAGACGCTTCAGGAAATTCTTGGCGTTCATTATCAGAAGCTGAATATCTTCTAACTCTTCTTCTCCCCTCTTAATCCCTTTGGGGAGATAAGAGAACCCGTCTGAAAAAGACTCAAGCAGCTCGACTTCTTCCTCAGTATAGGTACTAAGAGTACGCAAGAAGAATAAGTGCTCTGCCAAGCCCCCTTGAGCTATTTCTGTGACCTCATCGAGCAAGTCTTGAGGGGGCGTTATGAGCCCTGCTTCTTTCTCTGAAGCTGACCTCATGCCCATGTCAGCTCTCTCTAAGAGATGAGTGAGTGTAGCCCTCTCCATGTACTTCTTATTTCTAGGAGTGAGGAGGTGGCTGATCTCGTTCCACTTAGAACCTCTATGAGAAAGAGCCCCTCTGAAATGATCTCTAATAGCTTCTCTCGTGAGGGAGTGCTTTGCTACTAAGTACTCCTCAGCCTCAAGCGCCACTTGCTGAAGATGAGCCTTCACCTCTGAGGGGCTATTGATGTATTTCTTAAAAGATACCAAATCGTTAGGGTGTCCACCGCCACCCGATAGAGTATAGAGTATCCGATCATAAGCGTGAGTGACCTCATGGGAGAGGGTACTCAGAAATGACTTTTTGAAGTCCCCTTCAAAATCCGCATACTTCTTGGCGAGCGCGTTCAAGATTGCAGTAGAATAATCTCGTATGTTGATTGTGATCGAGTTATCTGAACGATTAAACTCGCCCTTCACTAAATCGCTGTTCTTCTTAACTACTACATACAGGTCAACTTTTTGCCCTCCTATTTCAAGAGGGGGTAGCTCGAAGGCAGGCACAGGCTTGATGACCTTTGAGATCGTAGCCTTCCCTTGCTCTTGAGCCTTCTCAGCATAAGAAACGACCTTATCCCAAGCGAGCTTAGTTCTAGCAAGCAGGGGTGCTCTATCTATACGGATAGGGCTCGCGCCTGTCTTGGAGTAGCAGTTCTTGTAGGGTCTGCAAGAGGCTTTCTCTGAGAAGCCCATTTCATCACAGGGTTTCTCTTCGCAGTAGTCTTTATCCCACTTGCGAGGCATCTTAAACTCACTACCCTCTTTTTTCCATTTCCCCCCAAGTCGTTTATATTGAGCGAGAGCCCAGCCATTGGCGTAAGCCGAGGGGAATATAGTAAAACCCTTGCCATCATTCACAGGGTTGACGGACTCCTTGCCCCTAGTCACAGGCTTAGAAGATTCGCCCTTGGCGAGAGCCTGTATTTCAGCCCACAGCTTTTCATTTACGGGGACATTTTTCCGTTTCGCGCCCCCTGCCTTTCTTAAAGCAGAGGAGTTGTTGGTGAATCCACTATTGTAGGGGATTACCCTTGCAGACCCGCTTCCGCTGTCTTGAACGTAGCCCAAGTCTTGGCTCTCAGCAGGAGTGCGCCCATAAGAGTCAGCTCGGTCAAGGTTTCTATATTTCAAGTTAGGCGAGTCGGGGCTTGGGCGACCTATATTTCTAGCGGAATCCCCATTCGGAAGTGAGCTATGCGAGCTTTCTCCGTCGGGGTTATCAGAGCGCCCTACGGGAGTTCCTTGAGTGTAGCTTGAAAGCTGATCAGGGGGAGACACCTCTCGATAAAAGTCGGCTATTTTTTTCATTTCTTAGCCTTCTTAGAATTGTCCTGCTTGGGACTCTCTTGAGGCTTCTGATCTTCTTTTGAGGGATTTTCCTCGGACACCTTTGGAGTCCACTCATCTACAGCTTTTGGGAGAACGATGTCTTCCTCAGTACGTCTCGTTATTGGATTTCTTTCAAAGACAGAGAGCTTCTCAATTACCGCGCTCTGCAAGTCAAATATCTGCTCCCTCAAGAGTTGCATCTGAATCTGAGCGTCTCTCAAGCGACCAATTAGGGCTGCTCTGTCTGCATTCGCAGAAGATAGTTTATCTTTCAAATCCTCGACTTCTGAGGGGTCTCGCCCCGAAGCGATAGAGAGCATACTTGAAATAGATCCTGTCAACATACCAATGATGCCAATCAGGATGTCTCTATTCTTCTCTACTATTTCATGGGTCGAGAGGAAGTAGATGAGAACACAAATTAAGAACATAAAAACAACAGAGGCATACCAACCTCTGCGAGCTTTGTCTGTCTGAGAAAACTGCTTAGAACTCATTATGTATGTCCTTTCAAAAAGGATATCACCGCATCCCAAAATTCTGAGATAACTTGGTTCACTTCATCTATCCCCGATAAGTATTGAAGACCTAGCAAGTCCCTACCTAAGTCGGTAGAGATGAACCTATAAAACACAAACAAAAGAACCAAGAAAACGTAGAGAGATAGCTTTACGACGATAGCGTCTATTTTCTCTTGGGTGGTCAGTTTAGAGAAGGGGATTTTAATATTTCGAGGACCCTTTACTTTACGAGCTTTTTCTGTGTCTTTTGGGGGTTGCAAACTCTCAATAGTTTCGCCAACGGCGTAAATTTTCTGAGGCTCCTTCACGCCCTTAAATTTATAAGACCCTACAAAGACATATCTCGCAGACTTTGGCGTGTCATAATTAGTCCTACCTCGAACTGCACCCATCGCCTGATCTGTCAGCAAAACTTGACTAGGACCACAGAGACTCATTGTTCTCGCGGCTATATTCTTAGCGAGCCCCTCTAGCTCTATTCTCTTAGCGTTTGCTGCGACCCAAACATCACTCTGATGAACCTCAATAATTGTGTCCCAATGGATTCCTATCCTACACCCTAGACCTGTTTTCTTTGGTATTGATCTCTGATAGTGAAGCGCGAAATTAATCGCTTCAATTGGGGTTTCAAAAGAGCAGAGAAAGCCATCAGATCGGTCTATCTCTCTGCCGTTAAATTTGTATAACATCGACCTTGTAAGTCGATCATGCACTTGGAAATGTAGAGCCGCTCTTGCTGCGCCGTACTTCTGAACAAAAGAGGTGCTACCAATTAAATCAAGGAGAACTATTGCTAGTTTCCGCTCCTCCATTCTTATATTATTTCGGGGGAGTGCCATATTAGAGTCCCCTCTCACTCCATTATTGTTATGAACTGAGGGGGAATAAAAGAGCTAACGACCCCCGTACTTACAATCCGTCAGCTTGCCTTCTAACACCTCGACTACTCGAAATAGCTTTGAACACTCATTCTCCTCAACCTTTGCACACTTCTTAAGATGCACTAAGGACTCTAAATAAGCCTTCTCGATGTCTCGGCAAGGCTTATTTAGAGTGGGGGATGAAATGAAAAGAAGTAGGATCAATTCTAACATGAGAGACTCCTCAGTTAAGGGAGTCTATCTATATCAGAAAGAGGGCGCTAAAAGAGCTTTCCTCACTTCAGAATAATGATATGAGGGTCTATCTTCTTGAATGAGAGATAAGAGAGAGCTTCGAGCTTTTGGATTTTCATACGCAGTACGAACGAGAGCTTTCTTTGAAATGAACTCCTTGGCAGTCGCCACCTCTTTCTTGGCAGGAATATAAAACTCCTCAATTACTTCGTCCATCAACTTTTTGCGATCCTCCTCCCCCTTCTCCTGAAGATGGTCATACATAGCCATATAGTCTATTTCACCATCTTCTGTCGCAAACTGATTTAAGAACTCTTGGTCGTTGAACATCTCCTCCATCTTTTTGGTGCTGTCCTTTGTCAGCTCCTGAAGATCAGAAATGAACTTCTTTGTCTCCTCAGGGTCAACAGAAGCGAAACGTCTCTTAGAGAAGCCTGCACCCCCGCCCTTCGGAGCGCCTCTGAGTACGTCTCCTGCCATAGAACAAGCCATGCCGACTGCATAGAACCCAAGACCTGCGGTAGCGGTGGAGACTCCTGCTCTCATTTTCGACATGAATCCACGACCTTGATTGGCAGAGAACGTCTTTTCTACGTTCTTGTCAGACTCAGCTTTAGCCTCGTCAAACGCCTTTGAATCATAAGAAACACCTGCAATCTGAGAAGCCATCAAGCGGGCTGATGTCTGCTGCTTTTGCAGTTTCCCTTTTGCTGACCTTTGCGCCTTCTTGAGCTCTTTCTGAAATTCTTCTTTAGTGCTACCTGAAATCTTTTCCATTTCCTTGTCGTAGATGCTCTTAAGCTTACCCCCCACACCATCGGCATCCATGTCAGCACCCGAAATATCTAGCGCGACTTCTCCGATGGCTTTTAAGATTGTACCACCAATCTTGCCCGCCACCTTAGCGCCAACCTTGGCGGCTTTTAGCATTGGCTTGGCAACAGTCCACGTTGCCTTACCCGCCCCAACGGTTTTATCCTTCACCTTCTTAGAGGTGTCCTTCACCTTCTTAGCCGCCCTTGCAACTGCCCTGCCCATGTCTTTCAGACTAGACCACTTATCCCCCATATAAGCTTTGACTGTAGATGCAGAAGCGAGACCCTTTGAAGCAGACCCTTTAGCAACCCCTAAAGCAGACACCGCGCTCTCTGAAATGTACCTAGCGAAATCCCTGCTACTAGAGAGATATTTAGCGATGTCTTTTTTCATATCAGAGTCTGCATTGCTGTCTGTAAGAATATCAGCGGCATAAGAAGCGCTAATGTCCTTTTGACTCTTCTTCTTCCCTTTGACGGGGACTCTGCGCTTCTCCTTCGACATCATACTTAAAAAGGACTCAGCGATCTGCCCATGAGCAGGGTTTGAAGGGTCAAACCCTAAAGAAAGCACCGTTTTTTCGACATACTTCTGAAGCTCTGCCTCAGACATATCTTCGGGGGGCGCGTCTTTAAGTGCTACTTTGATCAGACCCCTTCTTGAGGCGATCTTAGGGAGAACATGAGATCGCAGCGAGGGCTCAACATAAGCAAGTTTTATTATGCGCTTTTCTAGGTCTTTTTCAGAAGAAGCGACCCTTGTAGTAAGAACGGGCAGTAGCAAACCCCTGATGTCCTCATTCTCATATGCAACTTTAATCAGCTCACTCTTTAAAGACATGGTAAACCCCCTGTTTTTATCTACACAAAAAGATAAAAAAACTATAGATGGGTAATTTGAGTCTTATTTTTTTGTTTATATCTCATAGATAAAGTCCTTCAATCTCATCAAACTAACAATGGGGAATCTTATGAGAAGAACAGCAAGTGAAGTCCTAAGAGATTTAGAAATGAGAGTAAATCGCCTTGAAAAGAAAGCCTCTGATTTCGATCACCTTAAGAGCCCCCAAACAGGCAAGATATATGACCACCTGAGGGAGAGAGCTCCAAGAGGCGGGTTTCGTAGACTAGAGAAACTCTACGAGGAGATGAATGACCGCTATGATGGAAATCTAGAGGACTTGCTAGAAACCTTCCTAGAGCATGATGATATCCCGTACACCAAAGATGTTATGATTGGGGGCGTGGTTAAGAGGTCAAAGGATACTGTGTTCTTTGACATCTATGTGCCTGTAAATAATGGCGGGTATAGCATCCATAAGGCTGTTCTTAAAAACTTAGGTGAGTATGGTGTGACTATCCAAGAGCGTCTTGAAAGGAGAGCCTCTATGGGTGCTTCATTTACTGTGACAAGCAGTAAGTCAGAAGACCTTCAAGGTTGGGACGATGAGGGGCTCATGGATTATACAGACGAGATTGTCACGGGAGAGGAAAAGGCAACTACAAAGACTTTGATGAGGGTTCTCTCTGAAATGACTCCGCCATACGATGAGTGGGATGAAGTTAGCTATGATTGGAAGTCTAGGGTCGTAATGCCAGGTCGAGATATTATCTTAGAAGTCAACTTCCTAAGAAATGCTAGGGAAAGAGACTACATCATCAATCTCGGAAATAGCGAGTATTACAGTAAAACAGGAGAAAACCTCCCTGAGCCTCTGATTAGAAAGATCGAAAAGCACTTTGAGATTCAACGCCGTTTAAGAGTCTGACCACTCTTCTTGCTTCTCTAAGAACAGATCAAAAGCTTCAGAGTCAAAGCCATCGACCCATCGAACAGACGAGGAGAAGTCCCCTGTAGGGAAATAGATGCGGCGGTTGGTCTGAGGCTCACGAAGAAGGGCGTTCTCAAGACAAGGGGAAACCCCATCTAGGAACAAGCCCCGTCCTCTCACAAAACAAGGGAGAGGTCTAGGCAGAAACAGAGGTAAGGACTCCCCTTGTATTTCAAGGGGGCGAACAAGATCTGTTATAACTTGGCGATACATTTTAGACATGACACTTCTTACAGCCTCTCGGTGCATGGCTAGTTTTCTCCTCTTTTTGTCTCGCCTGTTCTTCTGATCTTGGGTTGAAATGCCCCCGCCCCTAAGACGCTCATGTCGGTGCTTTCGGCTACGATAAAGCTTCATCCTACGCTTCACTCTAGTCTTATTTCTCCGATACCACCGCGCCCGTTCATTTCTCTTTGAGAGGGTGTTCTTTCTCTTATTTCTCTTATAATCTCTTGAAGTCTCCCATTTCATGCGACCTTTTTGCTCTCGTTGCCTGCGAACAGGGACGCGCAAAGATATGTCAGCCCTAGCCACGCCAAGTCGCTCAGAGTCTTCATCCGATGCAACCATAGGTCTACGAGCGATGCCTGTAGTCGATTTCCCATCTAAGTAGGGGTGTCCATATTCATCGCCAGGCATAGCAGAGGAGCGAGGGCGCTGATGAAGGGGCTTTCCTTCAGGCTGATTCGGTATCGCATTAGGGCTCACCTTAACCCCTCTATTTCGAGGTGAGCCTGAGCTGTCAGAGGGGGCGTTAAAAACAGGCGGACCCGCTCTTTGCTCGTCTCTGCCTTTAGGGTGTCCACTAGGGAGAGGGAGAACCCGATCTCGTCTAGGCTTCCCATCTTCGGATGAAGAGGGCTCTTCCTTTTTGTTCGAGTCGTTCTGAATCTGATCTTGGCGAGTCTTATTAACCCACGTCTGAACGCCCGCGAGGTCTTGCATAATCCTCGCGGCTATTCTTTGAGAAGATTCCCTTCGAGACACCTCGTCCATTTCAGCCTCTCTTACGGAGATACCTTTGAGCCACGCTCTCGGAGCCCATTCTCAAGTTCGCACCCTCAGAGTCTTTATAGACGGGCGCTGAGGGAGCAGGGGAGTGCTTCGCTGCGATGTCTACAAGCTCTCGATCACTATGAGGAAGTCTCTGTCGATAAAAATCAGAGCCCATCGTAATCAAGGCATAGTTAGTCTTATCTAAGTTGCGCTCTAACTTAGATAGGGCTTCAGGGATGGTAAGGAAGGTATCGCCACAGAGACGATATATTTCTTCCTCAGCGGGAGAGCCTCTTAGAGCCTCCACCATCTGACCTACTGCTATTCTGAGGCGATATGCTTCTACTCTAGCATCTGAAACACCGCCTGCTAAAATAGACCATGAAGCCTGACTTGAAGATATCTTCTTTGTACTCATATTCAACGCCCCTTCTTATTAAGAGAAGGGGCTAGATAAAGAGTCTAAAGTTAACCCTCGATGAGCTTCTTAAGAGCGTTAGCTACGCCCTTAGTCTCTACAGCGATGATTTCATCAAGAACCTCAGGTCGAGAGGAGTACTTCTCATAGGCGATCTTGGCTCTCTTTCTCCATTGAGGGCTCATATCCCACTCAACGCCACTTGGTAAGTGAGCCACCTTAGACTCATCCTTACCTATAGATACCGCACCTTGATCGGGTTGTACTTCCCCATCAATCGCGCTCAGAATTTGAGAGTTCTCTACTGCCTCGGTGTCTTCGGGAGCTGAGGGCTCAACATTTAAAGAGACTTCCACGTCATCTTCTACAGAGAGAGAATCTGATGCGGGCTTGCGCTCAATTACGTCCTCTCGGTCTAGGTTATCAAGCCTGCTGATTTCCTGCGAAGCCTGCGAGCCATCTGAAATGACAGTCTTTTGCTTGCTCGCTGTCTTGATCTTAATTTGACCAACGGGCTCTGCACCCTGAGACTCTGAAATCCCGCCGCCTGAAACCTCTGCACTAGAAGCTCCTGCGACAATCGCCCCGCTCTTGCTCTCCACGCTCGCAACTGAAATCATGTCCTCATCTTGAGACTCTACAACGAGAGGGAACTTCTTAGGCGCAGAAGCTTCCTTCGTAGCTCCCGTTGGTGCAACTTCAGAAACAGCTCTTTCTTCCTCATAGACTGTCTCGACAGCCATTTCCTTCTTTGGCTTTGAGGGAGTTTGAGCCTCTATCGCCTCATCAACATTTTGAGGAGCGGAAGCGTCTGTGATTGTCAGCCAGCCCCGCTTCACCCCTGCACGAAGCTCAGGCATAACTTCCGTAGTCCCGCCAAACTTTAGAGTATACCCATCATACTCTACGATGTCCCCCTTTCGGAGGTTCTTCTGAAGGCGACCCAAATGTACTGTCGTCTGTGCTTCGAGCAAGACAAATTCATCTCTCTTAAACTCCATGTTTGTTCTCTCCATGTGAAAGGGTTAAGAAGTTATATATACTACCAATAAAAATCTAATCAAGAGGACAAAAAACTACTCCTCAGGAGCAAACTTCTTCATCTTTTGATATTCAAGAGCCATCTCCATGTAGCTCTTATCTATTATTTCATCATTATTTTTAGCTCTCATAAGAGAGTCATATATTTCGTCTGAATAGTCAGAGATGTTCTTTTTAAGAAATTGCCTCGTCTGAGCACCCCTGTACGCATCTAGCACAGAGTACATTCTCATCACCATCAAGTCTCTTGAGATTTCTGCCTTGGCGGTGCGAGGGGGGGTGTCGCCAAACAAGTTCTTAACCGCACTAACTCCATCGGACACATAAGAGAGCGGTTCAAGAACATTAGATAAGAATCTAGTCCCCTTAGTAAGAGGATCTCTTAGGTCGTGAAGAGCATAAGACTCTGAAAGGGAACGGGCTTCTCCAACCCCTTCATTTAAGTAAGCCTCAAATACCCCGCCCATTTTTGAAATGGCTTCAGAAAGCTCTTCCTCAGAGCTTGCTGATTCAAGCTGCTTTTTAACACCTTCCATTTTAGAGGAATACTCCTCATTCAATTCAGAGGGGTTGTTTCTCGTATTAGCTAAAAACTTAAGAGCTTCCACGAGACTTTCGGGGGTGTCAGCTCTCTCTGACAATTTTGTTGAGATCTTGTCTATCGTCTCAACACAAGCATTCTCTAGGTAGCTTTTAACATTGAAACCTAGAACACTAGACTCATCTAATTCACCACCGCTAAAACCAGGAATGTCCTCTAAAGAGAGCCCCATCTCTTTTAAGCCCTCAAGACCAAGCGAACCAATCGACCCTGCTATTTCATCAATAACAAAAGACCTGACAGCTTTAGCGCTATGTTGTAGTGCTTTTTTCCCGAACCGCTCTTTAAGAAGGCTCTCTATTTCTCCTTCATCTTTGCCCTGCATCTCTTTATTCAACTCTGAAATATCTTCCAAGCGGAAGAAAGATAAGACTTCAGACGCTTTTTGTGCAGAAGCTTGTGACAAAAGATAGCCGATAGCATAAGCCCCCCCTTGGACAAGTTCGCTTTTTTGTTGGGTTCTCTGCCACAGGAAGCTGTCGAGAAAGTTAGAATAGAAATTCCTGCGCGTAGTGAAAGAATAAGCATTGAAACTGCCGTCTAGCCTTTTGCAAAAATCCAAAGCTTCAACCTTATCGGGACTAGACATTAGGCGATTGATATTCTTCTTGAAGTCCTCATAGCTAACAACTGAGGAGTCAAGCTCTTCAAAGGCATCTGCCCGATCTTTATTTCTGCTGTAATAGTCTAGGTAGAGGTCGAGAAGGGTTTGCTCTGCCCACTTATTCTTCTTCTTAGCTTTAGAGATCAGAGTAGAAGCGGTGTTGGACTCTTCGGTGTCGGGGTCAACCCAAGGACCTAAAGAATCACTCTCAACCAAATAAGCATGAAATAAGAAATTGTTCTTAGCCTTCCTTAATGCTTCTTTACGTTCTAGTTCGTCCACCTCTTTTTGAAGCTTATCAACATTCCCTCCTTTTAACTCTTTCTCTCTTTCTAGCTGCTTCTTCTTCTCTTGTAGAGTTCTCTTCCGATCTCTCTTGTTTTGCTTCTTTCGGGCAAAACGATCTCCGAAGGTGTCACAGGATTCGCTCTGTAGACCATATAAAATATATGGAATTAAAATAGGTCTTAAATGAGGTTCCTCATAAGCGAGCCGTATTAGTTTGCCTAGTAAGTTCATGTGAACCGCCTCCAACATTATTGAAAGAGAAGATGAGATTGAGAAACTATTATTTCGCCTATGGACAGCACCTCTCTGAGTACCTCGCAACGACATCATTTCCTTCTGCTAGATTCTTTAAGTTCGCACTCGTCAAAGACTATAGGCTCTGTTTCAGCCCTCTAGGTCTTTGTGGCATCGTCAAATCTAAAGAAGGAGATTATGTCGAGGGTATTCTATACTCAATTGACGCAAATGAAATACCCGAACCTTTTGAGGGCAGTATAAAACTAAGCCTCCCCGTCCTTACAGACGAGGGGAGATGGGTCGATGCGATCACTTTTGTGAATAAAGAAAGTGAAAAAAGCGCAACCCCTGAGCAAGAGCTTCTTGATTTGCTCTTTAAGAAATACCACGACTATGGGTTCAACCGAAAGAACCTAGAGTCGGCTCTCGAACCTTAGTGATATTTTCTTCTTATATGGACGTTTTTATAAGAATTATCAGGCGCAGGATAATCATCAGACCAATCATTAGCTGGACCTATCACTTCAGGATAGGTTGGGTCAGGCACATCATCAGGAGTCACATACCCACCCTTTAACATAAAATGCCGAACTACGGTATGAATCACTGGCGTACGAATCGAATATCTCTCTATATTACATTCCCTTGCAACAAGGCTTATTGTATTATCTGAGATTGTTCGTTCAATTTCGCGAAGGGCAAGTTTAAAACGATCAGATTTAATTCTAGTTTGCCTAGAAACAGAGTCGAGTATCTCTTCAATTTTTCTGACGGCGGTCGGCACAGACATGAACCTGCCTGCTTGTCTTTCAAGACGAGCAACTCTTACTTGTAGCTCTTTTAGGACTTCACTTGCTGATCTTCTCATAATGGTTCCTCTCCATTAAGGTTAAGAAGGGCTAAAGGACACTCCATACAAGAGAGATAAACAAAAAAAAAACCTCAACCCCCCGAAGGGAGCTGAGGTTCTTTCTGAGTCTCACCTAGCGTCCTATTTCTAAGGCGCTATTTCACAAGCTATTAGCGAGTGACGGTGAGGCGAGCAAGACCGCGAGGGTTGTACGCGCCAATACCGAGATTCTCAAACACGCTGAAGCCGATGGTACGAGCCTTCGGGTCGTCAGCAGAGAGAACAGTCAGCTCTGTACGGACAGGGATGCGACCGAACATCTCAGGCTCACAAGCAACGTAGACAGTCCCCGCAGGAACAAGACGGCTAGTGATGACCTGTGCGCCCCAAAGGGTAGCCTGTAGACCTGTCTTAAGAAGAGCGGCTTGACTCTCGATGTCGAGAATGTCACGACCGAACTTACGGATGTCTGCGTAGTCGCGAGCGTTCATGTAAACGCGAGCAACACGGAGATCGTGACGCTCGATGAGCGCGTAAGCGTCAGCGAGGACAGCACCATTAAGAGGAGCGATGACAGGAATGTCAGCGTTCGTCTGACCAGGAAGGCTATCGAACCCACTTGTAGCAACTGCGTCAAGGATAGCGAATACACGCTCGTCCTCAGCAGCCTGAATCTGAGCGCGAGCCAAGTCCTGAGCTCTCTCAATCAGATCGAAGCGACGCTCCTTAATCTGAGTGAGGGGGATTTCGGGGTTTGACGCGATCTCAAATAGAGGGAAGATCACACGACGTGGCTTGGTGATGGCGAGAATGTTCTCGCCCTCTTCACCCACTACGAACGCGGTGACATCGGGGTCTTTGTCGTAGATAGGTAGAGCGCCATCGGGCAACTGCTCAACGAGGAAAGTCTTACGACCAACGCTCGTATAGTCACGGCGAAGGCGAAGGGGCTGTGTCATTGAAGCGGCGAGCTTGCTACGACCCTGTGGGGTCTTGATGTAGTCAGCGATGAGCTTCTGCTTTACTGCGTTATCAACATTAGACATAACTGATCTCCTTTCTATCAGATGCGTTGGTCATAAACCAACTCGTCTGAGTTGGAGTCAGGAACAATCTTAAGAACACCGATGACAAGACCACCGTCAACTGCGTGAGCAGACGCTGCGTCATTGGTAAGAAAGCCGTTGATTGAAGCAATAAGCTGATCACCGACAGTATAGGTGAGATCACCGAAACCACCTGCCTGAGTCTGAGTCTCAAACAGCTTGTTGCCGTAGCAACCCTGTGCTGAGACGTATGGACCACGATTGCTCGCAACGCCAGGCTGATTCTCAAAAGCATTTCCGACTGCATTGTTGATGAACACGCCAAGAACGCGCTCAGTTGCAGCAGGAGCAGCAGTAGGACCACCATGTGTGTTGTCACCATCGGGGCGAGCGAAAGCAATTGAACCCGAAAGAATACCGAGAACAACACCATCGAGAAGTCCTGATGCCTGTGTGACAGCGGCAGGGTCGGGAGAGTGGGCAGGGTTACTCTGAGTGAAAGCGTCTGCGGTAAGCTGTCCAACGGTGTTACGAACACCAACGTGCAGAATACGGAGTGCAGAGCTACTCTCAGTAAACCCACCACTAGCTTGTCCAAGTAGAGCCATAGTTAATCTCCTAGAAGCTCATACTCCTTGTTTCCAAGAAGTAGTGTGTTTGTGAAATGGGAGCGAGGCTCCCGAAAAGATTTACAACAATAATGCGTATTAAGATAAAGGAACTAAAGAGTTCCTTTTATCCATTAACCGAAATACTTGCTCACGTCGGGAGCTGACTCCCAAAGCTTAGAAAGCTCATCGGTTGCGCTAGATGCCTCGCGACTAATGTTGCCGAGAGTCTTAACAGAGGCTTGGCGAGTAGTCGTCTGAGGGCGGAAAGAAGCAGACTTCTTTGTAGCCTCCTCCTCAGAAGCCTCCTCCTCAGAAGCCTCCTCCTCAGAAGCCTCCTCCTCCGCAGCTTGGAAGATTCGAGCGAGCTTGGGGTCAATCCCCGCCTCTTCAGAAGCAACATCAAGACCCATGTGATCATGCGCCTCTGCCATCATGGTAGCGTCATGCGCCTCTGCCATCATGGTAGCGTCATGCGCCCCTGCCATCATGGTAGCGTCATGCGCCCCTGCCATCATGGTAGCATCATGCTCCTCTGCCATCATGGTAGCGTCATGCTCCTCTGCCATGTTCATTTCAGCGAGCATCTCAGCGAGCATCTGATCTTCCTCTGCCGTAAGAACGTCCTCTGCGGTCATCTCAGCAACACGAGGATTCTCAGGCGTAGGCCAACCCTCAATCTCACCGCGATTCTTAGAGTAGTAGTTCTTGTTGTAGAACATCTTAGTCTTCTTGTTCCAATCAGAATCTCTGTTGGCACGATTCTTAGCACGAACATCAGGGTCTTGATAACCAAAACCAGGAGCGGCTTCGCCGTACTGATTGATTACCTTGCGTGTACCCTTGTTATTTCCGCCTGAGCCTTTGCCACCTGCGAGCATTTCAAGCTCTGCGACCATCTCTGCGAACTCAGCGTCAGAAAGAATATCCTCTGCAAGGAAGTCAGAGCTCTGCTTCCGACGACTCTTAGGGGCTTCAGAAGCAGTTCTGCCCGCAACCATTTCCATAGTTGCGAGAACCTCTGCCATAGTCTCCTCATCGCCTGCTTCGTGAGCCTCTGCCATGATCTCTGAAAGAGTGTCCATCTGCTGTGCGAAGCTAGAGCCAACGCCACGAGAACCCTCTCCGCGAGAAATCATCCCGTCCATGTCCTCGTCAATCGCGTCAAAGGCATCGCTAGAACCGCCCCACTCGCCTTCTGAAATGAAGTCGTCATCATCGAGGTCATACTCGTCGAAAAGATCGTGAGCCAAACGAGAAGTAGGACCCTCGCTCTCACTATCATCGAGAGAGTCCTCGCTCTCATCGTGACCCTCGTATCCTGTGCCCTTCTGCACAACATCCTCTGCTACACGGCGAAGCTCCGCAGCAAGACGCTGATTTGCAGCCTTAAGCATAGCAATTTCCTCTGCGAGAACCTCAGCAGGAGAAACCATTTCAGACTCGATGTCATCAGCCATGACGTTTCCTGGACCCATGTCCTCGCCCTCATAGCCTGTCGCCTCTTGCATCTCGTCACCTGCAAACTGCTCCGCAGCGATACGATTAAGTTTAGCGTTGATGCTACGGGAAGGAAGATCCATATAACGGAGAGCAAGCTCCTCAATTTCTTCCTGAGAAGCGTACTTACCTAGACGGTTCTCTGCGATCTCAATGCACTTTGAAGCCTTGCGCTCCATAGCCTTTTTAAGGTTTGCATCGTGCAGGTCATGCGTCTCATCGAAGTCCTGCTCAAGACTCTTGTGAGTGGCAGGGTGGTCGGGACTCCAACCATAAGAAGCAGGGGCAGGTCCTGAGCGGTAAGGACCCTTGCGAACGCCCTCACCAAACTCAGAGTCGATGCCATAGTCATCAGCAGAAGGCTGACTCTTAGAAGCAGGGTGGTTGAAGCTCTCCCAACCGAGATTATCGTGACCAGGCAGGCTTGAGTTAGCCCTACGGGAACGGCTGTACCTTGACATAGGTATGTCCTTTCTTTCTTGCGGGGCAGAAGCGCCCGATTACAGAGACAAAAGCTTGGCTAATCTCACCAAGCGCAGTATGTCTTTTTGAGTGAGTTTTCCACCGTGAATATTCTCGGCAGAGGAAATAAGAGTACCCACCTTTTTGTATTTCTGAGCAGGTTGCATCTTCTCAGCGATTTTATACAGGTAAGGGGGTAGATATACATCAAAGCGGTCGTTGACGAGGCGCACATTTGAAATGGCTTCACTTCTCGTACTCGCAACTTTGACGGCGACACCAAGCGCCTTTAAGTAAAGGCTTTGTCTTTTAGAGCCTTCCTTAATAATGGTGTCGTCTGTAGTGGTGGCATCTGACGTGGCGGGCTGAAGCTCTTTCTCCGCTAACCCCTCTCGGATCTCTTTCTCAAGCTTCTTACGGAGCCTGTCGATCACCGCGTCTTTTACGACACCTTCTATTTCATCAAGCATTGAGGCGGGGTCAGCGGGCTTCGCAGCCTCTTCTTTACTTTCCTCGCCCTCTCCCTCGTCCTCGCTAAAGTCGAAGGCAAGCTTTGAGCTTGCCGACTTGCTGAGCCATTGTTGAGGCACTTGATTTAGAGTATCATCGTGATTTGGGTTCGCGTCAAGGGAAGGCATTTCTAAAATATTTCTTGCGACAGCTCCCTTAAATGCAGGGACAGCAACCCAAGAAGCTTCGATGAAAGTGACCCCACCTGTCTCACCTTCATTCTCATGCCCACAGAGTTCAGCCACTCTATGTTTGTTCCCCTGCTCATCGTAGAACACGTTGCCTTTTTCATACTTAACGTGAGCACACATTTGAGGTTCATCAGCCGCGACATGACCGCATTTCGTACAAATGGTAAAGTCCAC
>Ga0181593_10000613_pt1 | contig 31390 bp, 39 predicted proteins | sample 071ome_19_FD_133756 | JGI IMG/M metagenome (GOLD analysis project Ga0181593, IMG submission 133756) | Coastal salt marsh microbial communities from the Groves Creek Marsh, Skidaway Island, Georgia - 071413AT metaG (megahit assembly) | ecosystem: Environmental > Aquatic > Marine > Intertidal...
CCCTACAATGCAATCGCTTTCTCTGGTCCTATCGCTGTGTTTGTCAGCGTGTTCCTCATCTATCCTCTTGGGCAGTCAAGTTGGTTCTTCGCACCTTCCTTTGGAGTTGCAGCAATCTTCCGCTTCCTGCTCTTCCTGCAAGGGTTCCACAACTGGACCTTGAATCCCTTCCATATGATGGGTGTGGCAGGTATCCTGGGTGGTGCATTGCTTTCTGCAATCCACGGTGTTACCGTAGAGAATACTCTGTATGAAGATGGTGAACAAGCAAACACTTTCAAAGCATTTGACACAACTCAAGAAGAAGAAACCTATTCAATGGTTACAGCGAACCGCTTCTGGTCTCAGATCTTTGGTATCGCGTTCAGCAACAAACGCTGGCTTCATTTCTTTATGCTTTTTGTTCCTGTTATGGGGCTCTGGACTTCATCCATTGGCATTATTGGTCTTGCCCTTAACCTCCGTGCTTACGATTTTGTATCTCAAGAGGTTAGAGCGGCAGAGGATCCTGAGTTCGAGACGTTCTACACAAAGAACATCCTATTGAACGAAGGTCTACGTGCCTGGATGGCACCAGTGGATCAACCCCACGAGAACTTTGTATTCCCAGAAGAAGTATTGCCCCGAGGCAACGCTCTCTGATCTTGAAGAACCTCTTGACAGGGGTTCTTTTTTTGTGTATAATATGGGAGTTCAAGGGAGCCACTGGGCGTCCCTGTTTCTTAACAACGAACTTATGACTACTACTGTATTTCGTCCAGACGGTACCATTGTGCCGTTTATGCCTACCCGTGAGTCCAACGTCTTAGAATCTGGATGGATGGACTATGAAGAATACGCTCTACTTGATGAGGTATTCTGTCAACGTGACACTCTTGCACGTCTGAAGCGTGCACAACAGCACCTGGCAATACTGATGCCTGAACACTGGGTTGTGTTCATTGCCAAACTCACCAAAGATGATGAGATCTTTGGTCGCAAGTACAAAGCAGGTAAGCGTTGGCGTCTTGACTCCAACACCCGTGCAAAGAACTGGTCCGAGGGTGGATCTGATGCGATCCCCAAGGAGGTTTTCTACATCCAGTTCTCTTACGAGTCCTGTCTTCGTATCCAAACTTCGTACAATACCTTCGACTCTCCTGATGCGACTGAGAAAACTCAGGAGAAACTGGTCGGTATCCTGAGTGGTATGTACCGTTACCAACCCAAGTCTAGCAAACTGGGCAAGGGTCAAATCCTTACGGGTCTCCACAAGGCAGCGTGTGCCTATGACCCCGACACCTGGATCATCAATGATCCTGTTAAGGGAACCGAACTGGTCGGTCTGCTTGGCGTCTTCCTTGAGGAGGTGAAGCATCTCGACAACTTTATGAGCACTCCCTCTCACTGGGATCAGCACTGCATCTGTGCAGCACTGCTTGCTATCAAGAAGTACGGTACCCAGAACGATCGTCTGAACAAAGCATTCGCTCAACTGGATCGGATGGCAATGAACAATATGGAAGCAGAGATGGATGGTGTCTCTCACATTGTTCAGGAATGGCGTGAGAAGGACGGTACCATCTTCCCGAACAAGAACACCAAGTACACTGGTCGGGACAATATGGATGACACTGTTCCTTGGATCCTCTACTGCTTTGATCTGTATATTAAAGATCAGAAGCGTAAGCAGATCACCATTCAGCGGAAGCGTGGAGACAAGATGCTTACTTCACGTCAACTCCTTGAGGAATATGTTTCTCCTGGCGATGAACCCACACCTACCCTTCCTGGGCTCTAATATATAAGGGAGTTAGCACTCCCTTTTTTTTATGCACGGCAACCTTGAACCTGAAGAACACGTTATGAACAACAACGACAGCAAGTTTACTGAAGAAGCACTCATCAAAGCATACACTGATCTCGGGTGGGATGTGCGAAATGATGACATCCACGTTGAGATTGGTGGCACCTCTGTCTATGGGATTGATGGTGCTGGTACCAAATGGGCTCCTCTAAAAGGAACCCGCAAGTATAACAATGATGCATTCATTGTAATTAAGAATCGCTCCCGAGATCCCATCGTGCCATCTAAGGCACCTGAATAAATAAAAAGAAACTCTGTAAAATACTATGGCAGGTGGTGATAACGGTTGGTTTCAACAGAACTGTGACCCCTCAGATGATCCCAATGCTGGACAGCAGGAGGTTGCATCTGGTGGAGGTCCAGTAAATACTGGTTCTGACGGTGCAACTCCTGCACAGAAGACGGTGAATCAGGTGATCGAGAATCTCCTGGGACAGTGCTACCCGTCTCAAGCACCTCAAACTATTCGGAACTTCGTGCCCGAAGAAGATGATGTGCCCACAGCACAACCAATCGAGTATGACTTCTCTGGTATCTTAGATAGTCTGGTGGGTCTTGGTATTGATCCTGGGCAGGTACCTTCTAAGGTTCAGTTCAGTTTTCCCAATGCCAAAGAACCCACCTCTGGTAGTGTGTGTACCAATGACTTTGGTGAGTACAGTTCTTCCATCAATTGTAAGGAAGAGTTTGATTTCAAACAGTGCATCAAGGATCATATCGACTGCATCTTCAGACCCTACGCAGGAGGGTCCTGGAAACCCCCACAAGCAGACTGTGACACCTTCTCCAGCAGAAGTCAGTACGGACTCTCTAATAAGGTCTGTATCCGCAACTGTGTGCCTCTCCGTGTGCCTATCTGGGAGCACGTAAGTCAGGGTGGTGGAATCGATAGTGCGTACAATCATATGTACTCTCTGTCTGAGTCACCACCACCAGGGTACACTGACACAAAGGTTGCATTCTATGCACACGTAGAAGAGCAACCCAATTCTGATCCATTGTTTGTTTCATATAGCAGCAGCACTCAGGACACTATGCTCACCACAGATCCTGCTGGTGAAAAGAGCACGATGGATGCTGCTGGTATGGGAGCAAGGAATGATGTTCTTGTTTACGTTTACCGTGAAAGTAATAAAATCATTAGTGCCCTTGGTGAAGGTGAGCAAGGTGCACCTCTGTACAGATACTATAATCCAGTTACCCAGGATCATAGGTACACTCTCAACCCTATTGGTGGTGCACCACTGATTGCTAACCTTACTAAGGGGTACTACAGTCTCAGACACGAAGTCGATGCTGATATTCTGATCGAATTTAATTGTCAGAGAGGTGGTGCGTCATATGAAAACACTTTTGGATACTATCTTGCACCTACAGATCAGAGTTTAGATCCTGTGTATGGTCAAGTAGTTCTTCCTAATGCAACTGATGCGACAGGATATAAGTCATTCACTATTCCTGCTGCAACTATTAACCAGTATGTTCCTTGCAGACTGGGTTTTGTTCTGGTGCCTGATGGTAACCAGCAGAATAGTGTTAGTGAAGGTGACACACTTTCATTCTCTGAGACAAGTAACGGTTGGAGAACAAATCTCAGCAGCGCAGAGAATAACAACCTAGCAATGTTCTCTGAGAAGAGATTGAATTGGAATGAAAAGAATTTCACTAAGTGGTCTTCTCGCTGGTGGCAATACTGGGAAGATCTTCTTGATGGTGATGATGACTATGACGATGTGAAGATCTCATATCGTTTGAACTATGCCAATAGTGATTGGTTCTATGAAGGCATTCAGTGTTATGTCTTTGAAGATTCCATCACTCCTGAGTATATGGATCTTTCTCAGAAGGATGGTTGTGACGTTTCCATCTTTGAACCTGGTGGATTCTTTGATGTCACACTACAGCGTCACGAATGTGGGCAGATCACTGAAGACGGGTATGGATGTGGTAACTGTGAGGGTGACTATTCTGATCGTAGGAACGTAGTTCAAACTATTACTGCAACTAAGAATGCAACTCTAAGTATCAGATCTCACGGTGGTATGACTGGTGGATATGGTGAGTGTATTAAGTTCACTTGGTCTCTCAAGAAAAATGGTACCACTATCTACCAAGAGAAATCTCACGTAGAAGATTGGAAACGAATCGGAGAGGTCTTCCATACATTCTCTGTTGTTGAGGGAGATGATATCTCTTTCCACCTAGAAACGATTGATTCTGGTCACTTCAATGGTAGTGCTTCTCCTGCATTCGCTTTGAGGGATGAGACTGCTGGTGATCTAATCACTACGTGGACAGCAAAACTTACTACGATCTCTCACAAGATGCGTGGTACAAATGATTCTACCTGTGGCAAACCTGGTCAGGTCAGTCTGGTTGATATGTTTGACAACAGCAACAGCACTGTTGCTTGGACTTCTTCTGGTGGTGTTACTGGTAACTGGTTGACTGTGAACGGTCGTCCAAGATTTATTGATGGGAGGAAAGAAGTCGTAGACAATATGTCTGGACTGATGACCCGTGAAACTAAGAAAGGATTTACCTTTGTAGTTCAGTATGAGACGCTGAGTAACAATCGCATCAGATATAAAATCAATTCTGTGTTGGATACCTATGGTGCAGCAGGATATGCTGTAAATGAGAAGGAACGATACTTCCTTGGTGTGGATAAGAACGGTAATGGAGAGAGATTCTTCCAAGCAATTCGTGTAGATACTATTGATGGATCGCAGTGTGCCACCTCTGGTGTTGTTCAGACAGTTAATTTTGGTGCCATTGCTGCCAACGCAGAGCAAGGTGTTTTTGGGGTACCTGATCCTGTTCAGATGATTAACCTACAGTCAGTTAACAACAATTACTATGACATTGCTGTTAATGAACTGGTAGAGCACCTGTTTACAACTGACTTGTTAGATAGTTCTGGATCGGTATCCGAATACTATGGTGAACCTGTCACCCTGGTACAGTATTGGATCAGAAAGACTGCTAACAGTGAACCAGTTTACTTCTATCACGACTTTGTGTTTGGTGGAAACGATCCATTCAAGGTTCGTATGCGTGCCCAGATGATCTACAAAGATACTGAAATAGACAACGGTCAACCAGAGTCTGCCCTTGGATATAACTTCAGGTGGACTGTGGATTCAGTGCAGAGTTATGGTACTGGATACTATGATGGTCTTAGGAAACGCTTTGAGTTCCCAGACAGATCCGATGACAACTATGATGGTCAGGAGATCAGTGCTCCTTTCTATCCTAGTCAGAAGCAACTTCCTAAGAAGATTAAGATCAGAAACGCAGAGACCAATGCTGTTTCTAGGTCTGCTAAGTGGGCAATGTACCAGGAATCACACGACAGAAACAGTACAGTGTGGTATAGTAATCTGAGTAGATCTAAGTCTGCACAGTTTAATTTCTATCAGTTTGTTATTGAGGACGCAACCTAATGAAGAATGAAGGGTTTTGGGATCGTAAGTTGATGGCATCCAATCGTGAGTTGAATAGTCTGCGTAAGGCGATCAACGAGCACGAGGGTAACCCCAAAGCAATGAGGAAAAAGATTAAGCAAATCAGTAAATTTTACAAAAGTAGACTCGGGGAGCTTGCCCGCATAGATGACACTCTATATAATGTAAGGGAACACACACAGGAGGCTGCCGATGGCGACACGAGATCAGAAACTCAGGGGGATGAGCCTGCTGATAGAGAGTCTGATTGAACCAAACTCCGAACTCAGAGGTGAGGCTCACGCACAAAAGTGCTACCACGAACTGATGATGTATCGAGACGAGTGTATCGAATATTGTCGTCAACGGTACGCTCAAATTGTGGAGGAGCAATGATCAATCTCCACGAACGCTATGGTCACTATATGCACAACAAGCGTCTCCTTTTGGAGGAGGTTAATGAACCTCTGCTTGCATATGGTTGGTGTGACAACGGTAAGGACATCACTGGGTACTACGTCTTGACGGACAATCACTGTCTACTATATACTACTGACGGCAGTTTGAAAGAAATTACCGAACGTGTTAAAGGCGTGGAGACTGTGGAGCTATGCTCTAGGTAGGAAGGAGGGTCGCAGTGACAAAGAAGCAAACATCATTGCTGGTGTACGGACTATTATATTTCTCTCTTATTTTGTCACTAACTGTTTCATTATTAGCGGAGTGATCCGACACTGGAATGATCGACCTATTCCCAACCAAAATATATCCATCAAGTCATCAGAATCCTGACATTGTTCGGGAAATTGATGAGACTATCAACTACTTAGAGGAGACGGGTGACTGGCAACACAGTTCATACCTGTCTCCTTATGCTATGCAGGAGACGTTGCACGGTACCCATTCCAAGCAGCATCTCCTGCAGTTGTTTAAGAAGCATCCGATGCCACTGCTAGAATCTTTTCTGGGTGACGCTATCAATGAGTATGTTTCCAACTCAAAGTTACCTGTACCTGACAGTGCTTCTGCATATATAGAACCTATAAAGGGTTCCTGGACCATCAGTCAGTCTTGGATCAATGTCTGTCCTAAGGATAAGGCACAGGTCCGTCACACTCACGCAGGTCATCAGGTGTCTGGTGTGTACTATCATCGTACGGTGCCAGAACAGGGTGGGATCCTCTTCTATAATCCAAACCCATACTCAAAGATGTGTATGTTTGGTACCGAAGAGGGTATTTACTTTGACCCAACACCACAGTCTGTGATACTATTTCCTTCTTGGTTGGAGCATTCAACTGAGAAGAACAACACGGACATCAATCGTTACTCAATCGCATTCAACGTACATCTATTCTAACTATGAACAGTTCCGCACCCCGTAGCACCACCATCTATACGAAACCTGGTTGCCCTTTCTGTACTAAGATCAAAGAGATTTACAAAATCAAGGGTTGGAGTTATCGTGAGCAAGTCCTTAACGAAAACTTTTCTAGAGATCAATTCCATTCACAGTTTGGTGGGTCTGCCACCTTCCCCCAACTGATTGTCGATGGCGAGAACACAGGTGGTTGCAACGAAACACTAGCAACATTCAAAAAGCGAGGTTTGATTTGACAGAAGTAGACAAAGTTGGTGAACTGTGTGAACTCATTGAACGTGCGGTAGACGTAGCAATGAGAGACGGTAAGTATCTTTTGAAACTCTACCCACATATGCTCAATCAAAAGTTTACTCGTAAAGAATGCACTGCATTCATTGAGTCTGGTACTGCATCTAACATAGCAGTAACGTGTTATGACCTTGAGAAGTACATCACAAAACCAGATAAAGTTGTGAAAGAGGCGTACGGTTATCTTTCAAAACCACAAGCAAGAAAGTTGCATAAATTCCTTTATGGAATTCTTGAAGATGCTTGGCAGTATGAGAAGGATCGTCGCCCAGGTCGCAAGAAAAAAACTAAATAGTTTGAAACCAACACAATCGATAGGAGGAGTCCAACCTTCGTAATAATCAAATAGTTTAGGAGAGAACCGATGCAGGAAGCGGTTTATGTTTTCGCTCTGTTTGGAGCGTTCCTTCTGGGAGGTATGTTCTTCTGGATGGCAAAGGACTACATCGAAGCGTTCATTGACAACGCAGCTTATGCCAAAGCGATTACGCATCCTGAGATGCTTGATGCAGATGGTAACGTGAACCAAGAAGAGTTACTCTACTTGCGTTTTACTGATGACGATGGTATGATTGACGACGAAGACGACTACTAATTATGATTCTTGTCGATATGAATCAGGTGATGATCGCAAACCTTATGGTTTCGCTCAATCAATCTGATGAACTGCAAGAAGGTATAGTTCGTCATATGGTTTTGAATTCTCTGCGACGTTATCGCTCAGAGTTTTCTAAAACCTATGGCGAACTTGTCTTATGTTATGACAGTAAGCATTACTGGAGGCGTGAAGTCTTCCCGTACTACAAAGGTACCAGGAAGAAAGATCGAGCAAAGTCAAAGCACAACTGGGATAACATCTTTGACCTTCTCAACACACTGAAAGCAGAATTCAAAAATAATCTTCCATACAAAGTTATGGAGATTGATGGTGCCGAAGCAGACGACATCATTGCTGTCCTGTGTAAGCATCAGGGTCTTGCTAACATCAGGTTGCAAAACAATATGCAACCCCCAGTCAAGACTTTGATCTTGTCTGGTGACAAAGACTTCATTCAACTCAAGCGGTACGGGTATGTTACCCAGTACAATCCTTGCCTCAAGAAATACATCGAAGGTCTAGATCCTAAGATGTATATCGCTGAGCACGTTCTCAAGGGTGATAGGAGTGATGGTATTCCCAACTTCCTTTCAGATGATAGTTGTCTGGTAGAAGGACGTAGACAGAAACCCCTGGCAAAGGTTAAGATTGCTAGGTGGGTAACACAATCTCCAGAAGACTTTTGTCCAAACGATGAGTTGATGCAACAGTATCTGCGTAATCAACGACTGATTGATTTTGATTTCATTCCAAAAGAGATCAGTGAAAAGATTATAGATAACTATGAGTCTAATGTTCCTCCAGTAAGAGGAATGCTTTACCCATATTTTATGGAAAAGCAATTGACTGATCTGCTACATTACGTAAGTGAATTTTAACGATGAAACTACTGATTTCTGAAGTGCTGCAGAAAGCACACAATGCCAAGACCAAGGCAGAAAAAATCAAAATCCTGCAGGATAACAACAGTCAAGCACTGCGATCCCTGTTTATCTGGAACTATGATGACAGCGTGATCTCTATTCTGCCCGAGGGTGAGGTACCCTATACCCCTAACCCAGCACCCCTGGGGACTGAGCATACCCGTCTAGAGAATGAAGCACGTAAGTTCTTCTACTTCATCAAGGGTGGTGCCGACAATGTTCCTAGTATCAAGAAGGAGAATATGTTTCTTCAGATGCTGGAAGGTCTGTACAAGGACGAAGCAGAAGTTGTCTGCTTGGTCAAGGATAAGCAACTGCAAAAGAAGTACCGAATCACCCTCGCTGTAGTGAAGGAAGCGTTTCCTTCTATTCAGTGGGGGAATAGATCTTGAGGTTTATTAAACAGAATTGCAACCCCGAAGATGCCAATGATAAAACTCTTCCAGTCACAGCATTCTTGGTAACCTACGTCGATAATGGTGTTACCTTTCACGATCTGGTGATGCCTAAGAAGCGAGTGGAAGCATTTGATTATTATTGGGATCGATATCGGGAAGGACTTATCTCAATCACACAAGCAGAGGGGAGAGTTAATCCAAAGATATGGGAACCACCAAAGAAAAAATGAGTATCTACACGTTTGGAACTAAAGCACCCGAAGAGAGTGCTGAAGAAACTCAAGAGGAGGTTGAGCAGGTAGTAACACCTGAGATGGTAGGTGCCTTTATTGGTACCGTATTTGCACTTCCACTTGTGCTAATGTTTGCTTGGAACTGGTCACTGCCTGCCATCTTTGGATGGAAAGCAATCAACTACTTCCAAGCAATGTGTATCACTATTATTATTAAACTACTGAAATGACAAAAGTCTGCTTCGTATCTGTCACTCCTGACGCTGAAAAAACTATGGGTTACATTGCTCGTGTGAGCAATCCTTCCAACCAGGACAACCCAAACGTTGCAGGTCTTCTGAAGTATTGCATCAAACACAACCACTGGTCTGTGTTCGAGCAAGCAACGATGACACTGGAGATCAACACTACCAGAGCAATCGCAGCTCAAATTTTGCGTCACCGTTCGTTCACATATCAAGAGTTTTCCCAGCGGTATGCTGACAGTTCTCTCTTGGCAGATGAGATTCCTCTGTTCGATCTTCGTCGTCAGGATACAAAGAACCGTCAGAACTCTATTGATGATGTCGATCCTTTCGTTAAGCAAGAACTGGAGATCACTATCAAGCGACACTTCCAAAGTGGTATGGATATCTACAAGCATATGCTTGAGATGGGAATCGCAAAGGAGTGTGCAAGGATGGTGCTTCCTCTCGCCACGCCCACTAAAATCTATATGACGGGATCTTGCAGGTCGTGGATCCATTATATCTCCCTGAGGTCTGCTAATGGTACCCAGAAGGAGCATATGGACATCGCTGAACTTGCTAAGCAGCATTTCATTTGTAAGTTCCCCACTGTTTCTGAAGCACTTGGATGGTGTGAAGATGACTGTGGTTGCACCGAGCAACTGGATGACTGTGATTGTCTTGCCCCATCATTGAGGATTGACTGATGCTTCTCACCTACATCCTTGTCATTCTGATCATCCTTTTCATCGCTATGTACAGCGTAGAAGAGTTTTGGAAACTGATCTACTACATTGAGTTGGAGATTAAGTTTGCTTGGATCAAGGCAAGGATGTGGTGGATGGCACAGTCAATGAAAAGACAACTAAAACGAGACCTCAAACGTATAGATAAACTTACAGAGGAAATTCGCAACAACAAGGACAAAGATTAATGCCTAGCTACGATTGGATCAACAAAGAAACAGGAGAGATCACGACAAACTTTATGTCGATCCACGATCTCGATAAATACAAAGAAGAACATCCCGAGTTGGAACGATACTTCGGGAACCAGAACGTTGCTACCGTCTACGGTAAACCGAAACAGTCTGAAGGATTCAAGAGCGTGATGCAAAAGATCCAGAAGGCACACCCTGGAGCAAACCTTAGTAGATTTACTTGATTATGCCTGCACCTAGAGGAAAGCGTAAGACTCCTATGACAGCAAAGCAGATGCGAAGAAAGAAACCAATCAATCTTGATCATCTCAAGACGATTGAACCTCTTACTGACAACCAGGAAACAGTATTCAATTCGTATGCTGAGGGTAAGAACCTCGTTCTTCACGGTTGCGCTGGTACTGGTAAGACCTTTATCAGTTTGTACCTTGCACTTAAGGATGTACTAGAACCATCTTCTCCCTATGAGAAGGTATATATGGTACGTTCTCTTGTTCCTACCCGCGAGATTGGTTTCCTTCCTGGAGACCACGAAGATAAGAGCAACCTGTACCAGATTCCGTACAAGAATATGGTTAGGTATATGTTTGAGATGCCTGATGACTCAGCATTTGATATGCTCTATGATAATCTTAGGTCTCAGGAGACGGTATCTTTCTGGTCAACTTCTTTCATCCGTGGTACCACGCTGGACAACTGCATCATTATTGTTGATGAGTTTTCCAACTTGAATTTCCACGAACTTGATAGTATCATTACTCGTGTCGGACAAAACTCTAAGATCATCTTCAGTGGTGACTACACGCAGTCCGACCTCGTAAAGAGCAATGAGAAGAATGGTGTCCTAGATTTTATGCGTATCCTTCAGACGATGCCTTCGTTTGAATGTGTAGAGTTTGGTATCGAAGACATCGTTAGATCTGGTCTCGTACGCGAGTACCTGATCAGCAAAATTAACCTTGGGTATTGATTATGTTTGAATTAGTGGGACCTCCTGTTCCACTAACTGAATTGAACTCCGTTACTAAAGATAGCGGTCTTCGTCTTTATGAAGTTAGTGAAGGTAGATGGTACCCGTCCATCACGACGGTTACCAGTCACCGAAAGAAAGACTCTATTATTAAATGGAGGAAGCGTGTCGGTGAAGAGCAAGCGAATAAGATCTCTGGTCGTGCATCTGCTCGTGGAAACAAGTATCATTCTATGGTAGAATGTTACCTGAAGAACGAAGAGGTGCCAAAGGATGATAAAAATCCTCTTGCTACTTATCTTTTTAAGTCCTCCCGTTCGACGCTGGATAGGATCAACCGCATTCACTTGCTGGAAGCTCCTCTCTACAGTGATCATTTGCGTATTGCTGGTCGTGTTGACTGCATAGCAGAGTTCGATGGAGAGCTTGCTGTGATTGACTTCAAGACTTCTACGAAACCCAAACAAGAATCCTGGATCGAGAACTATTTTGTTCAAGAGACAGCGTACGCTGCAATGTATTACGAACGTTGTGGCGTTGCAGTTGAGAAGGTTGTCACTATCATTGCCGTAGAAGATGGCAGTGTACAGGTGATCGAGAAGAGAAACTTGGATCAATTATATAAACTGCTCCACGAATACATTCACGACTTCAATAGTGCCTATCAATGAAAGAATTCCAAGACAAATTTATGACTCAAACGAAATTTTCCTCTCTTGTAGAGGAAGTGGTGAAGAACAGCAATGGTCTGGTGAATTATATCGATGCAGTCGTAGTTGTCTGTGACGAGTTCGACATTGAGGTGGAGACAGTCAACAAATTGATTTCAAGACCCCTCAAAGATAAGATCAAGTACAACGCTCAACAACTTAACTACGTTAAAAAAACGTCAAGAGGAGTGTTACCGCTATGAGCGAACCGTTTTATCAGTCGGAAGTCGTACGACAGGAACTGGTAGATATGCAGAGTCTATACAAAGACCTGTATGATATTTCAATTCGCTTCCCCTCGATGACCCAAGACGAGAAGGCAGAGCACCTGGAAAAGACAATGGCATTGGTTGCCAAACAAAAACTTTTCTATGGTAGACTTTCTCTGATGGCATTGGAGGACCAAGAAGCAGCGGAGATCAAGATCCGCATCGACCAAATGACCCATATGTACAGCGGCGGTAAGTTGATTACCGATGTCCTGGATGATATGGAGAAGCGTCTCAAGTCCTGGAAAAAGGAACTTGACAGCACTAAATAGAAGTGTTACCCTATCTGGGTAGTACAAAAACACAACACACTAAAACACGAACACACTTATGTCTTTCGCATCCCTTAAAAAATCCTCTGGTTCCAATCTGAACAAGCTCACCAAAGAACTTGAGAAGATGAACAGCGGCGGCAAGCAAACCGACGACCGTCTGTGGAAACCTGGGGTTGACAAATCTGGTAACGGATTTGCCATCATTCGCTTCCTCCCTAACAAAGGTGATAGCGACCTGCCTTGGGCACAGGTCTGGAGTCACGCATTCCAAGGACCAGGTGGTTGGTTGATCGAGAACTGCCCGACAACCAAAGGAGAGAAGTGCCCTGTATGCGCTCACAATTCTACTCTGTGGAATGCTGGTCGCGAGTCTGACAAAGACATCGCTCGTAAGCAGAAGCGCAAGTTGTCCTACTACGCTAACATTTATGTCTGCAAAGACCCTCTGAACCCAGAGAACGAAGGCAAAGTCTTCCTGTATAAGTTCGGTAAGCGTATCTTTGATAAGATTACCGCTCGTATGCAACCCGACGAGAATGATTATGATCCGCAACCCGCTATTGACCCGTTCGATCTCTGGACTGGTGCTGATTTCAAGCTGAAGATCAAGCAGGTCGCTGGTTACTGGAACTACGACGACTCCACCTTTGCTACTCCTGGTACCCTGGGTGGATTCGACGACGAACAGCTGGAGGAGGTGTACAACAACACGTACTCTCTGGCGGAATACACCGATGATTCCAACTTCAAGTCCTACGAAGAACTGGATGGTCGCCTTCAAACTGTCCTTGGCAAGAGTGTTCAACCACGCTACGATGCCGAGACCGCAGAAGACGAGTCCTTCAACGCCCCAGACATTACCGCTAGTGCCTCATCCTGGAAAGAGGATGTTGACTCCTTCTCAGTTGCAAAAAATGCATCGGTTGGAGGAAGCACTGAAGAAGATGACGCACTGAGTTACTTCGCTAAACTCGCTGAAGAGTGAGATGATACACGAACTATTCCCAGTTCCTGTTTATGAAGAAAATATCGGGGTCCCTGAGGGGACCCTTGATTTTGTAGAGAGGGAAATGTATGAACGGATGGGTGCTTGGGGTGATTCAAAGAGCATCTCTGCCAACAAACAAATTCTGGAATCTAATCCAGAACTAAAAGAACATATCCTGTCAGCAGTAAAGAACTACTGCTACAATAATCTTCTCGTATCCCCTCACGTAGAGATTGAGATCGTAAGATCTTGGATTGTTCTTCATTTCCCTGGTGACTATTCAGATTTCCACACACATACCAATGCTATTTGGAGTGGAGTCTACTACATAGAATGCAACCCTGAGAGTGGTGATCTTATCTTCGATAAGACAGGTACATATCCAAACTGTTTTCTTCCTATCTTGGAACCAGACACCACTGGATTTGTCAATGCCACTGCAAAACATCACCGAATGGTACCCGAACCTGGATCACTTTTTGTGTTCCCATCACAGTTGATGCACAAGGCAGACCAAAACCAATCTGGAAACTGTCGCTATTGCATTGCCTTTGATGTGTTCGTTCGTGGTACAATAGGTACAAGACACGGCAACGAGGTAACCCTTTGAAGTATTTCCCTCTCCTACTGGCAGCACTGCTGATCCCTGGACCCGCATTAGCAGGTCACCGTCACCGTATCACTGACGGGGAGAGGGAAGTCAAACCATCTCACTGTGTGTATGATCCGATGTTTATGTCTTGGAATTGCTGGTACACTCCAGTAAAACCAAGACGACATCATCACCATCACCATCACCATTACAACAACGGACCATACTTCACTCCGAACGAGCACAACCAACACGGAGTGCCCTGTTACATTTACAAGTCGAAAAATTGGTGCTTCTAAATTAAGGTTTAGTACCCACCACTACCTGTGTAAGTGCTACCGCTACTGCCACTGCTAGATCCAGATGTACTGGAAGTTGATGTGGATGTACTTGTAGATGTTGATGTGCTTGTGGTTGCTGTGGAACTTGTAGTTGTGATCACAGCAGCAGTACCAGCAGTACCAACAGCAGCAGCACTGGTACCAGTAGATGTGATCAGTGCAGTAGAAGAACCACCACCAGAAGCAGAACCAGTAGACGCAGAAGACTGTCTTGGTTTGTTATATCTGGGAAGACCAATGAACTCCTCCGCCAGTGTGACGGGGGTCTTTTTGTTTCCAGCTTCATCAACTTCTGCGTGGGGCAGATACTGACATAGTGCTTTGAACTCTGCAATAAAGTCGTTGATGTACAGAGGACGAAGTAGATAGATATTTCTTTTTAGTTCATTAACATTGCTTTCATATTGGTAATATGAAATGGGTGATCTGGACTCTGACTTGGGAACAATGCTACCATCTGCTTTGATATACTGGAACTCCTCATCTACCTGTAGTCCTTCAGGAAGAAGGATAGTACCGTCAGGAAGTTTTTGTTCCTTAGTTTCGTAGTGTTTGATTCCTTCAATAGAATCATACTTGTCCTGAACATATGCCCTAAGTTCTTCTCTGTTCATCGGCCAATCTTCATTGACGTTGATGATGTTGTTGACTAGAAGAATAACCCAATCAAGACCAGGATCTTTATAGTAATCGTATGCGATTTGATCTGGTCGTACACCTTCAGGAATTTCTAGTTGAGTGAAACCCAACAGAGCACCCTGCAGACTATCCCGAATTTTGATTCTGCGGAAGATGTTTACTGCAAGTTCGTAAGGTTGCTGACCAGCAAGGGCAGCCTTGTTACGAATGTAAACCTTAGGTAGATATTTGAAGTATGCCATTAAAATCCGCTGAATGATTCTTTAGTGAGGAATGCAGTCTCGTCGAAGGAGAGTGACAGGTTGAATGCTGCAGGACCATAATCAATAGCACTATCAAGAGCATCCTTTAGTGAGTTGTAGGGACCATCTGGTGTCAGGTCAACACTCATATTAGTCAACACCATCTTCACAGGGAAGCGCATAATTCTTTTGAGTGCATTGGGTTGACCTGCAGTAACCTCAAGGTCTCCAGAGTCACTGGGTTTACCCTCAACACGAATGACTTCAATACGGAAGTAGTCTGGGATAGTCAACCATCTACCACTACCAGCAGCAGTCTCTGCAGCGTTCCCTACAACACCTGCAATTCCTGCATTGAATCCTGATTGTTGGAAGAATTCTTCTTCTGTACCATCATTCATACCTGGCAGCATTGCAAGACGCAAGCAGTGGATGATTTTGTATAGTTCTTCAGACTCCTTTGCGTTTCTTGGTTGACACTTGAAGTTGAATTGGTGTGACCTATAGTTTGTACCTCTGAATGTCGTCTCTTCGTACGGGTTGAAGATCTTCTTGGTGGTCAGAGCAGCAAGGGTGTTAGCATCAACACTGCTACCAAGACCAACGGCAGAGTTAACAGTGCCTACAGCAGCAGCAACAGCATTCATAACCGCTTCTGGTTTCATTGAACCTGCGGTCGTTTGAATGATGTTTGTCAAGTCTTCTGGTTTGTTGGCACCTTTGCCTGCAATCGTGCTGGCTGCTTTGATGGCACCAAGACCACCAGCACCTAGTGCAGCTCTGTTATACTGTGCACCATACTCTTCTTTCAAACCCTGAGGTAGATATAAATAAATAGTTTTATAAAGAGCACCCTCAGTAGATGAACCTTGACCTCCCATATAGGAGTATGGGTTCCCTTCGGCACTTCGATATACTTTGATCTTCAGGTAGTCAACAACCTTAGTACCAAAGCTATCGAAGTCTCTGATACTAGACGATGAAGAGTCACCTGCCCGCACCTGGGTAGGGATTGAACGGGGATATACTAATGGAGCTTCTGCCATATGCCTCAGAAAAGTTATTCAGGAAAGTTCAAACCCAGTAACCCAGGCAAATACAAAGGTGATCCTACAAACATTATTTATAGGTCTTTGTGGGAACGAAAACTTATGGTATGGTGTGATCGAAATGAAAACGTCGTTGAGTGGGGCAGTGAAGAAATTATTATCCCCTACGTTAGTCCTATTGATAGTAGGGTTCATCGCTATTTTCCAGACTTCTACGTCCGAGCACGGACCAGGAACGGAAGGACTGAGAAGTTCATTATCGAAGTTAAACCGCTCGCGCAGACTAGAGAACCCAAGAAAAAGTCTAAGGTAACTAAGACTTACTTGAATGAAATCAAAACCTATGCTGTCAATCAGGCGAAGTGGAAAGCAGCAAGAGAGTATTGTGATGACAGAAAAATGAAGTTTATGGTCCTCACAGAAAAGGAATTGCTAGTATGAGTCTGTTTGAAGACATCCGAGATCTATCTGAAGGTAAGGCTCAGAAAAAAGAGTGGTGGCGTAGTAACTTTCAGTACGCATTACAAGCAGGTACCCCTCAGGTCGGGAAGATGATCTTCTTTAGGTACAATGCTACCTATGGTGAGAGGATGCAGTTCTGGGATAGATATCCTCTAGTGTATGTGCTAGGTGAAGATGGCACTAGATTCTGGGGTGCAAACCTTCATTACCTACCACCAGCAGGACGTTCAGGGCTGGGTGAGTCCCTACAGGGAGGTGTACTTGACATACCCCCCGTTACTTACCATAAATACTTACGCTCTAATGTACTCTCTCCTACATTCGACGTGCCGATTTCTGAGTGGTCTGATGTGGGTTTGATACCCTGTGAACAGTTTGTAAGTACAGTGAACGGCAGGAACATAGATGTTCCATCTCAATTAGTCTATCGGTTTGCTTAATGTCAATCTCATTCACAAGATTTAAGAACCTGGTTGCGACTGGTCAGTATGAACCATCTCGCTCCAATATGTTTAGTGTGCAGATGGGCATTCCCCAATTTGCACGCGAGATCATTTGGGAATACGGTGGTCCGCAGGGTGTGTTTGAAGCAATCGATTATTTTGCTGATAGTGTGCAGGTTCCCTCTCGTAACCTGATGACAGGTGAGGTTACCAACTTCGGTTCGATGAGAAGATATGCAACGCAACAAACTCCTCAAGAACTTACGATCTCGTTCCTTGTCACTAAGAATCAGTGGCACAGATCGTTCTTTGAAAGATGGATCAACACAATCTCTAGGGACACTGAGAACAGAAGTCTCTTCTATGACAACTATGTGACTGACATCATCATTAATAAGTGGGAACCTGGATCCAACCTAGTGACCAGAACTTATGATGCTGATCGTGGTGTTCAAAACATCAGACACAATAAGATTACAGCACAATGGAGAGCAGTTGGATGCTTCCCATACAATGTTGGTGCAATGACATTCAACAATGAACAGACAAGCCTGATGAGGTTGGATGTTCAGTTCTATGTTGAACGTTTCCGTATGGGTACTTACATTAAGAGCCAAGGTGATTGGACAGAAGATATTATCACCGAGGGTGCAGCACCAGACTTGTTCAACCAACCTGTTGGTGGAGCACCATCAACATCTAACAACATTTTTAATAACATCAACAACACTCTTGCTGGAGTTGATAGAACTATCAATGCTATTTCTGACGTTGCTGATAGTCTGAGTAGCATCTTCAGATAGTCTCTAAATAGTTACAACTGAATTGGTCTTAAAATTATGCCTATGCCTTTGCCCACGCTGGTGGTGCCTGAGTATGAATGTGTACTGCCCTTCGGTCAGAAGGTAACGTACCGTCCTTTCCTGGTTCGCGAAGAGAAGTTGCTTTACATTGCAATGGAAACTGGCGACCAGAAAGAGATGGTCAAAGCAGTCAAAGAGATTATCAAAAATTGTACCAGTGTGAAGAAGGTAGACACCCTTGCTACCTTTGATATTGAATATCTGTTCCTGAAGATTCGTGCTAAGTCTGTCGGTGAAGTTAGTGAGTTCAAACTCACTTGCCCTGACGATGGTGAAACTCAGGTTGACGTTGAAGTAAACCTTGACGAGGTTGAAGTACAGGTACCTGATGAACACACTAACAAAGTCAAGATCACTGACGATGTTACCTTGGTTATGAAGTATCCTTCTATTGATACCTTTGTTAAGACTAACCTCTCTGAGAACCCTGGTTTAGAAGACATCTTCCAACTTGCTGCTGACTGCGTAGATCAAATTGCCAATGGCGAAGAGATTGAAGACGCAAAAGCATACAAGAAAGCAGAACTCATTGAGTTCTTTGAAGGTATGAACTCTACTCAGTTCCAGAAGGTACAAGGTTTCTTTGAGAGTATGCCTAAACTTAGACATACTATTGAGGTGTTCAATCCGAAGACCGAAGTGAAGAGTGAAGTCGTTCTTGAGGGGATGGCAGCTTTTTTCGCGTAGCCCTCGCCCACGATTCTCTGATCAATCTGTTTGAAGTGAACTTTGCATTGATGCAACATCACAAATACAGTCTAACTGAGTTGGAGAATATGATGCCGTGGGAGCGGGACGTGTACGTTAATATGCTGATTCGTCATTTACGTGAAGAAGAGTCCCGTCAAAGGGCAGCGTCCAAAGGTCAGTCACTTTAATGGCAACAACAAAACCCGTAAAAATTAGATCCTTCCTCCCTCCAAAGACGGGAGGCGGTACCTCTAATCCTATTGCTGCGATGACGACAGCAGTGACTAGGATGGGTTTTGTTGTGGAAGATATTGGTAACATCCTTGCCAGTCAAATGGCACTTAGTCAACAACTACTGACTGGTGGAGTAACTGCTCAGCAACAGCAACTGAAGAAAGATAAAGCACTAGAAGATAGAATAGAGAAAGGTAGAGTAAAGGATAAGGACTTAGATAAAGGTGCTAAGGCACCGCCAACTGGGATGAAACTTACCTGGTTGGAGAAGTTGCTTGGACCATTTATGTGGTTGGTGAAGTCTGTTGCAACTTGGTTTGTATTAGATTTTCTCAGCGATCCAAAGAATAAAGGTATAATTAAGACAGGTATAAAGATAATTACTGCTTGGGTGTCTACGTTGTGGAGCGTAGTGCAGACCTCAGTCAACCTTTTACTGGGTGCCTTCGGGGAAGAGAGTCTCCTGATGGGGGCACTGAAGATAGTAGGTGGTCTCGCCGCGCTGGTGGTAGCAGATAGAATATTAAAACCCTGGAAACTTATTGGTGATGCTTTTAGACTGACCAGGTTCTTGGGAAACGCGATGAGAAAGAACTCATCGCCCAAGCAATTGCACAAGCAGGCAGTAAGAGCAAGAGCAAGACGCATTGCCCACATCCGTAGGATGAAGGGACTCAAGGCAGGCGCTGGTAAATTCCTCAAAGGTGGTGGTAAATTCCTCAAAGGTGGTGGTATCTCTGTCATTGCTGGTGTTGCGTCAACTGCTACTAGACTGGCAGAGGGTGAGAAGGTAGAGACTGCCGTAGGTGCAGGTGTAGGTGCTGTCGTCGGTGGTCTTGCGATGTCTGCTCTGCTGACACCTATCCTGGGTCCGCTTGGTCCCATTGTCGGACAATTTCTAGGATCATTCCTGGGCGAGAAGATTGGTGCTTTCATTGGCGATAGCATCACACCCATTCTAGAACCTCTCAAGAATTTCTTCTTAGAGATTGCTTTGCCAGCATTTCAGGCATATATCTCTCCTGTTGTAGACGCATTCGTTAATCTCTGGGATGAGATGGTACCAGTCTTCGTTATGATCGGAGACTTCTTGAAACCCATTGCTGACTCAGCAGTTCAGGGTATGATTGATATGCTGAACTCTCCTTGGGTCAAGGCTGCCCTGGAGACTCTTCAGGGTTGGATTAATGGTGGTATGGAGTTGATGCAGGGTGCTGCTGACAATCTTGGTGCCTTTGCTAATGTGCTTGGTCTAGAAAATGAGATGGCAACTGCTGAAAGAGAGAAGCGTCAGGCAGAAAAAGCTGTAACTGGTACCGACAACGAAATTGCAGCAGCAGAGCAGAAACTACAGTTCTTACAGAGACACCAAGAAAAACACGGTAGAGATGCTCGAATTTTTACTGGTGAACACGCTGACCTTGGTGTTAACACCGTAGAGAACAGGATTCGCGCTGAGCAACAACACATCCGAGAACTTCAAGAGAAGAGAAAGAGACAACAGCAGCAAGTAATGACTAGCACTCAGGTGCTGGAGGAATTGAAGGTTCGTGGACCTAGCAAGGGTGGTAAAGGTAGCACGATCTTCCCTCTACCTAGAGGTAGATTTGCTGGTCAAGCAAACCAATATCATAGAACTCACCCCAATTCATCTAGAGGTGCTCACGCTGGTATTGACCTGACTGAGAAACCTCCCTTCGGTGCTGATCCAGCGATCGATGTGGTTGCGCTGACGGGTGGTGTTGTATTGGCAGAGAAGTTCCTTGGTACCCTGGATTATCTCTCTGGTATGATGATTAAGGGCGATGATGGATATGATCAGAGATATGTCCATATGATGCCTAGTGTAAGACCTGGCGATCGTGTTGAGGCGGGTCAAAAAATTGGTAAACTTGTTGATATGAGAAGAGTGGGTCGCGATGTTGCCAACACGCACCTACACTTGGAAGTGTATAAGCGAGGTAAAGGTGGAGACCTCAGTCCCCACAATGTCTATCCTCATCTGTTTAAGACACCAAACAGTCATCAGAACAGGGTTGTTAACACCCCACCTGATCCAGTAGCAACGATAAATACTGATAGTAACAAGACATCTCCTCCGCCACCTACGCCTACGAGGAGACCTGCAGCAGCACAACCTGTTGTTGTACAACCCATTGTTAGACCTGCATCCAGTTCTGGAAGCGGTGCGAATGTTCAATACTCAACCACTGGAGCAGGCATTAGATAATGGCAACTGCAGCAAGTCCTAAAATTAGATTCTATAAGTTCGTCACAGCACCAAAGGACTCTGGAGCTACCATAACTGTTGGCGGTAAGCAAATTGCTGGTGCAAGTTTCGCGCCAACATTAAGTGCGATTAATTCCCTTGGCGCTACGGTCAACAGTATCGGTGTAATGTTGACTAAACAGCAGAATGCTGCAAGGCAGCAGATTCAAGACCAGAGAAAGAGACAGCAACTAGCAAAAGATAAGGCACTAGAGAATAGAATCGAAGGAGGAGCTGGTGCTAACCTTGGTGAGAAGATTGGTAGTGTTCTGTCTGTTGCAGCACCATCGTTCTTAGAATGGTTAGGCAAATTCCTAAAGTCTATGTTGTTTGTTGCAGCACTGGACTGGTTAGCGGATCCGAAGAATAAACGAGCGATACAGACAACACTTGAACGACTGGGGTCATTTTTTAATGCAACCGTAAAATTTTTCAAGGGGATTACTGGATTTATTAATGGTGCCTGGGAACAGACATTTGGTAAAGATAAGACGTGGCAAGAGAGGTTAAAGGGTGCACTAAAACTGGTTGGTGTAGGTGCTGCTGCCCTTTTAGGTCTCTCATTCCTTAAGAATCCTGTTGGTACCATTGCCAACTTTGGTAGACTTTTGGGTATGGTTGGGGGAGGTATCCTCAACCTTGGTAAGTTCCTGGGTAGTAATGTCATCGGTCAAACCGTGGTTGCTGCCGCTCAAGGATATGCAGCATATCAACGTACTCTACAAGATGAGAGTATTCCTGAGGAAGATCGCCAATCTGCAGCAATCGGTGCTGGTGTAGGTGCCACGGTTGGTGGTGTAGCACTTGCACAGGTAGGCAACGCAGTCGCTGGTCCTCTTGGTGGACTGATTGGTAACGCACTGGGTGCGTTCCTTGGTGAACACGCAGGTAAGTTCCTGGGTCCTATCATCAAAAATGTGATCGAACCCCTAAGCGAGTTCTTCGGGCAAATAATGGAAGCGATTAATGCCTTCCTTGAACCGATCAAGAACGCAACTAGAGAATTCTTTGAGCAATTAGGTCCTGCCATTCAGAAGATGGTGGACTTCATTGCTCCACATATGCCAGTAATTAAGGAAGTGGCATCTTTCCTGGGTGAAGTTGCCTTTGCACCGCTGATCTGGATGCTGAAAGGACTGACGCAGGTCCTGAAGTGGGTCAATGGATCATCTGATATGAGTGAAGACCTCAGCAATGCTGGTGGTGCTGCCCTTGATACTGTAACTGGTGCAACCCCCGCTAGGGCAGGTGAAATGCCTGCATCCAGCAACCTTGGCAGTTTTATTGGTGCAGTTGAGTCTGGAAATGACTACACCAAACTGGTCGGCGGTAAGAAAGACTCTTCTATCCTTACAAAGACGATCACTCAACTTCTCAATGAGAGGGGTGGTCAGTTTGCAATGGGTCGTTACCAGATCCAGATGCGTACAGCGTCTGAGGTTCTGAGAAATGCTGGTAAGGATCCTGCCAAGTTTAAGTTTGACCAGAATGGACAGGACTACATCTACGATCTGCTCCTCAAGCGTCGTGGACTGAATGATTTTATGTCTGGCAAGATCTCCACAGAGAGATTTGCTAAGAATCTCTCGATGGAGTGGGCAGCACTGCCTAGAGGTGCAGATAACCTGTCCTATTACCACGGTGACGGTAGAAACAAAGCACACCGCAAGTGGCAGGACACCATTGCTGTCCTTGAGAAGATGAAGGGTGGTAGAAGCAAAGGTGGATGGATTCGTGGACCTCAGTCTGGGTACCCTGTATCGCTAACAGGTAAGGGTGTAGACTTTATTGGGCACGGAACAGAATATGTCGCGCAAAGATCCTCTGGGGGTTTTGTAATACCGTTTGATACCCCCCATACTCGTAGAGATCCTGGTTTGACTGCTCGCAGGATGTCTCAGGCAGCGTCTCTGGGGTATTTGAAGTCTGAAGGTGGTAAACTACCCGAGATGGGTCTTGGTGGGTTCCTGAAGGGCATTGCCAAGGGTGTGGGTAGAGGTATTGATGGTATTATGGGTACAGTCAAACCTGTTATGCAAACACTTGCACCTGCTGCATCCGCAATCCCTGGTGTCGGTCAAGCGGTCGGTACTGGTGCTATGATTATGGATCTTTTTGAAAAGGTACAAGATGTGACGGATCTCGCTGAAGCACAAGCACTCAGTAAGCAAGTTCAAACTATTGTTCTTGATGTTATTGAAATGCCTGGTGTTGGTGGGGGTGGTGATGGAGATGAAACTCCTATTGTCCTCCCTGGTAAGCAAAATCCTGCTAATCAGTTCTTGCAATCTCGATTTGGTTTCCTCAATGAGGGTACCACTGTCTTAAGTAACTTCTTCTAATGGCACAACCTAAAGGATATACTATAAAAGAGTTTTCTCTGCTGGTGTTGGATGAGGATCTTTCACCTGATGAAGATTTGTCTGGTCTGAAGTTTTCTGGTGAGAAAGCATTTGATCTTAAGGGTATGTGCTCTGCATTCAATTATTATGAGTCTATAGAATCTCCAATTATCAGAATGGAGATGGTGATCTTTGATACTGTCGATTTGAATAATATCTTGACTGGTAACGAATATGTCAAGTTGGTTATGTCAACTGACACTGCTCCAGACGATGAAATTGAAGTTATTCAAAAAGTGTTCAAAATTGGTGAAGTAACCAAGACTGAAAGGGCACAAGCATATATGCTTTACACCGTATCTCCTGGTGGTGCATATAATGAGTCAAATCGCGTATTTAAGGCATTTTCTGATATCCCTGGATCACAGGCAATCACGGAAATTGAGAAAAAGTACCTGAAGAGGCAGGTAAAGCACGAAAGGTGGGAAGAGGCAAGGGGTAATTTCAACTTTATTGCTCCTTCCTGGAGAGCATTTGACTGTATTGGATATATCTCAGATAAGATTGTTGGTGGGTCTTCGGGGAGACCTGGGTACCTCTATTGGGAGACATACAGAGGCACTAACTTCTGTACGATGGATTATCTGTGCTCTGGGTCAAATCCATCATTTAACAATCCAAAGTCTTTCACCTATGAACAGGCAAACGTCGGTAATTCTGGTGATGTTAATGGTTACAAAATTCAGAGCATCAACTATCCAGATCGTGCCAACAATTTGGAAAGAATGCGCTCTGGTATGTACAGTAGCGTGACTCTCGGATTGGCAATGCCAGCACTCACGTCAGGGTTCCTTCCTGCTGGTGGTCAATCTGATGGTACCAAGAATTCGTCACCCGCAGGATCCATCAATGGACCTATTAATATGGGTGCGAAAACCGTTTGGGGGATGTCGAACCATCTCAATAACGGATTCCCCTTCTATGGAGCAAGTGAACAAGCGTTTTCTGAAGCAAAACCGACCCGAATCAAGATTCGCGCACTCCCTGTGATGAAAAATTCGCAGAATGCCGCAAATCCTGAAGGTAATGCTTCAAATATGACATTTGACACAGTGACAGCATCCGCTTATAGTACATCGAGATGGCAACTCTTAAATGCGATCAAATTGGACATCGTGGTACCAGGAAACTCTGGTATTTGCGCTGGTGATGTGGTTAATGTTAACATTCCCGCATCTCAAGCAGATTATGAACGTGTAAAGGTTGACGAAATGTACTCGGGCAAGTATCTTGTACTGGGAGTCAAGCACTCCTATTCACCTGAGGGAGTTACCTCTTATCTAAACTTAGCAAAGGACAGCATACTCTGATGGAAAACATCGACAAGCACATCGAGATGGATAAGGAAATCCTTTCCAATCCTACGACTTCTCCTCAACAACGCCGTCACATCGAAGAAGAACTGCACGATCTGGAAGAATATAAAGAGCATCATCCTGGAGATGATCACGATCCCACGGCACTTGAACTATACTGTGACCAGAACCCTTCTGCTCTAGAATGCAAGATGTATGACGACTGACTTTATTAGTGGAGGTACAATCTCCAGTGAAACTATTGACAATTTAATCGAATTCTGGGATACTTGTACCTTCCTAAAAAAAGTTAACGGAGAGTTCTCTGGAGGAATCAACAAATCAGTTAAGAATTCTGTTGATATGGCAGTTCCACCGTTCATCAATGATGCACGGGTTCGTAACTTCCTTCAGGAACTCCAAATTTTACTGGACGGATACCTAGCAAAGTTTCCATACGCTGCTATGGAACCTATGGAGTTAGATGAACCATTTAACATTCAGTGGTATCCTAAGGGAACAGGAGGTTATCACCATCCACATTGTGAACGAACTGGATCTAACAAGGTTACCTCTTTCAGGCACCTTGCTTGGATGACTTATCTAAATGATGTTGAAGAGGGTGGAGAAACTTATTGGGTCCACCAAGACTACAAAGTGAAACCTAAAAAGGGGTTGACACTCTTTTGGCCAGTAGACTGGACACACACTCATCACGGTCTACGGGCACCAAACGAAGAAAAGATGATCGCAACTGGTTGGATTTCTTATGCCTGATGTTAGGGATAACTTTTTAGACCAACACATTCACCAACAAATTATGGAGACTATGCTCAGTGAGCAGTTTCCCTGGTTCTATAATGCGGGTGTAGTTGACAAGAAACCAACTCTTGATGATGTTGGAATGGACTATCAGTTCACTCATCGATTCTTTGATGGTACTGTCGTTTCAAACTACTTTGATTTGCTTGCGCCTCTGTTAAATGCTTTGGATTACAAAGCACTCATCAGGGTCAAAGCAAATCTAAATCCAACAACTGTATCGGTTCATTGTCCTTCGGGGTACCATACTGATCAGTCATTTGAGTGTAAGACCGCTCTGTATTATATCAACACCAACGATGGGTGGACAGAATTTGAAAGTGGTGCTAAGATTGAGTCAATCGCAAACAGGTTGGTGGTCTTTGACACTCTGACCGATCATAGGGGGGTTACCTGCTGTGATAAAAGTGTGCGATGTTTAATCAATATAAATTACTTCTAGGGGAGATTAGCTCAGCGGTAGAGCACCTCGTTTACACCGAGATTGTCGGGGGTTCGATCCCCTCATCTCCCATTCGTCGCCAATTATTATGAAACGACTGATTCCTGTAATTCTTGCTTCTATGTCTATTGGACTCGCAGGTGTTGCACTTGCAAACGAAGACAAGATTACTAAAGGGTACTTCACCTACGATGCTATGGGGTGTATGCTCGTTAGAGAATGCACAGATGGTGTGAAAGAAGTTCATACCATATTAGATGTTTCATCTAACTATGAGAATATGGAGAGTTTTACACCACACTCTCTAGAGTTCAATAATATGATGATGTCTTTCAAGCAGATTGGTGTCAAAGTATTCCTTGCAGATCAAAAGTATTTTCCTGTCGGTCACCGTGGGGTGTACCATACTGTAAGTAATAACTTCTATCTCAACAAGGCATATATGGGTCGTCCAAGTACCCTTATGTCTGTGATGCGTCACGAAGGATGGCACGCTGCTCAGGATTGTATGGCAGGTAGCATCAAAAATAATATGATTGCTATCATTCATCCTGAGGAAGATGTTCCTATGCTATGGCGTGAACTGGTAGAGCGTACCTATCCACCAGCAGCACGTCCTTGGGAAGCAGAAGCAACCTGGGCAGGAAAGACTGAAGGTATGACACAGAAAGCACTTGAGTCTTGTGCTGCTGGTACAATGTGGACTGACTATGAACCTACTCCTTTGACTAAAAAGTGGTTAGAAGAAGAAGGGTTCATTAAGTGAACAGTCTCTGGATTCACCTTGTAGCATTCTTCCAAGTTGTCGTAATGAACTGTGTTCAACCCGTCAACTGGAAGTATTGCTATCGGGTAGACCAGTGGTTGATACCAGATCTTATAGAAGGTTATGAGATCTGGACACAGAAAAAGCATCCTTATCAGCAAGAAAAGGAATACTTAAAAAACATCGATAAATAAATGTACGCTAAGAGTTCATACATTATTAATGGCAGCAACAAATACAGTTGGTAAGTCCGATGTGTTGGGTCGTGACGGATTCACTTGGTGGATCGGAGAAGTTGAGGATAAAGAAGATCCTCAGCAGTTAGGTCGTGTCCGTGTACGTATCGTTGGATGGTACACTGGTGGTCCTAGCAATGAAGCATACACCGAAACGGTAAAGACTGAAGATCTTCCGTGGGCAAGTGTCCTTCTGCCTACTGACCAACCTGGTATCAAGAATACTGGTACTACAACTGAACTTGAGGTTGGTGCACAAGTTCTTGGTTTCTTCCTTGACGGTGAAGAAGCACAGTTGCCTGTTGTAATGGGTTCATTCCGTGGTCTTAGAAATGCAAATGATTCCAATGGAGAGGCAGGTTCCGACTCATCAGTTAGTAAAACTACTGTTGCTGATCCTAAAAACGCCCCTGAATACCCAGTACAAGCGAAAGACGCTAACAACGCTGATGTCCCTGGCGGAGCACCTTTCAACGTCACAGGTGAAGCACCTGCAGACGCAAATGGCGGTACTGCTACTGACCGAGGAATGCTTGGACAGGCAGAAAGATCTCTCGGTGGAAACTACGCAACAAACCCCAAGGTAGTACCGACAGAAGTTCAAGCAATCGCTGATGGTGTTTCTGGACCTGCTGGTGATGGTTTTGAGAAAGACCTTGAAAGGATGCTGACAGAGATTGGTAACGTTGCTTCTGGTCTTGCAACTGATCCTGCTGGCAATCTGGTCTCTATCATCACTGGTAAGAAAGTAGATAATAAGATTATCAAGAATGCTATCAAGGGTGTTAACCTGCTTCTGGCAAATGGCATCTCTGGTATTATGTCTTGGATGAAAGAGGTTCTTGCTAAACTCATCCAACAGATCATCAATACTGTAAAACAGTTTCTGAGCAACATCATTCCTATGGGAATCATTAATATGATTCTTGAGTTGGCAGATACTATCTTCAGTTTGTTCTGTGGATTTGAGGGTAAGTGGATCCTCAATATGGTTAGGAGTGCTTTCAATAGTACAGCAGCATTTGCCAATCAGATATCAAGTATGATTGTGCAGAAAGTCTATGATGCTATTCCTGCATCTGTGACTGGTACTGTTGATGCAATCACTGCAAAGGTTAAATCGGGTCTGCAGAAAGTATCTCAAGTTGCTAGTGTCATTGTAAAAGCGATTCAAGTTGCTAAGAGTGCTGCTGGTGCATTCAAATCACTTGGTAAGGCAGCAGATAGTATTTTTGAATTCGACTTTAGTAAGATGAATTGGGGTAACATCGTGTCCCTAATTCTTGCTCTGCTTAAAGCACTGCTTCCTAAGAAAGATTGTGGAAGAAAGATACGAAAATCTAAATTAAACTTCTGGTTACCACTGTTCGGAGCAAGTGCCTGTCAAACAGTACCTGAGTTTATGCAGCAGAAGTTCACCATTGAAGCAGGTGGTGGAACATATTCTGGTAATGATGCTGTCGCAGATATGTACTCTAATTTGAGTCCATATAAGATGCAAGTTACATCGTATATGAACGGTGCATCTGTTATTCAGGACAATAACCCAGGTAAAGAGAAGACCATTGTCAGTGATGCTGGTGGACAGACTAAGATTTCTGATAACAAAGGCAACACACACTATAATCAACCAGGTAATGAGACAAAGATCATTGGTGGTGATAAATGTACTACAGTCAAAGCAAACAAGTGTGAAACGATCGAAGGTGATTACACACTTATTGTAAACGGTGATTTCAACTTAGAAGTTCGTGGTGCATTTAACAAGCACACCTCTAATGGTGTTGGTACTGATGAAGAGGGTGGAACTCCTGGTGAACAGCAAGCGAAGTCTGCTGAAACTATCGCTTCTGACCACGAGATGAACTATCAAGGCAACTATGGTATTCAGGCAGCAAACATTCGATTTGGTGCTATTAACGAATTCCAAGTTGAAGCAGGTTCTATCAACAACACTGCTACCTCGATGATGAACTCTATTTCTGGTGAGATCGTCAATGAGTGTGCGTGGCAAACTAATCTGGTGAACAATGTTGTGTTCAATATGATTGGTATGTTGAACATTCTTCCTGGTATCACTGGAAGACTTTCTATCATTAAGGGTACTGATCTTACGATGACCGCTGAGGTTCCTGGTAGTAGCGTCCTTCCTGCAGCACAGATCCGTATGTCTGTTGGCGCTGCACTACCCTCTGGTATGGTTGACGTTGTTGCTGGTCCTACTGGCGGTCACGCTACTCTGGTGTCTTCCCCTGGTGGTGGCATCGGTGAGTTCGTTACTGCTGCTGGTGGTGCCATCGTCAACCAAGCAACCACTGGCGTCATCTCTTATGGTGTTGGTACTGGTATTGCTGCATTTGGTTGCGGTGTTGGTCCTACACAGATTTATGGGTTACCATTGCTTCTGAACTGACAGTGTGCTATCCTTATGAGCGAAGAGCTCTGGGGTCTTATGGAAACCTATCTTGAGTATGTGTGGATTGATTTTATCCACCGCTCAATCAAACTCCTTAGTGACGATGGTCACGAGGAAACTATTAAATGGAAATGGGACAAGGAAGGTGCCGAAGGGTTTGCCGAAACAGTCTCTATGATCCAAGAAACAATTGAACCTGAACGTCGTCACTACATCCTATGAGAACACCACTTCGTGTTACGGTCGAAGAAGCAGAACAGAACTTTGACTTTCTTCTCACTCTCGTTGAACGAGGTGAAACCATTCTAATTGAAGCACCGAACGGTAATGTTATGATGGTACCTGTCAACTCTGCATATGCCAGACTAGAGGCAGAGAAGGCAGCAGAATATGCACCTATGGGTCCTCCTCCACCTATTCCTGGTGTGACTCTGCCGTCCAATGCTGAGGTCCGTAGTTACGTTGATGAAACACTTAACGAATTGAATCAACAGTTGTAATATATACATTATGGATCAGGAACACTTTCTGAATCTCTTAGTACATCATTGGCATAACTTGAAGCAGGCACAGATGTGGCCCTCTTCTTTCGCATATGTCCACTATCAGTGGTATTATGATGAAAATGGTTCGATTAGATCGAAACAATGGTACGATTGGAACAACGAAGTCTACAGGACTCGTCGTCACATAATTGTACCAAAAGAGGATCACTTCATTCTGGAAACCTACAATGGTGACCAAAAAAGTCCTGACACTATCATCACACAAGCAGAACGTGGTTACTTAGGTCATACTCAACCTGGAGCAGTTAATGCAAAGGGGTACCGAGTTGAAACTAAGTTCACGCTAACCGAAGACTCTTTTGAGACAGATGACAAGGGATGGAATGAGAAGGGAGAACTGATCTGGGGATCAAAGAAAGGACCATTCAGTTTCATCCGATGTACAAAATCTATTCCGACTTCCGTTTCCTCACTAAAGTAGGACTATGCCGTATTTGGTATATGAATGGGTTACCATTTACATTTGATGAGGTTGACGAACCCACACAAGATCTGCTAGAATTAGCACATACACAAATGCATATCTCTATGGAAGAGATAATGAGGGCAAGCGAATACTTAGTAATCGAACAGTGCCATCCAATTATCTTTGAACTTGAGGAAGTGGTTTGTGAAGAAGAATTGCCTTTTTGATTATTATGACTCTCAAACAGTTCAAGAAGATCGACAACAAAGGTCACGAAGAAATCTGGGAATGGAACGAGACTCCTGAAGTTGTTGCTGCACTTAAGAAAATGCATCAGACAGCAATTGAGTCTAAATTGCATCGTCCGCATCCAGCACAATGACTTATCGTCCATACTCCCAAGAGTGGCATAGATATCGGTACCTTAAAGAGGCAATCGATAAATATCTAGAAGACGGAGTTGATCCGACGTTTATTATGGATGATCTTCGTGACATCTTGAATGCTCGATCGGAAGCAGCATATGCTGAGTTTCAACGGATCAATCAACTAGAACACTATCTAACGGATGAATAAGTATGCTTTCCACTGCATATCGCCTAAGACTAGAGTTTATTTGCAAGAGAATTGCTAGTAATGAAGAGGTTAAACTAGAAGATATGATCTGGGCAGAAAAACTTGCCAAGAGTCATACAACTGCTAGAGATTGGTTGCAGAAAG
>Ga0181593_10000614_pt1 | contig 31376 bp, 31 predicted proteins | sample 071ome_19_FD_133756 | JGI IMG/M metagenome (GOLD analysis project Ga0181593, IMG submission 133756) | Coastal salt marsh microbial communities from the Groves Creek Marsh, Skidaway Island, Georgia - 071413AT metaG (megahit assembly) | ecosystem: Environmental > Aquatic > Marine > Intertidal...
ACCGGCCCGGTTTATGACCAGATGGATGAGTCATGGCTGGCCGAGCAAAGCCGGGATGCGTGGCGGGGCATTGCGCATGCGTGGGGCAATGACGGGGACGCGTGGGCGGTCGAGGCGGCCTGTCAGGGCACGGAGGCAACGGGATACGCCTGCGTTTACAACCAGGGCAACTGGTCCCGGATTGAGAAGCTCGGCTGGCCGGTGATCCTCGTTCTCGAGGGCGTTGACGAGCGCTATTTACTGTTGCGCGGCATTCATGAGGATGCTTTGCTGGTGGGAACGGAAAGCGAATCCCGGGTGCTGCAGCGCCGGGAGGTCGCGCGCCGCTGGCTGGGCGCTTACCTGGTGGCCTGGCCGCAATCCCCGGATTGGCCCAAACAACTCCGGCGCGGCGATTCCGGCCCGGCGGTCGATACCGTGCTCAGCCTGGCGGGCATGGCCGATCAGCCGCTGCAGGGCTCGACCGCTTTCGATGTACGTTTCGAGCGCTGGTTGATGGAGTTCCAGCAGCGGCATGGTCTCGAAATGGATGGTATCGTTGGCCCCAAGACGCTGTTGTATCTGATGCGTCATTCGGTCACCGAACCTAAACTCTTGTCAGATTGGCCCGGGAGTTCCTGAGCATGTCTTTCCTGCTGGATGCATTGCGAAAATCTGAACGCGCGGCCAAACGCCGCAGCGCCCCGACCATACACAGTGATACCCGAGTTGATCAGCCTGCAGACGCGGATGAGAGCGAAATACTCCCGCTGATGGCGTTCCTGGTGCCCGCGTTTGTACTGATGAGCTGGTTCGGGCTGCAGCAGTTCAGTTCCACCACCTCGACAGGCGGGGAATCCAATGCCGTGAACCGCCAGGCGGTGGCAGGTCCTGTTGCCCGCGAGACGCAAGCCGAACGGCCTGTCGCCGGGGGCGCGAACTCGCCGACGGAGGTTGAAATGCCTCCCGGGCAAGCAGCGACCGGACAGGACGCTCCCAGCCCACGCCCGCGCACGCCGGTGGAACAACTGACCGCCAGCGCGGATCAGGCCGGTCGGGATGCAGGCCAGGGTTCAGGCCAGGGTCAAGCCGGACCCGGCGCGCCACCCAGCTTGCCCGAGGATCGGCCCGAGGACCCGCTCGAGGCTGCATCCCGGGCCATTGAAGAGGCCATGGCCAGTGAGTCTGTGCAAGAGGGGCAGCCTGCGTCACGGCCGGGCACACAACCCGGCGGTGGATCGCAACAGGCGAGGCCTGCCGCACAAAACCACATCAATTATTGGGAACTGCCCGACAACATACGCGGGGAGTTACCCGAATTCAGAATCAGCGTGTCGGTCTATGCGGAGGAGCCGGCAGATCGTTTTATCCTGATCAATGGGAGACGGCTGTATCAGGGTGAGGAGCTGCAGTCAGGTTTGGTGTTGCGAGAGGTGCAGCGGGATGGCGTGATTTTCAGCTACCGCAGGTACCGCTTCATGATCTCGCGCTGATCAGTCCGGCAAGTACCGGCTGCCATGTCAGACATCGTCACGAACTGGTCGCGCAAGCCCCCGACCACGCCCTGGGTGATGCTGGCCATCAGTTTCCTATGCCTGTTCTTCGCGCTGATGTACTCATTCGCAACGCCCCTGGCCCAGCAGGCGCTCATCGACGTCCTTGGCGCCGTGCCCGCCCGGACATCCGCCATGCTCTCCCTGCCACTGACCGATTGGGTGGGGAATGGAATGCTGTCATTGGTAGCCAGCCTGTTCCTGCATGCCAGCTGGCTGCACCTGGCCGGAAATCTGGCCTACCTATGGGTTTTTGGGCTGCCGGTGGAGCGCCAGATGGGCGGTTTCCTGTTGGCGCTGCTGTTCCTTCTTGGTGGCGTGTTGTCGCATTTGATCCTGGCGGCCAGGTTGCCTGATCTGGATATTCCCATCGTTGGCGCCAGCGGAGCGGTTTCAGCCGTGGTCGGAGCCTATCTTGGTTTATTCCCCTACCGGAGTATCGGGCTTTATGTGCCGCTCGGGCTGTACCTGCAGTTTGCGCGGGTGCCGGCGGTCATCGTGATAGGTTCCTGGTTCACCTTGCAGTTGGTTTACACGGTGTTTGGCCCCATTTCCGGTTTTGTGGCGTGGTGGACCCACCTAGCGGGTTTCACCCTGGGGTTGATGTTTGCTTTCCTGGTGAGGGCTGTTTCCTACCTGCGTAATTGACGGTGAATCCGATGGTGTCCGAAAAGCAGTTATTCCGAATCGCGTTTCATAACAACGGCAAGGTCTACGAGCTGTTCTGCGAGTCCGTGGTATCCAGTAACCTTTGGGGCTTCATAGAGGTCTCGGGCCTGGTTTTCGGGGAAGGCGAGGGCATGGTTATTGATCCCACCGAGGAGAGAATGCGGGATGAGTTCGAAGGTGTAGAAACCCTTCACCTGCCCATGCACAGTATCGTCCGCGTCGAACAGGTGGCCAAGAAAGGACAGGCGGTCATCCGGGACCGCGAAAGCGGTGAGAAGGTCACCCCTTTTCCGATTTCGCCACCCCGGTCCCGCAACTGACCCCACGCCAGTCGTTATGGCCGGAGAGCGCCTTTCACTCGCCGCGGGTGGCTTTCAGCCATTCCGGCGCTCCCGCCGTCTAGCCATCCTGGTCAAGGTGCCCGCGTAGCTCAGAAACAGCACGGTCCAGGCGCTCACCGGCGTCCGTTACCTCGATGTCGGGCTCAATGCCCCGCTCCTGCAGGGAATGTCCATCAGGGGTGTAATAAATGGCCGTGGTCAGCCTCAGGGCGCTGCCGTTGCGCAGGTTCAGTACGGACTGGATCGAACCCTTGCCGTAGGTGCGTGTGCCGATGACGGTCGCGCGCCCATGGTCCTGCAGTGCTGCCGCCATCACTTCCGAGGCTGATGCTGTCTTCTCATCCACCAGCAGCGCCAGCGGAATATCGTCGGTCCACTGACCTTCGTTGGCGTGGAACTCCATTTGGGTGGATGGATACCTGCTGCGGGTCCTCGCGATCAGGCCGTCGTCCAGGAATCCGTCTGCGATGGATACCGCCGACTGCAGCGCACCCCCGAGGTTGTGTTGCAGATCAATGATCAATGCGTCCAGCGACGCGCCATCAGACTGGAGCGCCTGCAGCTGATCCTGAAATTCCCTGTGGGTGTTCTGGTGAAAGTGGCTGATGTTGATTTTTCCAATACCGGACTCCAGCCACTCTCCGCTGACGCTGGCCACGGGAAAGGACTCCCTGGTCAGTTCGATCTCGCGGGCGTCCTGGCCGGGGCTGAGTGCAGTCACCTGGACCACGCTGCCCGGGTTTCCGTTCAGGGCATCGATCGAATCAGCCAGTGACCGTCCCCTGACCGGAATGCCGTCCACCGCCGTGATGCGGTCGCCCGCATCCAGCCCGGCGCGGTCTGCGGGCCCGCCTTTCTGTACCGAGGACACCACCAGCATGTGTTTTTGAATGATGACCAGTGCGCCGATGCCGCCATCATGCCCGCGGGTGTTGCGGTCGAGCGCCTGAAATGCTTCTTCGTCGATGAAGGTGGAGTAGCCGTCGGTTTCTGACAACATGCCCCGGATCGCGGCACGAAGCAACTCGGCATCGCCGATCTCATCAATGTAGTTGCTTCTTATTTGCTCGAAGACGTCAGTGAATGTCCGAAGATCATCCAGGGTCAACTGGCTCACCTGGCCGGGCTCCGATTGGGCTTGCGTCTGCGGCGCGGTCAACAGCACCAGGCAGGCGGTCAGCAGAAAATATCGGGTCAACTTCATGTCACGTCTCCATTCAACCGGCATATCAGTTCCGGTCGATCCATGCGGCCGGATCGATGGCCCTGCCTTTGTTACGCAGTTCGAAATATAAGCCCTGTTCATCGCCCGGCTGGTCCCCGACTGTGGCGATGACCTCGCCTGGCTGAACCCAGTCGCCGGGTTCGAAAAGCAGGGCCTCGTTGTTGCCATACAGGCTCATGAATCCGTCGCCGTGGTCGATGATCATCAGCAGGCCGTAGCCGCGCAGCCAGTCGGCGTAGGCCACTCTGCCATAGGCCACCGATTCCACCTCCGCGCCTTGTTTGGCGGCAATCAGCCAGCCCTGCCAACGCATACCGCCGGCCCGGACCTGCCCGAAAGCGCGGCGCACCCGACCCGCAAGCGGCATAGGCAGCTGGCCTTTGATGTCCCGGGGGTGCTGGTACTGGCCCAGTTCAGTGGGAATATTGGACAGCGCCTCGACCAGGCGCCGCAAAAGCGCCTCCAGATCCGCCTGGTTTCTGGACAGCTCTTCGAGGCGCTCCGACCCTGTTTCGATCTCCCGCTCGATCTGAGCCAGGATGACCCGGCGAGCTTCGCGTCGTCCTTGCAGCTCTTCAAGGCCCGCGTTTTGGCGCGCCTGCTCGGTGTGAAGCTCAGCCAGGGTCGCATCAATGTCCTGCTGCAGGCGCTCAAGACCTGCCAGTGCTGTTCTCAGCTCCTCGATCCGGCCGATCTGCGCGCCGTTGTAATACTCGTAGTAGGCCAGCATGCGTCCGAGGCGCGCCGGGCTGTCCTGGTTCAGCAAAAGTTTGAGTCTTGATTCCCGCCCCATGCGATAAGCGTCGACGATCTGGCGTGACAGGGCGTCACGGCGTTCATCGAGGCTGTTGAGATACGCTTCCCGGTCTTCTCTGAGCTCCGCGAGCCTGGATTCCTGCTGCGAGATTCGCCCTTGGATATCGCGCAAGGCCAGCGCGGCAGCTTGCACTTTCAGATCCAGCGACCGCAGCTTTTCCTGCTCGCTGGAGAACCGTTGCCTGGAACTTGTCAGGGTGTCCTGCAAAGTTCGTATCTCGGCTTTCAGCTGCTCCAGTCGCTGCTCGACTTCCGCTTGGGTCAAATCATCCGCCAGCGCGCCCGGCGTGCAAGTGACCCATGCACTTGCAAATATTGACAGGAACCGGTTAGCGGGTCGCATGCTGAGAAGGGTCAGGCGGCGCTTCGCTCATCCTCCTGCAGTCGCAGCAGCGGTCGGCCGCTCATGACATCCGGGCAAGGCAAGCCAAGCAGGTAAAGCATCGTCGGGGCGATATCCCGCAGGGAACCTGCGGACGAGATTTCAGCGGGCCGTCCCTCGAAAACAAAGGGGACAGGGTTGGTGGTGTGTGCCGTGTGTGACTGACCGCTTTCGGGGTCACTCATCTGCTCCACGTTGCCGTGATCAGCGGTGACCATCAGTTCACCGCCCACATCCTGCAGGGCCTTGCGGACCATGCCCAGGCAACGATCGACGGCCTCTACCGCCTTGATGGCGGCCTCCAGCTTGCCCGTGTGGCCGACCATGTCCGGATTGGCGATGTTGCAGATGATCACATCGTATCGATCGGCGCGGATGGCCTGGTCAAGCCGGCTGGCTACTTCGGACGCACTCATTTCGGGCTGCAGGTCATAAGTAGCGACCTGGGGCGAAGGCACAAGGATCCTGTCTTCGTTTTCGAAGGGGTTTTCCTCCCCGCCGTTGAAGAAAAAGGTGACATGCGCGTATTTCTCAGTCTCGGCGATGCGCAGCTGGTGCAGTCCCTCCCTGGCCAGCACCTGCCCCAACAGTTCGGGCAGGGTCTCGGGGGGGAAAGCGATCTGGGCCGGCAATCCGGCGAGATACTCCGTCATGCACACGAAAGCCGCAAGATTCGGAGCGTGGCGCTGAAACCCGATAAAATCCGGTTCGATGAAAGCCTGCGTGATTTCCCGTGCCCGATCGGCGCGAAAGTTGATGAACAGCACGGCATCACCGTCTTCGATTCCCGCGTACTGTCCAATCACCGTTGGCTGGACGAACTCATCATTTTCATCTCGAGCGTAGGCCGTGGCGAGGGCGGTCGCCGCCGAGTCTGACGTATACGGCGCGTTGGCCTCGACCAGCGCGCTCCAGGCCCGTTCTACGCGATCCCACCTCTGATCCCGGTCCATGGCGTAGTAGCGTCCCGCGATAACGCCAAAGCGGGCGTTGTCCAGCGTGTCGAGCTCCGCCTGCATACGCATGATGGTTGTCTCTGCGCTTCGCGGGGGTGTATCCCGCCCATCGAGAAAACCATGAACAATGATTTCGCGCGCGCCCCTCCGCGCGGCCAATTGGACCGCGGCGATGAAATGATCGTCATGGCTGTGCACCCCGCCCGGCGACAGCAGACCCATGATATGAAGCTTGCCTCCCGCCTCTACACTGCTGTCGATCGCGTCGCACAGCGCGGGATTCTCAAAGAAAGAACCGTCTTCGATGGCTCGGGAGATCCGGGTGAAATCCTGGTAAACAATCCTGCCTGCCCCGATGTTCATGTGCCCCACCTCGGAGTTACCCATCTGCCCGGCCGGCAGCCCGACGGCTTCACCGGAGGTATGCAGCTCGCAGTTGGGGTATTGCGCCATCAAGTCGTCCCAGGCAGGGGTGTGCGCCAGGCTGATGGCATTATCCGCCGCAGCCGCGCGACTGCCCCAGCCGTCCAGGATCATGAGAACCAGCGGTTTGGGAGCCGATGTGATGCTCATATTTCTAGTCTCTCCGTTGCGTGATGTGTTGACAAGGCCTTGCAATTTGGCGGGTCGGCCTCCAGATGAGGCCGTGAAAGATTTCTGCCGCCATTATTCCACAGATGGGGTTGTGATGGCGGCTTGCAACGCCCACCTGTACGTTAATCTGACAGCGGGGCGAGGGCAGGCGAAGCCGGAGGAGTGCACTTTGGAACAATGGCTTGAATTTGCGGGCAACCATCCGATGTTGTCCGGTGGTTTTATCCTTGTGCTGGCGCTGCTGGTATGGGGCGAGATTTCACGCCGCGTGCGCGGCTTCAAAGAGATCAGCCCGGCCGACGCGGTGCCCCTGATCAATCGCGGCGATACGATGGTGGTTGACATCTCACCGCCAGCAGATTTCAACCAGGGTCACATCGTCGGCGCACGGAATTATCCTCCCTCACGGTTTTCCAAGCCCGACAAGGAATTGGAAAAGCTCAAGGAATCGTCCGTGTTGGTGGTGTGCAAGAGCGGACAGACTGCCCTGACCACCGCGGCTGCCATCGTCAAGCTGGGCGCGAGCGATGTTTCGGTGTTGAAAGGCGGCATGGCGCAATGGAAATCAGACAACTACCCCATTACCCGAAAATAGGCTTTACCCATGCGCGGACGAGCCGTGGGCGGCTGGCCTTGGTCAGTGCCTGATGAGATAATTACCCTTTCCCGTTCGGGCCACAGAGAACGGGCCACCATACATAGCAGAGAGATTATAGAACCATGGTAGACGAGCAAACCCCGGAAGCTGGCGCGGAACAGCAGGCAACCCCACCCCAGTTCACCTTGCAGAAGGTTTACACCAAGGATGTGTCCTTCGAACTGCCGAACGCTCCGGAGGTCTTCCAGGAGACCGGCCAGGCTGAGGTCAAGTTGAACCTTTCCCAGCGTGTCAACAACGTGGCTGACGACGTCTTCGAAGTCGTGCTGGCCGTGACGGTCACCGCTACGACCAACGAGAAGACCGCTTACCTGGCAGAAGTTCACCAGGCGGGTCTGTTTGGCATTTCCGGGTTACAGGACCAGCAACTGCAGGTGGCGCTGAATACCCTTTGCCCGCACACGCTTTTCCCCTACGCCAGCCGGAGTATCACCGACATGGTGGCTCAGGGTGGTTTTCCACCACTCGTACTGCAGCCTGTGAACTTCGAACAGGTGTATCAGCAGCGAATGAACCAGGCCCAGGCTGAAGCGGCGGGTGACATGGAAGTTCAGGGCAACGCCTGATGCCGCTGTACGCCCGGGCGTCGCCAGTGCGCGGCGTGCTATGAGCTCAGCGGCCATCCTAGGTGCCGGGTCCTGGGGCACGGCACTGGCCATACAGCTGGCCCGTGGTGGTCACGAAGTGACTTTGTGGGGCCGGGAACCCGGCCTCCTGGACGACGTCATTCAGCACCACCGGAATTCGCGTTATCTACCGGGCATTGATTTGCCTCCCGCCATCACCGCCCGCGACACCATAGAAGCGGCTGTTGCGGATGCTGAGCTCTTGCTGATGGCCGTTCCAACCTTCGCTTTCTCGGACATCCTTTCGGTGATTTCACCGATGCTGGCGGGCAGGGGCGTTACCTGGGTTTGCAAAGGGTTCGAGCCAGGCGCGGGACGGTTTTTGCACGAGGTGGCCAAGGAGCAGTTGGGCGCGGGGCACCCCATGGCGGTACTGACAGGTCCTTCATTCGCCACTGAAGTCGCCCTGGACCTGCCAACCGCGGTGACCGTGGCAGGACCGGACCCCGATTATGCGGAGCAGGTCGCCAAGGCTTTTCACTCGGGAAATTTCCGCGCCTATACCAGCCCGGACATGATCGGAGCGGAGTTGGGCGGGGCCATTAAAAATGTTTTCGCCATCGGCACGGGTATCTGCGACGGCCTGGGGTTGGGTGATAACGCCCGAGCGGCGCTGATTACCCGTGGCCTGGCGGAGATGATGCGTCTCGGCTCTGTGCTGGGCGCCAGGTCCGAGACGCTGATGGGCCTTGCAGGGATGGGTGACCTGGTGCTGACCTGCACGGGTGATTTATCCCGTAACCGCCGTTTGGGCCTTGCGCTGGGACGTGGCGAACCCATCCAGAAGGCCATCAGCGAGATCGGCGTGGTTGAAGGCGTGGCCGCCTCCATAGAGGTGCGGCGCCTGGCGCGCGCTCACTCGGTCAAAATGCCCATATCCAAGCAGGTGTATGGCATCCTGCATGAAGGGTGGGATCCGGAAGAAGGGGTGAGGCGACTGTTGGCCCGGGAACAAAAGCCAGAACACCATTCCCAGTGACGCGCGCTCACGGTTCGTGCGTGGCGAATGGTGATGATTGCTCATGGTCCGCCGATCCCTCGAACGACAGTTGTCTCCATGCTTCAAAAAGCGTCACCGCAACGCTGTTTGAGAGGTTGAGACTTCGGCTGTGGGGCAACATGGGCAGTCGCAAGCGAAACTCGGGCTCAAATGATCGCAGCATGTCCTCCGGCAGACCGCTCGTCTCCGGCCCGAACAGCAGGCCGTCGCCGTTCTTGAACCGAGCTTCACTGTATGTTTTTTCAGATCGGGTGCTGAGCGCGAAAAGCCTCGTGGTCACACCGCTCGTGGTGAATGCATCCCAGTTTCGATAGGCGTGAACGCGCGCCATCTCGTGGTAGTCCAGCCCGGCGCGTTTGACCCTTGAATCAGACAAATCGAAACCCAGCGGCTCGATCAGGTGAAGTGTGGCGCCCGTGTTGGCGCAGAGTCGGATGATATTGCCTGTATTGGGCGGAATTTCAGGCTGGAAAAGCACGACATGTAGCATTGGATCTTGCGGACTCCCGATGAGGTGCTGCCCGGCGAGTGACCGGGCAGCCCATCATAGCGGGAATTTATCGAACGGATTTAATGATGGTCGGATTTGCGGATCTTGATGACCTTCTGGCCGCCCTCGCTTTCAGTGCCCGAGTCTTCGTGCAGACGGATCATATGGATCTCGCCCTCCGCATCTTCCAGGCCTGTCATCATAGCGTCGGCGGTTACCCGGACGTTGCGTTCATCACAGTCCGAGTCATCACTGCACTCGATGATCACTTCCCGGGTGATGATCTGGTGAGCGTCGCTGTCAGTGACGACTTCGACGTGAACTTCATCACCTTCACTGATCCAAACGTTGTTTGCGCATTCTTCTTCTTCCGTGCAGACGATCTCGATGTTCTTGTGCCGTTTGGCGTGGGTTCCGTGCAACTCGGAAGCGTCGGGAAAGTCCATGTCCAGCTGCTGGCCATCGACGTAGATTTCCATACCCTCCGCCGTACGGAGCAGGTCAATGGTCTTGCCGCTGTCCGTCACGATGGTTTTGGATTCACCGATGACCAGGTCGCTGACATCGGTCTCGGCCAGCTCAAAATCGCCCGTCTTCAGGGCGATCACCTTCTTGTAAGCCATTTTTGGTTCGCTTCCTTCCCCGGCAACGGCGCCAAGGGCACAACAGCCAGCGAGCAGGGCGATGGGTATGAGCAGGGGGTTGTTTCCCTTCATGGTCTTCCTCCCGAAATTTTCTATATTTGCGATGAAACGAGTGCGGGAAATGGTTGTTTCCCGCATTACAGTGACTATGACGTTGTGGGAGCAAAAAGCGTCGCAAAAATTACAACTGATTGTATTTCAATGGAATTAAGGGGCTTATCGGGCTTCGATGGTGAATTTTTACCCTATTTGACAAGCCTCAATGCGGGGCGTATCGTCTTAGCCCTTCAACACAATATCTTGTGTCTCTCAAGACCTTGAGGCACAATAGATTGTGTTCATAACTAAAGTAAAACCAACCAATTACACGGGAAAATTAATGAGTAGCGTGCGAGTTGAGGCCATTGGCACTGATTCCCAAGCAATTCCCTTCCAGGAAGCATCCCTGGACATCTGGGACAAAAAATACCGCTTGAAGTCAAAAATCGGGGAGATCATCGACGACACCATCGACGATACCTACCAGCGGGTGGCCAAGGCCATCTCACGCGTTGAAAAAACGCCCGAATTGCGCGAGGAGTGGTACGAAAAATTCCTCTGGGCTTTGAGGCGCGGCGCGATTCCGGCCGGCCGGGTGACCAGCAACGCCGGCGCCGAGGCGCACAAACCCGCGACGTCCACCATCAACTGCACCGTGTCGGGAACCATCCAGGATTCCATGAACGGCATTCTGGATAAGGTGCATGAAGCCGGGCTGACTTTGAAGGCGGGTTGCGGTATCGGATATGAGTTTTCAACTCTGCGGCCCAGGGGCGCCTACGTTTCGGGGGCCGGAGCCTACACTTCAGGCCCGCTGAGTTTCATGGACATCTACGACAAGATGTGCTTCACGGTGTCCTCCGCGGGCGGTCGCCGCGGCGCGCAGATGGCGACCTTCGAGATCGGGCATCCGGATGTGATGGATTTCATTCGGGCCAAGCGTGAAGACGGGCGGTTGCGCCAGTTTAACTGTTCGCTGCTGATCACAGACGAGTTCATGCAGGCGGTAGAGGAAGATCAGCCCTGGCCGCTGGTATTTCCCATCAACGCGCAAGAGGCCGGTGAACTGGACCTCGACAACGAGGAACATGTGATCTGGCGGGACTGGCCATCGGATGAGGGCTACGTGCGTCGCGAGGACGGAATGGTTGCCTGTCGCGTTTATCGTCGTGTTCCGGCCAGGCGCATGTGGGACATGATCATGTCGTCGACCTACGACTTTGCCGAGCCGGGATTCATCCTTGTTGATCGCATCAACGAGTTGAATAACAACTGGTTCTGCGAAAATATCCGGGCCACCAACCCCTGCGGTGAGCAGCCGCTCCCGCCCTATGGCGCCTGCCTGCTGGGTTCAGTCAACCTGACCCGCTTTGTGGACCAGCCATTTACCCCAGACGCGCGCTTCGACTGGGAAGAGTACCGCAAGGTCGTGAAGATCTTCACCCGCCTGCTGGACAATGTGGTGGAAATCAACGGCCTGCCTTTGGGCAAGCAGCGTGATGAAATCAGCCGCAAAAGACGGCATGGCATGGGCTTCCTCGGGTTGGGGTCAACGCTGACGCTGTTAACCATGAAGTACGGTTCCCCGGAATCGGTCGAATTTACCGAGCGGGTCGCGCGGGAAATGGCGGTTGCAGGCTGGGAAGAGGCGCTGGAACTGTCACGAGAGAAGGGTCCCGCACCGATCATGGATGAAACCTTCGAGGTCACGGCGGAAATGCTGCGCAGGCGACCCGAGATGTTGGACGACGGACTGAAGGTGGGTGATCAGGTCGCCGGGCGTCTTTTGCATTCGCGATACAGCCGCTACATGCAAAAAGTGGCTGAGGTGGCTCCCGAGCTGGTCGAACAACTGGCGCAAGAGGGCGCCCGTTTCACGCACCACACCTCGATCGCGCCCACCGGGACAATTTCACTCTCATTGGCAAACAACGTGTCCAATGGCATCGAACCCAGTTTCGCCCATCGGTATTATCGAAACGTCATACGCGAGGGGCGCAAGAGCAAGGAGAAAGTGGAGGTCTCCAGCTATGAGCTGCTGGCCTATCACACCCTGGTCGATCCGGCGGCTGACCCTGACAGCGAGGATCCAGGGGCCGGCCTGCCAGAGTATTTCGTCTGTTCGGATCAAATTACGCCCAAGGAACACGTGGATATTCAGGCGGCGGCCCAGATATGGGTGGATTCCTCTATTTCAAAAACGGCCAATGTGCCCACCGAGTACCCGTTTGAAGACTTCAAGGACATCTACACCTATGCGCATAGCAAGGGGCTCAAAGGATGCACCACGTTCCGCTTCAACCCGGAAGCATTTCAGGGCGTGCTGGTGAAAGACAAGGATCTCAGCAACACCTCCTATCGTTTCGTACTGGCGGATGGTGAGGTGGTTGAGGTCAAGGGTGATGATGAGATCGAATATGATGGCGAGTTGCATTCCGCCGCCAATCTTTTCGATGCGCTGAAGGAAGGCTATTACGGAAAATTCTGAGCCTGACCCTTTCAGACCGAAAAACCACTGGGTGGAAGACAACCCCTAAAACCGCCACATTATGATGACGCGGGTGAGAGAAAATGACCATCAAAATTGACGCAAAGATCGTCGGCTACGAAGTCGTCAAGCCGGAAGAAGAGGCAGCGGTGAAAGCGGCCGCTCAGCAGGAAAAAGAAGAAAAAAGTAAAGCCAAGGTGATTCGCATGACCGAGCAGGTCAAGCGACCTGAAGGCATGGAGTCCCTGGAAGGCTCAACCTACAAGATCAAGACGCCACTCGATGATCACGCCATGTATGTGACCATCAACGATATTGTCCTCAACGCCGGTACGGAGCATGAGTCGCGCAGGCCGTTTGAAATTTTCATCAACTCCAAGAATATGGATCATTTCCAGTGGATCGTGGCCCTGACCCGGCTCATGTCCGCGGTATTCCGTAAAGGGGGCGATGTGACGTTCCTCGCGGAGGAACTGCAAGCCGTGTTCGACCCCAAAGGCGGTTATTTCAAGCCCGGCGGGAAATTCATGCCTTCCATCATTGCTGAAATCGGCGCGGTCATCGAACACCACCTCCAGAAGATCGGCCTGATGGAGCGGGACGAGTTGTCCGAGCAACAGCAATTGTTGCTCAAAGAAAAGCGCGAGCAGATCGACGCGGCGGCGGAAAAAAAAACCGCGGCTGAAGTGAACACCGAAGCTTCGGAGCCTGGCGATGAGCCGGGTTACCCTGCCTCCGCGACGCTGTGCCACAAATGCCACACCAAAGCGGTGGTTATCATGGACAACTGTGCCACCTGCCTTTCCTGCGGTTATTCGAAGTGTGGCTGACGACATCCTGCCTTCCGCTCGGGAGGTAGACGCGGGTTTTTGAATGGCCTGGCGCGGGCTTTCAGAGAAAACACACTCGGCAAGCCGATGAATTCCGCCGGGCCGGATTTTCCCATCGCGCGGGCCATCCTCGCGTTATTTATGATCCTGATCGCGATGCTGGGCTGGATGTTGGCAGCATCCGCTCTGCTGGCGAACGCCTTTGTGGTGAACGGCCCTCAGCATGATTTGGCCGTTGTTTGGTTCTCGATACCCCTTGGGGCGGGTTACCTGATGTTGGGGTGGACCATTCTGCGGTGCCAGGGATGGTCCATCTGGCTGGCATGGCTATTGCTCTGCGGGGTGCTGGCAACGGGCCTTGCAGATCTCGAACGACCAGGCTCGATGATGCTGGACTCAACGCTCACCCTGTTGCTGGCAGCCGTATCCAGCCTTGCTGCCATCATTGTGCTCAGTATTCCGGGGTTAAGCCGGCTGGCGCGGCGGGCAAGTCATCACCACGGGCGCCAGGGTAAGGGCTGAAGTGGAATCATCGGTGCTTATTTGGGTGGCGGTCTGCCTGATCGGGTTGACGGTGACGCTTTTAGGCGAGTACCGAGACAGGATCGGGTGGATGGCGGGCGGAAAGCTGATGGCCGCCACCGCGTACCTGATGGTCGCTATAGCCCTGGGGGCTCTGCTTGCTGACTGGGGGCGGCTGCTGTTGATCGGTATGCTGATGTGCTGGGGCGGCGATCTATGCCTGATCTCGCGGGATCGGTGGGGATGGTTTCTGGCAGGTCTGTTGTTGTTTCTGCTCGGGCATGTTCTGTACGCTGCGGCTTTCGCGATCCGCGGATTTGCCGAGGTTGAGGTTTGGCCCCTCGTTGCCATGATGCTGCTGTTCGCCCTGTTCGTCGATCGCTGGCTCCGCCCTGGCCTGGATGAGCGAACGCTCTGGCCCGTGCGTGCTTATCTCCTGGCGATTACGGTCATGTGGGTCATGGCCATTGCCAGCCATGCGCACGAGGCCAATGGTGCGTTGGTCGTGGGGGCGACCCTTTTCGTGCTCTCCGACCTGACGGTAGCCCGCAACCGCTTCATCCGCCCCGGTATTTCCAATCGTCTGCTGGGTTTGCCGATGTACTTTTTCGCGCAGTTACTGCTTGGCTTCTCCGTCGCTCATGGATAGCCCATGGGCGGCACACAGCCGGCCACGCGGGCCGGCTGATGTGCGCTCGTCGCGGCCTAGCGGCAATGCCTCTGGCGTGTCTGTGTCCAGACCTGCCGTCCATCACGGGTGAGTTTCACCTTGAAGCAGTCGCCATGAAAGTCTCGCTGGTACCAGACGTTTTGGTGCACGGCATAGGGTTGTCGTATCCCGTATGCCGGCCCTGTTAAGACAACGCCAGCGGGACGCGGACGCTCCACCGTCGTGACGAAGGTGCCCAATAAGATGCCTCCTGCCAGCGTAGGCTGGGAATGCGTGTGATGATGGCTTCGATGCCCGTAGCGGGGGCGCGGGTGTCCGTATCGGTGCCGATGCATGCTGTGACCATGATGCGAGTGGCCGTGCATACCTGCATGTCCGTGATGGCCTTTGCCTCCTGCGTTGGCAGGCGTGGATGCCATGATCAGGCAGGTGATCAAGGCCCATGACAAAATGCTTGCTTTCATTTCGATAACTCCGTCGTCAGTTGCCAGTGTGACTTCAGGCTAAGGGGCAGACGCTGAATGAATCCTGAACCGGGCGCATGCCGCTGTTATCATGTGGCGATGTCTGATTTCAGCCGGATACTCAATGCCAAGTGCCTGGGCGGCAGCCTCACGGCCGAGGAGATACTCCAACTTGTACAGGGAGTGACCTCAGGGGTCTTAACCGATGCCCAACTTGGGGCATTCACCATGGCGGTTTGTTACCAGGGCATGACCAGCGAGGAGCAGGTCGCTTTGACGCTTGCGATGCGAGACTCCGGAACGACTTTGCAATGGGACGATATCGACGGGCCCCTGGTGGACAAACACTCCACGGGCGGGATCGGTGACATGGTCAGTTTGATCCTTGGCCCCATGTTGGCAGCCTGCGGTGCATACATTCCGATGATCTCCGGTCGCGGTCTTGGTCACACCGGAGGCACGCTGGACAAGTTGGAGAGCATTCCCGGTTTTGATGCGTTTCCGGGCCTGGAGCAGTTCAGTTCACTGGTGCGTGACAATGGCGTGTCGATTATCGGGCAGACGGATCAACTGGCCCCGGCCGATCGGCGCATTTACGCGACCCGGGATGAGACCTCCACGGTGCCTGCGGTACCACTCATCGTTTCTTCGATTCTTTCCAAGAAATTCGCCGAAGGGCTGGATGGCCTGGTGCTCGACGTGAAAACGGGCAACGGCGCGTTTATGCGGGAAATGTCAGAGGCCCGCGAGTTGGCCGGGCAACTGGTCACGGTCTCTGAACAGGCCGGATTGCCTTGCAGCGCCCTGATCACCGATATGAGTCAGCCTTTGGCCTGGTCTGCCGGCAACATACTCGAGGTCAAAGAGGTCATCGAGTTTCTCGATGGGAACCCAAACCCCCGCCTGCTAGAGGTGGTATTGGCGCTGGGCGCGGCGGCTTTGCAGCGTGTAGGACTTGCCGGTCATCAGGATGAGGCGATGGGTACCTGTACCGCCGCCCTGGAGTCAGGGAAAGCGGCTGATCACTTCGCCCGCATGGTCGCGAGCCAGGGCGGTCCGGTCGGGTTATTGGAGCGCGCTGATGAGCACCTGGCTGCCGCTCCGGTTGTCGAACCTCTGTTGGCCAGCCGCTCGGGCTGGGTGAGCCGTTTTGACACGCGCGGTGTGGGTCTGGTGGTGATGTATATGGGCGGCGGGCGGCAGCATGTCTCGGACAAGATAGACCCCCGAGTCGGCTTGTCCGGGCTTTGCAGTGTGGGGGATCGGGTCGAGCAAGGGCAGCCGCTGGCGTATATCCACGCGGCCAGTAAGGACGACTGCCAGGCCGCGGCGACATCACTGGCGCAGGCCATTACCGTCGGGCCTGACGCGGTCAGTCCGCTTCCCTGTGTGTATGAGCAAATTGGCTAGGAGGCGCTTTTGACTGGAACACATCACATTGAAGCTGAACCCGGCGATTTCGCGGAACTCGTACTCATGCCGGGCGATCCACTCCGCGCCAAGGCGCTGGCGACCGGTCATCTGGATGAAGTCCGGCAAATCAATTCGGTTCGAAATATGCTCGGTTTTACGGGCAAATGGCGGGGCAGGCCGGTATCCATCATGGGTTCCGGCATGGGAATGCCTTCTATCGGCATCTACGCACACGAGCTTTTTGACCACTACGGGGTGCAACGCATTGTTCGTGTGGGCACCTGCGGCGGCCTGTTGGGAGCTATGCAGTTGGGAGATATCGTGCTGGCGACCGCGGCGAGTACGGATTCCAATATGAATCGGCAGATGTTCAGCGGGTGGGACCTGGCGGCTGCGGCTGACCACGACATGCTCTCAAAGGTGCACACCGCGGCCCGGCAAGCCCGCATGAACGTGCGGACAGGCGAAGTGTTTTCCACCGACTACTTCTACCATCCAGACCCCGAATTCATTGAGCGCGTAACCAGCATGGGCATTCTCGCGCTCGATATGGAAAGCGCCATTCTTTTCGCTCTGGCCAGGCGTCATGCGCGACGAGCCATGACGGTGTTGACAGTGACCGATGTGATTCCGAGGGGGGAACACGCCAGCGCGGCGCAGCGGCAAGCCGCTTTCGGTGATGTCATCAGCATGTTACTGGACGCGCTGCTGGAAGACGCCGATGTCTGAGCGAGACGCGCGCGCAGTGCCTCAACGTTTGCTGGAACAGGCCCGCCAGGTGAGTGAACACGCGCACTCTCCCTACAGCGGGGCCTGCGTGGGCGCGGCTGTCAGTTGCGGTGGGGAGCGCGTTTTCATCGGGTGTAACGTGGAAAACGCCTCCTACGGCTTGACGCAATGTGCTGAGCGAAACGCGCTGAACGCGGCCATTGCCCATGGCGTAAAGCGGGGGGAGATGGATGAAATGGTCATTTATGCCAGTGGCTTTCAGCGATTATCGCCCTGCGGCGCATGCCGGCAGGTGATGATCGAACTGATGGCCCCCGACGCCGTGGTGCATTGTTGTAATGAAGGCGGTGAAGTATCGAGTTGGTCTGTTATTCAACTCTTTCCCGAGCCATTCGTGCTTGAGTGATGTGATCAAGGAGACCACGGGAACCGGGATAAAAAGAAACGAAACATGCCCTCAAGGCGGACGTTGTTGTTACAGGGCTTAGGCGCGGCGGATTCAACCGATGCTAACCATCCAGACACTGGCTTTTTGCGCCGCAGAGCACATTGCTCTATTCACTCGGAATGGCGGAATCTAGGTTGCCGATACAGGAGAAAAATCGTGACAGACTTGCGAAATCTTTTTTTGGTCGCTTACCTTTCGGCGCTCTCCATGGCCGCGCTGGCAGCCACTTCAGCCGAGGTTTCGGTTGAAGTAAGTTCTCACCAGGAGCGCTTCGCCGGCCTCGCCCTGGCGTGTGTCCACCAGGAATACCCCAACAAGATCGCCCACGTGATGTCTTCGGACGAAGACATCGGTCCGCCACGTAAGCTGACCCCGGTTTTTTTCGGCTGTTTTGACTGGCACAGCTCCGTGCACGGGCACTGGCTGCTGGTCAGGCTGCTGCGGCTGTACCCGGATGCTGAATTTGCCGCACAGGCTGAAGCCGCTCTGGAAAAGAGCTTTCATCCGGACAAAATTGCGCGCGAGCTTGAATATATGGCTCATGATCAACGCGCCTCATTCGAAAGACCCTATGGTGTTGCCTGGCTGTTGCAATTGATGGCGGAGTTAAGGGAGTGGGACGATCCACGCGCGCAGCGGTGGAAAGCCATGCTCGAACCGCTGGAGTCTGCCTACGTGGTTCGAATGCGGGACTGGCTGTCCAAGCTGGCGTATCCGATCCGGACCGGCGAGCACGCGCAGACCGCTTTTGCTTTCGCGCTGTTCATTGACTGGGCCAGGGTGGCCGGCGATACCGCATTCGAAGCCATGGTCGTGGAGCGATCCCTTGCGTTCTATCGGGACGATGTCGATTGCCCGCTGGCGTACGAGCCGGGCGGGCAGGACTTCCTGTCACCTTGCCTGGCAGAAGCCGATTTAATGCGACGAATCATGTCGCCAGAGGTTTACTCGGACTGGCTGTCACATTTTCTGGCCGGCATTCCAGCCGACGGCAGCGACAACTGGCTGCCGCTGGCGGAGGTGACCGATAGAAGCGACGGGAAGCTGGCGCATCTGGACGGATTACATCTGAGTCGGGCCTGGGCGCTGGAAGGCATGGCAGCTGGCCTGTCTGAGGAGGACGGACGCCGGATTTCGCTGCTGGCGGCTGCGGATGAGCAGGGCAGGGCCGGGCTTTCTTCGGTCACCGGAGCATACTATGAGCGCGGGCATTGGCTGGGCAGTTTCGCCACCTACCTGGTCACTCGCCGCGGGCTGAACGGCCCTCCGTCCGATCTTCCGGAACAGGCCATGAATTATGGCGGTACCCACGCCCTCGGGTTGGCGGAGCAGCAGATGAAGCGGGCTATGGCTCGCCGTGAACCCACCTTAAATGCGGTCATCGCGGTGAATGACTTGTCATTTGAGGATGCGTTCTCAGCAGACAGCGAACGGTTGAGCAAAGAGCATCATGGACGGCTGGCCGGGCTGCCTGTTCTTGTTAAGGACAACATCGAAGTTTTGGGCATGGAAACCACCGCGGGGTCGCTGGCACTGGCAGGTAATGATCCTGGAAGGGATGCCCGGCTGGTTCACCAGATGCGCCGGGCCGGGCTGATCATCGCGGGTAAGGCCAACCTGTCGGAATGGGCCAATTTTCGCGATAACAGCTCGACCAGCGGTTGGAGCGGCGTCGGGGGCTTGACCCGCAACGCTTGGGACCCTCTAAGAACGGCTTGTGGTTCCAGTTCCGGTTCCGCGGTAGCGGTGGCGGCAGGTTATGTGCCGCTGGCAGTGGGGACAGAAACCAACGGGTCCATCGTCTGCCCGGCGGCACACAATGGCGTTGTTGGAATCAAGCCAACCGTGGGCCTGGTTAGCGGTGAAGGTATCGTGCCTATCGCCCACAGCCAGGATACGGCTGGGCCCATGTCTTACAGTGTCGGCGCGGCGGCCCTATTGCTGTCCGCCATGGAGCAGGATCCGAGTGATGTAGAGGACCCTGAGCTGAAATCACATCTTGGCCGTGACTACCTTGGAGGTCTCGATCGCGATGGTTTGAAGGGACTGCGCATTGGCGTCATCCGGTCTCAGAATTTTGGTGACGGAACAGAACTTGTGTTCAGCCAGGCGGTTCGTGATCTGGCCGATGCGGGTGCTGTCCTGGTCGATGACCTGGCGTTTCCCGGTTGGCCGGAAGGATTCTGGGATTCATCCCTCAACGTGCTCCTGTATGAATTCAAGTGGGGTATCAACCAGTACCTTGGCAGCCTGAAGGATCATCGGTCCGATTGGACCCTTGAAACCCTGATGGCCTTCAATGAAGAAAACGCAGACGAGGAAATGCCCTGGTTCGGGCAGAGTCTGTTCGTGTCCGCCCAGGAGAAAGGCGGCCTGGATGAGCCTGAGTACACCGAGGCGCTGGCCCTGGTGCAGGAATTTACCCGCTCTACCATTGACGGTCTGTTGGCGGAGCATGAACTCGACCTGATGGTCATGCCCACAAATGCTGTCTCGTTCTCTATCGACCTGGTCCACGGGGATACCTGGCACGGCGGCTCCAGCAGCATGGCGGCCATCGCAGGCTATCCGCACATTACCGTTCCAGCAGGTCGCGTACATGGCTTGCCGGCGGGTTTGTCTTTTGTCGGAGGGGCCTTCAGTGAACCGGTTCTGATCCAGGCCGCTTTTGCCTACGAGCAGGCAACTCGTCACGCAACGACACAGGCGGGGGATGACCCCTGGAACCTGGCAGAGCGACTTTCAGAACAGTCCGGGGATTAAGGCGCGCCGGTTGCTGGGGTAATGCTCGAAGGTTTCCCGGTACCAGCGATGGTTGGACAGCGCCCGGGGCGCGAGATTGCAAAAGGTGAACAGTGCAAAGGCCAGGCCGGCCAGTGACCATGTCATGATGGCCCAACCGGCCCATTGCACGATTTCACCCAGATAGTGCGGGCTGCCGACCCATCGAAAAGCGCCGCCCACGGGGATTTGGTAACCGGTTTCGCCGGGCTTTCTAAGCTGCCTGATGACATGGTCTGAGTGGACATGCAGGGCAAAGCCGCACACGAAAATAACGGCCCCCGTCAGAAAGTGCGGTGTTATCAAGGATGCCGAAGTATCACCGGCCATCAACAGCGCCTGAGCGTTGTTGTATCCATTGAGTGTGTTGAAAGCGATGGCAAAAAACACCAGCGCGGCGGGGAATGTGCGCTGGCTGGGTCGCATTAGGGCGGGAAACAGGAAAGTCCTGTAAGTGTAATGCACCAGCCAGAATATCAAAGGCACCCAGGCTACAGGCTGAAGCCCATTGGGTTGCGACAGAACCAGAACCGTAATGACACATAAAGCGGGAAGCTCCATCCAGAACCAGGCAGAGCGATTGGGCAGGGTCGGCCCCCAGCCGGGTCGAAAATGTCTGCCGTAGGGTGCGCTGACCAGGAGCAAGCTGATCAGGACCATGGGGCAGAGTGCGAACTGAATCATCAGGGGCGTCGTCATGGCGTCATATTGCCAGATTTCGCCCCGGAACTTGTCTGTCTGGTGGTAATGGTACAAGCTTTCAATTTTTCAGCCCGGAGAAAACCGTGAAGCCATTTTTCAGAAAACTGCATCGCTGGCTGGGTTTGTTGATGGCCCCACAGATTGTTGCCTGGATGGCGAGCGGCCTGTACTTCAGTATTTTCCCCATTGAAGTGATCCGGGGTGAGCACCTGGTCAAGGCGCCAGCCGCGGTTAACGCCAGTGCTTTACCAGAGTTGATCACGCCCGGTACAGCATGGGCAAATGCGGTTCAGGCGTTGCCCGCGCCGCATGACTTCAATGGACTTGATCTGGTCAACCGGCATGGGGAAACCTGGTATCGGATCACCGGGTCAGCTGGCGGAAAGCCGTTCAAACGGCTGGTGAACGGAACCTCAGGCCGCGTAGCACCCAGAATGAACGCGCAGCGAGCCCGGCAAGTGGCGGAATCCATGCTGGTCACACCGGGAACGCATGTTGCCACGGAGTTGATTGAGCATGCTGAGCCTGACAGTGAAATCCGGGGTCGCGAACTTCCGGTTTGGCAGGTTCGATTTTCAGAGCCGGAGTCAGTCAGCCTCTACCTCGACCCCTGGACGGGAGACCTGCTGACTCGACGAACTACTCGCTGGCGCATCTTTGATTTCATGTGGATGTTACACATCATGGATTTCGAAGCCCGTGATGACTTTAATTCTCTCTTGCTCCAGGCGGCAGCGGCCCTGGGGCTGATCGTTGCGTTGAGCGGTGTGGTGTTCTGGGCAATGACAACCCGGCTATGGCGCCGGCGGCGGGCTAGCGTTGTTCGATCGTGAGGACCTTTGCGCCTCGAATCTTGCCCGCTTTCAATTCCATCAGCGCCTGATTCGCTTGTTCCAGGGGGTAAACACTGACTTCCGGGGTCAGGGCAACCCGGCTTGCCAGTTCCAGGGTTTCCCGAACGTCTGCGCGGGTGACGTTGGCGACCGTACGCAGTTGTTTTTCTTTCCAAAGGTGGCGTGTGTAGTCGAGCCCCTGAAGCAGGTTCTGGTCATCGCTTTCTTTGCGAATGGCGTTGATCACCATTCGCCCGCCGGGTGCCAGGCGCTCCATACCCGCCAGTACAGGCTTCCAGGCGGGTGTCGTGTCGATGATGGCGGATGGGGTCAGCGGCGGCGTTTCTTCTGTGTCGCCGGACCAAACGGCGCCCAGTTTCAGCGCAAAGTCACGCTCCACAGGGTTGCGGGCAAAAACCAGGATCCTGGTTGAAGGAAACCAGTGTCTCGCCATTTGCAGCACCAGGTGGGCCGACGCCCCAAAACCCGTGAAAGCAAGCGTTTCACCATCAACGAGCCGGCACAGTTTCAGTGCGCGCAGGCCGACCGCTCCCGCGCAGAGCAGGGGGGCGGCATCCGTATCACGCAAAACCGGGGGCACCGGGTGTGCAAATTCCGCCCGTATGCACATGTACTCGGCATAGCCTCCGTGCGCGTCGCGACCGCAGGCCTGAAACTCGGGGCACAGGTTTTCCAGGCCGGACGTACACCAGCTGCAGTCGCCACATGCAGAGTGGATCCATGCGGCGCCTACACGCTGGCCCACGATTTTCGGATCGACATTTGCGCCCACTTTCTGAACGCGCCCGATCACCTGATGACCTGGCGTCATGGGTAACTCTGCCGGTGGGGTGCGACCTTCTATTTCATCCAGTTCCGTTCTGCATACACCGCAGCAATGAACTTTAATGAGTATTTCCCCGGCATCGGGCTCTGGCACCGGAATGGTGTCAAGGGAGAGTGGATCGCGACTCGATGTAACCGCACCGAGGTGGTGCAGGCGCATCGCGATCATTGACTGTTCAGCGGTCTGGCCAGCGTGCAAACTCAACTAGCTGCCCGTGCTTTTCTGGAGATCCGCCAGTGTGACTTCCACCTCGTGCAGTTCTTTTTCAGCGACCCTGGCAATTTCCTGAAGCACTTCCAGATTCTCGAGCTTGATGGCTTGTTCTTCATAGTCTTGACCGATACCACGCGCAAGGTCACGGTGAATGGCCTTGATTCTGCCTCTGAGTTCATCCCGACGCGCCAAGAGTTCTTCCAGTGACCTTTCCATGTTTGAGCTCCGTATGTTCATGTCCACATCTTAATGCCCTGAATTTTGGGCTCCGTTGACGCCCGTCAATAGATGTTCTGTAATGAGGTCTATGATGAAATAGCGACCAAGGAGGAAAAGATGTCCGGATATGTCAAAATCGTCGTTGCCGTTGATTTGAGCAGCGAATCATCTCCCATCATCGCCAAAGCAAGGTCGTTGGCTGCCGATAATGCCGAGCTTCATCTTGTTTACGTGCAGGAGCCGATGGACTCCGTGTATCTCGGGGTTGTTCCCTATGGGCCGGTTTTTGTGGGCATGGACCAGGTTGAAGGCCGCCTGAAGGACGAGTTGAACGACAAGCTCAAAGCCCTGGGGCGGGAATTCGATATTCCCGAGGACGGGCTGCATTTTCTGAGCGGGACGCCATCACGTGAAATTCATCGTTTCGTTGAGGAATGGGATGCGGATCTGATCGTTCTCGGCACGCATGGCCAGAAAGGCGCTCAGCTGCTGCTGGGGTCCACCGCCAATTCCGTGCTGCACGGCGCAAGCTGTGATGTGTTGGCGGTTCGCGTACCGGAGCGGGACTAGGCGACTCGCTGCTGTTCGGCGATCATGATGCCGGTGCCAATCGCCCGGTAGCGGGCGGGTTTGGGACTCAGCTACACTGAGCCCCTTTGGTCCTATCCATGGCGAGCATGAACGTACGCACTGCGGGATGGCTAACGGTTTTCTGTATGGTGCTGGTTTGGTCAGCGGTGGAGCCGTACGATCGCTTGACTTGGTGGCTGGAAGTCTTGCCGGCACTGCTGGCCTTAGGGGTTTTGGCGGCCACCCGGCATCGTTTCCCCTTAACGCCGATGTTGTATCTCCTGGTTTTGATCCACGCCGTCATCCTGATGGTGGGCGGTCATTACACCTACGCTTTGGTACCCGCGGGTGAGTGGGTTCAGCACCTGACGGGGGGTGACCGCAATGATTATGACAAGTTGGGGCACCTGGCACAGGGGTTCATCCCCGCGATTGCGGCCCGGGAAATACTGCTCCGAAACCAGGTGCTGGGGCGAGGCGGCTGGCTATGGTTCGTCGTTATCTGCATTTGTCTGGCCGTCAGCGCGTTTTATGAGTTGATTGAGTGGTGGGCCGCCATCCTCAGTCAGGAGGCGGCAGAGTCATTCCTGGGGACTCAGGGGTATGTGTGGGACACCCAATCAGACATGTTCTGGGCGCTGATCGGCGCGGTCTCGGCGCTATTACTGCTGTCTAGGTGGCATGACCGGCAGCTTCTGCGCCTGAGCCACTGATGAGGCCCGCGTTGCCCGAGGGCTTCGAGTATTGCCCAGGATATCTGGAGCCGGATAAGGCGCGGGTGCTTTTGCAAACGTTGCACCAGGAAATGGAATGGCAGCAGTTGCCCATTACCTTGTTTGGGCGCACGCTGCTGCAGCCACGATTGATTGGCTGGTGTTCTGATCATGATGTTCATTACCGTTACAGCGGTACACGGTTGTCACCAAAACCCTGGTTTGCCGGGCTTGATGCATTAAGGACAAAGCTGTGCACCGAATATTCGGCTGCTTTCAACTCGGTCCTGGTCAACGCTTATCGGGATGGTCAGGATTCGATGGGCTGGCATGCGGATGATGAGCCTGAACTGGGGCCGTCGCCAACCATTGCTTCAGTCAGCCTGGGCCAGGCTCGCGTTATGCGTGTGAGGCCGCGTGCCGGCGGCCCTTCTACAGGTTTTCTGTTGGAGCATGGCAGTTTGCTGATCATGTCGGGGAACAGTCAAAAAGACTGGGTGCACTCGGTGCCTAAATCCAGGAAGCCGCTGGATCTGCGTATCAATCTTACTTTCCGGTACGTGCGCCCCAACTCCAGCCGCTGATCAGGCGCTGCGATGATTGATCGCCCCGGTGGGAGAGGGCGATAAGCCCAGCGCGGCAAGCCGCGAACGGATTTGCCTCAGGACGCCCGCGCGACCGAGGCCTGCCGCCTCGAGACAATCCTCGCGGGCGCCATGTTCTATGTAATGGTCGGGAATGCCGACCTGCAGTACGTTGGTGTCCACATTCATGGACTGAATGGCCTCCGCTACCGCGCTGCCGGCCCCGCCCTGCAGGGCATTTTCTTCCAGGGTCACAATCAACGGATGGCGATTGGCCATTTCTCGGATCATTTCCAGGTCCAGCGGTTTGATAAAACGCATATTCACGAGACTGGCATTCAAAGATTCCGCGATCTCCAGACTGATGGGCACCATGCTGCCGAACGCGAGCAGGGCGATCTGCTCGCCCTCTCTGATCAACTGTGACTGACCTATTGGAATGGTATCCAAAGCCTTCTCTGGCATCGCTCCCGGCCCTGTCCCTCGTGGATAGCGAACGGCGGCAGGCCCGTCGTATCGGTAACCCGTTGTCAGCATTCTTCTGCACTCAGCCTCGTCCGCCGGGGCCATGATGATGAGATTCGGGATGCAGCGCATATAGCTCAGATCAAAACTTCCGGCATGGGTGGGACCATCTGAGCCCACCAGACCGGCCCGATCGATGGCGAAGAGCACCGGTAAATTCTGCACGGCCACATCGTGCACCAATTGATCGTAGGCGCGCTGGAGGAAGGTGCTGTAGATGGCAACCACGGGATGAGCGCCTTCGCAAGCCATGCCTGCGGCCAGCGTCACAGAATGTTGCTCTGCAATCCCGACATCGAAATAGCGATCCGGGAACTGCTTAGCAAATTCGACCAGGCCGGAACCCTCTCGCATGGCGGGGGTGATGGCCAGGAGCTTATCGGATGCCGCAGCCATGTCGCAAAGCCACTGGCCGAACACCTGAGTGTAGGTCAACCTGGGCTTTTCCGGCTTCGGTTTGTCCTCGATGCCTTTGCTGGGATCGAATGGCGACACCGCATGATATTTAATCGGGTCCGCCTCCGCTGGCGGGTACCCTTTTCCTTTCTTGGTGATGATGTGCAGCAGATTAGGGCCTTTGACCGAGTTGGCTGTGCGAATGGTGCGAATCAGGGTTGGAACATCATGCCCATCAATCGGGCCCAGGTAGTTGAACCCGAACTCTTCGAACAGGGTGCTGGGCATGACCATGCCCTTGATATGTTCCTCCCAGCGACTCATGAAACGCCATGCGGGTGAGCCTTTGTGCATCATGCGTTTGCCCTGCTCCCTGATGGCGGTGACGGTCGGACCGCTCATGACGCGCCCCAGCATTTTGGTCACGCCGCCCACGTTGGGCGAAATTGACATCTGGTTTTCGTTGAGAATGACCAACAGATCCGGGCTGAGATCGCCACCGTGGTTCAGCGCCTCAAACGCCATACCAGCGGTTAAAGCCCCATCCCCGATGACCGCTACAACCCGCCGCTCATCTCCATGGTGCTGCGAAGCCAATGCCATGCCCAGTGCGGCGCTGATCGATGTCGATGAGTGGCCCACGCCAAAAGTGTCGAATTCGCTCTCCGCACGTTTTGGAAACGGAGCAAGCCCGCCGGTCTTTTTGATGGTTTCAATCGCGCGTTTGCGACCGGTCAGGATTTTATGTGGATAGGCCTGGTGGCCGACATCCCAGACGATCCTGTCTTTAGGCGTATCGAACAGGTAGTGCAACGCCACGGTCAGCTCGATACAACCCAGTCCTGAACTGAAATGACCGCCACTTCTTGAAACAGACTGCACCAGGAAATCACGCAGCTCATCGGCCACCTGGGTCAGCTGGGATTCATCAAGCTCGCGCAGGTCAGCCGGCACATCGATAAGATCGAGCAATGGATAGCGATCAGTCTGCATGGCCCTATTTTAACTATCTCGGCTCACCGCGTAACCTGCCAGCCACTCCAGGCAGTCGGTATTGCCCGGAAAATGCCTGATTTCACCCAGCGCCTCATCGCGAAGTCGCATGGCATAGCTCCGGGATTCTTCAAGACCCAGGATGCTGGGAAATGTCGGCTTCAGGGCTGCGGCGTCTTTTTGTGTCGATTTTCCGACGGTCTCCGTGTTTCCGGTGACATCGAGTATGTCATCGTGAATCTGAAAAGAAAGACCGACACATTCTCCGTAGCGGTTGAGTCTCTCGGTCAGATCGCCCCCTGCTTGACCCAACAGTGAGGGCGCGGTTGCAGAGGCTGCGATCAAGGCACCGGTTTTTAGGCGATGCATCATGCATAACGCTTCCAGCGTGAGTTGTTTGCCCACCGCGGAAAGATCCAGCACCTGTCCGCCGGCCATGCCGTTTGCCCCGCAGGCGCGGCTGACATGCCTGATGATCTTTACCTGGCTTTCGGGATGATTGGATAGTTCGGGATCGCTGGAAAGAATTTCGAAGGCGAAGGCCTGTAGCGCATCTCCGGCCAGAATGGCGGTCGCCTCGTCAAACGCCTTGTGGCAGGTCGGGTTACCGCGACGAATATCGTCGTCATCCATGGCCGGCAGGTCATCATGAATCAATGAATAGGCATGGATAAGCTCAATCGCGCACGCGATGCCATCCACCCGTTCCGGACTGATGTCCAGGGATCGCGCCGAGGCATAAGTCAGCAGCGGGCGCATGCGCTTACCCCCCGAGAGTGCTGAGTATTGCATCGCCTCGGAGAGCAGACCAGGGGCGTGGCTGGTCAATTTAAGCCTGCTGGCGAGATTACGGTCGAAGTGCTCCTGCCAGGACTGAATCTGGCAGCTCACGTCATTCATCAGGCGTGATCAGGCTGGCTGATGATTCATCCTCTGGATCGAGCAGCTGCTCGACCGATTGGCGAGCATGATCGAGCACGGCCTGGCATTGACGCGTTAATTCCACACCCCGTTTGAAATCCTCCAGTGATCGATCCAGAGGCAGATCGCCGGATTCCAGTTTGTTTACCAGTGTTTCCAGCTCTGCCAATGCTTTCTCGAATTCTGGCAGAGCCCCGCTCTCTTTGCTCATGATGTTCCTGATTTTCCGTGGCGCAAGGACACTACCCCAGAGGTTGTCGGTGGTCAACCTTCTCCCGATTCGAGGTATTCAAAGGCTGTTTTCAAGGCCGGGTCATCCGGCTTCCAGCACAGGCGTAAATTTCGTTTCCGCAACTCATCCCGGAAGTCGGAGGCCAGCGCCAGCCCGGCGACGGCAACAACGCGATGGTCCAGCCATATTACCGGAATGGATGGCCGCAGCCAGGGAGGAATCTTCCTGTTCTGAAATACCTGCTTGACACTCTGGTGGCGGCCGCGTTCCAGGCTTGCGATTTTCTCTCCCCCTTGGCGCGCGCTGACGCGAAGGTCCCACTCGGGCAGAGGCGACGGACCCTCAAGGCTAAGACGACCCAGGCCGGCTCCGAGGTCGATGACCTGGTTTGATGTCCACACGATCTGCGGGCAGGGGTGGATCGTGTCTTGCCGCTGCAGCCACAACGTGTTCCGATACCGTTGAAGCACCCATCCGTCCCAGGCTGTCTTCAGGTGACCATCCTGGCCGCTGCAGCGGAGTTGTCTCAGGAATTCCCGCAGGCGCGCCCTGGGTATATTGCTGGCCTCTTCCAGTCGCAACCACTGCCTCAGGAGCAGCCCCAGCCCCCGAAATGAACCTGCCTCATTCATGCTTTCGTGCAGTGTGGCCAGATCCAGGCAACCCGGTGCAAGACGGGCGGAGTGGAGAAACTGGTCGCAGCTGAACGAGATAAATTCGCGGGCCTCCCTGCAGTGTCCGGCACTGCACGTGAGATTGCGCCGTGCCCCGGGCCAGCGCTGTTCCAGTTGGGGTAACAGGGCATGGCGGACAAAATTTCGGTCGTAGTCGAGGTCCTGGTTACTGTAGTCTTCGATCCATGGGACATTTCGCGACCGCAGGTAGGCCCTGAGGCTGGCACCGGTAAATTCCAACAGCAGGCGCACCAGCGTGCCTTTCCCGACAGGCCTTGACGTGGGCATGCCCGACAGGCCATCGACTCCACTACCACGCATCAGGTTCAGGATGACAGTTTCCGCCTGATCGTCCGCCTGGTGGGCGGTCAGAAGGAGATCACCCGGCCGCATGAGCTTCTCGGCTGCCAGATACCTGAGCCTTCTCGCTTCAGCCTCCAGCCCTTCCCCTGTGTCACGCTGAACCTTTACCCGCTCCACGTGCAGAGGAATGTCCATTTCCCGGCAGAGGGCCTGGCAGTGTATTGACCATTCATGGGATTCGGGATGTATGGCGTGGTCAATGTGAAGCGCGTGCAAATTTGCGGGTATTTTTTCCCGTAAAACCGCCAAAGCATGGAGCAGGGCGGTTGAGTCAGCCCCGCCGCTGAATGCGATCCACCATGTGCAGTCGGTGTTGAGCCCGAGAAGCGCCGGTACCAGCCGCTTCGGCTCGAACGGCTTCTCGGCCTCGTTCATGACTCAGGACTTGAAAGCGCCGTAGGACAAAAGCCGCTGGTAACGTTTTTCCAGCAGCTGTTCGGGGGGCATGCGTTCGAGTTCTGTGAGTTGCCGATCAATGCACTCCGCGATACTGGTGGCCACTTCCTCTGGATTTTTATGTGCGCCGCCCAGGGGTTCGGGTATCACTTCGTCTACCAGGCCAAGTGCCTTTAACCGGCCGGAGGTAATACCCAGTGCTGTCGCGGCAGTCTCAGCATGACTGGCATCTTTCCAAAGGATCGAAGCGCAGCCCTCCGGTGAGATGACGGAATAGGCGCTGTACTCCAGCATATTCACACGATCACCCACACCGATAGCCAGTGCGCCGCCTGAGCCACCCTCACCGATCACGGTGCATACGATCGGTGTGGGCAGCCGCGACATCACCGCGAGATTCCTCGCGATGGCTTCTGACTGGCCACGCTCCTCGGCGCCGACTCCAGGATAGGCGCCTGGCGTATCTATAAGCGTGATGACGGGCAGGCCAAATCGCCCAGCCAGTTCCATCAGGCGAAGCGCTTTCCGATAGCCTTCCGGGCGCGACATCCCAAAATTGCGGAATATCTTGGCTTTTGTGTCGCGACCCTTCTGTTGACCAATCACAACCACGCCCCGGCCCCGAAATCTCGCCAGTCCGCCAACGATGGCATGATCGTCCGCGAATGCCCGATCACCATGCAGTTCATGAAACTCTTCGAACAGGAGATCGACGTAGTCCAGTGTATAGGGCCTTAATGGGTGGCGGCTCAGCTGTGAAATTTGCCATGGACTCAGATCATTGAAAATGCTGGCGATTTTTTGCCGCATTTTGGCCTGAAGGCGTTGAATTTCTTCCTCGAGATTGAGTGCGTTGTCCGAACCGACATTGCGCAGTTCATCGATCTTTGCCTGCAGTTCGGCAATGGGTTGTTCGAAGTCTAGATAATTGGAATCCATGCGGTGTTTCTGATCGAGGCGGGGGCACATTATAGCGCCTGCCCAGCCCGTCAAGGTATATGTATCGCCGGAAGTGTGGCTCTTTGGGGTATTCGGCTGATATTCCAATGATCGATGGCCCAGCACCATAGCTGCTCAAGCGGCAGGTGCTCTGGGGGGCATTGCCCCAGAAAATCCAGTGCCTGCCAGATCGCTCCCGCTGCCGGAAATGCGCTGACTGGATCTGAGCGTTCGCGCTTGCTGAGCTTGCTGCCGTCCGGCCCGACCGCGATCGGCAGGTGACAATACTCTGGTTGGGGTAGCCCGAGTGCGCGTTGCAGGGCGAGTTGCCGGGGTGTTGAGTCCAGGAGATCGCTTCCGCGCACAATCTCGGTGATTTCCTGGTAGGCATCGTCAATGACCACGGCCAGGTGGTAGGCAGGCCAGCCCTCAGGCCTGCGAATGACAAAGTCACCGACCTGAGTTGACAGTACTTGTTCGAAACGCCCCATGATGCGGTCTTTGAAGCGGATGGTCCGGTTGTCAACCAGGAATCGAATTCGCTTCACAGAAGGGCAGGGGTCACTGCCATCGCGGCAATGACCCCGGTGGATGCCGTCTTTCGGCAACATGCTTCTGCTACAGCCGCAGAAAAAAGCTTGGCCGGCGTTTAAAAGCTTCTCCCAGGCCCGTCGGTAGCTGTCCAGTCTTGAGGACTGGAAGAGCACCTCGCCATCCGGCTTCATGCCCAGCCGCTTCAGTTCACTGAGTATTGCCACCGCGCTTCCGGGAACTTCACGCGGTGGGTCGATATCCTCTATCCGGACCAACCACTTCCCGTTCAGGGTTTTGGCCTGCAAGTACGAAGCGACTGCCGCCACCAATGAACCAAAGTGCAGGTCTCCTGAAGGTGAAGGGGCAAATCGCCCTACGTAGCTCATATCAAACGCGCCGCGAAAA
>Ga0181593_10000616_pt1 | contig 31339 bp, 23 predicted proteins | sample 071ome_19_FD_133756 | JGI IMG/M metagenome (GOLD analysis project Ga0181593, IMG submission 133756) | Coastal salt marsh microbial communities from the Groves Creek Marsh, Skidaway Island, Georgia - 071413AT metaG (megahit assembly) | ecosystem: Environmental > Aquatic > Marine > Intertidal...
CCTCCGACGCACATGGTGACAACAACGTATTTGACGCCGCGGCGCTTACCTTCGATCAGCGCGTGGCCAAGGAGTCGCGAGCCACTCATGCCGTAGGGGTGGCCCACGGCGATCGCGCCGCCGTCGACGTTCAGCTTATCGTTGTCGATACCCAGCGTATCGCGGCAGTGCAGTACCTGTACCGCAAACGCCTCGTTTAGCTCCCACAGGCCGATGTCGTCCACCGTCAAGCCGTGCTCCTTGAGAAGCTTTGGCACAGCCCACACCGGGCCGATACCCATCTCATCGGGTTCACAACCGGCTACTGCGATCCCGCGGTAAGCACCAAGAGGATTCAAGCCCAGCTTCTCAGCGGTCGCCGCTTCCATGACAACCTGCGCCGATGCACCATCAGACAACTGGGACGCATTGCCCGCCGTGATGGTGCCGCCCTCGATGACCGTGCGCAGTCCCTGCACGCCTTCCAGTGTGGAGGCGCGAACGCCCTCATCAGCACTCACGGTGACTTCCGCCGTCGACTGCTCACCCGTCTCTTTGTCGTAGACAATGCGCTCGCAGGTCACCGGAACCAACTCGTCGTCAAACTTGCCCGCCTCGTAGGCCGCCGCCGCCCGCTGCTGGGACTGCAGGCCATATTCGTCCATGGCGTCCCGGCTCACGTTGTATCGCGCCGCGACCACCTCGGCTGTCTGTAGCATCGGCATGTAGATGTCTTTGTGCATGGCCAGCAGCTCTTCATCAGCAGCACGGTGCAGATTCATGTGCTCGTTCTGCACCAGCGAGATAGAGTCCACGCCGCCGCCAACGGCCACGTCCATGCCGTCATGAATGACCTGCTTGGCCGCAGTCGCGACAGCCATCATGCCGGAGGAGCACTGACGATCGATGGTCATGCCCGACACCGTGACCGGCAGGCCCGCGCGGAGTGCCGCCGTACGGCCGATATTGCCGCCCTGGCTGCCCTGAGTCAGCGCAGCGCCCATGATGCAATCCTCAATGCGATCCGGCTCGATCCCCGCGCGCGCGACCGCGGCGCTGATAGCGTGTCCGGCCAGAGTCGGTGAGGCCAAATTGTTGAAACCCCCGCGGTAAGCCTTACCAATCGGGGTGCGTGCAGTTGAAACGATGACTGCTTCTCTCATGTTCGTATCCTTTCTCTTCTCTTTTGTTAAGTCGTTAGTGGTTAGGTTGGGTCACTCAGGCTCGCCTCCTGCTTATCGCAAAGGCCGCAGCGCGCTCAACCCATCTCCAGCCCAAGTCCCTTCGCCGCCTGGCCCACCATTTTGATGCTCTGCTCAAAGCCCGCTTGCAGTGCGCGCTCGCCGCCTTCGGAGATTTGCGACCAGTGTGCCGCAATGCCCTCGGGGGTTTGTTCTGCTTCGGGCAGCCACATGCCTTCTGTCTCGACAATCTTGGCCACCGCAAAGCTACCCGCCCCGGCCGCCAGAATCGTGCGGGTCGGCGCGTCTTCTGAGACCAGATACAGTACGGCAGGTGTTACCGTTTCCGGGGTGAGCAGCGCAAACGCTTTCTCCTCAATGAGACCCTCGGTCATGCGCGTGCCCGCAGTCGGCGCCAGCGCATTGATCTTGACATTGTACTTGGCGCCCTCTTGCGCCAGCGTATTCATCATGCCGATGACACCCATCTTCGCGGCACCGTAGTTGGTCTGGCCGAAGTTGCCGTAGAGCCCGCTAGAGGAGGAGGTCACCACAATGCGGCCATATTCCTGCTCCTTCATGATGTCCCAGCACGTCTTGGTGCAGTGAACGGTGCCCATCAGGTGCACATCGGTCACTAGACGAAAATCCTCGACTGACCCTTTGGAAAAGCTCTTGTCCCGCAGGATGCCCGCGTTATTCACGAGGATATCAAGACGCCCCCAGCGGTCCATGGTCTGCGCCACCATATCCTGCACCTGCGCCAGGTCCGCCACATTGGCGCCATGGGCCATCGCCTCGCCGCCAAGTGCCTCGATCTCGGCCACCACATCGAGCGAGGCCTGCGAGTTCGCGCCCTCCCCGGAGACGGAGCCACCGAGGTCATTGACCACCACTTTGGCGCCGCGCTTAGCCAATTCAATGGCATGGCTTCTGCCCAGGCCGCCACCGGCGCCGGTCACCAGCGCCACTTTGTCGTCATATCGAATCGTCATGTACTGTCTCCTGCTCTCTTAACCAATGATCGACATGCCGAGCCACTCGGCATACACCGCGGGGGTGTCTTCCCCCTCGATCTCGACCGTGACGGCCTGCTTCACCAAGAACCGGTTCGCGTCTTTACGATCGACTGACATGATCTCGGTATGCGCACGCACTCGCTTGCCTGCGCGAACAGGGTTCAAGAATCGCACCTTATCGAGCCCGTAGTTCACGCCCATGACAATCCCTTCAGGGTAAACGCCATTTTCCGAGCAGAGCTTGGTCAGTAGCGACAGCGTCAAAAAGCCGTGGGCGATGGTGCCACCAAAGGGTGTCTGTGCAGCAGCAGCCTCGTCGATATGAATAAACTGGTGGTCCTCGGTGCAGTCAGCGAAAGTGTTGATGCGCTCCTGATCTATCTCAAACCACTCCCCTGGCGGCAGTTTTGTCCCCGCCTGCGCCTCCATTTCCTCTGGCGTCACCATCGTCAATGCCATTGCTGATCTCTCCTCAGTGTTATCGCTATTCAACCATCGCGGAAAGTCGCGGCGACCTCGCCGGCTTCCGCCAAATATTGTTTGATCTCGTTGCGCCCCACCACCATGCGGTGCACCGCGTCGGGGCCGTCTGCGAGGCGCAGGGTGCGCTGCCCCGACCACATCTCGGCCAGTGGCGTATCCTGCGACACCCCGATGCCGCCGTGCATCTGAATCGCGTCGTCGATGACTTTCAGCGCCATATTGGGCACTACCGTCTTAATCATTGAGATCCAGATACGCGCTTCCTTGGGTGAGGTATGGTCCATCATCCACGCCGTCTTCAGCGTGAGTAATCGGGCCTGCTCAATATTCATGCGGGCATCGGCGATGATGTCGATATTGCCGCCCAGCTTGTAGAGGGGCCGGCCAAACGCTTCACGCTCGGTCGCGCGCTCGCACAGCAACTGAAGCGCTTTTTCCGCCGAGCCGATGGAGCGCATGCAGTGGTGGATACGCCCCGGTCCGAGACGTCCCTGCGAGATTTCGAAACCGCGCCCAGGCCCGAGAATGATGTTGTCCTTGGGCACTCTCACGTCCTCGAGTTTGACGCGCATGTGGCCGTGCGGCGCATCCAGCATATTGAAAACCTTCAAAGGCCTGACGATGTTCACTCCCGGCGTGTCCAGCGGGACCAAAATCTGTGATTGCTGGAGATGCTTGGGCGCTTCAGGGTCAGTCTTGACCATGCAGATCATGATTTTGCAACGAGGGTCACCGGCACCTGATGTCCAGTGCTTTTCTCCGTTGATTACCCACTCTTCCCCTTCCAACCTCGCCGTGGTGCAGATGTTAGTCGCATCCGAAGAGGCGACATCTGGCTCCGTCATGCCGAAGCAGGAACGAATCTCGCCCGCCAACAACGGCTCGAGCCATTGCTTCTTTTGTGCTTCGCTACCGTACTTGTGCAAAACCTCCATGTTGCCTGTGTCCGGTGCGGAGCAGTTGAAAATTTCAGCTGCCAATCGAGATTTGCCCATCTCCTCCGCAAGGTAGGCATATTCGACGGTATTCAGGCCCGAGCCCTCCTCTCCCGTCAGAAAAAAATTCCAAAGCCCGGCTGATCTCGCCCGATCCTTGAGGCCGCTCAGAATCGCGAGCTGTCGATCCGTCAGTTCAAAGGGATCGCCAGACTCGATTTCAGCAATGAATTCCGGCTCAACGGGAATGATGTGCTCAGCGATAAACTGCCTGACCTTTTCGAGCAGCGGCGCGACCCGATCCGAAATACCTAAATCCATGAAAATCACCTCATCAACCAGCAGACTGCACCGGCCTTTTTTTCAATTAGTGCGCATCCTCAGCAGAAACGCCGGCCGAAAAAGACCACCCAGATAGTGGCATGACTTATGTCATTAAATCCAGCGCAGGAGCGTGAACAAAGGCTTCTCCAGTCCCCGTTCGCCCCCGAGTTCGATAGGCGCCAGACACTAGCGCATGGGCAGTGGCGCCACAAGACAGCAGGCTATGCCTTTCGTCGATAACGGGTATTGCCTGACACTATCCGCAGTGTTCGCCACAGCGCTCGACCCAAAGTGCTGGACCCACAGCCCTCGACTCGCAGCCCTAGACGGAGCGGCTACCAGCGCCGTCGGCGGCGTGGTTGAGCGTCATTGAGGCACAGGAAGCATCAAGGACTCCTTTACCTGCTCCATCACGACATAACTGGTCGACTCCAGAACACCGGGCAGTGTCAGCAGGGTCTCACCCAGCAGCACTCGGTAAGCGTCCATATCCGCTACCCGTGCTTTGAGCAGATAATCAAAATTACCCGAGACCAGATAGCATTCCTGAACTTCGGAAAGATCCAATGCCCGCGCCGTGAACTCCTCGAAAATATCTTGTGAGGTTCGGTTCAGTCTGATCTGGACGAATACGACCAGACCGCGGTCCAACGCTTTCGGCTCCAGCACAGCCTGATAATGCTGAATGACCCCAGCTTGCTCGAGGCGCCTGACACGCTCTTTGCAAGGCGTCGTGCTCAATCCGACCTGACGGGCGAGCTCTGTATGCGGCATGCGGGCATCCCGCTGCAAGAGCCGCAGGATATTGCGGTCGATCTTATCCAGACGATGTGACTGTTCTTTCACCGGTCTCCTCTCCTCATGCCGCCTGCAACCAAGGCTCGCCTAAACCCTTTATAACTTATAAAAGATAAAAAAGCAGTCAGAATAACTTTAATAATATTTAAATAAATGTTTATTGACTTTTTTAGGCTCCATCTAAGTGCTTTATCGCCTTTCACGGCGGAAAGGGTGACCCGACAATGAGCCCCACTGAATTGGGAGGCAATGCCATGTTGATCGGAGTACCAACAGAGATCAAAGCACAGGAGTTTAGGGTCGGGATGACGCCAGCGGGCGTCCGAGAACTTAAAACCGCGGGCCATCAGATTCTGGTCCAGTCTGGCGCAGGTGCCCAGATCGGCCTCACGGATGAGTTGTACCGGGCCGCCGGCGCAGTGGTGGTGGATACCGCAGAACAAGTGTTTAACGATGCGGACATGATCATCAAGGTCAAGGAGCCCCAACCACAGGAGTGTCGGCTCCTCAAACCGCAGCAGATCCTGTTCACCTACCTCCACCTGGCCGCCGACCCAGATCAGGCAGCGTCATTGGTGGATTCGGGCGCAACGTGCATTGCCTACGAAACAGTCACGTCAGCAAAAGGTGGCTTACCGTTGCTGGCCCCCATGAGTCTTGTGGCGGGGAGGTTATCTGTTCAAGCCGGCGCTCATCACATGGAGATCCATCAAGGTGGTGGCGGGGCATTACTGGGTGGAGTACCCGGCGTAGCGCCGGCAAAGGTGCTAGTGCTCGGCGGCGGCGTAGTGGGTAGTAGCGCCATTCGAGTGGCGCTGGGCATGGGCGCCGACGTGACAGTTGTCGATCGCTCCGTGGAGCGGCTTGGCGAGCTGGACGAGCAGTACCGAGGTCAGCTGCGGACTGTCTATTCCACTGCCGAAGCCATCGAGCGACACGCAAACGACGCCGACCTGATCATTGGCGCCGTCCTCATCCCCGGCGCTTCTGCGCCCAAATTGATCTCGCGAGACATGCTCGGGCAGTTAAAGCAGGGTGCCGTGATGGTAGATGTGGCAATCGATCAGGGCGGCTGTTTTGAAACCTCGAGACCGACTACCCATGCGGAACCCACCTACCTTGTAGACGGGGTGCTGCACTATTGCGTGGCAAACATGCCCGGAGCGGTAGCGAGAACCTCAACCATGGCGCTCACCAATGCAACCTTGCCTTATATCCAGCAGCTTGCCGCCGGTGACTATCGCGAACTGCTTTCCTCGGACCCGCACTTTGCTGCCGGGCTCAACGTTTTTGATGGCCGGCTGACGCATCCGGCGGTAGCGGAAGCGCTTGACGCACCGTGGACAACGCCTGACGCGGCGCTCAGTCAACCGATGCACCTCAAGAGCGCATGAAACTGCCGTGAGAATGTGATTTGGTATCTGGGGTCGTCTTGCTCTTCTTACCAAGCAAGATTTCCTGCAGACTTGAAAAAACCGGGGTTAAGGCCAGCACAGCATGCACCAAATGAAACCTGACATCGAAGCGCTGGCTCAGTCGATCCTGGCCTATTCCATGGATCGGTTGCGCATGGATCCGCCTTCAATCGATCACCCGCTCCCGCAAACTGCCCTCGAGGAGCGGGCTGGCCAGACCATTACGCGGGAAGGTCTCGGGGGTCAAAGGGCACTCGAACTCTTTGTAGACACGCTGGCACCCGCCTGCATCTCGGAGGATCACCCGCGCTATTTAGCTTTCGTCCCGACGGCACCCTCCGAGGTCTCCACCCTTTTTGATCTCATCGTCGGTGCGTCGAACATTTGTGCGAGCAGCTGGCTCGAGGGCGCCGGTGCAATCTATGCGGAAAATCAGGCGCTGCGATGGATCGCCGATATCGCGGGACTGCCTGAGGATGCGGGTGGTGTCTTTGTCAGCGGTGGAACAGCGGGCAATCTCTCGGCGCTGGTGGCGGCGCGCCATGACTGGCGAGAGCGATCACCGGAAAACCAGCGGCGCCGGGGACTGATCATTTCCTCTCGGGGGGCCCATGCCTCTGTCGAGCAGGCGGCGCAGGTGATGGACGCCGACATCGTGGAATCAGGCAGCCATCAACTGACCGGCGCGGATGTTGCTGCGACGGTCGCGGCGCTCAATCCAGAGGATCGATCACGACTGTTTGCAGTGGCATGCACCGCGGGCACCACCAATCTGGGCATCATCGATGACATGCAGGGTATTGGTGACGTTTGCACCACTGAGGACATCTGGTTTCATGTTGACGGTGCCTACGGAGGTGCGGCGCTGGCCGCCCCATCGACGCGGGCGCTTTTCGATGGTATCGAACGGGCGGACAGTTTTATCGTTGACCCCCACAAATGGCTTTTCGCGCCGTTTGATTGTTGCGCACTGATCTACGCAGACCCCGCCAAAGCGCGTAAGGCTCACCGACAACACGGTGACTATCTGGAAGTATTCTATGACGGTATCTGGAACCCCAGCGATTACGCTCATCATCTGTCACGGCGGGCGCGCGGACTCCCCTTCTGGTTCAGCCTTGCCGTCCATGGCACCCAGGCCTACGCCGACGCTGTAGAGATAACCCTCGACTGCGCGCGCGAGGCCGCAGCGATGATTGAGGCACACCCTAACCTCGAAATGGTGACTGAGCAGCGACTCTCCATTTGCGTCTTTCGCCGCGTAGGCTGGTCGCCCGATGATTACAAGCACTGGAGTGATGCACTACTGGAGCGAGGGGACGGTTTAGTAACGCCCACAAAACACGAGGGAGAAACGGTGCTCCGCTTCTGTATCGTGAATCCCCGCACCAGCAGGGACGACATCCAACTCATTCTCGATACGCTCTAGCGGCTACCCGCGCATACCCTGCGCGCACCACCGATTACCCTTCACCGCCCGACCCCGCTATGCTTACCCACCAAGGAGAGCCGGGGCCACCGTGCTCAACCCGGTCCGAAGCGACCCGGCCATCGACAACGACAGCAGAGCAACGCCATGGCAGACACCTTTATTTGTGCCTACGAACTGAGTGGCGATGGACACGGCACACCGATCGATGAGCGCGCGCTTAGCGCTCAGCATCCGCAGGACGTGCCCGTCTGGATTCACCTCAGCGCCAGAGCATCAGCGGCGCGGGAATGGCTGGAGACGCACGCCAACCTGCCTGACGAGACCCTAGCCGATGCCCTGCTAGCCGAGGACACTCGCCCTCGCCTGATGAGTCAAGCTGGTGGCGTCTTGCTGATCCTGCGCGGCGTCAATCTGAATGCGGACGCAGACCCCGAGGACATGGTGTCGATCCGCATCTGGATCGAGGCGAAGCGCTTTATTTCGGTCCAGTTACGCAATCTGCGCGGTGTGGACGACATGCGTGAAAGATTGGACACGGGAACGGGCCCCGCCGACATCGGCGATTTGGTCACCACCTTCATAGAAGGGTCAATCGCCCGCCTCACGCCCGTTATGGGCGACCTCGACGATGTGATTGATGAACTCGAGGACCGTATCCTGCAAATGGATCTGAGCGGCATTCGCGAGCAAATTGTCTCGACAAGGCGCAAAGCCATTATTTTCCATCGGTTCCTCGCACCTCAAAAAGACATCGTACAACGCCTCACCGAGTTAGAGGTTCCCTGGCTCAACGCGGTCTACATTAGGCGATTACGGGAGGCTCAAAATGAAATCACCCGGTTTGTGGAGGACCTTCACGCAGTGCGCGAACGCTCACAATCGGTGCAGAGCGAGGTGGCCAATATCCTGACCGAACGACTGAATCGCAACACCTATATGTTCTCGCTGATTGCCGCAATTTTTCTGCCACTCAGCTTCCTTACCGGACTGCTGGGCATCAATGTGCCAGGTATCCCAGGCGCAGATGACCCAGAGGCATTCATCGTCTTCTGCGGCATTCTCATCGCGGTTGTCGCCGTGCAGGTGGCGGTGTTCAAAAAGCTCAAATGGTTTTAATGCGCCGCACCAGCGTCTCAGTATAACCCTCCCTGCCCTAAACGATGCGCTAACGGAGCCCGCTTATTATGAAAACAGTATTCGCCGCTGGAATCACAGCGCTCGTCAGTATCGCGATTTTCACTCCCTGGTTGATCGGTGAACAACGCGGGTCGCAGACATCATCAGCTGTTGAAGCCACCTACCCACTGGCTTTTCCTGATGATTTTGACTGGGGAGTGGCTGTTGCCGCCCAGCATGTGGAACATCAGCAACCCAGTGACTGGACGGCCTTTGAGCGGCGCGTCATAGCCGAGTCGAAAACCGGCACCGGTGATAAACCCGGCCAAGCCAGGCCGGGTCACATAAGAGATTTGGACAAATACTCCGCCGAGGTACGGCTAAAAAAAGTCGACTTCGACACCCGTTACGAGAGTGATTTCAGAGAGCTCGCGAAGCTCGGCTTGAATAGCTACCGCTTCAGTCTCTCGTGGGCCCGATTATTCCCACGCGCAGACATGACGGAACCCGATCCCGAGGGCGTGACGTTCTATCGCAACGTCATCTCCGCAGCCAAAGCCAACGGACTGAAACCACACGTGTCGCTGTTTCATTTTTCGACGCCTGAATGGTTCTGGGAAGAACAGGATGGCAAACGGGGCTGGGAACGACCCGATGCCCTGTCGCACTGGCATCGCTATGTCAGCGCAGTGTCGGCGCTGTTCGGGCAAGAGATCAACCACTGGTGCACGCTGAATGAACCGATGGTGTATGTGCTGTGGGGTTATATCGAGGGCATCTTCCCGCCACTTGAGCAACGAGCCGCGCCAATTGATGTGGCGCCGGTTGTTGCGCAACTGCTCAGAGCCCATGCGGCTGCCTATGAAGTACTGCATCGCGATGCGGCAGCGCGCGGCCAGTCGATATCCGTGGGACTGACTCAGCACACTCGCGCCTTTGAACCCTGGCGTAACTGGCATCCGGTTGATCGGCTCGCTGCTGGTTTCGTTCAGCAGGCCTTCATCTGGGATGTCTTTGATGCCATAGAGGCTGGCACCTACTCAATGACGGACACCGACTTCTCAGCTGAGATCGCGGGCCTTGCCGGGACGCAGGATTACGTAGGCATCAATTACTACGGCCGGTTTTATGTCCAAATGGATATTGATGCCATGGCGGCAGGGCCCGTTACCCACACACATGACCCGACAGACCCGAATGAATTGACCAGTGACTTGGGTTGGGCGCTCTACCCCATTGGCTTCAGCTCGATTCTCGAGGAGGCGTGGACGCGCTACGGCAAACCCATCCAGATTCTGGAAAACGGCATTGCAGATGCCGCGCAACCAGACACGCTGCGGCAAACCTTTTTGGTCAGCCATCTGCGGGAAGTGTGGTACGCCATCAATGTGCTGGGAGTGGATATTGAGGGTTACTTTCACTGGTCCCACCTCGATAACTTCGAGTGGGCGGAGGGGTTTGGCCCGCGGTTCGGGTTATTCGCCGTCGACTACGACAACAACTTTGCGCGAGCACCGCGCGACAGCGCAGGCGTCTACGCCGACATCATCCGCAACGGCTTAAGCGAGGAACTCTGGGACGCGCATCGAGGACCGTTTTAGGAGAGATGCCTCGCCCTCGTGCCAACATTGCTTGGGATCATATAGCCAGGGAGGGAGGCAAGCAGCCAAACATTGCTTGCTCCTGTCACCTCTTGATACGTCGCAGAGGTAGACAGGACGGATCCATTCCCAACAAGCTAGAACATTCCCATGAAAAACGGTTTCGAGTATGAACTACCGGGCCCACCTCTTCGCGCTGGTAATGCTCACCCTCGTGGGATGCGGCAGTACTGTCAAAGCGCCATTTCAACCGTCAGAGCCGGAGTGGGCACTACCTGCCGCCGACTCGGGGCCGCTCAGCGATATGGAGCATCAGGCCTTAGGTCAACCCAATCTCAGTACGGAGAGTGTTGACCCCATGGCTGAGGGTCACTCGGCGTTCAAACTGCTGGATCGCAGCGAGGACGCACTAAGGTGGCGTCTGGCGCTGATTGATTCGGCAACGCAAAGTATCGATCTTCAGTACTACCTCTACCACAGTGACAGCTCGGGGCTTTTGGTCACGCGCCGGCTTCTGGATGCGGCAGACCGTGGCGTGAGGGTGCGAATCATCATCGATGACATGGGCACGCTGGCTTTCAAGCCGTCGCAGAAGAAGCTACGCGATGCCATGGCGGCGGTGATGATTGCGCATCCCAACATCTCCTTCAGACTGTTCAATAGTGCCCCAAACCGAAGCGCCTTGGGTCGAGGATGGGACTTCGCGACCGAATTTGAACAACTGAACCATCGCATGCATAACAAATCCCTAACGGTGGATAATCGGGCAACCGTAGTTGGCGGCCGCAACATCGGTGATGAGTACATGGGATTAGATTCGCACTTCAATTTCCGCGATCTCGATGTATTGGGTATCGGCCCGGTGGCGAGACAAACCTCCGAGATTTTTGACCTCTTTTGGAACGGAAGCTGGGTCATGTCCCCGAACGCCGCGATCCAGTCTCACGCCGAGGCCGAATTTGATCAGCAAAAAACGGCAATAGACGCGGCGTTACAGGCCTCGCCTGTCTTGGAGCGCTTCTCTTTGCTACCGCGGAATTGGGCAGCGGAGTTTGCGGCGCTTCTACCATCACTGCACGTGGGCTCAAGTGAAGTGCTGTCGGACCGACCCGGCAAAGACGGGTTCAGCCATGACCTTTTTGACTGGATTACCGAGACACTTCCCAAAACAGAAACCGAGCTGTTGGTGACCAACGCCTACCTGATTCCGGAGGCGAGCGGCGTCAAGATTCTTGAGAATCTGGCTGATGCCGGTGTCGAGGTCATTGTGCATACCAACTCGCTGGCTTCTCAGGACGTGCCTGCCGTCAACAGCCACTATAAAAAGATGCGCGCGCCTATTTTGCGCGCCGGCGCCTCGCTCTATGAGGCACGCACTGACGCTTCCATAAAGCACTCTGTTGTCGACACCTACCCCGTGGCGGCGAAATATATGGGACTGCATGCCAAATCAATGGTGATTGACCGTCGATACTCCGTCATTGGATCAGCAAACTTTGACCCACGCTCGGCATTTTTAAACTCGGAAATGATCGCCATCATTGATAGCGAGGGTCTGGCGGAGGAGCTCATGCTCGCCATCAGAAGAGACATTTCAGCCGCCAATAGCTGGGAGGTGACTCTTGATCGAGACGGGAAGCTCTCATGGCGCCATGACACAGAGGTGACACACCGTCAGCCCGCTATGGGACTCTGGCAGCGAATTCAGGATACTTTTTTTACACTCTTCCCCAAGCGTTTGTATTAGAAAGAGGCTTGGGGCCGTGCGTGAGCTGTCATCAAGGCGTTCCGCCAGAGAGATCGACGGTCAAAACTAGACAACGGAAAAACTCACCGACAGAAAAAAAGCACTGTTGACTGTTTTTGAGCCCAAGGTTACCTTGCATGAGCATTGCCGGGCGCCGCTTTCGCCCATGGATTGCACTTGATTAGGATTGTGGTGCAATACTTATCCGACTGGGGAAACCACTAAAAACAACACATCCGAGGAGACTGATCGTGTCCATTCCAAAGGAAACCCTTCTGCACGCCTATCGCACCATGAAGACGATTCGCGAATTTGAGGAGCGTGTTAATGCCGAGATCATGAACGGCCAGATTCCGGGGTTTACCCACCTCTACACTGGCCAGGAAGCCAATGCAGTCGGCGTCTGCGCCCACCTTGATGAAAGCGACACGATCATCTCGACCCACCGTGGTCATGGGCACTGCATCGCCAAAGGCGCAGAAGTCTCGGGCATGATGAAGGAACTGTTCGGCTCGTCTGAAGGGCTGTGCAAGGGCAAAGGCGGCTCTATGCACGTCGCAGATATCGATAAAGGCATTTTGGGCGCCAACGGCATTGTGGCGGGGGGCCCGCCGATTTCCGTAGGTTCAGCATTGGCCGCGAAGATTCGCAAAAACGGCAAGGTGGCTGTGTCCTTCTCAGGCGACGGCTCAGTCAATCAGGGCACCTGCTTTGAAGCGATGAATATGGCGGTTGTGCTGCAGGCGCCCGCTGTATTCGTGATCGAGAACAACTATTACTCAGAGCACACCTCCATCAATTATGCGGTGGGCTGTGACGATCTGAAGGCCCGCACCGAAGCCTTTGGCTTCCCGGTCTTTGTGGCCGACGGCGCCGACTTCTTCGCCGTCTATGAAGCCGCGGGCAAAGCCATCGCCCACGCCCGCGCCGGCAACGGTCCCGCCGGGGTTTTCGCGGAACAAGGTCGTTACCACGGCCATTTTGTCGGCGACCCTCAGGCCTACCGCGCCGAGGGGGAGCTTGAGGATCTGCGGGAGAATCACTGTCCACTTAAAAACTTCCGCGCGCGCATGACCGAGACCGCCGAGCTGAGCGACGCGGAGCTCGACGCGATTGATGCCGAGGTCATGGCAGAGATCGAGCAATCTGTGACAGACGCCAAGGCCGCCGCGCGACCCACGGCGGAACAGGTCACGGAAGACGTTTACATCCAATACACCGCCACGGCCTAAGGGGGAAAGATCATGCCTGAGAAAACCATGCGCGATGCGATCAACGAGGCTTTGCACCAGGCAATGGAGCAGGACGACTCAGTCTTTGTTATTGGCGAGGATGTCGCCGGCTGCAGCGGCAGCGCGGGAGACGTCGGCGCGGTCGGCGGCGTCTTCGGTGTGACCGAAGGGATCTATCACCGCTGGCCCGATCGCTGCATTGATACGCCTATCTCTGAGTCCGCCATCGTCGGCGCCGCAGCCGGCGCCGCATTGGTAGGCATGCGGCCCGTGGCCGAAATCATGTTCGCCGACTTCATTGGCGTGTGTATGGACCAGATCGTGAATCAGATGGCGAAGTTCCGTTACATGTTCGGCGGCAAGAGCCGCTGCCCCGCCGTCATCCGCTTCTCATCCGGCGGTGGCTTCAGTGCGGCAGGTCAACACAGTCAAGCGATGTATCAGGTCATGACCTCCTTCCCCGGACTCAAAGTTGTGGTGCCGTCGAACGCCTATGACGCAAAGGGGTTGATGCTGTCAGCCATTCAGGATGACGACCCGGTGCTGTTCTTTGAGCCAAAGATTCTGTACCAGGAGACCGCAGATGTGCCCGACGAGATGTACACCATCCCGTTCGGCGAGGCGAATTTTGTCCGTGAAGGCGATGACGTCACCGTCGTTGCCTTCGGACAAATGGTCCCCAAAGCGGCGGCGGTCATCGATACGCTGGCCGAGGAAGGCATCAGCTGCGATCTGATTGATCCGCGGACGACCTCTCCGCTGGACGAGAGCGCGATTCTGGAATCCGTGGAGGCCACCGGCAGATTAGTGATTGTGGACGAGGCGCCGCCTCGTTGCGGTCTCACCGCAGACATTGCAGGCTTGGCGGCGGACAAGGCTTTTAGCAGTCTGAAGGCGCCGATCAAGCAGGTTTCTGCGCCCCACAGCCCAACGCCGTTCTCGCCTGAACTAGAGGCAGCTTATCTGCCAGACGCAGACAAAATCACGGCAGCGATTAAAGCCACGTTAGCTTAACTAGCGCGATATCAGGAGCCAAGTAGTGAGCGATATTTACCCCATCGCGGTGCCCAAATGGGGCATCGAAATGGTCGAGGGCACCATCACCTCCTGGAACAAGTCCCAGGGCGATGCCATCGCCAAGGGCGATGAGGTCTTCGAGATGGAGTCCGACAAAATCGTCAACGTCTGGGACTCCCCGGTAGACGGCGTACTACGTCGTGTACTGGTACCCGCGGGCGATGCCCATCCCGTCGGCGCCCTTCTTGGCGTGATCGCTGACGCCAGCGTCGCGGACAGTGATATCGATGCTTTTATTGCCGCGCACAGCACCGCGCCTGCCGAAGCCGAGGCTGCGCCTGCTGCCGACGAGCCCGCGGCAACACAGACCGTGCAAACCGGCGATGCCTACACCCGTTCCTCTCCCAGCGTGCGCCGATTGGCAGACGAATTGGGTGTCGACCTAGGCACCGTTACCGGTACCGGCCGCCGTGGCCGCATCACCGACGAAGATGTAAAAGCTGCCGCGGGAGGCAGTAGCGGTGCACCTGATGGGGTCGAGGTCATCCCGCTGACAGCCACACGCAAAACCATTGCGCGCCGGCTAACCGAAGCCAAACAGACCATCCCCCACTTTTATCTGACAGCTGAGTACGAACTCGACGGTCTACTTGCGCATCGCGCCTCGCTGAACGAGTCCGGCGATGTCAAAGTCTCGGTCAACGATCTGATTGTTTGGTGTGTGGCGCAGGCGCTGATGAAGGAGCCGCGCGTTAATGTGAATCTCGTGGGCGACGATATCCACCAATTCAGTGCAGCGCATGTCTCGGTCGCGATCGCCACTGATGACGGCCTATACCCAGCCACCGTCTGCAACGCTGATAGCAAGTCGCCAGCTGAAATCGCCACCGCCACTGCCGAGCTGGCTGAAAAAGCACAAACCGGAAAGCTCGCCAAAGAAGACATCTCCGGCGGGTCTTTCACCGTTTCCAATCTGGGCATGTACGGGATCACTCAATTTACCGCCATCGTGAATCCACCCATGGGCGCCATTTTGGCCTTGGGCAAGGCGACTCAACAGGTTGTGGTAGAAGACGGCGAGCAGCGCGTTGCGACAGTGCTCAACGCCACCTTATCGTGTGATCACCGAGTCATTGATGGCGCAGTGGGTGCGCAATACCTCGCGGCACTCGGCGAGATCATCGCCGCGCTCTGAGCAGGGCTCCACTCAGCTGAATATCTGTGAGCAGAGCGTTATGGCTCCGCATTCCAACGAGCACCCGTTTACTCAGTAACCAACGCGATTTTCGGCACGAAGATCTGTAGCAGCACCGCAGAGATCAGGTGCAGGCTGGCGATCAGCAAGAAGACGCTCTCATAGCCGGCCTCCTGAATCATGAAGCCTGCCAATAATCCGAGCAGGCTCCCACCCAGACTCCCGACCGCGCCGAATACGCCCCACACCGTCGCCACTCGGTCAGCCGGGAAGAGATCGGTGGGCAGTGTAAAGAACACGGCGCCCTTGATTTGAATCGCGAACAGGCCAAAACAGATCAGGGCCAGGGCCAGTGCGCTGGACTGAGTGTAGTACGCGGGCACCACTGCAACGGCGACCAGCAAGGCTCCCAGCCAAATCACTGTCTTGCGCGCGCGATCAATGGAGTGACCTCGCGTCACCAAGGACGAGCTCATCATGCCACCGGCAAGCGCGCCGAGATCAGCGGCAACCCAGGGCAACCAGGCGAATAACGCAATCGCTCTAAGGTCGAAACCTCTGACGTCGATGAGGTACTGGGGCAGCCAGAACAAAAAAAAGTAAAAGGGGAAATCACTGACCACCCGGGCAATCAAAATTCCCCAGAACTCCCGATACCTCAGCAGCGAGGATAAACCGCCCTCACTCTGCTGACTCGAGCGGTTATCAAGTATCAAGGCTTGCTCACCAGGTTCTATGGCCGGGTGTGTCTCTGGGGCGTGGTACCAGCGGTGCCACAGGATGACCCACACCAGTCCGAGTGAACCCGGAATGATGAAGGCCCATTGCCAACCCAGAGACTGCATTGTCCAGACCGTAAGCGGCGGTGTGATGATCGCGCCGAGACCCGCCCCCAGCATGAAGATGGCCACGGCGGTCGAGCGCTCATTGGCAGGGAACCACTGGGCAACCGCTTTACTGGCAGCCGGAAAATTCGCCGCCTCGGCAACACCCAGAATCACCCTCAGCGTGAAAAAGCTCCACAGCCCGCGACCCAATGCATGCAGGATCGTCGCGACACTCCAGAATACGGCGGCAAGACTGAAGGCGCGTTTAGTACCCAACCGGTCAATCAGTGGGCCCGAGATCAGTTGGCCAATGCCGTAGGCCAACAAAAAGCCGCTGGTGATCAGTCCGTAGTCGGCATCACCGATACCAAACTCGCCACGCACCACGGGGGCCACCACGCCGAATACCGATCGGTCGACGTAGTTAATAGTCGTGATGACCGCCAATAGGATCGCAATGCGCCAGCGTACCGCCAATTCTGTGATCCTCTTTTGTTCTGCGTCGGAGCCGGGATCAATAGAGCGGGTCAATCGACCCAGAGTGTCCCGAGCATCGTCAGCGATAGACCAATGAGTATTGCGCCAAAGCAGCGATTCAACAAGGTGCCCTGACTGCGAAATCGTGCGAGCAACGCCGCACGGGATATCGAAACAGCGACGAGGCAATACCATGCAGCATCGATTATTGCGGCCGTAGCGGCGAACTGTAATTGATCCGTTATGGGAGCATGAGGCTGAATGTACTGGCTGAACAAAGCTAGGAAGAAGATTGCAATTTTAGGATTGGCCAAGGCGATCAGGAACCCTTCTCCCGCAGCTTGGAGTCGAGTTGGAATTTCCCGGCTAACATCAAGGTTGGTCGCCACAGTGCTCGGGCTCCGCAAAGTGCGGACACCCAAATACATCAGAAATAGCGCACCACAAGCTCTCGTAGCGTCAAACAATGCGGGCTCAAGCAACAGCAGACTACCTAGGCCACTGACCGTAAGCATTGCCCACAAAAATATGCCAGCACCATGGCAGAGAGCACATGCGAGGCCCGCGATGATGCCCGCTCTTCCCGAATGTAGCGCTACAACCGCTAGACTTGGCCCCGGCGACATCGCACCCAGCAAACAAATAACTACCAAAGAGAGAAAGTCAGGAGAAATCATGACCGCACCGAGGCACACAACGCAGGGGAATACCGGCGTAATCCTGACTCATTAATCAAGAGCTCTTCTCGCGCCGCACAACCCTGAATATGGTTATATTCAGTACCAGTTCCGAATTAGGCTTTAGCCTGCTCTTGCGATGTTAGGGTTTCAGGAGCTATCAAGTCCGGTGGCACGTAATCAAAAATAAAGTTAATGCGTTCCTCCTTGCCCTTATTCATAACGCTATGTGTTTTTTGATTGTTGATCTCGTAGGCCTTGCCAATCTCTAACTTATGAGGCTGCCCATCAATCATGAACCTCACACGGGCATTAGTCTTGATCGGTATGTGGATACGATGGCTGTTATGGAAGGACGGATGCGCGTCTCGGTGTGGGGTAATGACCTCTCCGGGTAGCAGCTTGGCCGCCATAGCACGGATAATGGTGCCTCCAACAGGATAGTGCTGACTGATGACCTCCATCATCAATGGCACAGCTGCTTCATGAAGCAGATCCCAACCCGCCTCTCGCGTCACCTTAATGTCGGGCCAACCGTCTCCCGAGGTAAAGATCATCACGACAGACTCCGTGCGCCTATGCACGTCGTATTCTTGCTGTCGTTGCTGATTATCTAGCCAGGCCGCTCGCTCTAGCGACTCGATAGCCTCTTTCAGGGACTGCATGGGCACATCACCCAGGTCTCTGAGGGGTGTGTCAATATCCACGTTAGTGTTCCGTTTTGTCGCAACCGTAGAAGCTACCACTGCGTTATTCTTAATGCCAGAATAAGGCCCAACCCCCGGCGCACTCGGTGTTTCGGCTACCATCCATTCTGAATAGAGCCGCACCATCCATGTCGTTACAACTGCCTAAATTGATAGCCACTTCAGTCGTCCGAGGTAGCGAGCAGGGTCAAAGTCACGGTGGTGTATTCACCATAGACTTTCAGACAAAGGTCTCAGAGCAACATATTGACTGGAACAGCGCTGATATCGACTGGGAGGGTCGGGGCGCTGACCGCGGTCTCAGAGGTATCGCCTTCGACGGCGACGACATCTACATCGCTGCCTCGGACGAATTGTACTGTTTCGATCGGGAGTTCAATCTCCGCCACAGCAAGCGAAACCGATACCTGAAACATTGCCATGAGATCTGCCGCATGGGCCGAAAGCTGCTGCTTACATCAACAGGGCATGACAGCCTTCTCGCTTACGACATGGACGAAAAAGTTTTCGTCTGGGGCTTTCACTTGCAAAAGGTAGCAGGTGATTGGTGTGGATTCACTTTCGACCCTCGCAGGGATTCTGGCCCCGGCAGATATAACGAGCACCATATCAATATGGTACACGTTGATTCGAACGGGATATTTCTCAGCGGTCTGAGAACCGGCGCCCTACTGCATATAACCCATGATAATCGAGTGCAGGCTGTATGCAGCCTGCCACTTGGCACACACAATGCTAGACCGTATAGAGATGGGGTCATTTTTAACGATACTGCCAGCGACCATGTTCGCTTCGTCAGCCGGGAGCGTGGACAGCGAAGCTTCAAGATTAAGCATTACAACAATGACGAAATTCAATTTGCGGGTATCGACGACTCAAAAATTGCTCGTCAAGGATTTGGCAGGGGACTATGTGTTTATGAGGACCGACTCCTCATTGGAGGGTCTTCTCCCTCCACAATTTCTCTTTACGACATTCTATCTGGAGAGACCATCGGGTCAGTGACCATGACCATGGACATCCGCAACGCCATACATGGCTTGGAGTTGTGGCCTTTCTAACCTGAAGTGGTGATACCAATGCACATAAAAAAGGCCAGCAATGCTGGCCTTTGCGTGGGTGCTACTCGCTAGTTGGGGCTATCCACCCCAACGCTTTATCAGCCTTATACCGAACTCTCGGGGACGATTGATATAGTTCTTCTGCGTGTGTTCTCTGCCATCTTTTGAACTCGCAGCGCCGTATTCGAAAGCACCGGAGCCAATAGTGTAGACCGCACGCTCATCGGTAATGTTGTTAACAAAAGCGGAAACCTCCCAGGTATCGCCACGCAATCCAAATGACAGGTCACCGATGTTATTGCTTGGGTTGGTAAGCTGAGGATTGTTCACTGAAGTCGGAGTGTTATCGATGATGTTGTCGCTCTCTCCACGGTAGGACCACTGCAATCGACCAAAAACCTCGGAAGCGTTCAAGAACGATACGGGTCGATCATAATTCAGCCAAGCCGAGCCGGTCAGATCCGCCACCGTCGGCAGATTATCTCCCTTATAGACATCCAATCCTTGGTCTGTAAGGTCTGAATCGTTTTCCGCCTCTAGCCACTCGGCGTTCATACCAAAAGTCCAGTTCTGGTTGATAGCCCAATCAAACTCGGCATTCACCCCCATGATGTGGGCATCACCAGCATTACCGATCGACACCTGCCATGGTTGACCACAGACTGCGGGGATTGATCCCCCCCCTGGGCATGGCTGGTTACTGGGATCGACAAGCTCCAGCTGGTAGTCCTCCCAGTCCATGTAGAAGGCAGTCAGGTTGAATCGCCCAGCGCCATCCAGGATCGTGGATCGGAGCCCGGCCTCATAATTCGTCATGATGTCGGGCTCATAGTTGTTGGGGTAGAAAGGCTGGCCACGAACGCGGTTGGTACCGCCGGGCCGGAACCCCTCTGTGTAAAGCGCATACGCCATCACGTCTTCACTGAAGCGATAGGACACCGCTATTTTTGGCGCAAACTCTTTGTCGTTCGTAGCGTGCACTTCAGCACCATTAGGGTAGGTGCCAAGGTCATCCCGGGTGTTGGGACGCTGTACGTAGTACGCATTAGACGTGTCTCTATCGAAGTATCGCCCCCCGACTGTCACGTCAATCTTGTCCGTCAGGTGCCAGATAACCTCACCAAATACTGCGGTTTGCTCCCAGCCGGTGTCGCTATATGAATCCCAAGCGTGGGTCGCATTGGGGTACTCGACTCCGTCCTGCCACTCATACCAGTCTAACGCTACGGACTGTTGGAAATCACCGTTTGTTACATCGGCGAAATCGCTTTCCCAGTAGTTCTGCGCGTCCTCGTAATACAGGCCAATCAGCCAATCAAGGGTATCACCCTGAGCCGACAGACGTAGCTCCTGCGTGAACCGCTCCTGATAACCAACCTCTTGAATAGTACTCAGGTAATCTCCGTTGACCGTCGGCGCGAGACAGTAGGCACCGTTGTATAAGGCCAGCCCCCCCGGTGTAGTGTAATACCAGTAATAAACTTCGGGATCGACCTCAAAGGCACCGGCACACGACCAATATGAGCCTGACCAGTACTTGTGATACGCGGTGATGTCTTGGCCCCAAGTTGTATCACGCTCATAATAAGAAGTCGCAGACACCAGTTGCGCGAACCCGAGGTCTGCCTCGATGGTTAAGCCATACAGGTCCAATTCGTCCGTGCTGTAATCATCGAAGAACGATACTTTCTCCAAGTCCCCCACATAGGGGTCCATGAACTGATACGCACCGTTTTCTACTTCTTGATGCAAGTATTGTGCAGTTACTGACCAACTCTCGTTGATATCCCAGCGCAGCGACCCACGGAAACCATCCACCTTGGAATGGTTGACGTCGTCCTCGACGAATTCCGAGTTATCCAGCTCGCCCCAATTCATCCCACTCCAGTCGTTGGGACTATCGACACTCACATAGTCGGGGGTGTGACCAAATACATTATCAATGAATCCGCCATCTTCGGCTGTAAAGCCCACCACTCGCAACGCCAGCGTGTCATCAATGAGCGGAATATTCGCCACTATTGATCCATCGTAACTGCCATCTACATCCGACCCTGTTCGCACATAACCATCCAGCGTAAGACTGAATTCGTCCATTTGGGGTTTCTGAGTGATAATTCGAAGCGTACCGGCTTGGGCGTCAGAACCATAAATCGCCCCTTGTGGCCCAGCCAGCGCCTCAACCTGCGCGATATCAACCATCCTGATGGTCGGTTGAGCGCCCGTTGATGTGATCGAGATTTCGTCCAAATAAACCGATGAAGTGGCCTGTGCTACATAGCCACCCCCGTCAATGGTGGCGCCACGGAAAATTACACTGGATGATCCATTGCCGTAGTTAAGGACATTGACCGAGGGCATGAACCGCGTGAAATCCTCCATCCCCCGGGCACCCATCTGCGCTATGTCCTCTCCGGACAGCGCCTGCACGCTCGCCGGAATATCCTGAACAGACTCCGTTCGTTTCCGCGCGCTCACAATCACCTCTTCAAGCATGGCGCCCTCTTGCGCCATAACTTGAGGTGTGGGTACTAACACCGATGTGACCGCAGTGGTTAGCGGCAGGAGCTGAAATTTCGGTTTAGTTATTACTGAAAACATCGCTTTCTCCCCAAAGACTTCACGTACACGCGTGACTGGAAATTTTATCGAACTCTTACGCGACTTTATAACAATTTTCATGGCGCTGAAAGAAGCGGTTATTCCTTACTTATAGGGTCGGAAGTTACCCCCAGTAGGGGGGCGTGTAGGATTGGCTCCAAAATTTCAATCAGTTCCCCCAAATGACCCTCATATCGCTTCCAGAGATCCACTGAGCTGGAGTAAATTGGCTGCCGCACCTGTTCGGAACTAGCAGTTTTGACAGCTCGCTGGTTTTTATGGAAGTCGACGCAACCCTGCTCAAATGGCAGTTTGCAAAATTCGAGGATACGACGCACCTGCGTCTCAACATCAGCGACCACTTCCTCATATTGGACGTCCAAGATGAACCCCGGCAAAACCTCATGCCAGTGATCCATCAACCTCTGGTATTGAACATAATACTCTCCCACTTCGGTAAGGTCGTAAGTGAAGGGTTGCCCCTGTGCAAAAAGTTGCTTGTAGCTGCCAAGGCAACTATCGATAGGGTGGCGTTTCGCATTAATAATCCGCGCATTGGGCAAAATCTGACGGATGAAGCCCGCGTAAAAAAAATTGTTCGGGTTTTTATCGATGAAACGAGGAGCGCCGCGGCGGTATTTCTGAGTCCTTTCGATATAAGCGTCGCCAAGCTTCGACCACACCTGGTCACCCAACTCGGGGAGATTCTCCGGAAACCGCTGCTGCGCGGCGCGCTGAGGCAGGCTGTGTGCCACCGCGCCCAGATCACTCAATTCGTGAGTGCCATCCACCTGACTGTGACTCGCCAAAATTTGCTCAAGCAGAGTTGAGCCAGAGCGAGGGAGCCCAACAATAAAAATGGGGGCAGCATCTTCGCTTCCCTGCCCAGCCCGTTGCTGGAAAAAATCGCGACTGAAAATCTCTATATGGCGATCAGTCGTCACCTCCGTTTCCACTGGGTCATAGTTAAGCAACACCCGCTGTATTTTGTTGCCTTTGCTGAAATAATGGAACGCGCGGTCATAATCCTTACGATTTTCCAACGCGAATCCAAGGGCGTTGCATAACTGGACCGCAGATTGCTCTGGCAAATCAGGAGTGTCTAACATTGACTGCATCGTCTGCATGTCTTCATCTTCAAACCGGAAGGTCTTCATGTTTGCGAGGCTCCAATAAGGCTCCGCATTCATGGGGTCGCTCTTGATGCTTTTCCTATAGATTTCAATCGCTTCAGCTTGCCGCCCTATTGTTTTTAATTGTTGGCCTAGGCCCGAAAAAGCACCAGCATGATCTGGCGCCAGATCCAGTGCCGCCCGATAGGCCTCCGCAGCCTCCTCAGGCCAGTCGGCACGCGCCAGTGCGTTGCCGAGCGCCAAATGTGCCTCAGCGGTCTCGGGGGCGAGTTCGACCACTCTCCGCGCGCTTTCGATGGCCTCCTGAAGCAGGTCATTATCAAGCTGGGCCACTGACAGCTCCAGCCATGCACGAGCATAGTCTGGCGCTACTGTGATCGCTTGCCGCAGGAAAACTTCAGCATCGCGATATTTACGATGCTGGCTGGCAATCGCTGCGAGGTGACGCATCGCTTCAACGTGGTTTGGATCCCGGCGTAGAATCCCGCGATAGATCTCTTCCGCCTCGGCACCTTTTCCGTCCCTCTCCAGTTGCCCGGCGCGAGCCATTTCCTGTGGATACCTCACCCGCACTCCGCGAGCACCATCCTTGGGCCTCATCCGATTCATTCGATATCGGGCGTGGTCGACTTTCCTTTGAAGCACATCTGGGTCAGGGCGCAGACCCTGGGCGCGTCGATAAGAATTAAGCGCCTCTGCCGGCATACCCTCCAAGAGCAGTAAATCACCGTGAATCTCGTGGACTGCTGAGCTACCTACCTGAAGCGACATCGCTTTGTCCGCGTACAAGCGAGCCTCACTCAGGTACTGATTTGCAATGCAGGTTTTTGTCGCCGTACACAGTAGCGCCACGTTTTCGGGATAGAGCTCCAGTCCTTCAATACACACTGCTAGCGCTGTCATCGCATCGCGTTTCGCCAGATGCATGGCCGCAGAGGCACAATATTGCTCAGCACTAAAAGTCGCTTTTTCCTGATCCACTTGAGGCATTCGTCCGGCACGAGGTGCGCCATATATCAGCACAGGCTATGGTTTAAATCTAGCGGATTGAAATTGCAGTAGCCGCACAAGGATTGGTAGCAACCGCGCCTTCCACATGGTGAGAGGACGGCGACCGAGTCCTCGCGCTACAGTCCACCGCGAGAGTGTCAAATCAGGCGAGCGTGGGTGCGGTCTCGCACATGCTCACACGCCCAACTGCGAAAGAAGATGAGACCGATGCTGCAAGTTCCCAGCATTGCCTTGCGTAGCTCTAGGTGAGAGAGTAGCGGGCGCTGAATCTGCAATCAGGACAGCCAGCAGATATGTTGGATTTAACGCACCTCGAGGTATTGCCAGCACCGCAATGAGCAAGCCTATTAATCCCTTTGATGCGAGAGGCCCGTTTTTACTGAGTCTCTTCATGACTCTCGTGGGCTACAGCGTATTGGTGGCATTGCCCGCCATCAACAGCGCCTGGGTCGAGCAACTCGGCTTCACGGAGGTGCAAGTGAATCGCGTCGCCTCTGCTGACTTGCTAGGGCTTTTTATGGGGGCGGTGATTGCCAGTGTTTTAATCCGAAAATCAAGCCGGCGAACACTTATTTATGCCGGGATCGGAATGGCGGTGATCGCTAACGCCTTTTGCACCCAGTATGCGGACTATCAAACGACGCTGGCCCTGCGCTCATTGGCCGGTCTTGGCTCTGGTCTTTACACCGCGGTAGCAGTGGCAAGCCTTGGCGCTAACTCCAAACCAAGGGAGGCCTTCAACTGGATGTTGCTTGCTTTCGCAATATCGCAGTTCCTTGAGCTTCAGCTCATTCCCCACCTCACAATGAATGGCATCTACATATTCTTTATCGGCACCTATGTGGTCACTCTGCCATTCGTTCGGATAATTCCCGCGCACGCCTCAGAACCTATCTCAGCACGCCCTTCGCCATCAGCCCAACGTCCGCCGATTCTGGCTTGGGTTGGTATCGGGGCCATCGTCATCGCCTACGTCAATATCGGAGCCTACTGGTCAAACGTTGAGCTGGCCGCCAGCTCTGCTGGGCTAGATACGGACTGGGCAGGCCAAGTAATTGCCTGGTGTTCACTGCTCTCTTTTGTTGGTTGCTTTACTGCAATGTGGGCCCTTAAAAAACTTGATTACGACCGACCTTTACTCGTCACCTTTGTGCTGATGATTTTGGCTGTGGGCTTGATGACCTTCGACATTTCCGCTGCCCTTTTTCTGATCAGCGTGGCAATGTTTAATTTTTTATGGATCTTCATCGACGTTTACCAGATGGGCGGCGTGTCAGTAGCGGACCGATCAGGCAGTGCCGCCGCATTCATCCCCGGGGCTCAGGGGCTAGGCCAAACTGCAGGGCCATTCGCCGCATCAATCATGCTTGATGTTGGTTGGGGGTTTGATGGCGTCTTTATCATGTGCGCAATGGCGTCGACAGGCGCTCTTTTCATCTACGCTTTCATATACCTCAAATACCGAGATCAAACTTGGCCACACTGAACTGAGGTACATCACGGCATGCTAACAGCGCGCTTTTCTCTGCTTGGTTTGCTGGCGCTATCTTTGCTCTCCAACGCGAGTCAGAGTGAAACCGTCTTGAAGGGTAGGAGCTATCAGCCCGGTGACGCCATACTGCGATGCGGGACGCTAATTGATGGTCTCTCAGAAAGCCCTTTACTGGATCAGACGGTCACCATCAGAGCCGGTCGTATTATGTCCGTTCAACCAACCGCCGAATTCATTCATAACGATAATGAGAGCGAGACAACCGACTTATCGGACTTCACTTGTCTGCCCGGACTCATCAACACCCATGTGCACTTTGACGGCAACCCAGAAGACTCTGTCGACTACAGCGTATACGCGCGACGGACCCGGGAGGAGACACTGCAGCTGGTGCTCGATAACGCGAAAACGACGTTGCTGACCGGGTTCACGACGGTGCGACATGTGGGTGCTTGGTTCCCTGATACGGTGTATCGAGCGCGCGAACTGATCGAGAAGGGTCAGGCACCCGGACCGCGCATTCAGACCGCGGGCCCTTACCTGACGATTCCTGGCGGCGGCGGTGATCTCACCTTTCCAGAAATTCCCGCAGAGGATATTCCGGCCGAATCCCAACAAGGCATTGCCAGCACGCCTGAGGAATTTGCAGCCCGCGCTGAGGCCGCCATCGCCGCTGGCGCAGATTTTCTGAAGGTCATCGCCTCAGGCGCTGTGTTTTCAGTGGGCACTGTCCCGGGCGCACCGGAGATGACGCGGGCTGACATTGAAGCCGTAGTGACGGTAGCCAAACGGCATGGCAAAAAAGTCACGGCCCACGTGCACAGCGACCAATCAGGTCAAGACGCGATACGGGCCGGTGTGGATTCGCTGGAGCACGCCTCTCTTTTAAAGGAGAGCACTATTGACCTCGCTGCGAAGCGTGGCGTGGCGTTTTCGATGGACGTCTATAACGGGACCTACACCGATACCATCGGTCGGGAGCAGGGCTACCCGGATGTCTACCTGCAGCGCAACACCGACACCACCGAAGCACAGCGAGTCGTTTTCGAGAAAGCCTATGAGAAAGGCGTCACGCTACTCTATGGCACGGACGCAGCGGTGCTGCCGCACGATATGGGCAGCTGGCAATTTGCCACCATGGTAGAGAGGGGCATGCGCCCCATGGACGCGATACGCTCCGCCACCTCGGTTGCTGCAGAACATATGGGGTTGTCTGCCGACGTCGGCGCCGTCGTGCCCGGCAAAGTCGCTGATCTCATCGCGGTTCGCGGCGATCCTCTCGCGGATGCCGAGATTTTGCGCGATGTTACGGTGGTCATACAGGCCGGAGTCATCATCAAAGCACCTGCGACGGATTGAGCCCAAGTCGAGTCGCGGCATCGCGTGGCGGAGCAGCCCGTTTAGTGGACGTGCCGGGGAAAAGCGCGACGAAGAAAGCCACGCGCAACTGTCCTCGCCCGCCGCTTACTAAGCTCTCTGGGCGTCACCAGCAAACCCAGATGCAGGCCATCAATCAGCGCCGAGTAGCCCGTTGCCAACTCCCGCGCATCAACGTCTTGATAACCACCCTCGCGAATAATGTTGGTGAATAAAGCTTCCAGCTTCTGGGCAGCCAGGCGATCCACGGTTGAGACAATTTTTTGATAAACCGGACGCGCGCCCGCCTCCCCGTAGTAGGCAAACCATACCGACATCTTTTGCCGCTGGGTGACACCCCGACCCAATTGAAAATCCAGCAGGGCATCGAGCCGCTCGCCCAAATCGGGAATATCCTCCCCCTCCATAATCTCGATCTGGCCGCCATGATATTCCTCGGCTACGAAACGGAGGGTCTCCTTGAGCAAATTGTCCTTGCTCTCAAAGTGTAAATTGGCAATGCCCACGCTCAGGCCCGCCTCCCGGGTCACCATCTGCATGGTGATCGCAGACAAACCATGTTGGGCAATGCACCGAATCGTCGCGTCAATCAGCTGCTGCCGCCGCTCGGCTTTCGGGCGGATCTGGCGGCGTTTAATGCCGGTATCCGGCAACGCTTCTACCACTGCGCCTGACGTATCAGTCATGTTTTTTCTCAGGACACTCTCGGCACTGAGTCTACGGGTATCACCCCAAAGTCTCAACGAAGAATGAACATTCATTCATTCTGGGTAGACGCTCGACGTCGGCCATGGCACTATTTCGTCTCACATTGACTCACCGGAGAGTGCAGTGAACCAATACGACGCGATCGTTATTGGTGCGGGCCATAATGGCCTCACCAACGGGGCCTATCTCGCCAAAGCGGGGCTTAAGGTGGCCGTGCTGGAGCGCAACCCCTACATTGGCGGCGCCACGGTCAGCCGCGAATTGCACAAAGGCTGGTGGTACTCCAACTGTTCCTACGTATCGAGCCTGCTTCGACCGGAGATCACACGCGACCTCGAGCTACCACGACACGGCCTGCAGGTTGTCTCTTTCGGGGGTGGCGCCACCTTCATGAGGAACGGCGACTACTTCGGCAACTATAGTGACCACGATCGCCACTACCGCGAAATGGCGCGTCACTCTAAGCGCGACGCCAACGCCTATGACCGCTACGCGGCCGACACGAGCCTCCAGACGAAGCTCATTCGCCCCTATCTGATGCGCACGCCGCCGGATCCGACTTCAATGAAGCCAAGAGACCTGCGTGATCTGCTGGAATTCGCTCGCTCATTCATGGACCTGGGTGAAGAGAAGCTGCTCGACACCATCAAGTTCTGGACAGCCAGCGTCGGGGACTACCTCAACGAATATTTCGAAACCGACGTCATCAAAGCGCACATGGCGGGCAGCGGCATCATTGGTACGGCCTTGGGGGTCTATTCCCCCGGCACTGCCTACGTCCTTCTCCACCATTACATGGGAGATGTGGATGGCAATGTGGGCGCCTGGGGCTTTGCCCGGGGCGGAATGGGCGCCATTGCCAATGCGCTATCCAAGGCGTTCCAGTCTTATGGCGGCGAGATTATCTGTGACGCCAATGTCGATGAAGTCATAGTCAAAGGGGGCCGGGTAGCAGGTGTCGCGCTCAAAGACGGCACCGAGTACAAGGCCCCGATCGTCGTGTCTAACCTCGACCCCAAGCGGACGTTTCTCGATATTACCAACCCCTCGGATCTGCCTAAAGACGTGCTGAAAAAAGCGCGTAACTTCAAGATTCGGGGCTCGTCTGGGAAGCTGAATATCGCACTCGACGGCCTACCGGTCTTCCATGGTCTGGACCCCCGCAATCGCCTCATGGCGGGAGATCTTCACTTCAGCGACTCGCTGGAGAGGCAGGAGCGTGCTTATGACGACTGGAAGGCGGGCACATGGTCCAAGGACCCCTATCTCGACATGATGATCCCGTCGCTGACCGATCCCACGATGGCACCTCCGGGCAAGCATATGATGTCGGTGTTCGTTCAGTACGCGCCGCCCAAAGTAGAGGGCCGCGAGTGGACGGATGAGGACAAAGACGGGTTTGAGAAATCGGTAATCGATCAGATTTCCAATTACAGCCCAAACTTCCGCGATCTCATCCTGCATTGTGAGACGCGGACGCCTCGCGAAATCGAAGCCGAGGTGGGGCTAACCGAAGGCAATATTTTTATGGGCGAACTGACCTTCGACCAATTGCTCTTTAACAGACCGTTCCCGGGCTATGCCCAGTACCGATCGCCAATCAAAGGCATGTATATGTGCAGCTCCGGGACCCACCCTGGCGGCGGCGTGATGGCGGCGCCGGGCGCTAACGCCGCGCGCGAAATTCTGGCCGACCTTAAAAAACCGAACACCGTGCCGGGAGGATATGCCGATGACTGATTACGATGCGGTCATTATCGGAGCGGGCCATAACGGACTGATCTGTGCCAGCTACCTCGCTAAAGCCGGCAAAAACGTGTTGGTGTTGGACGCGCGAGCTGAGCCGGGCGGCTGTGCCAGTAGTCGGGAGTTCAGCCCCGGCTTCAACGTCTCGGATTGCGCGCAGTGGCTGTCTCAGTTGGATCAAAGTATCGTGAAGGAACTCGATCTCGTGAGCGCGGGCCTCAATCTGGGCAAACCCAAGGCGACGATCTCACTGCAGCCCGACGGCGACCACCTCATTCTGGATGGTGACACCATCAGTGGCGCTGGCATCGACTCCGCAGACCAAGCGGCCTACCGAGATTTCAAGAGCATGGTGCGCAGTTTCGCCAAGCTGATGACGACGCTGTACCGCAGCCGCCCACCCAAGCTGGTGGAGCAGAATTGGACCGACCGTCTCACACTCATGAAGCTGGGATTGGGGCTGAAGTTACTCGGGCGGGAGCGTCTACGCGACTTGATGCGCGTTGTGATGATCAACATCTATGACGTCATGAACGAGCATTTTTCCCATGCTGCGCTCAAAAGCACCCTTGCGCTCGATGCGGTAACGGGCACGAACATGGGGCCGCGCTCCCCTAATACGGTCTACAGCTATTTGCATGCTGCTACCGGGGAATATCTGGCACAGACTGGTACAACTCAAGTCATAGGAGGCATGGGCGTCTTTGGTCAAAGCCTCGCCACCACAGCCGAGAAGAACGGCGCTCAGCTGAAGCTTGGCTCTGCAGTAACGGCCATCGTCAAAACCAACGACCGCGTCACCGGCGTGACGCTTGCATCAGGCGAGCAGATCTCGGCGAAATTGGTGATCTCCAGCGCCGACCCCTCTACCACCTTCCGCAAGCTACTGGGCTACGATCAGATGGAAGCGGGACTGGCCAAGCGTGTGGAACATTACAGGTCGCGAAGCGGCACTGCAAAGCTCCATTTGGCACTCAGCGCTTTGCCCTCTTTCACGGGCGTGAGCGATGCTCAGCTAGCAGAGCGACTGGTGATCACCCCGTCAATGGACGGCATGGAGACAGCGCTGAACCCGATGAAGTACCGGGAACTCAGTAACCTGCATACGTTTGATATCAGCATTCCGACTGTTGAGGATCCAGCGCTCGCGCCCTCCGGACAACATATTCTGAGCGCGATTGTGCACTACGTCCCTTATGCACCGGATATCGGCTGGGAGGCCGGGAAACCGCGGCTGATGCATCAGCTGTTGAGTGAGTTGGAGGCGTATGCACCAGGCATCGGCGCTCTCGTTACAGCCAGCGAGCTGGTCGTGCCCTCGGATTTCGAGGCCTCTCACGGCATGACCGGCGGCAGCTGGCATCATGGCGAACTCTCCATTGACCAAGCATTGATGATGCGACCCTTCCCCGGATCAACCCAGTATGCGACTGCGGTGGAAGGCCTCTACCTGTGCGGAGCAGGCGCGCACCCCGGCGGCGGGCTACAGGGGCTACCCGGGCGCAACGCTGCCAAGGAAATTCTCAAGCGAGGAGCACTGTGATGAGCGACGTTAGCCGAGACACCATGCTACTCACCACGCCCTTCCATTCTCGGGTCGAAGCCATGTGCGATCTGAACGACTGGGGCAACTGGATGGGGTACACCACCCCCAACGCCTACTTCGATGTCGAACTCGAGTACTTCGCTGTCCGCAGTACAACCGGCGTCTTTGACCTGTCACCCATGAACAAGTACCGCGTGACCGGGCCAGACGCCCGGCGGTATCTGGATCGTCTGATCACGCGGGATGTCAGCAAAATTGGTGTCGACAGGGTGGGCTATGCGATCTGGTGCGATGACAACGGCCAAGTCATGGACGACGGCACGATCTTTAGGCTGGGGGAACAGGACTACCGTATCTGCTCCTATCAGCGCGCCGATGACTGGCTTGCCTGGAACAAACTGGGTTTTGACGTCACGATTGAAAACGAATCTGAAGCCGTCGCGGGTTTGGCGGTGCAAGGCCCGACCTCCTGTACCGTTTTGACCCTGCTGGGCTGCACGGA
>Ga0181593_10000618_pt1 | contig 31279 bp, 30 predicted proteins | sample 071ome_19_FD_133756 | JGI IMG/M metagenome (GOLD analysis project Ga0181593, IMG submission 133756) | Coastal salt marsh microbial communities from the Groves Creek Marsh, Skidaway Island, Georgia - 071413AT metaG (megahit assembly) | ecosystem: Environmental > Aquatic > Marine > Intertidal...
AGTTCGGCATATTCCTTACCCTGGGTAATCCCCAGCGGCAGGGTGATGGCGGCGGCTACGATGACCAGTTGCCAGCCCCAGAATACGAACGACGCCAATTTTTCGGCGAACAGCCTGACGTGACAGGTTCGTTGCACCACGTAAAAGGACGTGCCGATGAGGGCACAGCCGCCAAACGCGAAGATCACCGCGTTGGTATGCAGCGGCCGCAGGCGGCCGTAACTCAGCCAGGGTACGTCGAAATTCAGCGCCGGGATCCAAAGTTGCGCAGCGATCAGGACTCCGACCAGCATGCCAACGATGCCCCAGACAACCGTCATGACGGCAAATTGCCGACTGATTTTGTCGTTATAGGTCATTGCACTCTCTTCCACATAAAATTCTCGGCCACAGCGGCCAGGCTCATGGGCTCAGGACCTGGAAACCCAGGCGTTATACCAGCCTTTTCCAGTAACCTGTCGATGCTGGAAAACACTGCAGGGCGCCCACCGGTCCCCCGGTTCACCCTCGAACAAGGCACAGTTGTTGCAAAACTGCCCCGCGCCTTGTTCCATGGCGCGCTTCGGAAAAGCGGTGGCATCCACCTGGCTCGCATCGTGTCGATATCCCAGGCTCTTCGCAACAGCCTCTTCCTCATCTACTTTTTCTGCGGATTGCGCTCTTGCGCTTCCCGGCCGTGCCACTGCTGAGACGACCGTCATGCCCAGCCATTGGCTGCAGAAGCCCCGCTGGACAGCTCCGGCTTCTCAGTCTCTTTCATACTTTCCCCCACCCCTCTGACAGAACCTCAGCCCACATGCTTTTGGGCGATGCGGTCCAACAGCTTCAAGAGCCGGGCCTGTGGAAATGGCTTTTCAAGGAAATCTTCCGCACCCATGCGCACGAGATCCACGGCGCTTTGCACTTCTGTCTGGTGCCCCAGAAAAACAATGGGCACCTGACGACGGCGGCAGGCCTCGAGCACGTCGGATGCACTCTGGTCAGGCAGACTGGCTTCACACACGACCGCCAGCGGCGTTGCTTCCTTGAGTATCTTTTCCAGTGTTTCGCCGTTGTCGAGCGCAGCCACCTGCCAACCCTGATTTTCCAACAGGGTAGTCAACGCCAACCTGACGTCTTTGTCAGGTTCAACCAGCATCATTGGCAAATTGGGACCAGCCATGTGCGACACACCGCGTTGCTGACATGGAATCATGCCCGAAACTTTAACGGCTGAGCCTTGTTGGTGGTATCCGGGAAACTACGTAACCAGTAAGGGTGTTGAACGAAGCGTCCTGCCGTGCCCGGAGGTGTCGCTCAATGCCAACTGCCTCGCTGGCGGCGATGAACCGGGCCGCAGTTCGGGCTAGCTTTCTATGCCCAGCGCGCCCGCCATCCTGACCAGCACCGCAACGGAATCGGCGCCCATTTTCTCCATCACACGCGAACGGTGTATCTCGACGGTTCGCGGGCTGATATTGAGTGTATTGGCAACTTTCTTGTTGGAATAACCCGCGATGATTTTCATCATGACGTCCGTCTCCCTGGCCGTCAGGCTGGAAAATCGGCCCTGTAGCTCCTCTAATTCCTCCAGCGCCTCTCGCGTCTCCCGGTATCGTTGAATGGCGGCATCGATTTTCTCCATCAATTCGCCGTTTTCGAAAGGCTTGGTCAGGAAATCAAACGCGCCTCGCTGAATGGCCGCGACGGCCAGCGGAATATCACCGTGACCCGTGATAAAGATCACAGGAATCTTCGATTTGCGGGCGATCAGCTCCTTGTGGAGTTCCATGCCGTCCATGCCGGGCATCCGTATATCCAACAAAATGACGTCCACCTCAGGCTCAGACTCAAGCGCGAGAAACTCGTCAGCGGAAGCAAACTGGCAGGATTGATACCCCTCGACAAATAGCAGAACGCGCAGTGCTTCGCGCACCGCCTCGTCGTCATCAATAATGCAAACATGAGCTCTCTCGGACACCAGGCTTCCCCGATTCAACCAATCATTTCCAGTGGCAGACTGAGCGTAAACTCGGCGCCGCCCCCGTCCATCCGGCGATAAGTCAGCGCTCCGCCGTGCGCGACCGCAATATTACGACAGATGGAGAGCCCCAGACCAACGCCGCTGGTCTTGGTCGTGAAGAAAGGCTCGAACAGACGATCCTGTATGTCCAGCGGCACCCCTGGGCCGTTGTCATTAACCACGATTTTTACTTCTCCCTGATCGCTGAAAAACCGCACCTGTACCCTCGGGTCCGGTGAATTGGAAGCGACCAGCGAATCAATGCTGTTCTTGATCAGGTTAACCAGCACCTGCTGAATATGGATTTCATCGACGTAGACTTCCGGCAGGTCCTCCTCCATTTCGGACTTCAGCAACACGTCGGATGATTTGAGTTCATGCTCAAACAACAGCAGCACCTGGGAAAATAGCTGGTCAAGCCGCTGCCGTTTACGGGTCAGTTCGCCTTTGTAGGTCAGTTTTCTCAGGCGGGTGACCACATCACCCGCGCGCCTCGCCTGTTCCGAAATGCGAACGCAAATATCATCCAGCCCGTTGTCTGCCTCCCGAGAAGAACGCGAAATCATCCTGCTGGCGGCGTCAGCATAGGCCGCGATAGCGGTTAATGGCTGGTTGATCTCATGAGCGATGCCCGCAGTCAGCTCCCCCAGGGTCACCAGCCGGTCTGCATGGGCCAGTTGGTCATCCAGCTGGCGGATCAGGTCCTGGTTGGCTTTTTCCTCGCTCAGGTCACGGATGATGCCCACATAACGCTCTTCGCCCTCTCCTAGGATCATTCCAACGGAGAGGTGCATGGGAAACTCCCGGCCACAGGATTTCAGCCCGACAATCTCGCGGCCAATGCCAATGATGGAAGGCGGCCCGCCATTTCGGTGCGCACGAAGAAACTGGTCGTGCATATCCCGGTAAGGCTGGGGCATCAGGATGGAAACATTTTGCCCGATGGTCTCCTCGGCGGAGCGCTTGAACATTCTCTGCGCGGCGTCATTAAATCTGAGTATGATGCCGTGATCGTCGCTGATGACAATGGCGTCGACTGCCGCTGACAGCAGCGCGTCCAATTGCCGTTGGTCAGACATTTCCACCATGCATTTCCTTCCCAGAATCAGCGTCGCTTGCTTATGGGTGACAGGCCGCCGTTATAGATGGCCACTGCTGCAACGCTGGTGCCGCAACCAGATGCGCAGTTTACGGTATTCATCCGCGCGCTGCCGAGAAGCGCTGATCACAACGGGATGGATGGTGGGTGCGTCCAGTGAGATCACCACGTAGCCACGACTGACCCAGGCGCGCTCGCGGATGCACCCCACGCGGCCCGAAAATATTGTCCGGCCGCTGGGGAAAATACGCAGGACCTGGCCATCTTCCGCTTTTGCGTGGTTTTCCATGATCGACCAGAGCGTAACGGTGAAGAGGGCAAGCAGCGCCTTGATGGCTGGCGACAGTCCTCCGGCCACGACCACAACCATCGCAACCACGGCCATGGCCCTGACCAGCCACCTGAGCGGAGTATCGTTGCCGCAGACCAGCGACAGTGGAGCGTCATGTTCGCTGGACGATGGCATGGATCAGCCGGGGATAACGTGGGCACTGCTCAGGTGCGAGCACCCACTTCCAGAGCAGGTCATCCTCTTCTTTCAATAGTTGCTCCAGTTCCGGCCAGCCGCCGTCGAGCAGTGCTTTCTGCTCCCGCGCCAAAAAAGCCTCAAGCAGCACGTCCAGTTCTTTCATGCCGCGCCGGCACAGCCAGCGAAGCCTGCCCAGGCGCTCATGGTCCGGCATAGATCATGATCGCTTGCGGGACAGGAGCAGCTTCTTGGTTTCGGCAATCGCCTTGCCCGGGTTCAAGCCTTTGGGGCAGGTTGCCGTGCAGTTGAGAATGGTGTGGCAGCGATAGAGCTTGAAGGCATCATCAAGCTGGTCAAGACGCTCATCCGTGCGGTCATCACGGCTGTCGGCCAACCAGCGGTAAGCCTGCAGCAGCGTTGCCGGCCCCAGGTACCGATCGCCGTTCCACCAGTAACTCGGGCACGATGTGGAGCAACAGGCGCACAGGATGCACTCATACAGGCCGTCCAGCTTTTCCCGCTCCTCGGGTGACTGCAGGCGCTCCCTGCCGGCAGCGGGTTCCTCATCGCTGCTCAGCCAGGGCTTGACACTGGCGTACTGAGCGTAGAAATGGTTGAGGTCGGGCACGAGGTCCTTGACAACCGGCAGATGGGGCAAGGGGTTGATCACGACGTCCCCTTTCACCTCGGAAATCGGCTTGGTGCAGGCCAGCGTGTTGGTGCCGTCGATATTCATCGCGCAGGAGCCGCAAATACCCTCGCGACAGGACCGACGAAAAGTCAGCGTTGAATCGATTTCATTTTTGATCTTGATGACGGCGTCCAACACCATGGGGCCGCAATCATTGAGGTCGATTTCGTAAGTATCGATCCTGGGGTTCGCGCCACCATCAGGATCCCAACGGTAAACCCGGAATCGCTTGACGTTCTCTGCCGATTCAGGCGCGGCGAAAAGCTGGCCCTCGGTCGGCCGGGCGTTGACGGGTAAACGTATCTGCAGCATAGCTTATCCTCGCTGAAACTCAGGGCCTGGTTACACCTGCGCCCATGGGCTAGTAAACCCGGGCCTGGGGTTCGACAACCTCGACATCATCCGACAGGGTATGCAGATGAACCGGACGGTAGCTGATGTCGACCTGGCCGGCTTCATCCAGGGTGATCATGGTGTGCTTCATCCAGTTGACATCATCCCGGTCGGGGTAATCCTCGCGCGCGTGGGCGCCACGGCTTTCCTTGCGGTTCTCCGCGCTGAATAGCGTGGTTTTGGCGCAACCCAGAAGATTGCGCAATTCCAGCGTCTCGGCAAGATCCGAATTCCAGACCAGGGAGCGGTCACCGACGCCCACATCGCTGAAGCTGTCGTAAACCTTGCTGATCAGCTCGCAGCCCTCCTCCAGCACCTCACCCGTCCGAAACACGGCCGCGTTGTTTTGCATCACGTGCTGCATTTCCGCGCGTATTTCAGCGCTGGAGCGTGTGCCGGAAGCGTGGCGATAACCGTCAAAATCACCCAACAGACGATCCAGGTGAGTGGAACTCACAGGCGGATGTGGCGTATTGGGCTTGATAGTCTTGCCGCAACGCTGAGCGGCCGCCCTGCCAAATACGATCAGATCCAGCAAGGAGTTCGAGCCCAGCCGGTTGGCGCCATGCACCGAAACGCAAGCAGCTTCACCAATGGAGAACAGCCCGGGCACCACTGTCTCACCGTTCTCATCTTCATGACGAACGACTTCACCGTGGTAATTCGTAGGAATACCGCCCATGTTGTAGTGAACCGTGGGCAGCACAGGAATGGGATCGCGGGTGACGTCAACACCGGCGAAAATAGACGCCGATTCAGCAATGCCCGGCAAGCGCTGTTCGATCACTTCCGGGCCCAGGTGCTGGAGGTTCAGGAAAATATGGTCGCCGCGCGGCCCAACGCCCCTGCCCTCGCGTATTTCGATGGTCATGGAACGGCTCACCACATCGCGCGAAGCGAGATCCTTGGCGTTGGGCGCGTAACGTTCCATGAACCGCTCCCCCTCGGCGTTGGTCAGGAAGCCGCCCTCACCTCGGACACCCTCGGTGATCAGGCAGCCCGCGCCGTAGATTCCTGTGGGATGAAACTGCACAAACTCCATGTCCTGCAGAGGCAGCCCCGCCCGCAACACCATGCCGTTTCCATCACCCGTGCAGGTATGCGCGGAGGTGCATGAAAAATAGCTGCGACCATAGCCGCCCGTGGCCAGGATGACCGCATGACTGCGAAACAGGTGCAAGGTGCCGTCGGCAAGATTCCACGCGAGAACGCCCCGACAGGCGCCATCGTCATCCATCAGCAGGTCAATGGCGAAATATTCGATAAAGAACGTCGCATCATGCTTGAGCGACTGCTGGTACAAGGTGTGCAGAATGGCATGCCCGGTCCTGTCCGCCGCGGCCGCCGTTCGCTGGGCAATGCCCTTGCCCATGTGCGTCGTCATGCCGCCAAACGGGCGCTGGTAGATCTTGCCGTCTTCAGTGCGCGAAAACGGAACGCCGAAGTGCTCGAGCTCGATGACGGCCGGCACAGCCTCGCGGCACATGTATTCGATGGCGTCCTGGTCACCCAGCCAGTCCGAACCCTTGACCGTGTCATACATGTGCCAGCGCCAGTCGTCTTCGCCCATGTTGCCCAGCGCCGCGGACATACCGCCCTGCGCCGCCACGGTATGGCTGCGGGTGGGAAACAGCTTGGATACGCAAGCCGTTGACAGGCCGGTAGCCGCCATACCCATGGTCGCCCTCAGTCCGGCTCCGCCGGCGCCGACCACAACGACATCATAGTCATGCACGATGGGTGTGTACGCGTTGCTCATGGCTCAGCTCCCCTGCCAGACGACATAAATGGTGTATACGGTGGCCAGGAACCCCACCAGGCAGCCCAGGCGGGTCAGCCAGATCAGGGCGGACTGCAGCCCGGGATGCGCCACGTAGTCCTCACAAACAACGGCAATGCCGCCTTGCGCGTGATACACCATAATCCCGGCGGTCAACAGCGCCATAGCCGCGTGGAATGGCTGGCGGAAAAAGGCCACAGCGCTGTCATAATCCGCGCCGGTCAGTGCGACACCCGCCCAGAGCAACCACAGCGTCAAGGGAACCAGCAGCAGTGAACTGAGCCGCTGGCTTTTCCAGTGCCCCAGACCTGAATGATCAGCCGTACTCATGCGAGTGCCCTCCATGAAACCAACGCAAACAGAACACAGGTACCCGCCAGCATGAGGTAGCCGGAGCCGTAGATCGCTTTCAGGCTCATGGCCCTGCCCGTATCCCAGACCAGGTGACGAATGCCATTGGCCAGGTGGTAGCAGAGACAAAGCAGACTGACGAGGCAGAACGCCTTGCCGGGCAGGCTGCCCAGCAGTGTCACAAATCGAGCATGACTGTCGGGGCCTCCTGCGAGCGCGAGCAGGTAGAGAAACATCACGGGCATGGTCAGCGCGGTCACAAAAATACCGGCCAGGCGGCTGGCAATGGACAGCATGGAAGTCAGCTGTGGACGGTAATACGGCCCGATCAAAAAAGGCGATATAGGCCGGGGGTCTGGTTGTTTGGACACGTCGGTGATTGCCTCTGGCATCAGGGTCTGCAGCCACATGCGGCGGCGGACCGGTTCAAAAACTAAAAATCGATACAGCGGCCGTTCTTTTCCCAATCGCCAAAGCGGGTTGGGTCGGGACCATCGCGCCCACCTATCTCCCGCGGCGCCTGCGCTTCATCGTCGTGCTTCCTGCCCCGCTCAAGCGCTTCGGTGTCAGCCGACTCCGCGGCAGGTTTACTTCGCTTTTCGTTCATTCGCGCCACCCTTTCGAATGGATCTGTCCACTCGCCTGCAAACGGCTAAAATCAGCGGTCCAGACTAAATAAGCAGAGGCCGCAATTCAACCACATTGAGCTTGAATTAGTGCCACTTGGGCGCAATTTCAATCACCGGGTTTCAATCAACGGTTTTCAACGGCCATGAGTGCAAAAATTTACCCTCTAGATGACCTGGCGGTGGTGAGATTCAGCGGGCCCGATTCCCGGCAATTTCTCCAGTCTCAACTCACTGCGGACATGGATGAGCTGCGCGAAAACGAAGCCATTTTCGCCTGCGTTTGCAATCCCGCCGGACGGGTTTTGGGCCTGTTTTTGATCTGCGCAACCGGCGATCATGAATTCCACGCCTTGTGTGCCCGCTCACTGGCCGATCACCTCCTGACCCATTTGCGCCGTTTTGTGCTTCGCGCACGGCTGGAGATGGATCTGCGCAGTGAATGGGTCGTGGCCGGTCTTTCGGAGCCCGTGGGCCCAACGGCCGGTGCCATTCGCTTCAACGGTCCGGCAGGCAGCTATGAAGTCTTTTCCCGGCTCGAGGTGGCGGAGGCCGCCTGTTCCCAGGGAGAAGAAGCAGCCTGGCGGATGGCGGAGTTGGTGCATGGGGTGCATTGGCTGGACGAGCGCACCAGCGCGAAGTTTCTCCCCCAGATGCTCGGATATGAGCGCGTCGGCGCGCTCAGTTTCAGTAAAGGATGCTATCCGGGCCAGGAGGTCATTGCCCGCACGCGGCACCTCGGCAAGCTGAAGCGTCACCCACTGGCGTGCCAGTTAGACCAGCATGTACACCTGGAATCAATGACGGAGGCAGTACTTTCGGATGGCGCCACCGAGGCCGGTGCGGTTCTGGTCAGTGCCGTCAATCAGGTTGACGGCCACAGCATGGCCATGCTGGTGGCGCGCATGCCTGCGGAATTTTCGCCTCGCTCGTGTTTTATTGGCCAGGCGCCTTACCGGATTGAATGGAGCGGCACTCCTGACCCGGGCATTATCCTGCCCTGAAGACACAGGCGCAGTTCAGGGCTGCGCGACGATATAACACACCCAACCAGGGTCAGCGTCACCGACGGTGGCGGGCCGGTAATGACCATCGCCTTCGCCCGTCTCCGCGTCTGTGCCCTCCCAGTAAACATCCACCGTGCTGAATCCCGCCTCACGCAGCAGCTCCTGGATCTCAGGCAGTGTCCACAAGCGCCAGTGATATCTGAACGCCTGGTCAAGTCGCGACCCATCCGGGAATTCGAAATGGATGAAGCACGTCATCATTGAATCGATGGGGTTGAACGAGGCCTGCTCCCAGATATAGGTGAAACCCTCACACGCCCGCGGCTCCTTAATTTCCATCGGTGCCTCGTACCCACCATAGGCGTCGAGAAAAAACACCCCCTCATCCTTGAGACCTGCAAGCACATTTTCGAAGTAGGTTCGCAGCGCCAGGCGCGTCGGCAGCAGGTAATAGCTGAAATTCATGGCCAGCACGATGTCGGCCAGTTCGCCGCGATATTCACTGACATCCTCGTTGATCAGCCTGAGCCGCGTGCGCTGTTCGGCGTCCAGCGCCGCCACATTATGGGCTCTTCCCCACTGAAGCACATGGTCGTCCAGATCAATACCGATGGCCCGGTGGCCAGGATCCCGACGCACCCATTCGGCCGCCGTGTTGGCCGTGCCGCAAAAATCTTCCCGGAGCAACAGGGGTTTTTCACCCCGGAGTTCTGCCCAGGTTTCCAGGACAAAATCAATCTCCGACTCCACGTCCTGGACCGATTCCTGGTACAGACGATGACGATCCGCCCCGGCAGCCATTGATCCGGCCGGGGCAGTCATGGACGCTTGGGAAGTATGGCGGTCGGTCAAGCGGACCGGTCCGGATAGCGCGTGGCCACGTATTCCTCGATGATTTCCAGGAAACGCTCGGTGAGTTTTTCACCCCGCAGGGTCTCGGTTTTGACCCCATCAACAAACACCGGTGCGACGGGCGCCTCGCCAGTGCCAGGCAGACTGATGCCGATATCGGCATGACGGCTTTCGCCGGGGCCGTTGACGATACATCCCATCACGGCGAGGCTCAGGTTCTCGACGCCGTCATGGCGAATCCGCCATTCCGGCATGCGTTCCCGGACATAGCCCGTAACGTCCTTGGCCAGCGCCTGAAAAAAGGTGCTGGTGGTTCTTCCGCAACCAGGACATGCGGTAACCATGGGTGTGAAAGAGCGCAAGCCCATTGTTTGCAGCAGCTCTTGCGCCACCACAACCTCATCGGTTCTTGGTTGATCAGGCTCGGGGGTCAGCGAAATCCGGATGGTGTCGCCAATGCCCTCCTGCATCAACACGGCCATGGCGGCCGTGGAGGAGACGATGCCCTTGCTGCCCATCCCCGCTTCGGTCAGCCCCAGATGCAGCGGGTAGTCACAACGCTTTGCCAACGCACGATAAACCGAAATCAGGTCCTGCACGGCGCTGACCTTGGCTGACAGGATGATTCTGTCGTGGGGCAGCCCCAGCTTTTCGGCCTCACGGGCGCTGTCGATGGCCGAGCGCACCAGCGCTTCCCGCATGACGCTGTCGGCTGGCTGCGGCTGAGGCAAGGCGGCGTTGTCGTCCATCATCGACTTGAGCAGGCGATCATCGAGGCTGCCCCAGTTGACGCCGATCCGGACCGGCTTGTCATGCTTCAGCGCCTGTTCGACGATGGTGGCGAATTGCCGGTCACGCTTGCGGCCGAAGCCGACATTGCCCGGGTTGATTCTGTACTTGGCCAGAATTTTGGCGGCCTCGGGGTGTTTTTCCAGCAGGACGTGGCCGTTGTAGTGAAAATCGCCGATCAGCGGCACGTCACAGCCCATCATGGCCAGCCTTTCCTGGATGGCCGGTACGGCGGCCGCGGCGGCTTCCGTGTTGACGGTGATGCGAACCAACTCGGAGCCGGCGCGTGCCAGTTCAGCCGCCTGCTTTGCTGTTGCCTTGACGTCTTCTGTATCGGTATTGGTCATCGACTGCACCACGATGGCGTGCTCGCTGCCGATGTGAACATGGCCGATGGTTACCGTGGGCGTTTTCCGACGGCTGATTGGCTGGATGGCCACCCCCATGATCAGTCGCCTCCCGTCTCCTCGCTCTGCGCTCGCATGATGGGCCATGCCGAATGCAGGTAGACCCACATCGACCAGAGGGTCAGGATCGCGGCCAGGTACAACAGCAACTCGCCCAGCAGGGCGATCGGCAGCAGCCAGATGTCCTCCTGGTAAAGCAGAAAGGAGATGGCTGTCATTTGGAAGATGGTCTTCAATTTACCCACCCAGGAGACGGCCACCCTGGCCCGCTCACCGATTTCCGACATCCACTCCCGCAGAGCGGAGATGGCGATTTCCCGACCGATGATGACGGCCGCGGCCAGCGTAAAAACGACCGGGTGGAAAAAGAGCTCGGGCGGCTTTTGTACCAGTAAGACCAGTGCCGTGGCGACCATCAGCTTGTCCGCCACCGGGTCCAGAAATGCGCCAAAGCTCGTTAAAAGCCGCATTTTTCGGGCGATGTAGCCATCCAGCCAGTCGGTGACGGCAGCGGAAACGAAGATGACCACGCAGGCGACATGCGTCCATGTGAACGGCAGGTAAAAAAAGACCACCAGCACCGGAATCAGGACGATTCGGAGCAAGGTCAGTATCATCGGAGCCGTCATGGGCATGATATTGGGGCCTCGGAAGGTTTGTCTGCCCGGGCATTATCGCAGAACGGGCCTCCCTGCCGCCACATGAAACCGGTGCCGGTTGGCGTCAGTGCAATGCTCTGAAGATTCGCCTGGCCATCGATTTGCTGATACCGGGCACCGTTTCGAGCTGCTCCGCGCTCGCAGCCCGAACCCCCTTCATACCGCCAAAGTGCGTCAAAAGGGCTCGCCTTCGACCCGCGCCGATGCCCTGGATTTCCTCCAGTTCGGACCGCACCGACGCTTTCTGTCGCCGGCCTCGATGTCCCGTGATGGCGAATCGGTGCGCCTCATCCCGAACTTCCTGGACCAGGTGCGAGGCCGATGATTCGGGGCCGGGAATCATCGACGCGCCATCGGGCATGACCCATTCCTCGAAGCCCGCTTTTCGGGCTGGACCCTTGGCCACGCCGATGATCGCAGGGCGCGTCACACCCAGATCGCTCATCACTTCGAGGGCTTGCGAAAGCTGGCCTTTGCCGCCATCGATGAGAATCAGATCAGGCAACTCGCCCTCACCCTCAGCCACCGACCGATAGCGCCGGGTAAGCACTTGCTTCATGGCCGCGTAGTCGTCACCGGGCGTGATGTCTTTCAGGTTGTAACGTCGATAGCGGGATTTCACAGGCCCCTTTGGGTCGAACACCACGCACGCGCCCACGGTCTGGCCGCCCTGGAAATGGGAAATATCGAAGCATTCAATGGATTCGGGGGTCGAGTCGAGCGCCAGGAGGTTTTGAAGTGCCTCCAGTTGGGCAGCCTTGCGCTCTCCAGAAGCCAGCTTCAGCTGCAGCGCGTTTCCCGCATTTCGCCGGGTGAGTTCCAGCCATTCCCGGCGTCGACCGCGAGGATGCGCCTGGATGCGCACCTGTCGCCCTGCGCGTTCCGAAAAAACAACCTCAAACAGACCGCTCCCGGGCAGTTCGTGAGACACCAGCAGGTCCGCTGGCGGCATACGTTCGCGGTAATACTGCCCCATAAAGGCCTGCAGCACCTCGGCGCTTTCCAACCCCTCTGTTTGCGACGGAAAATAACTTCGTTGCCCGATGTTGCGACCACCTCGGAAACTGACGACCTGCACGCACGCGGCCCGCCCCTCTCGCGCAAGGGCCAGGATATCGAGGTTGCCTCCCTTGCCCGGCCGCCACTGCCCGGCCTGCATGCGCTTGAGCGCCTGAATCTGATCCCGGTAAACAGCAGCGCTTTCATATTCCTGCTGAGCGGCCGCCTCCTCCATTCGCGCGATCAGCCGTTGGATGACCCTGTTGCTGTTGCCGTTGAGGTATAGCGTCGCGTCATCCACCTGCTGACGATACTCCGCTTCACTCACATAGCCGACACACGGGGCCGTACAGCGCTTAATCTGATGCTGCAGGCAGGGACGGCTGCGGTGGGCGAAATAAGAATCTTCGCAATTACGGATACGAAATATTTTCTGCATCAGATTGATGCTTTCCCGGACAGAGCGCGCCGATGGATACGGGCCGAAGTACCGGCGATCGGCGCGGCGACCACCCCGATGAAATGCAACCCGGGGAAAATCGTGGTCCGTGGTCACCATCAGCCAGGGATAGCTCTTGTCATCTCGCAGCAGCACGTTGTAGCGGGGTTTGAGCGACTTGATCCACTCATTTTCCAGCAGCAGGGCCTCGCCCTCGGAAGGCGTGAGGCTGACCTCGATGTCCCGCACCTGGGCAACCATGCGCATGATGCGGTCGATCTTTGGGCGGGCATCGAAATAGCTGGCCACGCGCTTGCGCAAATTTGCAGCCTTGCCCACATACAGCGGGTTGGCGCTTTGATCGCGCATGACATACACGCCGGGGCCAGTTGGCAGGCGCCTGGCAAATGCCTGTCCGTCAAATGCAGTGCTGTCGGGGTTCTCCCGGTCAGCCGGCATCGATCTCGGCGCGGATATGCGCTAACAGACCGGCTGTGGCACGCTCCAGGAGTTCACACATGTAAACGAAATCTGCGGTGGAGCCGTAGTAGGGATCGGGCACCTCGGCGGGTTCTCCAGGGCCGGCAAAATCCATCATCAGGGACAGGCGCGCCCTGGGGTTGCGCGGGGCCATGTGTTCCAGCAACCGAAGGTTGTCATGATCCATGGCGATCATGTAATCGAAGCGCTCAAAATCCGATATATCCACGCGGCGCGCTCGCAGTGCGGCGATGTCCACATCAAACTTGAGCGCCTCGGCGATCGCACGATGATCCGGCGCGTGTCCCACGTGATAGCCGTGTGTCCCGGCCGAATCGATGCTCAGCGAATCTGTGAGGCCGACCTGGCTGACGTGCCGCCGGAAAAAACCTTCGGCCGAGGGCGACCTGCAGATATTGCCCATACAGACGAACAATGTGCTGGTTCTGTTTGTCATTCCGTCCTGCTCCTCGTTTTTAACCGTTGCATCGGACCCGCTATCGATACGGGATGCCCGCCTCATCGAGGATGTCCATCGCGCCGCCCAAATGCTGTTCAAAGTGTCGCCAGTGGCCAATCGCTGAGCGGTAGATGGGCTTGCGGACCTGTGCCGCGCTTGCGGTGCTGACCGCCGCGCTGCCCGCGTGTGGGGCCAGGCATTCCTCCTGCCAGCTAAGACCGAGCCGCTCAATCAGCTCAGGAATACAGGCGCCGGGGTCTTCGACCAGGTCTTCGTATTTCAAGGTGAAGATGCGCTCGGGCATGAGCGCCTGCCAATGCTGCATGAGCCGATGGTAGGCCACGTAATAGCGCGCGGCGTCCTTCACATTGTAAGAATATGAATTAAGGTAGCCGAATAATACCTTGAAATTACTGAATATTATATCCATAGGGTTGCGCGTTACATGCACCAGGCCGGCCTGCGGCAACGCCCTCGCGATCATGCCCAGATACATGAAGTTCAGGGGCCTTTTGTCCGTAAATCTCGGCGAATCCCCTGTTCTGGAGGAAACCGCTTGCACATATGCATCACCCAGCGCGGGATAATCCAATCCTGCCGAAGCCTCAACCCCGGCGGGTGAAATCAGGCTACCGGGTCGCTCATCGACGGCCAGCGCGACCTGCTCCATGAAATCGCGCAGTTCCCCCGCGGCGTATACCTCGTCGTGACGCCCCAGTATTTGTTCCACCAGCGTGGTGCCAGAGCGTGGCATGCCCACGATGAATATCGGGCTGCTGGACGCGCTGCCCTGCCCGCCCGACTGAAAGAAATCGGCGCCCTGGTGGGCCATGAGGCCATTCACCAGGGTATTGATCTGCTCGTGATCATAGGGTTCCATGCGCCGTTTCGCCTCGCCCGCGGCGCGATAGGCCTGAAAAGCCTCGTCCCAGCGCCCCAGATCCTCGAGTTCCTTGCCCAGGGCGAAGCCGAGCGTCACCTTTTCCGGAAGGGGCCGGCGGGCATTCAGCGCCGCCTGCAAGCTGCTGACATGATGATGATCCGGGCTTGCCGTGCCCAGGTTGGCCAGCAGAGACAACGCGCGCGGATATCCTTCAACCCTTTTCAGGGCATCTTCAGCACAAGCCCTTGCCTGTTCAAAGCGCCCTTGCGCCAGCCTTGTCATGCCCAGATTGACATGATTATCCGGATTGCCGGGCTCAAGCTGGCACAGTTTTTCATACAGGGCGGACGAGTCATCCACCTGGTCCAACAAGCTGTAATACATGGCCAGCTGATCCAATGCCCAGGCATTTTCACCCGCCTCAGTCACCAGGGACCGAACCTGTTCCAGGCACTCCGAGCGTTGTCCCAACCCCAGCAGGAATTTACAACGCTGTATTCGTAGCGGCACGGAGCCGGGGTGGACAGCCAGGGCGTCATCGATGGCCTGCATGCCTTCCTGGTAGCGCTCATCACCGGCCAGCGCCTCGGTCAGCATCATCCACCCATCTTCGAATTCTGGCGCGCCCTCCGTCAGGCGCCTGGCCAGGTCGTGGCTAACGGAAAATTCGCCCCTGTTGAGGGCTTCCGCCGCGCGCCGCATCACGCGCCTGATTCGATGTGAAATAAAAGGCTGGCCAGAGTTCATTGAGTGTTTTCCGCTGGTCGTGTTGAAATCAAGCTGCTGGCTGGCAGGGGTCAGCCACCGGTTGACCTGCTTTGGGCACGGAGCGTGTCCGTGACCCGCTCAAGGTCTTCTGCCGTATCGACACCCGGCGGGATGGAATCCTCGGCCCGGGACAGGACCATTTTTTGCCCATGCTCCAGGAAACGCAGCTGCTCCAGTTTTTCAGTGGTTTCCAGGGGCGTGGGGGGCGTTTCGGAAAACCAGGTCAATGCACGGCGGCGATAGGCGTAAATGCCCAGGTGGCGCAGCCATTTCACGCCCGCTTTCTGGGCGTCCTCGGTGGATCGATAACCTCGCGCGTGAGGAACGGCGGCCCGGCTGAACAACAGCGCTTGTGCCCCGATACCCTTTACAACCTTGACGATGTTGGGGTCGGCAAGATCGGCAGGGCTGTCGATCTCGCAGTACAGCGTTGCGGCACTGGCCTCGGGATGACGCATCAGTAAATCGGCGACCTGCCGCAAGCAGGAGGCCGGCATCAGCGGCTCGTCTCCCTGGAGATTAACGACAATCTGATCTTCCGGCCATGACATCAGCCGGGCACATTCCGAAATGCGGTCACTGCCGCTCACATGATCTCGGGATGTCATGACCACCTGCGCACCGAATTCCACCGCGCAAGACTGAATCCGCTCATCGTCGGTGGCGATAATCACCTCCCTGGCCGAGGCGGCCTGCGCCCCTTCCCAGGTATGCTGCAGTAGCGGCTTGCCGGCAATGTCACGCAGCATTTTCCCCGGCAGGCGCTCGGATGAAAATCGGGCGGGAATGACGATCACGTAATCCATGGTGTGACGGGTCAGGGTTTGTCCGGTATCTCGATCAGTTGCCTGATTCGTTCAGTAAACGCATGTTCCCAATCATCGGGGAGACAGGCGGTCACCGGCAGGCACCAGGCATCGGTCAATTGAAGCCGGCGGCATTTAACGGCATCTTTTTCTGTCATCAGGATGCGCTCATGCTGTATGTCAGAAAAATCAGCGGCAGTATAGGTGTGGTGGTCCGGAAAAGCACGTTCCTCAAAGGATATACCCAGCTCGGTCAGTGTTCCGAAAAAGCGTTCCGGATGGCCAATGCCGGCGACGGCGTACACCCTGCCGCTGCCGGGCATTGAACCCCATTCATCCACGCTCAGCTGACGCTCATTGTCGAGCGATTCCACATGGCGGGCTTGCAGGTGCATACCAATGGCTTTATCCCCAGCCGCCCCGGGCAGCTTGGGCGATGCGCTCCCCCCGTTCACAACGATGGCATCGATGCTGCTCAAACGGTCTGCCGACTCTCTCAGAGGGCCGGCAGGCAGCAGGTGCCCGTTACCAAGACCCCGGTCGCCGTCAATCACGCATATTTCGTAACCCCGCGGAAAATCCGCCCGCTGGAGGCCGTCATCCGAAATGATCACGTCCGCGCCCCGGCCAAACAGGTAGCGGGCCGCTTCGTTACGGTCACGGCAGACGACGACATCGACACCGGTTCTTTGCATGATCAGCCTCGGTTCATCGCCGGATTCGTCTACCGGTACGCTGTCGTTGATCAACACCAGGCGATTACCTTGCCGGCCGTAGCCACGAGACACCACGGCGGGCTTGATCCCGGCTTCGAGCAGCAAGTGGCACAGGCGTATCACCAAAGGGGTCTTGCCCGTACCGCCGACGGTGATGTTTCCCACCACCACGATGGCCTTGCCGATGAGATCCCCGGGTACGTTCGACATGGCGCGGGACCGGCGTTTAGCGAACCCTCGGGCGTAGACAGGCTCCAGTAAACGGAGCAGCCAACCCGGCCGCCGATCGCCGTACCACGTCCGGTTCAATCGGGGCTCCAGGAATGACTTCAGCATCGTTGGGCAGGCCGCAAACAGGCAGAGGCGTCAGTCACTGGCGCCCTCAGGCTCCGATACCCCAAACTGGGTCTGGTAAAGCCTGGCGTACGCGCCCTCCTGCTCAAGCAGTTCATCATGCGTTCCCGTCTCGATGACACGCCCGGAATCAAGGACCACCACCTGATCTGCGTTTTCGATGGTGGATAGCCGGTGCGCAATGACCAGCGTCGTCCGGCCTTTCATGACCTCTGCCAGCGCCTCCTGGATGGCCCGCTCCGATTCACTGTCCAGTGCGGAAGTGGCTTCATCCAGAATCAGTATCGGTGCGTCTTTGAGCAAAGCGCGGGCGATGGCCAGGCGCTGGCGCTGGCCGCCGGAAAGTTTGGTGCCATTTTCACCCACCTGTGTCTGGAAACCTTCAGGCAGTTTCTCGATGAATTCCAGTGCGTGCGCGCTGCGCGCGGCCTCTGCGATCGCTTCCTGGCTGGCCGAGGCCAACCCGCCATAGGCAATATTGGCGGCCACGGTATCGTTGAACAGGACGATGTCCTGGCTGACCAATGCTATCTGGCGCCGTAGGTCAGACAGCTGGTACTCGGACAGTTCATGGCCATCGAGAAGAATATGCCCCATTTCGTAGTTGTAGAAGCGCGGCAGAAGACCGGCGATCGTTGTTTTGCCGCTACCTGAGTGCCCGACCAGTGCCGTGACGCCGCCCTCGGGCACATTGAAACTCACGTCTTTCAGGACACGCTCATCCGTGTCTGGATAATTGAAACTCACCTGGTCGAATTCAAGCGCGCCCCTGACCCGCTCAACCGTGCGGTCTCCGGTATCTCGCTCCTTTTCATCATCAATGACAATGAACAGGCTGTCGGCAGCCGCAATGCCCCGCTGGATGGCTGTTTGGATACCCGTCAGGCGTTTCAGCGGCGGGATCGTCGCCACCATCGCGAAAAAAATAGCTGTAAAGTTACCGGCGGAAATCTGATCCAGCATCGCCGGACGGGTCGCGATGACCATGAGGATGACCATGGCAAGCCCTGCCGCCAACTGGACCATGGAAGAACTCATCAGGTGCATCGCGATCATCCGCAGATGCAGGCGTCGGGTGCGCTCATTGACGCGGCCAAACCGCTCGCGCTCCGCGTCCTGGCCGGCAAATACCTTGACCACCCGGTGGCCTGTGACAGCCTCCTCCGTGACGTGAGACACGTCGCCCATGGAATCCTGGATTCTGCGGCTGATCTTGCGGTATCGCCGGCTTACCAGCGTGACCACGACGGCGACGGCCGGTGTCAGCACCAGCATGATGGCGGTCAGCTTCACGTTGATGGTCAGCATCACGATCAGCAGGTAGATCAGCAGCATGATGTCACGCAGCGCGGAGACGATCGCGTTTGTGGCGGCCTGGGCGACTTGCTCGCTGTTATAGGCCAGCTTCGAAATCAGCTGCCCGGCGCTGTGACGATCAAAAAAAGTGGCGGGCAGTCGCAAATAGCTGTCAAACAGTTCTGCCCTGAGGTCGGCAATGATTCTGCGGCCGGTCCACTCCATGCCGTAGACCCCGGTGAAGTGTCCGGTAATTCGGAGCATGACCACCCCGATTATCCCGCCCGCCAGGTAAAGCCCGAATACGGCGTCCTTCTCGACAAACACCCGGTCAATCAGCGGTTCGATAAATTTGATAAAAACGGCCTGCATGGCGGCATCAAGGCTCACGCCGATGATGCCGACCAGGAACATCACCCAGTATCGCCGGGTGTACTGCCATAGCCGGCGATAGATTTCGCCAGGGGTGGCGCCTGATGACAGGGTGGTCATTGGCCTTGCTCAGGTCGGTGTTCGGTCACGATAGAGAGCCGAGAGAAACCCAGCCGCCCGGTCACGTCCATGGCCGTGACGACGAAATGGTGCGGGGTCATGGCATCGGCCCTCAACATGATGGGAATATCCCGCTCCGCCCCGGCAAATTCCAGCAGTGCCGCTTCAATCGTTGCGGGCTGGTTATCCACCAGTTGACGATCGTTCAGGTACATGCGTCCCCGGGGGTCGATGATCAGCTCCATCCGTCGAACATCCTCCATCGGCACAGGCTCTGTGCTTGCCTCGGGCAAATCAATACGCAGCGCAGCCTGACGTTCGAAGGTCGTGGACACCATGAAGAAGATCAGCAACAGGAACACGACGTCGATCAACGACGTGAGATTGATCTCGGGATCTTCTTTGACCCTGGGCTTGAGGTTCACCGAAGGCTCCCGTCAGCGTCCTGATTCCCCGGCCGCGGACATGTGCCCGCGATCGATGGTCTCGATCAGACCGATCGCCTGCTCTTCCATGGACACAACGTATTCGGCCACCAGCCCCTGGAAGTACCGGTAGAAAAAGTAACTGGGTATGGCCACGGTAAGCCCGGCGGCGGTGGTAATCAGGGCCTCTGAGATACCCCCGGCCAACTCATTCGCATTGCCCACTCCATGCAGCATGATGGCGGAAAAAACCCTGATCATGCCAATGACAGTGCCCAACAGGCCAAGCAGCGGCGCGATACCGGCGATGGTCCCCAGCGTGTTGAGGAAACGCTCCAATTCGTGAACGACATGCCGGCCTGTGTCCTCCACCGCTTCTTTGATGATTTCACGCGAGCGATGCCGGTTGATGATTGCGGCCGCCAGGACGCGGCCCAGTGCGGATTCCGAACGGATCTGATTGATGCGGTCCAGGTCTAGCTCATTGTGTTCCGCCCAGGTTCTTACGGTGTCCCCAAGGCCTTCCGGAACCACGCTGCGCCGCCTCAACGACCAGAATCTCTCGATGATGATGGCGACCGCGAGGGTCGAACAAAGCAGGATGGGGGCCATGAGCCATCCGCCAGCCAGGATAATCTCCAGCATGCGTGGTCAACTCCTTTGAGCGCGTTCAGGGTCGAATGATACCCGATGCTCCGGGGCACGCCTATCCGCCCCGCCCCGCTTGCTCGATTCCCTGAAAACCGCTGAGCCCGGCAGGGACCACGCCCCAACACGCTGCGCAGAGAGGGCTCAGGGGCAATGACCGGGGGCTGGCCAACGCCATACCGAGTCCCGCTGAACGCGGGCGGACTCGATTTTGGGCTGTTCACCGCGCCTGAGGCGCATGCGCAGCGCACCGCAATCCGAAACAGATACCGCCTTGATACCCCGGCTACGGTAGCGCTCGAGGGTCTCACGGTGAGGAAAACCAAAGCGATTGCCTGCGCCGGCCGGAATAAGAACCCACTCCGGCTGCAGGGCATCCAGGAAATATCCCGTGGATGAAGTCCGGCTTCCGTGATGCGGCGCCAGCAGAATATCGTGGCGCGGCAGGCCATCCTGCACGAGCCTGGATTCGACCGTCGCGCCAATGTCACCCGGGAGCAAAATCGAGGCACCCATGGCGCTTACACTGATGACACAGGAGCTCTTATTGCCCAGGTAGGGCAAAAATGGAGAAGGATGCAACACTTCGAACATGGCCGCCCCGTCCGCCCAGGAGTCGAGCGTGGTGCACTTTGAACGGGCATGCGAACCTGACCTTGTATTGGCCAGGATTCGGGCCAGCGGAAACCGGCTCATCAGCTCCGGCAACCCACCGGCATGGTCCAGGTCCCCGTGGCTGATGACGATGTTGTCGGGGCGAGAACGCCCGGTCGACGCGATATGGGGCAGCAGCGTGGAGCCGACCAGGTCCCACTGGCCGGGATACCCAGGACCGGCATCGTACAGCGTGAGGCTCTTATGGGTCAGCAATGCAGCCGCCGTGCCCTGCCCCACATCAAGCAGGTCAAACTGCAGCTCATGTGCCGATGGCCTGTCGCCGCTGCCCAGTAGCGCGCTCACGGCCAATATCAAAGCGATCCCACGCATGGGAAACCCCCAGGGCCCCAGACCGACCAACAAGGCCGCCGTGGAGATGACGACCGCGGGCATCCCGGGCTGAAAGGTGGAGAGATAGGCGTGTGTGCCCTGCAGCGCTAACCATGAAAGCCCCGTGGTCAAACCGTCTGTCACCCATGCGGCCGTCAGCAGCGGCCCTGCAGCCAGCGAATCGAAGCCGGCCATTAGTAGTCCCGCGCCCGACAGGACCAACGGAACGATGACCAGACTGACGGCCGGAATCGCAAACAGGTTGGCAATCAGACCCAGCACAGAGGCAAACTGAAACCAATACATGCCCAGCGGCAGCATGGCCAGGAAAACACAGAGCTGGGCTCTGGACAGCGTGCTTAAAGCCCCGGCAGGGCCGGTAATCGGCGCAAAACTGGCGATGAGAACGAACACGGCTCCGAATGACATCCAGAAGCCTGGGGTCAAAGGCGCAGAAGGGTCAAAAAGGAGCACCAGGAACAATGCCAGGGCCCAGCCGGCCACAGGATGGAAATGATTCCGAAGCAGCACCGCTGCCGAAGCAACCATCAACATGACCAGGGCTCGAAAAGTGCTGACACCAAGACCGGCCAACGCGGCGTAGCCTCCGGCAAGAATCAGCGCACATACCCATTGGAACCAAAGCCCCGACCGAGTGCGAAAACCCCCTCCCAGCACCCAGCCCACTCCACTGCCCAGGCGATATCCCAGCAAAGCCGCAAAGCCAATATGCAGCCCGGAAATAGCCAGCAGGTGCCCGGTGCCTGTTTGTCTGAACGTTTCCGTGACTGGCGCGGGCATCCGGCTTCGATCGGCCAAAGACAAAGCCAGTATCTGAGGCAGAGCAGGTTCTTCACTGAGAATATTCAGCAATCTTGTTCGCATCGACTCACGCCAGCCGTCTATGCTCAGTGAGCCGGCCGGAGCCAGCCGCACGGCTTGGTCCCGTTTGACCGTAGCGAGCGCGCCCACACCCATTGCGAAATATCGCTTTTCGGGGTCAGGCCCAACAAAATTGACCCGGTTCCTGGGCAGCTTCAGCCCCAGCATCAATGACCATTTCTCTCCCGCCCGGATCGTTTGGTCCGCTTGATACCAACGAACCTGCAGCCACTTTGGCACGCCCTTCGCTCTGCTTTCTGGATGATCAACCCGAAACAGAAACTCCATCATGTCGGCCCGTTGCGCGGGCAGGCCCTGCACGATGCCCTGCACGATTAAATCCTTACCGTCCAGCTCGGACGGCAGCCGACCCTGGTAACGGGACTCGATGAACAGGAGCGTCAGACACAGTGGCAAGGCTAGGAGCGCGTAGAAACGCAACGGGCGGGCGGCAATGACCGCCAGCCATGCCAGCCAGACCGACCACGCCAGCCAGGAAGGCAGACGGCCAGGCCAGGCCCATGGCAGCATGGCGGCCACGGCAGACAGTAACAGCAGGCGATGACCCCCCGGGCAACGCAATGATTTCCCCCTTTCTTGATCCTGGGCAGATCAGCTCAGATCGGTCAGTCTCCCCATGGTGAGCTCCAGGCACCGCTCCATTCGCCTGGCCAATATGACGTCATGCGTTACGATGACCAGGCTGGTGCCAAGCTCACGGTTCAGTTCAAGCAGCATTTCAAAGACCTGATCTGCGGTCCGCTGATCAAGATTGCCCGTGGGCTCATCCGCCAGCAGGCAGGCCGGATTCCCCACCAGCGCGCGCGCCACCGCAGCGCGCTGCCGCTCACCGCCCGATAATTCGCCCGGCTTGTGGTCGAGCCTTTCTGACAAGCCCACCCGAACGAGCAAATCCGCTGCGCTTTGCGTGGCGTGCGCCGCGCTCTCACCTCTGATCAGCAGTGGCATCGCCACGTTCTCGAGCGCGGTGAATTCAGGCAGCAGATGATGAAACTGGTACACAAAGCCCAATTTCTGATTTCGCGTCATCCCCCGGTCGTTTTCCCTCAATTCCCACAGCGATTGTCCCGCCACCAGGACTTCACCCTGATCCGGCCGGTCAAGCCCTCCCAGAATGTGGAGTAAGGTGCTCTTTCCCGCGCCTGATGAGCCCACGATGGAAACCGAGGTGCCGGGCGGCACCTCGAGATCCACATGGTTCAGCACCTCTACCACCCTCGGGCCTTGCCGGAACGCCTTGCTGACCTGCCGCGCCTCCAACACGAACGGATCCGACTTATTCATAACGGAGCGCCTCCGCGGGGTGCGTGCGCGAGGCCCGCCACGCCGGGTAAAGGGTGGAAAGCAGTGACATGCCCAGCGACATCAGTGCGAAACGAACCACGTCATACTGCCTGAGGTCCGAGGGCAACTCGGTGATGTAATAAATATCTGATGGAAACAGGCTGAATCCAAAAAATCGCTCCAGCACGGGAACGACGGTGCCGATATTCTGAGCGAGCAAGATACCCCCGATGACACCCAGCAGGGTGCCGATGATGCCAATCAGGGACCCCTGAACGATGAACACGCGCATGATCGTCCCTGTGCGCGCGCCCATGGTCTTCAGGATGGCAATATCCGACTGCTTGTCCGTCACGACCATGACCAGCATAGAAATAATATTGAAAGCCGCCACCGCGATGATGAGCGAAAGTATGACCCACATCACGGTTTTCTCCGTGCGGACCGCCTGAAAAAGATTGCCCCGTTCCTGGGTCCAGTCGCGCACGCGGTAGCCGCCCGGCAAGCGGTCAGAGACCTCCCTGGCCACCTGCCAGGCTTTGTCCATGTCTTCCAGCTTCAGCCGGATACCGCCCACCGCGTCTTCGGGCATTCGAAGCAGACGACCCGCATCCGCGATGTGCACCAGGGCGAGTCCGCTGTCCGTCTCGTATTCACCCAGCTCAAACACACCGACCAGCGTGAATCGCTTCATCAGCGGATTGGCGCCAAACGGGCTGGCTCGAAGCCTGGGCGCGATCACGGTGACCTTGTCGCCGATACCTGCACGCAGCCGGGATGCCAGGCCTATGCCCATGACGATGCCGTAAGTACCGGCTTCCAGCTGCTCCAAGCTGCCCACGAGCATGTTGTCGGCCAGATCGGACACCCTGGCCTCGTACCCCGGCTCCACGCCCCTTAGATAGGCCCCGGTTGAGCCAGCCCCATGCAGCCACACGCCTTGCTCTATATAAGGGGCTGCCGCCAGCACGTCCGGATTTTCTTCCACCTGCTCCACCAGATCGGGCCAGTCTCGCATGGGGGCGCCCGTCGCCTGCACCGTCGCGTGCGAGATAGCGCCCAGTATGCGCGCGCGCAACTCCTTCTCGAATCCATTCATCACCGAAATCACGGTAATCAATGTCGTGATTCCCAGCGCAATACCTAGCATGGATAGCAGGGATATAAACGAAATGAAGTGATTTTTCCTTTTGGCCCGCAGGTAACGCAGCCCAATGAAGGTTTCCAAGGGTTTATGCATCGGTGAATTACAACACAGGCGGTGTTGGGCAACCACCGTTAATGACTCGGACCTTTGTCAGGCGTTCACTGTTTCGTGCCGAAGTTGTCGGAGCACGGCTTCCAATTCTTCCGGCAGGACGCTGGCAAATGACCTGGGGTGGCCCTCAGGGATCTCCACCACCAGCGCGCAGGCATGCAAAAACAGCCGCCGCAGGCCCCGGGAGCGCCACTCATCACGCCTCCGGGAGTCGAGATACCGGGGGTCGCCTGCCAGTGGCATACCCAGGTGAGCGGCATGCGCGCGTATCTGATGGGTGCGCCCGGTCAGCAACCGGGCCTCGGCGAGGCTGCTGTCCCTGAACGACTCAAGGATGGTGAATACCGTTTTTGCCGGCTTACCGGCGGGTTCCACCTGCACCAGGTGCTCACCACCCACCCGAACTTTCAGCAGGGGCGCGTCGACCGCAAAATGCTTGCGTTCCGGGCATCCGTCCAGCAGGCACAGGTAACGCTTGTCGGGCCCACCTTCACGGAACTGACGCTGCAGGGCGCGCATGGCGCCTTTATTCTTTGCGATGAGCAGGCAGCCGCTGGTGTCACGATCCAGACGGTGCACCAATTCCAGAGTATCGGCTTTTCTCAGCTCGCGAACGACATCGATCAGCCCCCATTCCATCCCGCTGCCGCCATGCACGGCCATGCCGTGCGGCTTGTCGATAACGAGTGCGTCCTGGTCTTCCTCAATGACCGCGTTGCCTACCGCCTCAAGGGCCCAACCGGGTATGACCACCCCGTCGCGCTGCGGCAGCCGTACCGGCGGAACCCTGACGACATCACCCGCGGACAGGCGCGTGGAGGGTTTCGCGCGGCCGCCATTCACCCTCACCTGCCCTTTTCGGATGATCTTGTAGATCAGCGCCCTGGGCGCGCCCGTCAATCTCCCTTGCAGGAAATTATCCAGCCTCTGATCCTCCTGGCCGGCGCTCACCTCGATCATGCGAACTTTGGGTCGGGCAGCAGTTTCTTTAACCATAGGCCAACTCATTGATAGAACATGCATTGCCTGCTATATTAACGTGCTTCGGATCTCACCGCGCCGGTTACCTCACCGAATTCCATGGCTGACGGCGAATCGCACAACAGTGACGCCGTAAATGGCCCACGACAATGAGCGTCATTCGCCCGCCATCCAACGGTTTCCTGGTGCGCTTTCGCTGCCTTCCTCGCGGAACCGGCCGGCGGATTCAAGATTCCTGTCACCCCGGCTTTATGGCCGGCAAATGCTTTGTACAGTGGCAGGTTTAAAAGAGGCCGAAACCGTATTTAAGGGGTAGAGACAAACTGCCCCATTGGACCGGCCGAGTTGGCCGGCATATAGACAGTATTTGGCAATCCTGGCCACGAGCGTATGAATGATGCGCCAGGTACATCGAGACGACTGGGCGCGCTGTGGCGCGCCCCGCCCTCTGTGCATCCGGGATTGCCTGAGGAATAGACAAATGAAACGTATGCTGATCAACGCAACTCAGCCTGAAGAGTTGCGTGTAGCGATCGCCGACGGGCAGCAATTGCTCGATCTGGACATTGAAGTACCCTCCCAGGATCAAAAGAAAGCCAACGTCTACAAAGGCCGCATCACACGCGTGGAGCCCTCGCTCGAGGCCTGCTTCGTTGATTTCGGATCTGTGCGACACGGCTTTTTGCCACTCAAGGAAATCTGCCGGGAAGCCTACCTCCCCGAGGCGCGAAAACGCGACGGAAAAGTATCCGTCAGGGACGCCGTGCGCGAGGGACAGGAGCTTATTGTCCAGGTGGAAAAAGAAGAACGCGGCAACAAAGGCGCGGCACTGACCACCTATATTTCCCTCGCCGGCCGTTACCTGGTGCTGATGCCAACCAACCAGGCTGCCGGCGGCGTTTCCCGCCGCATCACGGGCGAGGACCGCGAGGAGCTGCGTGAACAGCTGAAGCAGGTCACCACCCCCGATAACGTGGGCATCATCGTGCGCACCGCCGGGGTGGGCCGTGAGGCGGAAGAACTGCAGTGGGACCTCGATTACCTGTTGCAACTGTGGACGGCCATCGAGCAGGCCGCCACCACCAAGAAGGCGCCTTTCCTGATCTACCAGGAGAGCAACCTTTTTATCCGCGCACTGCGTGATCATCTCCGGGCCGATATCGGCGAGATCCTGGTCGACAACGGTCAGGTCTACGAGGACGCCAGGGAGTTTGTGCAACAGGTAATGCCGCACAATCTGCGCAAGCTGAAACTGTACGAAGATCCTGTTCCGCTGTTCAACCGGTATCAGATTGAAAGCCAGATCGAATCCGCTTTCGCCCGGACAGTCCACCTGCCCGCGGGTGGCTCGGTGGTGTTCGACCATACCGAAGCGCTGCTCTCCATCGATATCAACTCCGCGCGGGCGACCAAGGGCTCTGATATCGAAGAGACGGCGCACAACACCAACGTGGAAGCAGCGGATGAAATTGCGCGTCAGCTCAGGTTACGCGACGTGGGCGGTCTGATCGTCATTGATTTCATCGATATGATGAGCCGCAAGCACCAGCGCTCAGTCGAAGATCGCCTGCGGCACGCTTTGCAGATCGACAAGGCCAGGGTTCAGACAGGCCGCATATCCCGATTTGGGCTGCTTGAAATGTCGCGGCAGCGCTTACGGCCCTCGCTGGGTGACTCCAGCCAGGAACCCTGCCCTCGCTGCTCAGGCCATGGACACATCCGGAGCATCGAATCGCTGGCCCTATCGATACTTCGGCTGGTCGAAGAAGAAGCGATGAAAGAGTTTTCCGGCCAGATAGAAGTGCAAGCGCCGGTGGTCGTTGCCAACTTCCTGCTCAATGAAAAGCGGGCAGCGATCCAGGCCATTGAGACCCGCCATCGCGTGCCGGTAATGATGATCAGTAACGAGTACATGGAAACTCCGCGCTTCGAGATTCATCGAATCCGAAAGACGGAGGTTTCCCAGGAACCCTCTTATCAGAGGGTCAGCGAACCTGAAACCGAACTGGTTGCCAGCGAGAAATCCCAGGCCGCAGGCGTCGCCGCTGCCCCGGTCGTTTCCGGTGTGCAAAGAGCAACCCCGGCGCCCTCCTCTGTCGCGGTCAAGAAAACCCCTGGCCTGTTTTCCAGGCTCAGCAAAATGTTGTTCTCTTCCGACAAGGACGAAGATGAGGCAAGCACCTCAACCGGGAAAAAGACCAAGACATCCAAAACCGGTAAAACCAGTTCCAACCGGGCGACTGGCAAGAAAACCCAGCGCCGCCAGTCATCACCCGGCGGCGGGAGCCGCAGGAAGTCGGGTAGTCGCAAAAAGGATAGCCGGCGACGGGACACAAAGCCCGACGGCCAAACCGCTGAAGGTAAAAAAACCTCTAGCAAGAAGGCTACGGGCAAGAAGACACAAACCCGCAAGCGGCGGCCAAGAAAGCGCGGCGCCAATCCATCAACGGCAGAAGCCAGCGCTCAAAATACAACGGCAAAACAGGACAGCCAAGCTGAGGCCCCTGCGGCTTCGGATGCGGACAAAGCCACAAAAAAGAAAGGCGGCACGCGCAGGCGACGTTCTCCTTATAAAACGGGTGGAAACACATCTTCGCCCAAAAGCACGTCCAACGACGCCAGAGCGGAAGACAGCGCCTCGCAGGCTCCCCAGCCCGCCAAGTCGGAATCTGACGGAAAGGCGTCAGCGAAGAAGCAGCGCTCAGCTACCGCGGCCCCGGATGGGTCAGCAAGCGGCAGAGAGCGCTCCGGCAAAAAGGGGGTTGAGTCAACTCCCGCGCGGTCGAAGGCAGAAGTGTCCGGGGAAGATGCAAAGCCAGCCCAGGCGTCGCCAGCCGGTGAGTCTGCACGCTCCGGACCCAGTCCGATGGAGTCAGGCCCCAGGGAGTCAGGGCCAACAGCATCAGGCCGTAAAAGAGCCTCTGGCGAAAGCAGCAACGATGGGAAATCTGAATCAACGTCCCCGCCATCCGGTTCATCAGGCGCGAAGAAGCCGGATACCTCCACGAGGAATGAGCGGAACCAGGATGCGCCCAGCGGAGAGACGGAAAAGCCAAAACAGCCGCCACAGAAACCCACGTCGCTGCCGGAGAACGTTGAGCCTGCCGGATCAGCCAAAGGCGTCTACACACTTAAGCCCAAGACAGACCCCAAAGACTAGGAATCGCCAAACTGAGTTTTTGCCGACGCGGGGAGCCAATGCTCCCCGCGCCCGGCTCGTCAGACAGCTTCGAGCAATCCGTGGCGCATGGCCATTCGCAGCAGACCCACCTCGCTGCGTGTACCCAGCTTTTCGTAGATCCGATATTTGTATGTTGCCACCGTCTTGGGGCTCAGGCTTAGTAGCCTTGCGATCTCTGGCACCTTGTTGCCCTCAGTCAGCTTTTGCAGAATCTCCAATTCGCGTGCTGAGAGACGCTCGAAGGGCGATTCTGCCCGGCCTGGGAAAATGGAAAGCGCGAGCTGTTTCGCAGCCGCTTCTCCGATGTAGCGCTCACCAGCGGCTACTTTTCTGACCGCGCGAATCAACTCTCCACTGGCGCAATCTTTGGTCAGGTACGCACTGGCTCCCGCTTCCAGCAGCCGATTGGGGTACGGCGCTTTGGCGTGTATTGCCAGGATGATGATCCCCATCTGAGCCGACATCCGTCTTAATCGGCAGGTAATCTCGAATGCGGACATCCCAGGCAGGTTAAGATCCAGCAGCACGAGGTCAGGTTCAAACGAGCGGCAGAGTGACAAGGCCTTTTCACCCGTCTCCACTTCCCTGATTTCCGCGATACCGGGCTGACGCTCAAGAATATGACGCAGGCCGGTCCTAACAAGCGCCTGCTCGTCAACAATTAATATATTAATCATGAATTCCCCCTTTGGAATTTGAATGGTGTTTTTGGCTGAAACAGCCTCCCCTTGCGTTTACGGCCAAGTCTGAATATATACCAGTTAGCAGCAGGAAATCGAGCCAGCCAGAGATCGATAGACCAACTCTACGAAGTTTCAGAAATTTGCTATATTGCATATTCACATTTGACCTACATGATCACACAGCAGGGGTGAGTGCATGGACGTGCGCCCTAAAACGGAATGGGACCTGTCTGAGTCCCTGGCGGAAATTCAGGAAACCTATCTGGCTCCGGCCATGTATGCCCAGTGGGCCATTCGCCTCACGGCGATGGCGCACATCGACAGCGGGCACCATGTACTGGATGTTGGTTGCGGCACCGGAATACTGGCCCGAAAAGCGGTTGAAGAAGTCGGTTTTACCGGAAAGGTGACCGGCATTGACCATGATCAGGACATGATTGCCGTGGCTGCACGCAAAGCGCCCAACATAGACTGGCGTGTCGGTGACCCCAGTCAACTGCCTTTCGATGATGAAAGCTTTGACCGCGTCGTGAGCCAATTTTTCTTGCCCCACACCAAGAACAGGGTTCGCCTGCTCAAGGAAATGATGCGGGTGCTCAAGCCAGGCGGACGGATGGCATTGGCCGTCTGGGCGCCATTGCAACACTCACCCGCGTTCAACGCGCTCGCGCAGTTGGTGCAGGATCAAGGCAATGCGCGGGCGTTCAAGGTCTTTGCCACACCCTGGGAGCTTGGACATGAACACAAGATACGCTCCGTCATCTCCTCTTCCGGGGCACAGATCAGCTCCATTTCTCGCGAGAAAGGCACGGCTCGCTTTCCCAACCCGGAGGCCATCCTGGCGCTCTGGCTGGATCGCGCACCCGTCAGCAAGGAGCTGGATGAAGCGGCTCGCAAGCGGATTCGACTGCATGCCCTGGATCCACTCTCCCAGTTCAGAGCATCCACCGGCGAGCTGGTCTGCCCCATGGATGCAACCGTGGTCACCGTAGACAAGCGCTGAATCGGGCCAAAAAAAAGCCCGCGAGAGCGGGCTTTTCCTGGTATTGATGTTGCGGCTCAGTCGTCGCCGAACCCAAACCCGAGCAAGTGCAGCAGGTTGTTAAACAGCATGAAAATATCCGACAACAAAACGGTAGCGGCGATGATGTAGTTGGTCTCGCCGTTACGGACAATTTGCTGCGTCTGCCAGATGATCCAGCCAGAGGCCAGCAAAATGGCCATTGAAGAGATGGCCAGCGCCAGGGCAGGCACGGTGATGAAATAATTGAGGACAAAAGCGCCAAGAAGGACCAGGGTGCCGACACCCAGGAAGGCAATCCAGCCGCTGAAATCCCGCTTCGTCGTCATCGCGTAGGCCGAGAGGCCAAAGAAAATGGCTGCCGTCAGCCCGAACGAGGCGGCTACCAGTTCGGCGCCGTTGCCGTACTGATACAACACCCGGTCTATATTGGCGCCAGTTACCACGCCCAGGAATCCGGAAAACGCAAATCCAATCACAATCCCCCAGGCGCTGTTACGCGTGGCGTTGATGGCGAAGGAAAAAGCGAAAATTCCGATCAGGAACGGCCAAAAGCCGATATTCCAATGCAGCGATTGAGCAACCCACGCGGTCCCGGCGCCAAAGACAAAAAGCATGGCCAGCAAGGCATAAGTGTTTCGCAAAACCCGGTTAACCACCGCGGTGGTGGGCCGAGCAACAGCGCTTTGATAAACGACTCTATTCATGATTGGAAAACTCCGTAGTTTCAACGTCTCCGTGTTTGACTACACGGCTTTCAGCAAGTTCGGCAGATGATACCCCAGTTCGCGGCTGGAGACAGCCTGCTGACCATCGTTTGGTGGCATGCTGGGCTCCACCTGGGGCTGGCGAGACGGCGCAAAGTTCTGTAACCTTGCACGCCTGTTGCCCTGGCGCGATACCAGGAAAACACATCCCTTTTCGGCCATCAGGAGAGGTGGCAGAGCGGTTGAATGCACTGGTCTTGAGCCGAGGCAGGATGCCGAAGACCGATGGCCGAAGGCCAGAGCAGAGCCCCGAGCACAGGGATGTGCGAGTCAATCGGCGCCTGGAGCGCAAGATCGGCGGCCGCAGGCCGGGGCGAAGCCCC
>Ga0181593_10000621_pt1 | contig 31118 bp, 35 predicted proteins | sample 071ome_19_FD_133756 | JGI IMG/M metagenome (GOLD analysis project Ga0181593, IMG submission 133756) | Coastal salt marsh microbial communities from the Groves Creek Marsh, Skidaway Island, Georgia - 071413AT metaG (megahit assembly) | ecosystem: Environmental > Aquatic > Marine > Intertidal...
CTATGGGCTGATCTGCGACATTGGCGGCGCGTCGATGGAGCTGGCAGAAATTGCCGGTGGCACGGTGGGGCGCTGCGTTACCTCGCCTTTGGGGCCGCTGAAACTGGCCGCGATCAAGGGCGGCAGAAAGGGGCGGCGCGCCCATATTCGCAAGGTTTTGAACGATCTGGCCCCGCAGCTGGGCCCGCAGGAAAACCGCCTGTTTTTGGTGGGCGGGTCGTGGCGTGCAATCGCCCGAATCGATATGGCACGGCGTGGCTACCCGCTGCATGTGCTGCACGAATACCGCATGAGCCGCAAATCCGTGCGCGCGACGCTGCGCTTTATTTCCGAAACCGAAGACCACGAAAAATTGCGCGCCATTGCCGGTGTATCTGCCAGCCGCATGGCCTTGGTGCCGATGGCCGCCGAAGTGCTGCGCGAAGTGATCAGCGTGTTTAACCCACACGATATTGCCATTTCCTCTTACGGTATCCGCGAGGGGATGCTGTATCAGCAAATGCCACAAGAGCTGCGCAACCGCGACCCGCTGATCGAAGCCTGCCGCTTTGCCGAAGATAAAGACGCCCGCCTGCCGGGCTTTGGGCGCAATCTTTACAAGTTCATCCTGCCGCTTTTTGCCTCGGCCCCGGACGAACGCAAGCGGCTGATCCGCGCGGCCTGTTTGCTGCATGATGTCAGCTGGCGTGCGCACCCAGATTACCGCGCCGAAAGCTGTTATGACAACATGACCCGCGCCAATCTAGGCGGGCTAAAACATTCCGAACGGGTGTTTTTGGGGCTGGCCTTGATGCACCGCTATACCAACAAACGCGAGGGAACGCGCTTTACCCCGATGCTGCGTTTGTTGGACGAAAAGGAACTGCACGCAGCCGAGGTTGTGGGCAAAGCCATGCGGTTTGGCGCGATGCTGTGGCTGCAGGGCGCGCCATTGGGCGAAATGCGCTGGTTTCCGAAAAGGAAAGTGCTGGAATTGTGGCTAAGCAAAGAGGCCGAGCCGCTTTTCGGCGAGGTGGCAGAGGCCCGGTTCAATTCGCTGGCCGCAACGCTGGGGGCACACAGCATGGTGAAAATCAGACGCGACCGCGCCCCAGCCGCCCCAGCCCCCACGCCCTAGGCCAATGGGCAAACCTAAGCCTACGCCGCTTTTGCGGAAATCTCTTCCCACGCACGGTTGATCGCGTGCATCCGCCGCTCGGCGATTTTGATCGCCTCGTGCGGCAAGCCGCGCGCCATCAAACGATCGGGGTGGTTTTCGCGCACCAACTGTTTCCACGCTTGGCGTGCCTCGGCCAAGGGCGCCCCCGGTGCCACCCCCAAAACGCTGTAGGGGTCGGGCGGGGCATCGGGCACAAAACCTGCCCGCATGGCCGCAAATTGAGCCTCGCTTAGGCCAAAGATCTGGCCGACACGGGCCAAAAACGCATCTTCACGTGGATGGTAGATGCCATCTGCCATGGCGATAAAAAACAGCCCCTCCAAAAGGTCGCACAGCGGACCTTCGGTTTGGTCAAACATCGCCCGTATTTTTTGGGCATATTCCTCGAAACCTGCCACGTCTTGGCGGGCCAAGTTGAACACCCGGGCGGCTTGTGCCTCGTCTTGGGGGGCGATGTGAAACACCTGCCGAAAGGCCGACACCTCGTCGCGCGTGACCTGCCCATCGGCCTTGGCCATCTTGGCGCCCAACGCGATCACCGCAATCGTAAAGGCAACCGAGCGTTCGGGCGGCGCGCGCAAGCGATCAAAGACCGAGGACAGCGCCTCGCCCTTTGCCAATGCGGCCAATGCCTCGGATATGCGTGCCCAAATCGACATGGGCCAACCTTACCCCGATTGGCCAGCAAAGTCAGTGCGCCATCACAGTATTTTTTGCATCAAAATCAAATCCAGCCAACGCCCAAATTTGCGCCCGACCTCGGGCAGGCGGGCGATTTCGGCAAAGCCGATGGCACGGTGAAACGCCACACCGCCCGGGTTTTCGGCGCTGACACCCGCCCATAGCGAATGCACCCCCTGCCCCGCCGCATGGGCCTGCAACTGTGCCATCAGCCCCGCGCCCACGCCCTGGCCACGGGCCTCTGGGGCCAAAATGATGGTATGCTCCATCGTATGGGCATATCCCGGCCCATTGCGAAAAGGCCCATATGTGGCAAAGCCTTGCAGCGCACCGCCCGCCGTTTCCGCCAGCAAAAAGGGCAAATCTTGCGCCGCTTTCAGGGCGATATCTTGGGCCAATCCATCGGCGGTTTTCACGGCAGAGGTAAATGTGATGGTCGTGTCGCGGATCACCGGGTTCCACAGGGCGGCGATGGCGGGGGTGTCAGCCGCTTGGGCTTGGCGGATCATTCCAGCACCACCGGGCCATTGGGTGTATCAAGATGCGCCACAAGGCCGGGCGTTGGGCTGGGCACGTATGCCACGCGCGTGTCTTGCAACACAGCCGTTAGGGTTTGGGCGATCTCATCGGCCTGCGGGTGGCGCAGCTGCAATTGCCGCAACCGCACCCCAGAGCGTGGCAGGCGGTGGCCGGGCAGCGCCGTGCCATGACCCCATTCGATCAGGGCGGGGAAACAGTTGTCATAGGGTAGGATGCCACTGTCGGGCACGGCCATTGTCCAGCGCAGGTCGCCACGGGCCAGCGCAACCGGCTGCCCCGCCTGTGGCAACCGCGCCAAGCTGTGGCCCATGTCATCCGTGCGACAAATCCAGTTGGTAAGCCGCGGCGCGCCGCTGAACCGATCCAGATCAAACCAGCGCGGGCCAAGGGGTGGCTGTGCCTGCGGGTCGATTGCGATCAATTCGAAATACAGCCCATCTTCCAACCCCAGCAGCATGTTATGCGTGCCATACCGCGCATGTTGGCCCCCGGGTAACAGCGCCACGCCCAGCAATTGTTCGAGGTAATTTTGCCCCTCGGCCAATGTTTTGGCCGATACAGCGATATGATCCAGCGTCAGCATCCCGATCTCCCTTGCTTTGGCGCAGCATATACCGCCTGCAAGGTATTGAAACCTGTCCAATTCACCCCATTTTGATGGAAAGATAAGTTTTTTACTCAACTAAGTGAACGGAGGGACCGACGTGCTTTTGCGTGCGATCGATAAGTTTTTCAGCCACGAGGCGTCGGGCGGCATTTTGCTGATGCTGTCGGCACTGGCCGCCCTATTGGTGGCCAATTCCAGCCTTGCCCCAATGTATGAAGGGGCGCTTGGCAGTTATTTGCGCGTCACCCTGAACGGTGAAGGTTTGGAAAAACCGCTGATCCTATGGATCAACGACGGGCTGATGGCCGTATTTTTCTTTCTGATCGGGCTGGAATTGAAGCGCGAGATGGTCGAGGGCAAGCTCAAAAACCCCGCCGATGTGGCCCTGCCCGGCATGGCAGCGGTGGGCGGCATGGCCCTGCCCGCCTTGGTTTTTGTCATGCTCAACTGGGGCACGCCCGAAACGCTGGGCGGCTGGGCCATTCCTGCGGCCACCGATATTGCCTTTGCGCTGGGTATTTTGGCGCTGGTGGGCAGCAAAGCACCGTCCTCGCTGAAGGTGTTTTTGCTCACGCTGGCCATCTTGGATGACCTTGGCGCCATTATCATCATCGCTTTGTTCTACACCGCCGAGCTGAAGGTGGATTACCTGATGCTGGCGCTGTTGCCCTTGGCGGGGCTGTTGTATTTGAACATCAAAGGCGCCCACCGCATTGCGCCGGCTTTGTTGCTGGGCACCATCATGTGGTTCTTCGTGCTGAAATCGGGCGTGCATGCCACGCTGGCGGGCGTGGTCACTGCCTTCCTGATCCCGATCAAAGACAAGTTTGGCAAATCGCCCCTGCATTCGCTAGAGCACGGCCTAACCCCTTATGTTCTATACATGATCGTGCCAATCTTTGCCTTTGCCAACGCCGGTGTTGTGCTCAAGGGGCTGACCTTTAGCGATCTGTTGGCGCCGCTGCCCTTGGGCATTGCGCTGGGGCTGATCGTGGGCAAGCAGGTGGGCGTGTTTGGCGTGACCTTCTTGATGGTTAAATCCGGGCTGGCACGCATGCCCGCTGGCGCCAATTGGATGCATATCTATGGCATCGCCTGTTTGGCGGGCATCGGGTTTACCATGTCGCTGTTCATCGGCTCGCTTAGCTACGCAGACCCCGCCTTGATGAACGAGGTGCGTTTGGGCGTGCTGTCAGGGTCGGCCATCTCGGCGGTTTTGGGCTATAGCGCGCTGATACTGGCGGCCAAGCGCAGCACACCAGTGCCCGCCCACGCCTAAGGCCACACCCCAATAAAACACGCAAAGGCCCGCCAATTGGCGGGCCTTTTGCATGGGTCATCGCAACGGGCCTATCTGAATGGATAGGAAGATAGCCGGAAACTTAGGTTATGCGCGGCGGCCAAACAGGCTAGGCTGGCGGTGCAATGGGGGTGGGGGCAAAAACAGCGCGGCATGTCAATTTGGCAAATCATAAAACGCTGGCTTGGCGCGGGGGCCAACCCCGATAGACAGGCTTTGCCAGACGCTGCCACAACGCCCGCCACAGCCGCACCTTGGCGCCACTGGCACAGCCCACAGCCCAGCCCTGCGCTGCGCCGCGTGGCGGTGATTGGCCCGGCGCATGGGCCTTTGTCGGGGGATGCGCGAACATTGGCGCAGGCCCTTGCCCAGCTGGGGCTACAGATGGCCGAGGCCCCGAATACACAAACGCTGTTGGCGCAGGTTATCGCCACCCCCTTGGAATGGCGTTTTGTTTTGGTCGATTGCGCGCCCGGGCCAGTGGACATGGCCCAAAACCAAGCTTTGGCCGCCTTTCATGCCAGCTGCCCCAGCGTGCCGCTTATCGCCTTGGCCGAGGCCAGCACCCTAAAAAACCTGCAGGCCCCGGGCGGGCTGCCTTGGGCGCGGATCTTGGAAAAACCGCTATCGCCAGATGCTGCTTTGCTGGGGCTTGGGGCGCTGGGCAAACATCCCAACCGGGGCGAAAACCCACGCCCCCCAGACGGGCCGTGGCAGCTGCGCTAAACCAAATTCATCTGCTGCGCCTTTAGCACAGCCGAGGTGCGGTTGCACACGCCAAGTTTGCGGCAAATATTACGGACATGCATTTTGACCGTGGTTATCGGCATCGACAAGCCAGCCGCCAACTGCAAATTGGTGCTGCCTTTGGCCAGACCTGCCAGAACCTTCTGCTCGGTTTCGCTGAGGTCAACCGCTTGTTTTTGCGGGAAGTTCTTTTTCAACAATTGTTGTGGCAGATAGGCGGCGCCATGGGCCACCAATTCAAGAGCCGCGATGATTTTTTCGGCTGGCATGGATTTTGGTATCACACCCTGAATGCCCAAATCCACCACGCCGCCCAAACCATCCAGCGTGGTGTCCGAGGCGAACAAAACCAAAGGAATTTCAGGGTAGCGCCCGCGCACGCTGCGCACCCCACGCATCAAGATGCGCATAGGCAACCCATCAGCCGATGCCAGAAAAATATCGCCGGGCTTAATTTCCAGCGCCAGCGACAGCACTTCGCGTTGGCGCAAATGGCAACAGGCGAAGTTGCCATGCTCTGCAATAGCGCGGGCCAGAACATCGCACCCCAAAACAAAATCGTCAAAGAGCCACACAATTGGAATGGGCCCTTCCACCCCCTCTTGGTGCCGGGACCCATAGCAAACTGGAACACTACTACTCATCTGTGATGTGACAGTCTCTCTACCCTTAAAGTATTTTGTCCCACGGAAAAAACCTGCTATGGTTGCTTTAAGCTGATTGTGAGAGAGTTACCATCCTGTAACGCCATCCCCATAGCAGGCAATGGCGTTACATCGCGGAAATTAGGGGAAAATGCGTTACCTTAAGATACCAGCCAATTCCCGCGGCGCTAAACCACGGAAATTTGCTGGTACTCAAACAAAGGTTTCGTGCCTGTGTTAGGCTTGGCTAGGGCCAATCAGCTGCTGGAATTCGCGCCACTCGCCGGCGCTCATGCCAGAATTATCTTGGCGCACATCTTCGCCCGCCAGCATGCGGCGCACACAGCCCAGCGCCGTGGCGCTTAGGGTGGCCCCGCCCATGCGGTAATCTTCGAATGCCTTATAGGCAAAGGGCACCCAATCGGCGACCACTTTGCAGATGGCATCGGCATAAACCCGGATTTCATATTGGGCATGCGCATCGGCACGCAGGCGCAGGAAATGCAGCAAATTGTGCAGATCCACCTTCCAATACCATTGCGTATAAATATTTGCAGGCAGGTTCATGCGCGCCAATTCGCGGGCCAGGCCCTGCTGGCCCTCTTGGCTGATCATTTCTTCGTAATGGTCATAGGCGCGCATCGCATCATCGCGCAGATACCGCAGCACGCGTTCGGCCTCGTCGCCCGACAGCGCCGCGCCCCGGCCTTGGTTATTGACCACCGACTGCGCCGCCAATGCCTCGGGGGCGGGGATGTAGAATTCGCGGTCCAAAATGGAATAGCGTGCGGAATATTCGTTCACATTGGCGGTGCGATGGCGGATCCATTGGCGTGCCACGAACACGGGCAATTTCACATGCAGCTTGATCTCGCACATCTCGAACGGGGTCGAGTGCCAATGCCGCATCAAATACCGGATAAGCCCCTCGTCATTTTGCACAGATTTGGTGCCTTTGCCGTAAGACACGCGCGCCGCTTGGCAGATGGCGGCATCATCGCCCATATAATCGATCACCCGCACAAACCCATGATCCAGCACAGGGATGGCAGAATAAAGATGCTGCTCGATCCCCGGCGAAACCGCCCGCAAGGTGGGCTGGGATTGGGCGCGCAAGGCATCGACTTCGGCCTGCTGGTCAACGGAAAGCGTCATTGATGGTCCTTTCGCAACGGGTGACTCGGGGCCTACTATATCTTGCGGGGTGGGCTGGTTGAACCACAAAATCACCGCGTATTTTGCGGGGCTGGCGCCCCTCGACATGGGCGAGAAAGGCGCTAGTCTTTCACCCGTATAAAACCGGAGCCTGAGATGAAAATTCGCTATTTGCACACGATGGTGCGCGTCAAAGACCTAGAGGCCAGCATCGCGTTTTTTGCCCTGCTGGGCCTGAAAAAAACCCGCCATTACGACAGCGAAGCCGGGCGGTTTTCGCTGATCTTCATGGCCCCAGAAGGCCAAGAAGACTGCCCCGTCGAGCTGACCTATAACTGGGATGGCGACGAGGGCCTGCCCAGCGACAGCCGCCATTTCGGGCATTTGGCCTATGAGGTGGAAAACATCTACGACATGTGCCAGCACTTGATGGACAATGGCGTCACCATCAACCGCCCCCCGCGCGATGGGCGCATGGCCTTTGTGCGCAGCCCCGATAACATCTCGGTCGAACTGCTGCAGGCGGGCACCCCCCTGCCCCCGGCCGAGCCATGGGCCAGCATGCCCAACACCGGCCATTGGTAAGGTTTGGTGCCTGTTTGGCAGCGGCAGTCATGCTGCTGCCCGCGGCGGGCCACGCGGCCTGCCGCATAGCGCTGTTGTTGGCCCTTGATATTTCCAGCTCGGTCGATGCGGACGAGGATGCGCAGCAGCGTCAGGGTTTGGCCGCAGCCCTGATGGCCCCGGATGTGGTGGCCGCCATCACCGCGGTGCCGGGCCAGCCTGTGGCCTTGTCGGTGTTCGAATGGAGCGGCCAGCAACAGCAAGACATCATGCTGGATTGGGTGCTGTTGCAGACCCCCGACGATGTGCGCCGCGTCGCCGCGCAGGTTGCGGCCAGCCGCCGCCCCTATGCCGAATTTTCCACCGCGATCGGGCAAATGCTGGTCTTTGCCGATGCGCAATTCCGCCGTGCGCCGCCATGCGACCGGCATGTTTTAGATGTGTCCGGCGACGGGGTGCATAACGATGGGCTGTTGCCAGCCGATGCCTATGCAAGCGGTATTTTGCCAGATGTCATGGTGAACGGCTTGCCGATTGTCGAACAAGACGACCGGGCGCTTGACCATGCGGCAGATGACGATCTGGTCAGCCATTATAAAAACCAGCTGATCCGCGGCGCGGGGGCGTTTTTAATTCGTGCCGATGGGTTCGAAGATTACGAGCGCGCCATGCAGCGCAAGTTGCTGCGCGAGCTGACCGTGCAAGTGGGCGCCTTGCAAACCGGCCCCTCCCGCCTGCCACCACGTGAATAGATAAAGCGTTAATAGATATAGCGGATCTGCTCGCCCCAATAGCGTTCTAGCCGTTTTAAAGTGTGGGCAATCTCATCCAACCCATCCAACCCCACAACACCCTTATCTTGCAGCCCATCGGCGTGGCGGGCAAAAAGGCGGGCGATCAGCTGGCGCACATCGCGGCCCTTTTGCGTCAGCCGCACCCGAACCGAGCGGCGATCGATCGCACAGCGCTGGTGGTGCATATAGCCGGTATCCACCAATTTCTTCAGGTTGTAGCTGACATTTGACCCCTGATAATAGCCACGGCTTTTCAATTCGCCCGCTGTCACCTCGTTCTCGCCGATATTGAACAATAGCAGCGCCTGAACCGCGTTGATTTCCAAAATTCCCACGCGTTCAAATTCGTCCTTGATCACATCCAGCAATAGCCGATGCAGCCGCTCGACCAAGGACAACATTTCCAGATAGCTGCCTATAAACCCCTGTTGGGGCGCGGGCGCCAAATTTGTGTGAAGGGTCATTCAGGTCCTCCGTCCGATACTGCTCGGAACGGGAAACTGACGCGCAAACCCCAATATTCGGTAAATCGCGGGGGGAATGGCTAAAATGCAAGCTAACTTGCGATACCCGGCACCTAGCCGGGCACGCAAATTTTGCGGATCTCTGCCACGATTGCCAAAAACGCCTCTGGCGCGGGCTTTTGCCCAGAAACCCATTGATACAGGTCTTGGTCGTTCTCGGCCAAAAGCTCTTCGTAGATATCCAAGCTGGCCGCATCCATCTGGTGCAAACGCGCATCGCAAAAGCGCATCAAGATGATGTCCATCTCTTTGATGCCCCTGCGCATCGATCGCATGGCAAGGCGTTTCAGGCGTATGTCGTGGGTTTCGCTCATGGCTGTCAGGTGCCGGATTTCAGCTGCGCGCGCAAGCGTTTTTCCAACCTTGCCAGCCGCTCGGACGCTTTCATGATCTGCCCGCGCAAATCGCGCAATTCGGCCAGAAGATCATTCACCTCGGGGGTGATCTGGCTTTCCTCTTCCGGGCCGGCAACGCCTTCGCCTTCGCCGGTTAACAGCCAGATGATCGACACGTTCAAAAGCCCTGCCATCATCGACAGTCGGTTGGCACGGGGTTCGCTGACGTCGTTTTCCCACCCCTCTAACGTTGACAACCTTACCCCCAACCGCCGGGCCAATTGCCGGGGCTCCATGCCTGCGGCTTCGCGCGCGGCGGCCAGTCGGTCGCCAAAAGTTGCCGTGTCCGGCCCGTACCAATCATCTGTCGTGCTCTGTGTCATTGCTCTCCGTTTCCGCCGATCTCCCTTGATCGGCCTGCCGGGCAAGCCTAAGACATTGCGCAACTGTTTTCAAACTCTCAGGGCCGCCATGACCTTTCTGTCACATACACTGTCGCGCGTGAAACCTTCGCCCACGATTGCCATGTCCAACACCGCGGCCGAATTAAAGGCACAGGGGCGCGATATTATCAGCCTCAGCGCTGGCGAGCCCGATTTCGATACGCCCGCCCATATTCGCGCCGCAGGCATTGCGGCCATAAATGCCGGGCACACCCGGTATACGCAGGTTGATGGCATCCCCGAGCTGAAACAAGCCATTTGCGCAAAGTTCAAGCGTGACAACGGGTTAGACTATACGCCTGCGCAAATCAGCGTGGGCACCGGCGGCAAACAGGTGCTTTATAATGCGCTGATGGCCACCCTAAACCCCGGCGACGAGGTGATCATTCCTGCCCCTTATTGGGTCAGCTACCCCGATATGGTGTTGCTGGCGGGTGGCACGCCGGTGGTGGTGCAAACAAGGATCGAGGATAATTTCAAGCTGACAGCCCAGCAGCTAGAGGCGGCCATCACCCCCAAAACCAAGTGGTTTTTGTTCAACTCGCCCTCGAACCCCACTGGCGCGGGCTATGACCATGAGGCGCTCAAAGCGCTGACCGATGTTTTGATGCGCCACCCCCATGTGCATGTGATGACCGACGACATGTACGAACACCTCGCTTATGACGATTTCAAATTCTGCACGCCTGCGCAGGTAGAGCCGGGGCTTTACGCGCGCACATTAACGGTTAATGGCGTCTCTAAGGCCTATTGCATGACCGGCTGGCGCATTGGCTATGCCGCAGGCCCCGCGCCCTTGATTGCGGCCATGCGCAAAATGCAAAGCCAAAGCACCTCGAACCCCTGCTCGGTCAGCCAATGGGCGGCGGTGGCAGCGCTGAACGGGCCGCATGATTTTATTGCTGAAAACAACCTTGCCTTTGTGCGCCGGCGCAATCTGGTGGTTGCGGCGCTGAACCAGATACCGGGCATCACCTGCCCCAATCCGGAAGGGGCGTTTTACGTCTACCCCTCGATTGCGGGGCTGATCGGCAAGAAAACCCCGGGCGGCTGTGTGATTGACACAGACGAGGTATTTGCCACCGAATTGCTGAATGCCACGGGTGTGGCGGTGGTGTTTGGCGCGGCCTTTGGCCTGTCGCCTTGCTTCCGCATCAGCTATGCAACCTCTGATGCCATCTTGGCCGATGCCTGCGCACGCATTCATGGCTTTTGCGAGGCGCTGAAATAGGGTCAAGCTGGGGCAGGTATTTTTCTGGTGCGGATTTAGTAATGACTTCCCCCCTGCCCCCCTATTATTTCCGCGTGCGCGAAAACGGTGCCGCAGTGTTTCGCGTTGATGGCCAAAACCGCCATCGCCAAATGCAGATGGATCAGATCGCCGTGGTCAATATCCGCAATGGCGAGATCAAGCCGCAAGGTGGCTATCAACTAAGCCCCGACGATATCGCCGCAATCCATGAATGGATCGGCCAGCGCCGCGCGGTGCTGGCCCAGCGCGACATCGACGATATTTTGCGCACGGTCGATCATTTAAACCTGACCACGCATTGGGCCCAAAGCCGGGCCACCGACGCCCAGCTAGAGGCGGTGACAGATGCGCTGTTGCTGGCGATGCATGATTTACGCAGCCTATTGGTACGCAAAAAAGCCGAAAGGCTGGCGCCGCCGTCTTAGGGGCAGGCCGGCGCGCCTTGGGCCAGCCGCCGCAAAGCGCGCGCCCAAAAACGGTGCATCATAAAGGCGCCCGCGCCCGCCAGCCCCACCGCCAGCCCCAGCCAAACGCCCACACCGCCCCACCCCAGAACAAACCCAAACACATAGCTCAGCGGCACCCCCACCAGCCAATAGCTGATGGCGGCAATCACCATGGGCACGCGGGTATCTTGCACACCGCGCAACAGCCCCAGCGCCATCACCTGCCCGGCATCGGCCAGCTGAAACAGCGCCGCCGCCGCCAGCAACCCGCTGCCAAGCGCGATAACCGCCGCGCGGTCTGGGTCATCAGGGGCCACGAATGCGCCCATCATCGGCCCCGGCACGGTTAGAAACAGCACCATCGTCAGCACAACCATGGCCAGCGACATGACAATCACCACCTGCGCACCCCGCCGCAGCCCCGCAAGATCGCCACGCCCCAGCGCCCGGCCCGCACGCACCGTGGCCACGTTCGACAAGCCCAGATGCACCATGAAAGTGGCTGACGTGATTTGCAGCGCAATCCCATGGGCTGCCAAGGGCAGCGTGCCCAGCCAGCCCAACATAATGGACGAGGCGCCAAACAGCCCCACCTCGGCCAAAGCGGTCACACCAATTGGCCAGCCCAGCCGAAACACCCGCGCCAAGGCCTCGGGGTCGGCACGCCAAAAGCGTTTGAACAGCGTGTGTTCTGGCGTGGCCCATGCCGCGTAGATCGACAGCAAAACCGCCGACAGCGCCTGCACCGCCACCGAGGCCCAAGCCGCCCCGCGAATGCCCATTTCCGGCGCACCCCAATGGCCAAATATCAGCGCGTAATTCACCACGATATTCACCACCACCGCAGCCACCGTCACCCACAGCACCATTTGCGTGCGCTCTAGCGCAGATAGATACGATTTTAGCACCATAACCAACAGGGCCGGGAAAATGCCGCAGCCTGCGATACGCAGATAGTCTTGCGCGCCCTCCGCCACCACAGCGCTTTGGCCCAAGCCGCGCAGCACCCCGGCCGACCACCAAAAAAGCGGCATGCTGGCCACCCCGAAGGCCACCGAGATCCATATCGCCATGCGGGTCACGCGGCGCACCTCGCGCGGGCGGCCCGCGCCCTCGGCCTCGGCCACCATCGGCATCACCGCCCAGGCAAAGCCCGAACCAAAGATGAACAGCACGAAAAACAGCATGCCACCCAGCACTTGTTGGGCCAGCACCTCGATATCATACCAGCCCAGCATGATGGCATCCGTCATGGTGACGGCAAATTGCGCCAAATGGCTGCCAATCAACGGCAGGCCAAGGGCTAAAATGGCCCGGCTGTGAAACGCTATGCTGTTTGGATGGCTCATAAAGACAGCCTTAATCTGCCCAAGCGTATCAGGGCAATATGCTGCTTGAATATGCACAGCGAAAAAGATCATTGAAAATACGAACACAACCCTAACTGCAGCATTGAATACAATCGTGAATGCCGTCATCCTTGGCGCATAACCAAAACAGGCATCGGGGCACAGTGGGTCAGTGGGGCAATTGGCAGGCATAAACAGCGTTCAAACCGGGGCCACGCAGCCACCCGCGCGCCCGCAGGCCATGGCGCTTTGCTTTCGCACCACCAAGAAAAAGGTGCAGGTGCTGTTGGTTACATCACGCGGCACCGGGCGCTGGCTGCTGCCCAAGGGCTGGCAGGTGCCGGGCAAATCACTGGCCGAAAGCGCCGCCCAAGAAGCCTGGGAAGAGGCGGGCGCAAAAGGGCAGGCGCAAAACCTGCTTTTGGGCAGCTTTCCCTATTTCAAATGGCAAGACGATCGCAGCCTTGTGCCCTGCATCGGCCATGTATACCCCTTACATGTCAAAGGGTTGGCCGATAAATACCCCGAAGCCGGGCAGCGCCGCCGCAAGTGGTTTGGCCTGAAAAAGGCCGCATCCAAACTGGATGATCCGGCCTTGGCACAGATTGTGCTGGCATTTGATCCCAAAAAGCTGAAGGGCGGCACAGCTTGAACTTTCTGCCCAGACAGATATGTACTTCTGTCAATGGCAAGGCGGCAGGATATGATCCAGTTTTCCCTGAAATGCGCCGAAGGTCACCGGTTTGACAGCTGGTTTCAATCGGCTTCGGCTTTTGAGAAATTACAAGGCGCAGGTATGGTCAGCTGCGCGATATGCGGCTCGGGCAGCGTTGAAAAGGCGTTGATGGCCCCGCGTGTGCGCCCCGCCCGCCAAGCCGCCGAAGCCGCCCAACCCACCGCCCCGGCCCCCGTGGCCGAGGCCCCGGTGGCGCCCGGCGCCTTGACACGGCCCGCCAGCCCGGTCGAACAGCAATTGGCCGAACTGCGCCGAAAGATCGAACAAAATTCCGATTATGTCGGGATGAATTTCGCCAAAGAAGCCCGCGCCATGCACGATGGCACCGCCCCCGAGCGCGCGATTTACGGCGAGGCGCGGCCAGACGAGGCGCGCAAACTGTTGGAAGACGGCATCCCCGTTGCCCCACTGCCCTTTATTCCGGGGCGCAAAACCAATTAACTTAGGGAGAACGCCATGCATGTAGTGATCACAGGGGCCAGCCGCGGCATTGGCCATGCCTTGGCCGAGCTCTACCAAACCCGCGGTGCGCAGGTCACCGGCACCAGCCGCGCCGGTGGGAATGGCTTGCTGCCCCTTGATGTCAGCGACGCGGGCGCCTTTGCAGGCTTTGGCGCGGCTTTGGGCGGCCAAACGGTAGATTTGCTGGTGTGCAACGCCGGCATTTACCCAGACAAGGGCCAAAACACGGCCGATGGCTACCCTGCGCAGATGTGGGCCGATGCGTTTGCCACCAATGTGACCGGGGTATTTTTGACGATCCAGTCGTTACTGCCCAACTTGCAACTGTCCCAATCCCCCAAAATTGCGATCATCTCTAGCCAGATGGCCAGCGACACGCGGGCCCCGGGCGGCAGCTATATTTACCGCGCCTCGAAGGCCGCAGTTTTGAACCTTGGGCGTAATTTGGCGGTGGATCTGCGCCCCTTGGATATTGCGGTGGGCATCTACCACCCGGGCTGGGTGCAAACCGATATGGGTGGCTCTGCCGCCGATATCACCGTCGATCAGGCCGCCCAAGGGTTGGCTGCGCGGTTTGACGCGCTGGATATGGCAGACAGCGGGTGTTTTCGCACTTGGGCGGGTGATGAGCACCCATTCTAACGCCGTCGCCCAGCAGCCCAAAGGCCTGAAAACCACGGCTATTGCGCCGCAGCCACTTAATCGCTGCTTGCCCTTTTTCCCCGGGCGTCATAAACCCCGCCGCAACCTTTTGGTTGGGGGAATCTGATGCCCATTTTGGTAATGAAATTCGGTGGCACATCGGTTGCCACGCTGGACCGCATCCGCCGCGCCGCAAAACGCGTGGGGATGGAGGTTGCCAACGGCTATGATGTGATCGTCATCGTTTCTGCCATGTCAGGCGAAACGAACAAGCTGGTGGGGTATGTCAGCGAAACATCCCCGCTTTACGACGCGCGCGAATACGATGCCGTGGTCAGCTCGGGCGAGAATGTAACCGCCGGCCTGATGGCGCTGACCTTGCAGGAAATGGGTGTGCCGGCACGCAGCTGGCAGGGCTGGCAAGTGCCCATCAACACCACCTCGGCCCATAGCGCGGCGCGGTTTATCGACATCCCGCGCGACAATATCGATGCGAAATTCGCCGAAGGTTTCAAAGTGGCGGTTGTGGCAGGCTTCCAAGGCGTCAGCGCCGAGGGGCGGATTACCACGCTGGGGCGCGGCGGCTCGGATACCACGGCAGTGGCGTTTGCCGCAGCCTTTGGCGCGGAACGCTGCGACATCTATACCGATGTCGATGGCGTTTACACCACCGATCCGCGGATCAGCTCGAAGGCCCGCAAACTGGATAAGATCGCTTTCGAGGAAATGCTGGAATTGGCCAGCCTTGGGGCGAAAGTGCTGCAAACCCGTTCGGTCGAATTGGCCATGCGGTATAACGTAAAGCTGCGCGTGCTCAGCTCGTTCGAGGAACCTTCAGAGGGCGCGGGAACGCTGGTCTGCGCCGAGGAGCTTATTATGGAATCCAAAGCCGTTTCGGGTATCGCCTTTTCGCGCGACGAGGCGAAAATGACCGTTGTCACCATCGAAGACCGCCCCGGCATTGCCGCCGCGATTTTCGGCCCCTTGGCCGAGGCAGGGGTGAATGTGGACATGATCGTGCAAAACGTGTCCGAGCAAGGCTACCAAGGCCACAAGGAAGGCGTGACCGACATGACCTTTAGCTGCCCCATCGACCAGCTAAAGCGCGCCGAAAAAGCGCTGTTGGATGCACGCGATGCAGGCACCATCAAGTTCGACCGCCTAGAGGCCGATACCGATGTGTGCAAAGTGTCGGTTGTGGGCATCGGCATGCGCAGCCATGCCGGCGTGGCCTCGAAGATGTTTGAAACCCTTTCAAACGAGGGCATCAACATCAAGGTCATCGCCACATCGGAAATCAAGATTTCGGTGCTGATCGACCGCAAATATATGGAACTGGCCGTGCAGGCCCTGCACGACGCGTTCGAGCTGGAAAAAGCCTGATCTGCCCAAACCGTGGCGGAAGACTGGGGAATAGCGTCGCATTTTGCGGCGCTTTTCGCCTTTTTGGCGAATGACCACAGGTTTTTAGGTTTAGTTTACCGCTACCACACGAAATTCCCGTTTCGCTTGGCCCAGCCTTGTGGTCTATGGTTTGCGTCGGCAGGCCATGGCCAAGCCGAATAGCGATCGGGGGAAAGCGACGCGCCATGCAGGAAAGAACAGAAAGCGAAAGCAGGAAACTGCTGGGCCGCCTGCGCGACACCATGGCAGACGAGGCCGCAGGCCAAGAGCGGCTGGATAAGATTACCCACCTCATCGCCGATTCGATGGGCACCGAAGTGTGCTCGATCTACCTGTTCCGCGATGACGAAACCCTAGAACTATGCGCCACCGAAGGCCTAAACCCCGAAGCGGTGCACCAAACCCGCATGCGGCTGGGCGAGGGGCTGGTGGGCCGCGTGGCGCGGGCTGGCCACATCATCAACACCGCCGATGCACCTGCCGAAAAGGGCTTTCGGTATATGCCCGAAACCGGCGAAGAAATTTACTCTAGCTTCCTTGGCATCCCGATCCAGCGCTTGGGCGAAAAACTGGGGGTTTTGGTGGTGCAGTCGAAACAGGCGCGCCAATACTCGTCTGATGAAATCTATGCGTTAGAAGTGGTGGCCATGGTCTTGGCCGAAATGACCGAATTGGGCGCCTTTGTGGGCGAAGGCGCCGCATTGAAGGCCCGCCACCAGCAGCCGGTTCTGTTTCGTGGCACCACCGGCCAAGAAGGGGCCGCGCGCGGCCATGTCTGGCTGCACGAGCCCCGTGTGGTGATTACCAACCCCGTGGCCGAAGACCCCGTGCGCGAACGCGAGCGGCTGCGCGAGGCGGTGGATCAGCTGCGCGTTGGCGTCGATCAAATGCTGGCGGGGGCCAGCAGTGGGGATAAAGAACAGCTAGAGGTGCTGGAAGCCTACCGGATGTTTGCCAACTCGAAGGGTTGGATGCGCCGGATGGAGGAAGATATCGACCGTGGCCTTTCCGCCGAAGCTGCGGTGGAAAAAGAGCAATCATCCGCACGGGCGCGCATGTCGCAGGTCAGCGATGCCTATCTGCGCGAACGCCTGCACGATCTGGATGACCTTTCCAATCGACTGCTGCGCATCCTGACCGGGCAAGGCACGGAAACGGGCGCAGAAATGCCCACCGACCCCATCTTGATTGCCCGCAACATCGGCCCCGCCGAATTGCTGGATTATGGCCGCAGGCTAAAAGGTATCGTGCTGGAAGAGGGCTCGGTCGGGTCGCACGCAGCCATTGTGGCGCGGGCCTTGGCCATTCCTTTGGTGATCCATTGCGCCCGTATCACCACCGAGGCGCTGAATGGCGATCACATCATGGTGGATGGCGACCAAGGCGTGGTGCATCTGCGCCCCGATGACACGGTCGCCGCCGCGTTTTTGGATAAAATCGCCATGCAGGCCAAGGCGCAAGAGCGCTACGCCTCGATCCGCGATGTGCCCGCCGAAACCTGCTGTGGCAAAACCATTGGCTTGCAGATGAACGCAGGGCTGATGGCAGACCTGCCCAGCCTTGATGGATCGGGCGCCGAGGGCGTGGGCCTGTTTCGCACAGAATTGCAATTCCTTGTGCGCAACCAAATGCCCAAACGCTCGGAATTATCGGCGCTTTATTCGCGCGTTCTTGACGCGGCAAAGGGCAAGCGCGTGGTGTTTCGCACGCTCGATATCGGCTCGGACAAGGTGCTGCCCTATATGAAGCCCACAGACGAGCCGAACCCAGCCTTGGGCTGGCGCGCCATCCGCGTGGGGCTGGACAAGCCCGGCGTGCTGCGCATGCAGCTGCAAGCGCTGTTGCGTGCCGCCGATGGGCGGCCCTTGTCGGTGATGTTTCCCTTCGTGGCGCAATTTGAGGAATACCGCCAAGCACGCGCCGAAATGGACAAAGCCATCGACCGCGAGCGCCGCTTGGGCCACCCCCTGCCCGCGCAGCTGGAAATCGGGGCCATGCTGGAAACCCCCAGCTTGGCTTTTGCCCCCGATGCGTTTTTCCAAGAGGTTGGTTTCTTGTCGATTGGCGGCAATGACCTAAAGCAGTTTTTCTTTGCCGCCGACCGCGAAAACGAACGCGTGCGCCGCCGCTATGACACGCTGAATGTCAGCTTCTTAAGCTTTCTTGAACAAATCGTGCAGCGCTGCGCTGCCTCGGACACCCCGCTGAGCTTTTGTGGCGAGGATGCGGGCCGCCCGGTCGAGGCGGTGTGCCTGGCCGCCATTGGCATTCCCACGCTGTCGATGCGGCCTGCCTCGATCGGCCCGGTCAAGCATATGCTGCGCCGTGTCGATTTGGACCGCGTGCGCCACATCATTCACAGCGGGCGCGATAATGGCCAACAATCGGTGCGCGAGGATATCACAGACTATCTGCGCACCCTGCCCTAGGCGCGCGTCAGCCGCACAGGCACCCGCAAGGGCCCGCGAAAGGCCCAGCCGCCAAAGGGCGCCGGCCCCTCTAGCGCCATGTCTGGAAAGGCATCAAACAACATCGGCAGCGCAATTTCAGCAATCAAACACCGCGAGGCCCAGGCGCCGGCGCAAAAATGTGGGCCTGCGCCAAATGAAATGGCGGGGCCAGTATCGCGGGTGGGGTCAAACACATCGGGCGCCTCAAAAACCGCCTCGTCGCGGTTGCCGGACCCGAACATGAAAAACAGCCGGTCACCGGGGCTGACGTGAATACCCTCGAACTGATGCTCTTGTGCAATGCGGCGCGGCGACATGCCAATAGGGCTGATCCAGCGGGCATATTCTTCGAAAACCTGCATCCAAGTGATCTGGCCTTCGCGCAGGGCAGCGCGCCATTCAGGGTGGCACAAAACGGCCCAAGCGGCCCCCGCGATGGCATCGCGCGGCTCGTTCTGGCCGCCAGAAATGGCCAGTTTCACATTGGCGCGCATCTGCGCCTCGGGCAGGCCTGCTTGCAGCTGCACCGAAATCAGCGAATGGTCGGGCTGGGCCAATAGGGCTGGCATACGTTCGGTAATGTGGCGATCAATCGAGGCCGTGCAGGCGTTGCACCGCGCGGTAATGGCCGGATCGCCCGCGTAATTGGCGCAACCATCAATCATTCCTTGGCTGACACGGTCCATTTCGGGCCAGGCCATATTGGTCAGCCCCGTCATAGCCTTAAGCGCCTCGGCGCTGGTCTGCATGGCATAATCGCGCACCAAATCGGCCTGTGGCCGCCCTTGCAGCCCCGCCAAGGCCCGCGCCGCGCCTTCGGCAAACTGGGCCTTCCAAATGTTTTGAACGGTTTTGGGGGAAACCGTGGGGAAAATGGCGCGGCGTTCGGCCATATGGGGGGCGCCATCTTTGCGCATCATATTTTCCCCCATCAACTGGGTCATCAGCCCCTCGGGCTGGTGCGAGGAAAATATATCGATCTGTTTTTCATAGGTGAAAATAGCATCGCGCCGGGTCACCAAGGTGGCCCCCAACTGGGGCACGTAACACACCGGCATTTTGGCGCGCATCACCGCCAAATCGGGGTATGGATCGTGCCAAAATTGCTGCGGGTCTATGGCGTAATGGGGTGCGCTGCTCATGGTGGTCCTCCCACAAGCAGGCTGGGCAAATTGCACCGCCTTTGCAAGCGGCATTGCGCCGCGCGTTTAAGCGGCGGGCGGCGGGGCCACGTGTTGGCGCAGCGCCTCGATCAGCTGGGCATGGAGTATGTCCGCCTCGATCGCCAAGCGGCGCAGGCCAAAATGCACATGCGCCATTTCTTGGTAATAGCTGGTATAGGCATAATTCGTCGCGGCCCCCGCCACCGCCCCCAACACCGGCACGGTTTGCGCGGCCAGCTTTTGGCCCAAGGCCGCCGCAAAGCGGGGCGCCACGCTGGCCACCAAGCGTTGCACGGTGGGCCCCGTCAACGTCAGCCGGGTGGCGATAAATGCCAGATCCGAGCCATCGTCATGGGCCAAGGGGCCCGCGCTGGCCAGAACCCGCAGGCAATCGAACTGCACATTTTCGGCGCGCGGGTCAAAACCTTGCTCGACCGCCACGCCCTGAATGGCGCCCAAGATCACACAGGTTGTGACCGGCAATTCGGCCATCGCGCTGGGCAAACCGCCAAAGCCACCCGCCGCCCCCATCACGGTGCTAAGCGCCGTGTTCAGCCAGCGCGGTTGCGGCCCCACAACCTGTTGCGCGCTGTGCGAGGCCCGCCGCGCCAGCAGCAAGGCCCGCGCGGTGGCGCCGTCCAGCCGGTCGCGCAGCGGCGCAGGCAGGCGGCCCAGAAGCCCCTCGGCCTGCCCGCCCAGATGGTTCAGCACCGCCATGCCCACCCCGCCCGCCCCGCGGTAGCGCTGGGCCAAGGCCATTAGTTCGGCCTCGACATCGATGGGCTGAATGGGCCGCGTTTCTATGTGCATGCTGTGCGCTCCTTTCACCCAAAGATCGGGGGGCGCAGGCGCGGTTTCAAGGCCTATCCGCCCGCGCCTGTGCCAGCCGGGCTGCGGGTCACCGCCCCGCTGACCCCCGCCCAGGCGCCTGCCACCAGATCTTGGCCCAACACGCGATCGGGGTTGGTGGGGGGCGGCATCACAACGCCGGCCAATTTTTCAAACCCGAAGCGTTTGTAATAGGGCGCATCCCCCACCAGCATCACCCGCGTCCAGCCGCTGGCCCGCGCCCGCGCCAGGGAATCGCGGATCAGCAAACCGCCCAGCCCCTCGCCCTGCCGGGTGGGGTGCACAGCCACCGGCCCCAGCAGTAGCGCCGGGTGCTGGCCGCCCACCAAGACCGGCCAAAATCTTATGGCGCCTGCCAAAATTCCCTCGCCGTCGCGCGCCACCAGCGACAAGCCCGCCACCGGCGGCACACCATCGCGCAAGCGGTAGCTGGACAGCGCCATACGCCCCGGCGCAAAACACAGATCATAGAGGGCTTCGACCTCCCACCAATCTTGTGCGGTTTCTGCAGCCAGTTCGAACACGCGCGCCTCTTTGCGATTCAGCTAGAAAGCGGGGTAGCATGGCGCTAGGTCTGGCACAAACGATGAAGGGAGCACGCATTTGTTTTACGAACCAAAAAATGGCCACGGCCTGCCACACAACCCCTATAACGCCATTGTCACCCCCCGGCCCATTGGCTGGATTTCGACGCGCGGCACAGATGGGGTGGATAACCTTGCCCCCTATTCTTTTTTCAACGCCACAGCCTATGTGCCGCCGCAGGTGATGTTTGCCTCGACCGGGCATAAACCCGACCGTGGTGACAGCAAAGACAGCGTGGGAAATATCCGCGATACGGGCGTTTTTTGTGTAAATATCGTTGAATACGCGATGCGTGACGCCATGAATACCAGCTCGAAAACCCTGCCAGCGGCGCGCAGCGAATTTGACGAGGCCGGGCTAGAGCGGGCCGAATGCGAAACCATTGCCTGCGCGCGCGTGGCCGCCGCGCCCGCTGCGCTGGAATGCACATTGATCGATATTATCCAGCAGCGTGGCGAGAATAATTTTCTGGTGCTGGGCGAGGTCACCGGCATTCACATGCGCGACGATTGCTTGGTGGATGGGGTTTTTGACATCACCCGCTACCAGCCTTTGGCGCGGCTGGGCTACCGCGATTATTCGGTCGTGCGCGACCTGTTCGCGCTGGCCCGCCCCGACGACTAAGCCAAAACCGCAGGGCGCGCCCGCGCGCCCTGCCCGGATTGGGGTATCAGGGCTGCAAGGAACGCAGCCAAAATTGCAGCTCTTTGGCGGTCTCAAAGGGGTGATCCACGTCTTTCCAATGAAACGTGGCGCGCACGCCCGGCAGGGGCTGGTAGCCATCGGGGCGCAGCGGATGGGTTGCGGGGCGTTCAACGCCGCAAAACGCCACTTGCGAAAACCCCAAGGCGCGGGCGTGGGCCTCGCGCAGGTCAAAAAACCGATGCCCAATACCGCGGCCCCGATAGCCCGGCAAAAGCACGGATTCGGCGCAATAGAAAATAGTGGCCATATCCAAACCACTGTTGGCAAAGGCCGCGGCAAAATCATCGGCATGATCGGCCAGCGGCGTACCTGTGGCCGCACCCACCAGATCTGCGCCATCAAACGCCCCAACCAAGACCGCATGCGCGCTTTGGCGATAGGCCTTTAGATAGCGGCGCTCGTAGTCTAAATCGCCATCATAAAGATAGGGCCACGCCCGAAACACCGCGATGCGCAGCCGCGCCACATCGTCTAATGCCGCATCCAGCGCAGCCCCGGTGAGGGGGCGCACCGTGATCATGCCGCCGAAACCTGCGCGATCCAATCGGCAAGGTTGTAATAGGTCACAACCCGGGTGATTTGGCCGTTTTCCAGCGAAAAGAACGAGCCCGCCGGCAAGCGATACGTTTGCCCATGGGCCGCCGGCAGCCCGGCATCGGTGTGCAGATAGGTGCCATTGACCACGTATTCCGCCGCCGCACGGCGGCCATCGGCGCTGACCATAATCACCATATCGGTCAGGTTTTCTTTGTAGCAGCGGCTCATATGGGCGCAAAATTCGGCAAAAGAGGCTTGGCCATGGCGGATTTTGCCCTCGTTCACATGATGGGCCACATCCGCAGACAGGCAGGCCAGCATGCCATCGGTATTGCCCGCGTTAAAGGCATCGAAATAGCGCGCGACGGTGTGATGGGCTGTTTCAGGCTGGGCAGTTTCGGGCTGGGGGATTTGAGACATGGCAAACTCCTGTTGGCTATGGGCGCGGCTTAGCAGGCTGTTTTGGCCCTTGCTTGGTTGGAAACGGGCATTTTTCCGCCCAGCTGCGACTATGGCTGCGCCTATTGGGTGCCGCGCGGCGGGCCCCAGCGGCGGATGAGGTTTTCAACCACCTGATCGCGGCTTTGGCGATAGGCGGCCAGCTTGGCCTCGCGGGTTTCGCCAAGGCCGGTTGGGTCCATGATCGGCCAATATTCGACCGTCAAATGAAACACCCGCGTCAGTTCCAGCGCTTGGCGTTGGCTGGCAGGCGACAGCGCCACCACCAGATCAAAGGCAGACAGATCATCGCCCCATTCTTTCAACTGCTCGAAACTGCGCGAGCGGTGGCGCGACAGTTCGACCCCAATTTCTTGGCATACAGCGATGGCAAAACCGTCTATTTCCAAATCGCTTTTCACCCCAACCGACTGCACATAGGTATCAGCACCATAGAATTTCTTCATGATGCCCTCGGCCATGGGCGAGCGAACCGCGTTGTAATCACAGCAAAACAGCACCGATTGGGGCAACGCGTCGGTCACATTAGCCCCCGAAATGCAAAACGCAGATCAAGGTAAATAGGCGGCGCGCGGTATCGTTGTCGATCTCGGCCTTGCCTTCAAGACGCTCGATCAGAATGCGCGCACCCTCGTTGTGGATGCCGCGGCGGGCCATGTCGATGGTTTCAATTTGACTGGGGGGCAGGTTGCGCACCGCGTCGAAATAGCTTTCGCAAATGGCCCAGTAATCTTTCACCACCTGCCGAAACGGCGACAGCGACAGGTGAAATTCCGCCGCCTTGTCGCCTGCCTCGGTCAAGATATCAAAAACAAGCCGCTTTTCGCGGATCGACAACCCCACCTTATAGGGCCCCTCGGGCACCATGCGGTCGTCGCGTTTGGGCAAATCGAAATGGTTTTCTTCCAGCAAATCGAACATGGCAACTTTGCGCTCTTGCTCGATTTCCGGTGTGGGCGGCGGCAGGTTCGCGTCGTCCAGTTCGATATGACTGATATAGCCCATGTCATGGTCTCCCGAAACGTATGGGCAGCGCCTAGCCCATTGGCCCTGTAAAAGCAATGCACCAGCCATGCCAAGCTTGCAGCTTATGGGGCAGATGGGCCGGTTGGTTTATTCGTTCAGCCGGTTCAAACGGGCCCGCACGCTGAGGCCATGCGCCTCTAGGCTTTCGGCAATGGCCAGCGTTTCCGCAGCCGGGCCGATCGCTTTTAGCGCCTCGGGGGTCATTTGCGCCAGCGTCGTGCGCTTCATGAAATCCAGCACCCCCAAGCCCGAAGAAAACCGCGCCGAGCGCGCGGTGGGCAGCACATGATTGGGCCCACCCACGTAATCGCCAATGGCCTCGGGGGTGAAGGCCCCCAGAAAAATGGCCCCCGCATGGGTGATTTTGGCGCTATAGGCCAGCGGATCTGCCACCAGCAGTTCCAGATGCTCGGGCGCCACGCGGTTGGAAAGGGCTGCGGCCACATCCAAATTGGGCACGGTGATGATGGCGCCGTAGTCGCGCCAGCTGGGCCCGGCGATATGGCGCCGCTCTAGCATGGCAAGGTTACGATCCACCGCCACCGCCACGGCACGCGCCATGGCCGGGCTGTCGGTGATCAAAATCGATTGGGCGCTTTCGTCATGTTCGGCCTGGCTGAGCAGATCCAGCGCGATCCAATCCGGCTCGTTATCGCCATCAGCGATCACCAGAATTTCCGATGGGCCCGCGATCATGTCGATGCCCACTTTGCCAAAAACGCGCCGTTTGGCCGCAGCAACATAGGCGTTGCCCGGGCCTGTGATTTTATCAACCGGCGCGATTGTTTCGGTGCCATAGGCCAAGGCAGCAATGGCCTGCGCGCCGCCAATGCGATAAATTTCATCCACCCCCGCCAGCCGCGCCGCCAGCAAAACCAGCGGGTTGGCCTGCCCATCGGGGGTGGGCACGGTGATGGCCAGCCGCGAAACCCCCGCCACCTTGGCGGGGATGGCATTCATCAAAACCGAAGACGGGTAGCTGGCCAGCCCCCCCGGCACGTATAGCCCCGCAGCGCTGACGGGCGTCCAGCGCCAGCCCAGCATGGCACCGGTTTCATCGTGCCAGCTGGCATCTTCGGGCAATTGGCGCAGGTGATAGGCGCGAATGCGCGCGGCCGCCAATTCCAGCGCGGCGCGTTCGTGCGCGGGCACTTGGGCCACCAGCGCATCAATCTCGGCCTCGCTAAAGCGCAGGCTGCCCGCATCCAGCTGTAAGCGGTCGAATTTTGCGGTCAGATCCACCAGCGCCGCATCGCCACGGCTGCGCACATCGGCAATGATGGCGGCAACAGCGGCATCCACATCGGGGCTGTCTTCGCGTTTGGCCCCCAAAAGGGCGGTAAAACGGGCCTCGAAATCGGCTTCGCTGGCATCCAGAAACTGTGGCATTATCGGCGGTCCTTTGTGGCTGCGCCCCTCTTAGCGGCAGGCGCGCCCCGGCTCAAGCCAGCAATGCTTATACCCCGTGCTCGGGGCGGCGGCCCGATGGCGCGGCATAGGGGCGTGTAACGTCGCGCAGGCTGACATCTAGCGCCTCGATCTCTAGGCGGATGGCCCCATCGCCCGCCAATTGCAGCAGCACTTCGCCCGAGGGGGCCGCGGTTTCACGCCACTCCAGCGACAGCAACGACAGCACCATATCAGACGCCCCGCGCGCCACGCCTTGGCTGGACACCTTTTGCACCGTGTCAAAAACCAACAGCGATTGCACCCGCTCGGGGCCTAATTGAGCGCGGGCGCCGTTTTCCCAGCGAAACCGGTTTAGCAAGATCGCAAAGCGGCGCGCGCGCGGTTGCCATGCAATTTCCGAGGCGGGAAAGACCGCATCTTGCACCAAGGCCGAGATAATCGCCAGATCATCGGCATCCATCGCGCCCAGATTAAGCGGTGCTTCGCGGCCATCCTCGAAACGCGCATCTTCGCTCATTGGCCAGACACCCGTTCGATATGGGCGCCGACATTGCCCAATTTTTCCTCTACCCGCTCATAGCCACGATCTAGGTGGTAGACGCGGTTCACGATGGTTTCCCCTTCGGCGGCAAGCCCCGCCAAGATCAACGAGACCGAGGCGCGCAAATCGGTGGCCATCACCGGCGCCCCCTTTAGCCGCTCGACCCCAGTCACACGGGCGGTGCCGCCATGCACCTCGATCTTGGCCCCCATGCGCATCAATTCCGGGGCATGCATGAAGCGGTTTTCAAAGATTTTTTCCTCTAGCACGCTGGTGCCTTCGGCGGTGCAAAGCAGCGCCATCATCTGCGCCTGCAGATCGGTGGGAAAGCCGGGAAAGGGCTCGGTCGCGACGTCAACCGCGCGCACGCGGCCATTCTTGCGGCTAACTTTCAAGCCAAGGTCGGTTTCTTCCACCGAAACACCCGCGGCATCCAGTTTCTCGCAAAACGCGCCCACCAATTCGATGGTGCCGCCCAAACATTCCACCGTGCCCCCACAAATGGCTGGCGCCAGCATATAGGTGCCCAGCTCGATTCGGTCGGTGACAACGGGGTGGGTGGCGCCATTCAGCCGGTCTACGCCTTCGATGGTCAGCGTGTCTGTGCCCTCGCCCGAAATCTGCGCGCCCATTTTGCGCAAGCAGCGTGCCAGATCCACAATCTCGGGTTCGCGCGCGGCATTTTTTATTACGGTGGTGCCCTTGGCCAAGGTGGCCGCCATCAGCGCATTTTCCGTGGCCCCCACAGACACGAACGGAAAGGCAATGGTGCCGCCCCGCAGCCGCCCACCCGGGGCGCGTGCATGCACGTAGCCCTCTTTCAATTCCAGCTCGGCGCCCATCGCCTCGAGCGCTTGCAAATGCAGATCAACTGGGCGCGCACCGATGGCGCAGCCGCCGGGCAGCGAAACAATGGCATGACCATCGCGCGCCAACATGGGCCCCAACACCAAAATCGACGCGCGCATCTTACGCACGATATCGTAATCTGCCCGGTGGTTGGAAATGTTGTGGCTGGTCATGGCCAGCACCTTGCCATCCTGCATCGCCGCCACCTCGGCCCCAAGCGAGCGTAAAAGCTGCGTCATGGTGCGAATATCAGACAGCCGCGGCGCGTTTGTCAGGGTCAGCGGTTCTTCGCTAAGCAGCGTGGCGGGCATCAGCGTCAGGCAGGCGTTTTTGGCACCGGCAATCGGGATTTGGCCATTCAAGGCCCCATTTCCCCGCACAATAATCGAATCCATCAGCCTTTGTCCTTTTGCTCTGCCTCATCACCGCCTTGATGGGCTGCCCGGGCGCGGGCCTGCGCCTTGCGCCGGGCCATATTGGCCTTCAACGCCGCTTTCAACCGCGCTTCGCGGCCAGCATCCTTTTTCGAGGGTGATTTGCCATTGTTTTTGCTGTTCATGCACTTTGTCTACATGAGCAAAAAAAAAGCGTCCAGATAAGGCTTGCACAGCATTCATTTTGCGTCTAATCAGCCGCCCACCGACGCTGCAGTAGCTCAGTGGTAGAGCACTCCCTTGGTAAGGGAGAGGTCGGGAGTTCAATCCTCCCCTGCAGCACCATTTTCCCGAAAAAACAGATAAACAGCCACAGATTGCCCGGCCAAGCTGTGTTTTGAAAAACCCATGCCGTGGCTACATGTTTTGTTTTGGCCCCGTCCTTGTTTGTTGGTGGCCGACATTCTACATCACATGACATGAAACGCTTTATCCCATTCGTAAAAAGAAACCCGCTGGTGTCAGTTGTGCGCTTGTCCGGCGTGATCGGGGCAGGCCCGCGCGCGGCCTTGTCAGACGAGGGGCTAGAGCGCGTTCTGACCCGCGCCTTTACCAAGGGCAAACCCAACGCGGTGGCGCTGATTATCAACTCGCCGGGCGGATCGCCGGTGCAATCGGCACTGATCGGCATGCGCATTCGCCGCTTGGCCGAGACGCACAAACTGCCCGTGCATGCCTTTGTCGAAGATGTGGCGGCATCGGGCGGGTATTGGTTGGCCTGCGCGGCAGATCAGATCTTTGCCGATCGGGCCTCGATCGTGGGGTCGATCGGGGTTATTTCAGCAGGCTTTGGCGCCCATGAATTGCTGGCCCGCCAAGGGGTAGAGCGGCGTGTATACACCGCCGGCCACTCGAAATCGATGCTCGACCCGTTTCGCCCCGAAAACCCAGACGACGTGGCGCGCTTGAAAACCATTTTGGGTCAAATGCACGGCGTGTTCATCGATTGGGTGCAACAGCGGCGCGGGCAAAAGCTGCAGGCCGCGGGTGATACCCCCCTGTTCGAGGGCGATATTTGGATGGGCGAAGGCGCCCAAGCGCTGGGCCTGATCGATGGTATCGGCCATATGGAAGATAAGATGAAAGAAACATACGGGCCCAAAACCCGCTTTGCATGGCACAGCCGCAGGCGCCCCATGTTCCAGCGTTTTGGCATGCAACTGGCGCAAGACGCGCTGGGCGGCATCGAGGAACGCGCCGCTTTCGCAAGGTTTGGACTGTAGAATGCTAAGCAAAATCGTCGCACTGTTTTTGGTGGGCATGGCCGTGCTGGCGATGTTTGGAAAATTGCGCTTTCCGGGCCAAAAAGCCCTGCGCGCACGGCGCTGCACCGCGTGCGGGCGCCTAAAGCTGGGCAAAGGCCCCTGCCCCTGCCAAAAAGGATCCAACTGATTATGGAATGGTTGCTTGTGGGGCTTGGCCTGCTGATTTTGCTTTTGGCCGGGGATGCCTTGGTGAAGGGGGCTGTGAACCTTGCACTGCGCATAGGCATTCCTGCGCTGATCGTCAGCCTGACGATCGTGGCCTTTGGCACCTCGGCGCCGGAACTGCTGATTTCGGTCAAAGCCGCTATAGACGGCGTGCCGGGCATTGCGATGGGCAATGTTGTGGGATCGAACACCGCCAATATTTTGCTGGTTTTAGGCATTCCAGCAATGTTGGCCACCATGCATACCCACAATTGCGAGACCCGCAAAAGTTATATGCAGATGATCGCCGCCTCGGTCTTGTTCATCGCGCTGGCCTTTACGGGCAGCTTCACATGGATCTCTGGGGTGGTCTTGCTGGGGGCGTTGGTGCTGATCATGGGATTGGCCGCCCGCGATGCCCAAGCCCACCGCAAGGCAGGCCAAGCCGCCGAGGACGACGACGCGCCCGAAGGCGCAGACCCCAACATGCCATGGTGGCGCATTATTGGGTTTTTGGCACTGGGCCTTGTGGGCCTGCCCTTGGGTGCCGATCTGCTGGTCGATAACGCCGTGGTCATCGCGCGCGAATTTGGCATCAGCGAAACAGTGATCGGGCTGACGCTGGTGGCCATTGGCACCTCGCTGCCGGAACTGGCCACCACGGTGATGGCCGCGCTGCGCCGTCAGGCAGATGTGGCCTTGGGCAATGTGATTGGATCTAACATATTCAATTTGCTGGGCATTATCGGCGTAGCCTCGCTGGTGGCACCCATTCCTGTCGCGCCCGAGTTCTTGTCGTATGATCTTTGGGTCATGTTGGGCGCCTCGCTGTTGCTGGTGCCGTTCGTATTTTTTGGCAAAGATATCACCTGGAAATGGGGCTTGGCCTTGACCGCCCTGTATTTGGGCTATGCTGTCAGCGTATTGGTCTGACAACGGCATAAAGGCAGAAAAATGAAGCGGGCATTGGTGACAGGGGCCGGCAAGCGGCTGGGGCGCGCGATGGCGCATTATCTGGCGCAGCGCGGCTTTGACGTGGCCATCCATTATGCCACCTCGGCGCAGGATGCCAAAGAGCTGGCCGCAGAGCTGGCACAGATGGGCCGCAAAGCGCCCCTGCTGCAGGCCGATCTGCTGGACGAGGCCGCCACACAAGCGCTGTTGCCTGCGGCCGCCGATGCGCTGGGCGGGCCCATTACCTGCCTTGTGAATAACGCCTCTATCTTCGAGTATGACAATATCGCCACCGCCACGCGCAGCAGTTGGGACCGGCATTTCGAATCAAACCTGCGCGCGCCTTTCGTGCTGACCCAAGCCATGGCCGCCGCCATTCCAGCGCCGCTGGCCGACGCGATGGGCGAACCGCTGGCCCAAGGGCTGATAGTCAATATGATCGACCAGCGCGTGCGCAAGCTGACCCCGGAATTTATGACCTATACACTGGCCAAAATGGGGCTGTGGGCCTTTACGCAAACCGCCGCCCAAGCGCTGGCGCCCAAAATACGCGTCAACGCCATTGGCCCCGGCCCCACCCTACAAGGCGGGCGGCAATCGCTAGATCATTTCACCCGCCAGCGCCAATCCACCGTGCTGCAGCGCGGGGCCAACCCCAGCGATATCACCGCCGCCTTGGGCTTTTTTCTGGACAGTCCCAGCGTGACAGGCCAGCTGATTTGTTGCGATGGTGGCCAGCATTTGGGCTGGCAAACCCCTGATGTTTTGGGTGTGGAATAGCCGCTCTTCGCAACCTGTGCTTTTAAAGTTTTGCACCGGGCCCAAACTGGCCCAGCAGATGTTACAAAAACGTTATAAAAATCAGACACTTGTTCCTATTGCCATTTTTTTATCAACGTTTTCAAATACTTGAAAACATGCCTAAAATTTAGGCAACTGCAGGAAGTGACCTTATCGCAACGAAAAATTCCCCCTGCCCAGATGCTACCCACAGACTTATCCACAGGAATCGTGGACATGTTCATGCTTGCACAGGGCGGGGTTTCGTTGCAGCAAGACGGGGAATCGCCAAAGGGGTATTGCCGTGCCAAATGATCAGCCCCCCCTGCACGGGCATGCATTGATACAAGACTATCTGAAAACCCTTGACGGATCGCCCGGGGTGTATCGGATGCTCGACCAGCAAAGCCGCGTTTTATACGTGGGCAAGGCGCGCAATCTAAAGGCGCGGGTATCAAACTATGCCCGCCCCAGTGGCCATTCGGGGCGCATCGCGCGGATGATCTCGGAAACCACGGCGATGATGTTTCTGACAACCCGCACAGAAACCGAAGCGCTGCTGCTGGAACAAAACCTGATCAAGCAATTGAAGCCGCGCTATAACGTTTTGCTGCGCGACGACAAATCTTTCCCCAATATTCTGGTCACCGATCACGCCTATCCGATGATCAAAAAGCACCGCGGCGCGAAAAAGGAAAAAGGCACCTATTTTGGCCCCTTCGCCAGCGCAGGTGCGGTCAACCGCACTTTGGCACAGCTGCAGCGGGTGTTTTTGCTGCGCAACTGCACCGATAGCCAGTTCGAGGGCCGCACCCGCCCTTGCCTGCAATTCCAGATCAAACGCTGCACCGCGCCCTGCGTGGGCAAAATCAGCGCCGAGGACTATGGCCGCCAAGTGGCCGATGCCCAGCGCTATTTGTCGGGCAAATCCACCCAGATACAAGAAACGCTGGCAGCGCAGATGCAGGCCGCCTCGGATGCGATGGAATTTGAACGCGCCGCCGCCCTGCGCGACCGCATTCGCGCCCTGACGCAGGTGCAAACCGCCCAAGGCATCAACCCTCACACGGTGACCGAAGCCGATATCGTGGCATTGCATATGGAGGGGGGGCAGGCCTGCGTGCAGGTATTCTTCATCCGTGCCGGCCAAAACTGGGGCAACCGCGATTTTTACCCACGCGCC
>Ga0181593_10000622_pt1 | contig 31110 bp, 18 predicted proteins | sample 071ome_19_FD_133756 | JGI IMG/M metagenome (GOLD analysis project Ga0181593, IMG submission 133756) | Coastal salt marsh microbial communities from the Groves Creek Marsh, Skidaway Island, Georgia - 071413AT metaG (megahit assembly) | ecosystem: Environmental > Aquatic > Marine > Intertidal...
CTGGGACGACGATGGCTTGTGGGTCGTTACGGCCGCAGCTGACAACGTCCACGACGTTGAAGGTGGTGACAGAGGTTGGGCATGGTGGGAGCGCGATAGCCTCTCTCTTTATGTCGACTTGCTGAATGAGAAGGAAGAAGCCGTGTTGAATGGCGAATACACTGCCCTTAACATCGTTAACTTCCAAGCACGTCCGCTTGAGTCGAGCCCATACACCGTTTCTTGGGCCCGCACGGTTGAGAACGCACGCTCTGACGAGGACGGTAATGATCCCGACCTCATCGATGGGTTCCTCAACGGTTACCGTGACGCCGGCGACGAGTTTGGCGGCGAAGCCGACTACGTCATCGAAATGTTCATTCCTTGGGAAAACCTGCTCCGCTTCAACCTGCCTTCGACGCCGGTTGTTGGTACGGAAATGGGTTTCTCATGGTTGCCCCCGGATCCCGATGGCGACGATGCCTACGGCGGTCAGTTGCAGTGCTGGGGTTGGGCTGATGACCCCTCCAACTACTCCACTTGGGTCTTTTCTGACACGCCTGCCGGTCCTTCAGGTGGCACGGCTGTAGAAAGCGATTCTTGGGGTCGTATTAAGACGACGTTCCAGTAGAAGCTGTCATTCGCAGCATCTACTTAGTTGAGCAAATGGTCACACTGGGCAGAAATTGCCCGGTGTGACCATTTGTCAAGTAGACTAAACCCAACAGTGAACACCTGGCAGAAATACAGCGAAGGTGATAATTGGACGATAGGGGGGGCCGGTTGAGAACGCCCAGTAAGACGAACGGCTTTTTCAATACGATCTGGCAACTTGCGTTGGTGTCTTCTTTAACGCTTGTCGAAGGAGTTAGTGGACAGCGACATCCCGAATCACAGGGGCCTTTGCCCTATTATCGCGATGCGCCTGGCGTACTTGCAGAACCGGAGTGGCTGCACCGGCCTGACTTTGTCCGTGGCCCTCGGGATCGATACGAGCGCGGTGCGAGTCGTCTTTTTTTGGCAACAGGTGATGCAGTACCCTACCTAAATTATGCTGAAGAGCGTTTTATTCTCTCACAGAGAGAATTAATTCCTTGGTTTCAGCCCAAGGGACGCCCATGGAAGTTCCGCAACACGCGCTGGGACCGCATGGGCAATTACATGGGATCTCCGAGTGGGCCGACAAACCCCGGTAGCGCTTATTTACGGCTTTTTTCCTGGGAAGAAACTCGTAGCGACGACAATGGTCTTGGTCGCAGTTATATAGATCATCGATCGCCTTCGCCCTGGGGAGCTCCTGCTGGCTATACCGATGCAACTCTACGCATTGGTCATTACAACTACAAGGATCTCCACTGGACTGCTACTGTTGGGCAAAGAGTGAGGAGCCATTTTACCCCCTTAACGCTAGCTCAGAGCCATCTTTCCGTAGCCAGACTTGATTTCGATAATAAGTTTGGAAAGGATCGTGCAACGATTCTGTTAAATCGCGGACGGACAAGGCCGGGGGGGTTGTTTTCGGAATGGGCTTCTGTTGGTGGTGAAACGCCGGACCCAAATCCTGTATTGATGTATGGTTTTCACTACAAGCATAGATTTGGCCGCTACGCTCAGTTTGGCACGACGCTCCTCAATCAGATCATGAATCAGCCTGGTTCAGGCAGTAGCAGTCCTCTTAAAGGGGATCTGCCCTATGAAATGCTGGGTCCTAAGGTCATACGCGTTTTTATTGCTGACGACTCACCTGATGAAACCCGGCATAATGCTAAAGTATACGGCGTCCATATCGTCGTTGAAGGTACTCGGGAAGAGGGTCCTATCCGACTCTCAAGTATGGAAGGTGAATTTTATGACCCACGTCTAGAGCCCGTAGTCATAGGAGGCCTTCCGCTCGGGGGAGATACTCGTGAGGCTGTAGGGGGTGAGGTAGTTGTTTATGAATTTACTATTCCCAACGATGTAACAGCTCTCTCTGCCCGTTTTCATGCGGACGTTTCAGACGATTATAAAATCGGTGTTCGCCAGATTTATGATTTCCCAGGTCTGAGTCGTTCAGGTGAGTTGGACTTAGAAGAGCGTGTTTGGCCTGATGATTTCGTCAGCACTGAAGCAGGAACTAGGCGGCCGTTCAAATGGGATATTGGAGAGGGTGAAGAGCCTTACTATACCGTTGCTCGTTCGGAAGGCTTAGGGAAAAATGGTTCGAACCGCCGAATTGTTCAGTTTGATCATGGTATACCCACAGGGCAGAATTTATTTTCCTTTGATGCCCAAGCTAATTTGGTAGGGTTGAAATTTAGTGGTGAGATAGTTCGAAACAATCAAAACTACATGTACCCAGTGGGAAATAATGACGGCAAGCGAAGAACGGACAAGGCGTGGGCTTATTGGCTCAACGTTAAAAAAGATCTCTCTTTCGCGAAACGTTTAGGCGCTCAACTGGGCGCTGAGATTTTCCGTTTGGATCCAAACTATAGCGGAGGATACGATAGTCAGCGTGGGGGAATGGCTTTTCATATTGACTATCAAGACAAGGCAGGATCAAGAGTTAAATCTGATACACAGGAATATGGAATTGTCGAGGATAACGATGACGATGACCAATGGCCGGATGATTTTGTTGAGGATACGGCCTCTCCTGGCCGCTTATCCTACCCGGGTTGGCCAAATGCCTCAGTTTATCCAGGGTTAGATGAGAATCTCGATAATATTCCTGATGTCGATCGAAATGAGAACTTTATTCCCGATTGGGAAGAGCCATTCCTCGCTTATGATGCTGATCCACCCGAGTTTGTTTATGGAATCGACTTTAATAACAACGGCATGCCGGACTTTCGGGAGAACGACGACCTGCCTGACTATCCCTATCGTCGCGATCAGAAGGGTCAACACTTTTTTCTCCTACTTGATAAGTTAGGGAAATGGGGGGACTCTTTTACCGCCGGGTATTATAAGTCCCAAGAAATTGCTGGAGGCACTAAGGCTAAGAGTTTGTATTTACGGTATGCACTGGCCAAAGAGCGGGATGGTGTCGGAAGTTTGCAATTTAACTTTGATTCCAAGATGGTTCAGGACAACATACGGGATGATAGTTATGTCTATATCATTCCTCCCAACGACGACGATGTCATTCCCTGGTTGAATAAGCCGGATAATCATCCGGGAGTCGCAGGACGGTATCGACCTGCAACGCCGGACCCACTGCTTATGAGGGATAGTTGGGTCAATACGGCCTATTTCGATTTTCGCTACCTAAAGTTTGCAAATATCAATGTCCGTAACGCCTTTTTGTGGACGCGCAATAGCATGGCGGAAATACCCTTAGAAGGCGAAGAAGAAGGTCTATTGCAACCTGAAGATGTCCGTTCCCGCATTATAATCATCAATAATATTGACAAGACGTGGATGTATAATTCCCTTGCGATCTCAGCAAAGTTTAAACACCGCCTCATCTACGAAAATATTGAGAGTGAAGACGATCCAAGGACCTCAGCCTCTGACTTTATCCCTATTCTCATGGGAGAATACTCTCTGACGCCGAAAACTCGGTTTGTTCTTGCAGCACAGGGCATGCCATTTCTACCCTCTAAGCATTGGGAGAGGATTAACAAAGACGAAACATATAGTCAGACAGACTACGCTTTTATGTATAAAATGCGTTCGGAATATTTCGGTTTTGAAAACGATTTCTTCTTCGGCTATTTGCTCTCCGACAGAGAGCATACTCGCTTGAAAGACCGAGACTTTAAGCGTGGCACATTCTTTGTCGAAGTCATAACGCCCTTTTAAGCGATGCATACAATAACCAACATAACAGGTGGGATTCTGCTAGTCATTGGGTTTTTGGGTTGCTCAATTCCTCCTCAGCCCATTTTGGAATATTCGGTAGAAGCAGCTCCCATCCTGCCCGATGGTGAGACTGTTTTCTATGAAGATCCCATTGATAGCACCGTTGTTTGGAGCAAAGAAGGACTTCAGTTAAAAGTCCGTTTTTACAACGATAAAATGTTGGATGCTCGTTTTAATCCAAGAGTCAGCCCCTACACGCTTGCAGGCTGGACAGACCCCGTCTTGGGGTATACGCCCCCGCTTTGGACAACTTTTGAGGTTACGGTTATCAATCGTACTCGGGAACGTGTGGAACTCGATCCAACTCAAGCTGTTTTGCGACTAGATAACGGGAACTATTTTTATTGTAGCCAAGGTGTTGGCGTTTGGAAAACGCTACCACACTACTTTGATTACAGCTATCTGAAGTGGGGAGGACGCGAGGGCAACGTCGAATTTTATGCAAATACCGATCGCAACGATATTTGGAGGCGAACCTCTTTTCAACGCGAAAAACCTGTGCGCAAAGGGCGTAAGTACGCCGGTATGTTGACTTTTCCTAGGCTGCCCAAAGACGTGAAATCATTTACACTCGAAATCAATGATTTCATCTTGGCCTTTGACAGTGCTGAAGCAGGGTTTGGTAATCCTACTGAGTTTACGGATATCCACTTTCATTTCACCGTTGAGCAGGGTGTTATAACTGTTGAAAGGGGTCAATAATGAGTGCCTTGAATCGTTATGTTTGTTCATTCATAGGCATCTTGTTATTGGGAATCGTAACAGGTTGTGGAAACCTGAAATACATGGTTTTAAAAGGGACGAGTATTGAGAATCCGCCGGTAGAACGCGTTAAAGTTTACGTAAAAGGTTTCCCCGTCGTTAGTAAAGCAAATGTAGTCGATCCAAATGCCGCGCTAGGGGATAGCGAATATTCACCAGGACGTTCAATAAATTCGCTGGCCGAGGTAGGCAATGCGATCATGGTAATTTCACGACCCTCTCGGATTGAGGATTTAACCCGTTCTTTGCTGAGAGAACTGCGCTTAGATCAACTTCGCATTTTTGCTGAGTTTGATCGCGTAACAAGCTTGACTAATGTGCGGCAGATGCCCAACCCGTTCGAATTGGTCCCGCCAGAAGATGAATCCGCTCAGCTAGAAATAAGTGGGTCCGTCTACTTATTGAGCCAGCGTGTTGAGCAACGTTTTTCCCAAAATAGCACAAGTGCACGAGTTGAGTTGGTAATAAAAGATCTTGAATCGGGGGAAGAAGTAACATTACCCCCCATGACAGCTGGTATCAGTATGACGTTTAACTCTAAGGAGTTGGAAGAGGCTATCGCTGTTTTTATCTCGACGTTATTGACTCAAAAAACGCTCTTTTAAACGCGTTGAGTGCGTTATTTTTACAGGCTTTTTTGATGACTTTCATTGTACTGCCTGGGATAGTAGGGGGGCAAAGCCAAGTTGCTGATTGGCTTTGGAATGAAGATGACGCGGCACTGTTGATAACAAATCATGTGCTTCTGACTAGTGATGTGGGCCTTGAACTCGACTCACTACCGCCCGATAGGAACGTGGCTTTGGGGGAAGTTGCAAAAAACGATTTTGGTCAGCGAGTGCCCCTGACAGACGGGGAAATATCTCTGGTTGCTAGCGAGTGGATTTCTAATACGCCCAATGTTTTTGGACGGCATTTTACGATTGATTTAGGCCGTAACAGGGCCATTACTCGCGTTAGAATGAGGCCGGGACAAACTGCTTTAAACCAGCCTGAGTACTATGTTCGGGGGTATAGAGTGGAAGCTGCATTGGCCAACGAAGTAGACATTTGGCGATTATTGGCTGAAGAGCGGAATAATTTTAACCTGCTAATCGACACGCAGTTGGATTCAACTTGGCGCGTCTTAAGTGAAGATGAACCTGTGTCAAGGGTTGGGCAGCATGTTCGATTTACCATCACCCGGCAAGATCGAAGTAATTGGGTTGCACTAGGTGATATTGAAGTGTATGCCGAAGGATTCGAACATGAGGGCAGCGCAGTGCTTAAGTGGTCTTTTGAAGAGCCTGTAAATGTGGGCCGCATTCGTTGGCAGGCAGAAGTATCTGATGAGACCGCCCTCATGCTCTACGCAAAAGACCGAGATGACACCCGAGACTGGAGCACTCTATTTCCGATGGATCAAAATGGTCTTTTTGGTGGCGCTGAACCGAGTATTGGCATAGAGATTTTGGGCGAATTTACAACCGCAAATCCCTTCGCTACGCCTCGTTGGCAACAACTTGAGGTCGAATACGATCGGACCTTGGTTGCAGCTAGTGCAATTGGATCTGTGTTGCCTAACTTGGTCGATAAAGGGCAAAAAACAGAAGTGACCTATTCGATTGAAGTAGAGGTTAATGATGGCAATTATGGCATTGACCGGATCGTCCTTGATGGGGCAGCTATGGATATTCAACATATCCTAATCGATGGCGTGACCTTTGAGGAAGGCAGAGACTTTTCGTTCTCGTCAAGCGACGAAGAGGCTCAAACAGAGATTTATCTGGAACCGTTCAATAAGGTTGATAAAGATGCCGTGGTGCAGATTGTGGGTCAAGTACTGTTCTTGAATGAGTCTTATGAGATTGGTTTTCGAGTAGGTAACTCTTTACAAGAAACTTCCGATGGCTACCTCAATTGGCAAAATGGTCTGGAAAAAACTGTGGGAAGCTGGACTGTAAAGGCCAGTGGTCAGCCAGGACAATTGCTGAGCACTGTCGAACTTTCGCAGCGCCCTTTTTCGCCCTATGAGAAAGATGTGTTGGAGTTCAGCTTTGTTGTGTCAAATCTGAATAATCCGACCGATGTAGTCCTTTCGCTATACGACCTTAGCGGTAATCGGGTTCGGAGCGTTCGCCAAAATGGAAGCGCTCGCAAGTATACAATTCGATGGGATGGGAAACGTGAAGGAGGCCAGACGGTCGATCCAGGTCTCTATTTATACGAGGTGGAAGTCCGGGGTAGTGGGGATAAAGGCCGGCGACGGGGAACATGCGTTGTCGCGTATTAGGGCATGGAGCATAAGTTGGATTTTAGTTTGGTGTGCCGTTCAGCCAACTTTTGCCGCGTTTGAAGTCGGTGGAGGAGGTGCTTATTCATCGGCCTTGGCTGGGGCTTTAAGCACTTCGGTTGAGTCGGTAGAGAGTGTTTGGTTTAACCCTGCACCTTCCGCTAGGATCGGTACTTCCAGCGTCTCTTCGACGCACGGAACCCTCTGGTCTGGATTGGAAGAGAGTCCGAGCGTGCACTTGGTCAGCGGGGCATGGGTGAGTAGGTGGGGGGCAGTGCAAGTTGGATACGCGATGTTGCGCGCCCAAGGTTGGGATGAAAAAGGATTGCTTATGGGGGTCTCTCGCGTGCTTAGTGCACGGTTTGCTCTCGGGGCTCAAGTCCAGCGTAACGGTTGGGATGCTGGGCGCTTGGCAAGGCATCATTGGGTTGGTAATGTCGGGTTCCTTTACGAAGCCGGCTGGGTAACAAGAAAAACCTATGTGCGTTTTTCGGGAGTCTTGGCCAATATCGGCTCCAGTCTTCGGAACGCAGGTCGGCGCACTGGGCAGCGTCCCAGATCCATTACAGTCGGAATGCAAGTAATGGGGAATGGTCGTGTAGGTAATGTCGATTGGCGCCGAGAAGCGGATCGCTGGGAGTTGCGTGTCGGATATGAATCTGAATTGCGCGGTGATCTCATGGTTCGCTTAGGTGGGCGGTTGTATGTCGCGGAAACGGTGAATCGCACTGGGCACGCTGGTCTGGGTTATGAGTGGCGAAATATGCGGTTTGATTATGCATTTTCCCAGTCATACGACTTAGGCAGGTTCGGGGCGCAGCACCGATTTGGTGTCGGATACGTTTGGTAGTTGATTGATACGCAAGTAAAACGCAAAAAGGATTCGCTGAGCGGAGGCGAATATCCATGAAAATGAAGCCAAATTTAAAACTTTCTGAAGAGGGCTCGGATATGGAGGATCGCGGCTACGGTCACCGGTGCAGAGCGGGTATGCTCTGGATCGCGTGTGTCCTACTCATACTGGGGGATTCTGTGTCTGCGCAGACGCATTTACGTCAGCGCGATTTCCTCAACTTGGGATCGACGGAAGGCTATTTGAACTACGGTCGCACCGAGTACGAACCTTATCCCGAACTGATCAGTGCGCGCAATCGCTACGACCGTCTCGGCAATTTTCAAATGAGGGGACACCGGACCTTCACTTGGGAACTACAGCGACCGGGCTTTAGCGAAATCAGCACGCGTTCTGAGCAGTATTTAGGGTGGTTTAATAACTTAATTGTTATGAACGATACGTATCGTGGCTGGGATTTCGGAATGACGGTTGGTGAAGACATCCGCACGAAGCTGACCGATTTAACGTTTCATTCGCCCAGATACTACGGTATCCGAATGGATGGCGCCTCAGCAGATAACCGCTTCACTCTTCTCCTTAGTCAGGGTGGAACACAAGCTACGCAGTCGCCTAACCCCAAGTTCTCAACCTTCCAAGGAGGTAAGGAACGGTCCTCTGTCCTGACATTTGGGGGGCATTGGGAAACTCAGTTGGGTAATATCCTGACGTTGGGAGCTACCTATTTTAACCAGCATATGCTGGATACCTTCAACGACAAGGGAGCCTTTGTCAGAGGTGACACGCCTTACAGCATGCTTGCTCCGGCTTTTATAACCGTCATAGTAGAAGACGACTCGCCTCTCGCTAACCAAGTCGGTGCCATGGTTTATGATGTTGGCATTGAGATACAGGCCGAATCTATGGGGCAGACCATTCGTTTTACCAGCCTAGAGGGGGCCCCTGATTACGATCCGACCTTGAGGCCGACAGTCGAAGGCGGAGGGCTGAATGCAGAGGGTGGGCGTTTGGTTAGCGGGGAAGGACAACGTGTCTTCTACACATTTAGGATGCCTGAACTCGTCTTGCCGACAGCTTCCGATTACGCGGATGATCCTGGTGTCGTCCAAAATGGACTAACGGTAAAATCTGTTCGCTTTTTAGCTGATGTTGCGGGGGACTATAGGATCTCAGTTAAGCAGAAACACCTCTTTTTTGATGAGAAAGCGTACGAAAAGAATCTCGATAAAGAGTACGTACCGGGGGATCGTAGCTACGTAAACCCATTCACTGGACTCAAGGGTGATGATGCGCTTTTGAGCCCAACAGAAGCTTACGACGCTGGTGAAGAAGTGTTTAAACAGTGGCCCGTTCCTCCAAATCCCTCTACGAGTCAGTTGAACCCATTTCAACAATTTAAATGGAATTTAGAGAACCCAGAGGATGTCGCTTACACTGTGGTTCGCTCTGAGTCCAGGGCGACAGACTTTAACAACCGACGTGTGGTAAGTTTTGACTATGGAATTCCGACCGGACAGGCTCTTTTTGGCTTAAATGGACATCTTACTTTGGGTGGTTTTGATGTTAAAGGTGAGTTTGTAACGAACCCACAATACTTTATCTACCCAGTGGGGAACAATGCCGGGAAGCGTTTTCACAAGCGCACACTTGGATACTTTGTTAATGCAGTTAAGCGCTATGAGTCCCTTTCTATAGGTGTCGAGTTATTTCAGCTTGACCCTGATTATGGTGGGAATTACGACAGCATCCGCGGAGGCGTTCCATTCTTTACCGACGTCGCCCAGACCGGTTCTCAGATGCAGGAAATGTTCGTAATGACCGACAATGATGACAATGATCAGTGGCCTGACGAACTCATTGTGGAATTACCTAGTGCTGACCGACAAGATTCGGGTGTCTTTCCCGGGTTGGATGAAAACCAAGACTTGGTTCCCGATACAGATCAGAACTTGAATGGTATCGCCGATTGGACCGAACCCATTATCTTTTACGACGCTGACCCACCTGATTTTATTTACGGCCTTGACTTCAATAACAATGGAGTAGTCGATTTTCGCGAAAACGATGGACTGCCTGATTACCCTTATCGGAGAGACCGGCGAGGAATCCACTTCTTCTCGCGCAAGGACGGTTTGGGTTTCTTGGGGAACACGCTATCTATAGGGTATTACGACACCAAAGAAGTGGCCGGTAGGGGCAAGGCTAAAGCGGTTTATGCTCGGTATGAGTACTCCATTAATTCGCCCTACTTTGGACGAATCAAGATCAATGATGACATAAAAAAAGTCGAAGATGATATTCGAGATGACGTCTATATCTGGCGTGACCGCAGTGCACAACGCATAGACTCACCTTATCCGCATATCACGCCCAGACAGATTGAGGAACGCGACCTCAATTCACAGCTATTGCCACCCGACCGCGACCCGCTCCTAATGCGAAACAGCCTTGTTAACACGCTTTTTATTGAGGCGCGAACCGCACCAATAATAGATTTCAATTTGGTCAATAATCTGCAGTGGGTCAGAAACAGTCAGGCCGAGGCCGAATTTGAAGATGGCTCCGCACAGGATGAGGATGTTCGTTCACTCATCACCATGGTTAACAAAGTGGATTATACGATTCGAGCGGGCAACGTCACTGTCAAGCCGATGTTCAAACACTTGCTGTTGCGCGAGCATTCGCAAAAGCTCGATCGGGAAACGGGTAAAGGGAGCACTCGCTCATTCTCAATTTTTACCCCGATCCTGCGCAGTCGGTTAGATTTGACGAATAAGTCCTATTTGCAGTTGGGTTTTCAGGGACTGCCATTCTTGCGCTATACGTCGATGGATAGGGTGGATAGCAGCAAAGATTTCAAACAGTGGACCACCGTATTTATGCTGACAAATCGCTCTGACTATTACGGATTTGCCTTGTCGACTCAAATCGGGTGGGAGACTACTCGCCGAGAATATGACGATGAGTCGAATGCAGCTTTAAATCGCAATAGTTCGACGTTGTTCTTTGACGTACTAGCTGGTTTCTAAGTGGTATTACCACCTTGTGCTTAACGATGTGAGGATTGGATAATGCTTTTTGTGAATCTTCTCGTAGTAGCCTTGATGGGCGGTGTTGTGGGGCTGAGTACGCGTTATTTTTCCCCGCAAGAACTTCAAGATCGTTTTGGGTTCGGCCAAAAACTGTATGCACTGGGCGACTATGAGAAGGCTTTACCCCATTTTGAAGCAGTGTTGGCAACTAAAAACAACATCACGATCGATGTTGATGAAGTAACCGTTACGCTCGATGAATTTATTCTTCCTGTTCGGGTTGCTGCTACCTACCAATTGGGAAATACCCATAATAAACTTGGACAAGACAAACTGCGAAGATCCGGCTTCTTGCGTGCTGAAGGTAAAGATGAACAGGCCGATCAGCGTTATAAGGAAGCGCTGGATGAATTTAAGACCAGTCTTTCTTATTTTGCCGAAATTAGCACGGGTGAAGCAATAGACGAGCGGACTCGCGTAATGGCCCAGTTTCAAACACTGGAAACAAATTACAAGCTGAAACAGTATGAACAGGTCATTGTTGAAGGCGAACGGTTGTTGGAGCGTTTTCCCAATAGCGTTTACGAGACAGCTGCTCATTATAACATCGGGTGGTCTTATTATGAGTTGGAGCAGTTTGAACAGGCAATAGATAACTTTAAGCAGGTAATCACGCTCTCTCCCCGGGGATCGCACGCGGACCGTTCCTATTTCCAAATTGCTGAATCCTATGGGACGTTGGAGGAATACGATCAGTCGTTAAACTACTTAGATCGCCTTATTCGACGCTACGACTTCTCGGCTATGTCTGAGAAAGAACTTATCGAGATGGCGAGTTTGAAACTCAAGGGATTAGTCGAAGAGACATCTCGAGAATTGGTGGCGAAGGCTCAACTCAAGCGAGGGGATATATTCGCCCAGCGGGGAGAGATAGACGAAGCTTTAGCTGCTTACGCCATTGTTCCGGAAAAGTATCCTACGGAATCGGCATTGGTGCAAAATGCTTACATACGTTCTGCTGAATTAGTAAACCGAGAGCGCGGAATTGATGCAGCACTTATCGCTTACCAAAATGCGATTGAAAATGTAGAGGACAAACGCTTTCAGGCTAGAACACAACTTACGATTGCACGCTTGTTGTTCGAGAAAGATGCCTTTGAAAAAGCGGCAGAACAGTATGGGATTTTTCTTGAGGCCTATGGGGATGTAGCTGCTCGGATTGGTTTTGCTGAAGACAAAGTACTCTTTCGTATGAGTCAATGTCACCAGGCTCTTATGCGTTCCCAAATTACTGCTAATGAAGAAGAGCAAGCACAAAAATCGTTCCTTCGGGCAATGGAAATATACGAACAGATTCTAAGCTCTCACGGAGAGAGTGAACTGCTCCCAGATGTATTCTTTTCTCGTGGATATGCTCTGCAGTTGCAAGAAGATGGTCGGGCAGGAGAAGACTATGCCCGGATGGTAGCTGATTACCCAGACCATCCCGCTACCCCCAACGCGCTGCTTCAATTAGCTCGTATCGATCTTGAAGCAGGAAATTATGAGACGGCACAGGCTACCTATCAGCGGTTGATATCAACTTACCCTGAATCGAATCCAGTTAACTCAGCGAAAATGGAACGCGGTCTCTGTCTAAAGAATACTGGGGACCTGTCAAGTGCGATAGCATCGTTTGAATCCATTGACCCCCAATGGGGGCAGTGGGCCAAAGTGCAAGCTGAACTGGCAGATCTCTACGTTCGGTCGGGTGATCAAGATACGGCAAAAATAGTCTTATCAAATGCTCTGGATGCCGTTCAAGATGATGATGTGCTGAGCGGTCAACTGCTCTATGTTAAGTCTCGTATCCACTTCACGGATAAAGAGTACAGAGAAGCGATTTCTGGCTTTTCAGAGGTATTAGAATTTCCAGTTCGTGATGATATTTACAACGGTTCGCTCCTGTCGCGTGGAAGTGCCCTTTACGAGTTGGCCAAGGCGCTGGATGCTAGGGGCGATACCTCCCTTGCCCGGGTCGAGTATGAAGCATCACTTGTTGATATGAAGGCCCTGCTCGACCGGAATCCCGCTGCCAACATAAAGGACAGCGCGTTCCGAACATTGGGGGCGGGAATGATCCGGTTGCAGCGTGAGGATGAAGCCGTTCGGTATTACAAAGAACTCATAGCTTCAAGTGAGGATCCGCAGCAGCGGGCCACCTTCCAAATGCTTTTGATGGAACTTTATTTTGACCAGCAAAAGTTTGAACAATCGGAAGTGTTTGCTCGCGAATTGTTGAAGATGGATTTTGAGGATGATAATAGTGCGGGGTATTTCAGAAAAGAGCGTGCATACTCTTTGATCGGAAACTCCCTGATTCAAAAGAAAGATTTTGTTTCCGCTAGCAAAATCTTTGCTGAGGGACTTGCAAAATATCCGAAATCTGGAGAAAGCGCCAACCTAGCTTTTTCCAAGGCGTTTTCCGATTTCAATCAGGGTGATTACAAAGCAGCGGCAAAGGGATTCGCTTTCTTTGTGGACGAATATTCTAACGATCGCAACGCGGTCCATGGTCAATACTATTTAGCTCACAGTTACCAAATGCTAACCAACTTCGACCAAGCCGCCACTGAGTTTTCCGAACTTACAGAGAATTATCCCCGTTCTTCTTACGTGGAAGAGGCTCTTTTTCTTGTTGGAGAAAACTTTTACAACAAGCGGGATTTTTCCAAAGCCGCCGAAGCCTATCAAGACCTGCTTAAACAGTTTCCCAGCGGAAAGTATGGCGACTCCGCCTTGTATGCCAAAGCTTGGAGTGAGTTTGAGCAGGAAGATATGGAAGGAGGCGTAGCTACTATGGCCCAACTGGTGAGTAGCTTTCCCCAAAGTGAGTTCGCAGCGAAGGCTCAATTCACCATTGGTGACTATCACTACAATAATCGAAGGTACGATGAGGCGTTAGGTGCTTACTCGGTATTGATCGATGCTTATCCTTCTGCTCCCGAAACCCAGCGGGCTGAAGCCCTCGTTGATGAATTAAGTGAAATAGAAGCGAGTTTGGAATATGCTCAGGTGATGGCGCAATTCGAAGCTAAAGAGTACGACCAGGCAATTCAAGGCTTTAAAGAAATCATAAACAAGTATCCCGATACGTACACCCAATTGGCGGCCTATTGCAACCTAGGACTCACTTATGAGATCCTCAGGCAATGGCCACAGGCCGTTGAAAATTATGACCAAACGTTGACGCGCGGGCAGGATGATATTGAGAATTCAGATGTCGTTAACTTTGCTCGTTTACATAGGGATTGGATCGTTGAAAACAGACTATAACACAAATCGGATTAGCATTACAATGGGAGGTCTAAAATGTCGGAAAACTTTATAGTCGGCCAGTTTTTGAAGGGCGGCCCCATGATGTGGCCATTGCTTATTTGCTCTCTTATCTCTTTGGGGGTTGCGATAGACCGATTATTGAGCTATTTGCGTTTACCTTCAGAAGAGGAAGCCGAAGCCCAGTTGACGGAGGTTGAGTCGGTTCTTCAAAACGGAGGAGAAGCGGCAGCAGTGGAGCATTTTAAGCAGAACAAGGGGGTGTTAAACTTTGTTTTTGCTGCTCTACTAAAGCGATATGATTCGCTTGTCTTAGAAAACAGAACAGACCTTGAAGATATGCGCCAAGAACTGGTAACCGTAACCGAAGAGGCGGGTATTGAATATTTGGGACGGTTACTCAATGCGTTGGGTACGATAGGCGTCCTTGCCCCGCTCATGGGACTGTTGGGTACGATTGTAGGTATGATTAGCGCTTTTGATGCTATTGCTCAAGCGGGTGCTGGAGATCCGGCTGCTGTTGCTAACGGTATTTCTCAGGCGCTTATTACGACAGCCTCAGGGCTCATTGTTGCGATTCCTACGATTGTCTTTCATCGTTATCTCTCTGCTCGCGCAGACAAGGCGTTTAAAGATATCGAATTGTATTGCCATGCCTTTGCCAATACGCTCGTAGTTCGCTTTGGCGAACAGCGAGAAGAATAGGAGAGGGCTATGCCCAAAAGGCCAGCATTAGCTCGGAGGATAAGAGGCAAATCACAAAAGGGATCTCGGTTTGTCACAAGCACAGATCCCGATATGACGCCGTTGATCAACTGTATTTTCCTACTTCTTGTGTTTTTTATGGTGGCCACTACTTTTTTGAACACGAAAGGGCTGAGCGTTGACCTACCGGGTGGACAGGGAGATGACTCAGCGCGCGCGAGTAAAGATATTAATATAGTGATCGAAAAAGGAGGAGCTGTTCAGGTCAACGGCAAATCTGCTACTACTGAACAACTCGCCGAGCGTATAGGGGCAATTGTGGAAGCCGACAATATAAAAAATGTGATTATTGAGGCGCATCGTTCTGTTAGACACCAGCGCGTCGTACAGGTAGTTGATATCGCCCGCGGCCAAGGAATAGAAGCCGTGGCTTTTGCCAAGTCAGCGGAGGGCTAGGTATGGCGAGGAAGCTACAGGGAAATGATGCGAAGAACAACGAGCTGAATCTCACACCGCTGATAGACGCCGTTTTTCTGCTCCTCGTCTTTTTTATGGTCACCTCGGTCTTTGTGAAAGCTACTCAGCTAAAAGTTGAGCTGCCGATTGCGGCTAACTACGATAAGATCGACCAAGAAAAGAAGCTCAACCTACTTATCTCATCAGAGGGACAGCTTGAGTTTAACAGCCAATTGGTCAGCATGGGACAATTGGCAAGTGTATTAGAAGACGAGCGATTACGCTCTGGGTCATCTACGCTTATTGTTACTGCCGATGCCCAGACGCCCCATGGATATGTGCTAGACGCGATGGAGATGGCTGTAATGGCTGGTGTTAGTAAGATTGATTTGGAAACTGGTGAAGACAAAGCGGCCAGCCGAGCTGCTACAAAGGAATAACTTACTTATGTCCTTTCGTTGGAAAACATTTATCGTTTTGCTAATAGCTAGTGTTAATTTTAGTGGTTGCGCTTATATGGCCAGTTTAATACCTCGTGAAATGTTTTACGAGGTATCACTCACACCCGTTTTGTCAGAAGGAAGGGGAGAGTATCAGATTGACCCAGACGATTCTAAAATCGTCATGTTCAGCCACGAGGGGATGGTTGTCAAAATACGCCCTTACACCGACGATGAACTCAATGAGCTGTATCCTCCTCTCTACGATGGCAGGCATACTAATCCCTATACGACAGATGCGCTTGACGTAGACTTGGGCTACGTGCCCCCTATTTTTATGGTTTTTGACGTGACGGTGGTAAATAAAACGTATTCGAAAATTGAGTTTGATCCCGCCAGGACGCGTATTACGACAGATACGGGGCGCACGCTGCGATACTACGACCCTGGAAGGGCGGGAGAGGGCGTAGATCCTTTAGGAGGAAATAGATTTAGTACCTATTACCAAACGGAGCGAGGCCGTTCCGGTATAGATAAAGACATCAACCTCGAACGTATGGGGCTTATTTACAAGACGGCGTTTCACCGTTTTCGGCCCGTCTTTAGGGGAGATGAGCGGTCTGGAACGTTAACCTTTGACAAACTCCCTCAAGATGCCAAAGAGATAGTGCTCACTGTAAGCGATTTTGTGCTCTCATTTGACGCAAGTGGTAATCCAGAGCGAACGATTGACTTTGAGTGTCGTTTTGCTGTTAACCAAGGTGTTATTGAAAGCGAAGTTGACCCCATACTAGAATAGGACGAGTTTGGCTCTCAGTGTAGAGCATTTTCGATAGGGGATCCTCCTGACCATATTTTCTATCCACTCATATTTAATTGACAAGACCAGAAAATGCTTCTTTTCCGCGTTCTCTGGTCGAGTTTTTTGTGCCTGCCTCTCTCTGATTATTCTCTCAATACTTGCCGCATGTGGTAATGATCAAGAGAACTCAAACGTTTCGGTTCTCGCACGGATTGGGAGTAAAGAAATTCGCGCTGACGATCTACTATCCTATGAACGCAGTATTGAGGTGGGTGATTCTGCGCGCTTTGAAGTGCACCTTGAAAACCTCAAAGTGCTAATTGACCGCGAACTGCTTATCGGGGAAGCCGTGGGGCGCGGGTTAGAAAACGATCCCGACTTTAAGCGAGTTATAGAGAGGGATATTGAGAAGAAGCTCTCTGAAATGATGTTTAACCTCGAAGTTGAAGGTCGTTCAGAGCCCACTGTTAAGGAAATAGAATCTGCCTACTCCACAGGAGATTGGAATCGCCAGGCTGTTAGTGTGGAACTGTTTCTTCCAGATGAGGAAACCGCTCTGCGCGTTAGAGGTGAAATTCTGGCAGGCTTGGACGTTTACGAGGCGGGCCGTTTGTATTCTGTAGACCGGTTGATGCACATACCCATGGGGGGCGTGCAGCAGTTCGTTTACAACGTGCACGACGGTCCCGAAGAAGTAGTACAACGCGTTTTTCAAATGCCTGCAGGCAGCCTTTCTTCACCCATACCGCTACTTAAGGGGTATGTTTTGTCCTATGTCGCCGAGTATCGTGAGGTGAGTAAGGATGAAGTGATGAGTGAATTAGTGCAGTACGTTCGCAAGGAAAAGCGAAGGCTGTTACGGGGTGTTTACCTACAACATTTAAACAAAACCCTTAATTTGAAGTTTGATCCCGACGGTGTTGATCGTGTAGTGGCTTATCTAATAGATTTTAACCGTAATGGTGAGGAGAAGCCGCTGCCTGATTCGACCCAGGTTGTTTATTCATATGGCGACACTGCAGTTACCCTAGCAGAAGTTGTTTCTTCCGTTCGAGGTGCATCTGCCCGGTGGGAAAGTGTTAACTCCGAAAATCTCATCGCCGAAGTAAAGAATACAGTACTTCCTAAGCGGCTTATGGCCGCTAACGCACGCCAGCGCGGAGTGGATGAATCAGAAGAGTTCTTAGCCTGGAAAAAATGGCGAGGTGAAGACCTTCTGCTTTCACTCCTGAGGCGCGAAGCTACAGCGGATATTTCTATATCTGATGAAGAGGTAGAAACTCGGTATCGGCAGACGAAGCAGCGTTTTCGCAAACCGGGATATGCGCGAGTGCGCGACCTGCTTGTGGCCACTCAGAAGGAGGCCGAAGTATTTAAGGAATCCGTAGAAAAGGGCGAAGATTTTGAACAGCTTATACGGGATCATACGCTGCGAAAGGGAAGTAAAAAAGGTGTTTATAGGGTTTTTGCACTACAGGCCAATCAGTATGGTACAGCATGGATGAACTACGTGTTGAACGTTCCTATTGGAACGCTGCAGGGACCTGTTCAAGCAAAGGGTGGATACGCTTTGATCGAAGTGGTCGAACGCGTTGAAGACGACTACTATAGCCTTGAAGAGGCTAGAGTTCGCTCTGCGGTTTCGCGTGACGTGCGCCAGAGTAAAGAGCGGGCTTTATTCAACGAGTTGGTTTCACAGGTTCGGTCCCAGCGAGGTGACGAAACAGCAATTTTTGAAGACCATTTACGCGCTTTATCTGCCGAAGGTCCCTAAAAGTAGCTTTACGGTGTGCAGTTCGCGCCACGTCCAAGCCTAAATTTAACGTGTCAATGAAAGTGACCTGAGGGTGGTTAAAGAAGAAGAAAAAGAACGGTTCGAGATAATGCCTGAAGAGGCACCCTTCGAGCCGGGCTTCAATATGAAGACTCTGTGGGCCGCTCTTTTTGTAGGCTTTGTTATGCTGCCTGGTGCGATCTACCTCGGTCTGGTAACAGGTCAGAGTATGGCGGGAGGGGCCGAGTGGGTTACGCTCATACTCTTTATTGAGATCGCCAAGCGAACTTTTGTCCGGCTGCGCACTCAAGAAATAATTATCCTGTATTGGGTTGCAGGTGGACTCGTTCTCATGGGGGGTAAACTCGGTACCGGGGCTGACCTTTTCGGTGGTCCCTTTGGCGTTTTGATATGGGATCAATACTTAATTCAATCGCCGCAGGCAGACGGGCTCGCTGAACATATTCCCACTTGGGTTGTTCCGCCGCGCGGTTCTGAAGCCCTATTGGAACGTAGCTTTTTACATGCGGCTTGGCTAAAGCCGATTATCATTCTCCTTGTGGCGGTAGTCCTCCAGCGCATTAATGCGCTTTCCTTGGGCTACGCGCTCTTTCGAATTACCCACGATATAGAACGGTTGCCCTATCCTATGGCCTACGTACAGGCGGGGGGCGCGACGGCACTTGCAGAGACGTCTTCGCAAAAGGAAGGTTGGCGATGGCACGTATTCAGCACCGGCACGTTTATCGGCGCTGTTTGGGGGCTTTTCTATGTTGTGGTGCCCACGCTGTCTTCGGTATTCTTAACGGAAACCGTTTCTGTGCTGCCTATACCATTTATCGATTTTACCGTTCCCATGAAATCCGTTCTTCCTGCAGCGGTAGTCGGATTAGCGACGGATCTCATACACGTTCTAATAGGACTCGTCTTACCGTTTTGGGTTGTCGTCGGCGTGTTTGCCTCCTCCATCACAGTAAACCTAATAGCGAATCCGATATTGTATGCCAGTGGCATACTGCACACGTGGGAGCCGGGTATGTCGGCGATCCCAACGATGATTGCGAACTCCTTTGATTTTTGGCTTAGCTTCTCTCTTGGTGGGGCCATCGTAGTTGCACTGGTTGGGTTTGGCACGGCTTTTATTGCTTTGCGTAACGCCCAACGAAACGCAGGGCCCGAAAGAAGTTCAGGCGGGCCAAGCCCAGAGCGCGGTGATATAAAAATAGTGTATGCCCTCGGGATTTGGGCTTTGAGCACGCTGGCTTTTGTCGGGATGGTTTATTATTTGGTGCCTTCCTTTCCCTGGTGGATAACGGCTTTTTTTGGCTTTGTTTGGACTCCAATTTACTCATATATAGGGGCGCGAATGATCGGTCTGACAGGCAGTCCTCAGGGGGTTTCGTTTCCCTACTTGCGCGAGGCTAGCTTTTATCTATCCGGATACGAAGGCGCGGGAATATGGTTTGCGCCCGTCCCGATTTTTCAATGGGGATATGAGGCGCAGACGTTTAAGCAGTTAGAACTGACCAAGACTCGGTTTGGATCTCTTGTTAAAATGACGGCCCTAACACTCGCTGTGATGTTTGTATGCTCTTTCCTCTTTTGGTCGTTAATCTGGAAGCTGGGTCCTATTCCATCATCTGCCTATCCCTACGTTCAGAAACTGTGGCCATTTCACGCAACTATGCAGGCATTTTGGGCTAAATCGACCCTGCCAGATGCGGGGGCTAATCTGCTGACTCAGATTATTCGATGGGATTATATCGGAATTGGACTGGGAGCAAGTCTCATACTGTATGGAGCACTCCATTTCCTGCAGGCGCCCATGGCAATCTTTTATGGATTTGTCGCTGGTTTGGGACAGTGGCCCCATTTTGTAATTCTCAACTTTATAGGGGCAATGCTCGGGCGCTTTTATTTGGAAAAGCGCTTTGGGGAAGCCAGATGGGGCGCCTACGCACCTATATTGCTCGCGGGGTACTCTTGCGGTGTCGGGTTAATTGGCATGAGTTCGATTGCTATTGCTCTCATATCAAAAGCCGTCTCACAAGTTGTTTTCTAATCTATGAGAGGAAAAGAAAACCTAGCACACAGCATAATGATACCCGCTTTAAACCTACGGCGCATTTTCAGTCTCGATGGATTAACTGTACAAGTTTTTCAGGTCGGGTTGTTGTGAGCCTTAAGGCGATTATTCTGGGCGCCCTTGTTGTATTGGCGGTAGTATGTGGGGCTCCCTATTCGATCTGGATGGTGCGCTCCTCTGAAATCACCTGGTCTTATTTTCCAACCAGCGTTGGCTTTTGTTTTATCGCGCTCTTTTTGCTTAACCTTCTGCTTAAACGCCTCAATAGCCCCCTTACTATCCGACCACCCGAATGGGCGATTATCGTCTGTATGGGTTTGGCCGCAACGGGAATACCCACCTTTATTGTTGGAACCCTGTTGGCTATTATTTCAAGCCCTTATTACGGAGCAACGCCTGAGAATGATTGGGAGGGCAATATCCATTCCTTCCTTCCCGATTGGTTGGTTCCTAGCCCTGAGGGAGAGGCGATGCGCCATTTCTATGAGGGATTGCCCTCCGGACAGGGGATTCCCTTTGAAGTGTGGGTTGGGCCCCTTTTTTGGTGGCTGAGCCACAGTTTTGCCATTTATGTTATTTGCTGCTGGATGGTCGTTATTTTTCGAAGGCAGTGGGATGAAAACGAACGACTTGTTTTTACTATTATGGAAATGCCGCGCCTTCTAATGGATGATGACGGACAAAGCATACTACGTTCAAAACTCTTTTGGGCTGGCTGTGCTCTCCCTCTTGGGATGATTCTGTTTAATCTCATCGGATTTTTCTACCTTGGTTTCCCGCAAATAAACTTTCATCATCCTATAACTATTCAGCTTAGTCGTGAATTTCCAACTATTACGTTGATGCTCTACTTTCCGGTTGTCGGCTTCATGTATTTGGTCAGTTCATCTGTTTCTTTGAGCATCATCGTGTTTTATGTGGTCGCTGTTGTTCAAGAGGGAATCACTAACCGCATCGGCTATGACGTTACTCGACCGGACGCTTTTGTATGGGGGATGCAATCTCTCTCTTGGCAGGCATGGGGTGGGTTTGTGGCTATGGTTGCCATTAGTTTGTGGATGGCTCGCAGACATCTGATAGACGTTTTTAGAAGCGTATTTATGGGGCAGGATACGGTAGATGACCGGGAAGAAATGATATCCTACCGGACGGCAGTATACGGTTTCCTGTTGGCCTTGCTTTATGTAGTGGGATGGCTGTGGAAATCCGGAATGGACCTACATATTGCCCTTTTGTTTATAACGGGCGTCCTGGTTGCCTATTACGGTATCACTCGGCTCGTTGTGCAGGCGGGCATCTATTATTTAACGACGCCCGTTGGGGCTCAGGCCTTCACCTTGGCTATAACGGGGACAGGAGTCGGGGGAAATAATCTAGTGGCGCTGGGCCTGTCCTATGCTTGGTTTGGTGACGTGCAGTCGGTTTTTATGCCGGCCGCAGCGCACGGAGCTCGTCTGGCAGAGGTCTATCGGTTGCGCCGAGGTATGGCTTGGGCTCTTGGGTTGGCCGTCGCGCTGGGGTTCGTCGCGAATATATACTTTGTGCTCTCTTTATGCTATACGTATGGAGCCGGTAATTTTGGTTCGTGGTATTTTACCGCTGGTGGGGGGGCTGGAGGGATGGCATTTGACGGCGTAATCCGTCATTTCAACGATCCATGGCCTACAGACTGGAACAAACTAAGCTATTTTGGCATCGGTGGAGTGGTTTATTCTGTGCTGGCTCTGTGTCAGTATCGGTTCCATTGGTGGCCACTTTCTCCCGTTGGGATCGCAGTCGCCCCGCTGTGGATGACGCGCTACATCGCATTCTCTGTATTTCTGGCGTGGGTGAGTAAGAGCGCGATTATGCGATACGGCGGAGTGCGGGCCTATCGAACGGCTCGTCCCTTCTTTATGGGTTTAATAGCCGGGTACTTCCTCGGCGTCGGAATTTCCTACTGCGTTGATATTATATGGTTTATGGGAGATGGACACGTTTATTTTCACGGTTAATCGAATGCTATCTTGGGATATAGATCCGTATCAGTTCGAAAGAAAACGCGTATGAAAACACTGCTCAACTGGGTGGGGATTTCCCTAGCTCTATGTATGATCCTGGTGCTCGGATCTGGGGACCCTCAGCGCATAAATGAAGCCGTTAATGCGTTCTGGGGGTGGGCTCCGTCACAGCCACAGGCAGAACGGCTCGTTGATCAGGAGCAGGCGGACTCGTTGCGATCACTCGTCGGAGGTATTGCAGAAAGAGACGTCAGAGATGAGATCGAACATATCGTTGGGATGGGATCTCGAGTTACGGGCTATCCCGGTGAACGAAAGGCGCATCAATACCTACGGCAACGCTTTTCCGAACTGGGTTTAGAGAATATACAGAGTGAGTCCTTTGACGTGTCTGTACCCATTGATAAGGGGGGACATCTGCGGTTGCCCGATGGCACCGTTACGCCTGTCTATGCACTATGGCCCAACGGAGTGCGGACTTCTTCTCTTCCGGATGGGGGCATCAGAGGTCCCTTGGTATACGGGGGCAAAGGAACCCTTAAGGAAGTTGATGGAAAGCCCTTAGATGGGGCCATTGTTTTGCTGGATTTTGACGGGGGACAAAACTTTTTAAACTTGGCGACGCTGGGGGCGCGAGCGGTTCTCTTTTTTGATAACGGGGGCGTCAACCGTGAGCAGGCAGCCGATAAGTTTTTGAAAGTTTCCGTCGATGTGCCCCGTTTTTGGATCGAAGATAAGGATGCTCAAGCCCTTCGCTCGTCTTTAGAAAAGGGGGAAGTCCAGGTCCATCTGGATTCGAAAATGGACTGGGAGTCCGTGAGCGCTCAAAACGTGTACGGGTGGCTCCCCGGCACGGATGCGTTGATGCCTTCTACGAGCCGTGAAGATCGGCAGGCATGGAAGGAGCAGGTCATTGTCATTCAAGCTTATTACGATGCGATGTCCGTTGTTCCAGCGCGTGCACCGGGAGCTGAAAACGCGTCGGGGATCGTAGCGCTACTAAAGCTCATTGAAACGCTTAGGGCCCATCGCCCAAACTATTCCGTGCTATTTTTAGCTACTTCAGGTCATTTTCAGGGCTTAGAGGGGATCAATGATTTCCTCTATCGTCACAGCAGGGGAAGCGAGTATTTCAGAGAGCGGATGTCGGAAGGGGATCGCATTGATTTTGATTTAATGTTATCTCTTGATCTTTCGAGCCACGGTCAGCGAAGCGTCACCTTTGGTACGGGTACCTTTTACAATCCGGAGTGGCAGACGGATAGCTACGTAAAATACATGCTGACTCCCTACTCCAAACGGCTATCCCTAGCGGTTGAAGAGATTTTCTCTGATTCGACTAGGCACTACGAGGGTATCGCCCCCGCAAAGCGGACTTGGAAGAACTTTATGCCTATACCGCTGGCCTTTGCCAGCGAAGCGGCTTCGTTTGTTGGGCAAAAGGCATTGGCTATTGCTACGGCTAACGATGGACGAAAAGCGATTGATACGCCGGTAGACCTACCCGATTCTATGAATATGGGGAACCTGACCCGTCAGATACGCACGCTGGCCGCCATGCTAGCGTGGGCTGGGCGCGACGCCGATTTGCTCAGACCCACCAAGCTGCAGCTTGAAGATTACGGTCATAGCCTAGCGGGTTCAATCTATTGGTTTGATCGCGACATAAACTTTGCCGTACCAAAATCACCGGTCGGAGGGGCCTTAGTTACGTATCAACAGCAGGGCCCCAATTCTGTAGGCGGTGTGCGCACGCTGATGGTGCAGAAGGCCGATCGCGAGGGGCGGTTCCGCTTTAATGTGATGCGTAATCGCTACGAGAATACGATTAAGGCGTATGAGATTGACGGACAAGGTGAGATTGTTTCAGCGCCAGATATGGGACAAGAGGGAGATGAGACATACCCCATGGCTCATCCTTGGGGATGGTGGGAAAATGAAATGCTACAGGTGCTGTTTAAGTGCAAAGCTCTGAGCCTTTTTGAAACGGTAGACTCGCGCTATTTGTCCGTATTGGACCATATGACAGTGTTAGATGAACGCGACGGGGTGCCTCAATCTTGGGGAGCCGACTTTGTCGAACGGCAAAGCAACGAGGAGGGTAAAGTCACGCTCGCTTCGGTTGTGTATGGAGAACCGGGCACCCGAGTGAAGGTATTAATGAGCACCAGTCTTTTTGGCGTGCGATATCTGTTGAGTGGTGCCCCAGATGATTTGTTGGAAACTCCCTTAGAACCGGAAGATATAGACGAAGCGGTCTTGAAAAGGGCGCTGGGGAACGGGTATTCAGTAGATGATCGGGCCGTGCTATTGCCGAGTTACGCGGCAGCGAAAGACATGTGGACACTGGACGATACGCGCATCAAGCAGTTGGCAAAATACGGAGTGCGTAACGATAAATTTATGCGCCTACACGAAGAGGCGCGCACTGCCCTTATCCAGGCAAAACAACATTTAGAAGCTCGGCGCTACAGCGATTTCAAAGCGGCTACACGCGAAGCTTGGGGATTGGAGGGGCGAGGGTATCCCGACATAAAGGCAACCGCTGACGATACCGTATATGGCGTAATCTTCTACTTTGCCCTGCTGCTGCCGTTTTCTTTTTGCTGCGAGCGTCTCTTTTTTGGGTTTGCAGACGTCCGCCGGCAGATGGGGGGAGCGGCTCTATTCTTTGTCGCGATATTCCTAATTATGCGCTTTATTCACCCGGCCTTCAAGCTTTCTTCCTCTCCCTATATCATATTTTTGGCGTTTGTTATCTTTGCCATAGGTAGCGTGGCATTGATGATGATATTGGGTCGCTTTACCCGCGAAGTCAGCCAGAGGAAACGGGCTTCTTCAGGGGTTCATGAAGCAGATATCGGACGACTCAGCGCTACGGCTGCGGCGGTCGCATTAGGAATTTCGAACCTTCGAAAACGCAAGTCTCGCACCTTACTTACAGTAATTACATTAACCCTATTAACATTTACAGTGCAAGCATTTACATCCGTACAAAGCTACCTTAAGTACTACCAAATACCGCGCCCCAACGCCCCGGCTTACGAGGGGGCCTTGCTGCGCGATAGGGGCTGGAAGGGCATGCAGCTTTCCGTCTTGGAGTATGCAGAAAGTGCCTTTGGTGAGCGCGCTACGGTAATGCCTCGGTCATGGCTTTCTACCCATCTAATTGGTGAACGAGCCTACATAGACGTGCAGCGCCGAGATGCCGAAGCGAGTAGCTACGCTTTTGCTCTGATGGGGGTTGTTCCAGAAGAGCGAGACTTGATGGGGTTTGGAGACCTATTGGTGGGGACGCAGAGCCGATTTTTTAGGCAGGGAGAGACCGACGTATGCATTCTCCCCTCGGCTATGGCTGATATACTTGGAATCGGGCTTGATGAAGTGGGTCAGGCTGAGGTAACGATTATGGGGCAGGCCTATCGCGTAGTTGGGTTGATAGACGGGGAAAAAATAGATGAGATGCGCGACCTCGACAATGAGAGTCCCATGCCGGTTGATACGGTGGCAGAAGCGCAAAAAATGCAAGAAATGGCGAATTTAGACCCGCGTCTGATGGATACGGCAGCTATTGAGACCTTTACCCATTTGCTGGCAGGTAACGTCGTCTTGCTGCCTTACCAGAAAGTAATTGATTTAGGCGGCACGCTGCGCTCTATCGCGCTTGCTCGTTTTGACAGTAGGGAAGGGTTGTTGGAAGAGGTTGAAGACTTTGTGGCGCGCGTTGCGGTGCCGCTCTTTGTCGGCGTTGATGGACAAGTACGCGTCTTCACCTCCATGGGTTCAGCCTCGCTTTCGGGGATGAGCAATCTATTTGTTCCCCTGCTCATTGCAGCCCTTATTGTGCTGAATACAATGCTCGGGGCCGTGTACGAGCGCTCTGCAGAAATTGGCGTTTATAGCTCGGTGGGCCTAGCGCCCGGCCATATCTCATCGCTTTTTATCGCAGAAAGCATGGTCTTTGCTGTGATGGGGGCGGTATTAGGCTATTTGGTGGGGCAAACCACGACCCTCCTTATGACCCACTACGATTTGCTGGGGGGCATGTTCTTAAACTACTCCTCGCTTTCTGCTATAACGTCGACTCTCATCGTTATGGCGACCGTTGTTCTATCTACCCTTTATCCCGCTCGTAAAGCGGCTTCTATGTCCGTGCCTGACGTTACGCGCCGTTGGAAATTCCCGGAACCCGAAGGAGATCTCTGGACCTTTAACTTTCCCTTTACCCTTGCTAGAAATGATGCGTTGGGGAGTGGAGCCTACCTCCATCGCGTCTTTTCCTCGTATGGAGAGGGTTCGGTCGGGGACTTCATGACGGAGAACGTGGATCTCATCTGTGAACGGGCGGGAGAGGATCCCGTTTATTCGCTTGAGTTAAAGGTTTGGCTGGCACCCTACGACTTGGGGGTTAGTCAACGCGTGCTACTGCGCATGCTTCCCACGGAAGATATCGCTGGTATTTACCAAATTGAAATGCAGTTAGAGCGCGTCAGCGGTGATGTAGCTTCCTGGAAGCGTCTCAATACGAGTTTCCTCAACGTCCTGCGAAAGCGCTTTCTCGTTTGGCGTACCATCCCCCAGGATATGCGGCAGGAATATCGCCTGCAGGGAGAAGATCTAGCGCGGGGAGAGGCGTTGTCGGCTTAGAAAAGGTTTAAATAAGAATCTCTCTGCCCTTGCGCGCCGATTCATAGCAGGCATCGATTACCTTTTGTAAGTTGAGCAGCTGTCTGGGATCCTGCAGGCCCCAGCGCTCTCCACGCCGTAGTTTTTCTATGATATCAGCATCTTGAGACCATATGCTCTCAGACCAATTATCGGCTTGGAGTGAGGGGGTTATATCTTCGACCTCACCCTCTCTGTCTATGCGCACAGAATAGGGAGATCCGGTGATGGTTCCCCTTTCCGCCGTAATTTGAAAACTGTGAAAGTCAGTCACTTCACTGCACCAATTCCCTTCTAATGCGCAGTAACTTCCGTCGTCAAATCGAATAAAGCCACCAATCAGATCTTCGGCATCGTAGTGTTCGTGGACGTGTGATTGAACCTTCGGCCCTCTTTTTGTTGGGAATAGGCGTGAGGTAGATGCGCTAACCGACACGGGATTGGGCGAGAGCGCGACCCACATGGCCAAATCAAGGGTGTGTACTAGCGTTGAGGCGAGAACGCCGCCGCCGGAAGTGGCAAGGTGATAGTGCGGAGCCCAAACGGGGGGGGCCGTATGGCATCCCCATGCCTTTATATAAACGGGCTTGCCGACCTCGTTGGACTCCATAAGACTGCGAGCATGCTGGGATGAGGGTAAATAGCGCATATTCGTGCCAAGTTGCACTTGTAACTTCAACTGTTCTGCCTTGGAAAGCACTTCTTCCGCTTCTCCAGCATGCATCATAAAGGGTTTCTCGCACAGGATATGTGCTCCGGCATCTAAACTAGCTAGGGCCATCTGGTGGTGGCTATTGGGCATTGTTGCGATAATCACTAAATCTAGCCCATCCCCGTCGAGCATGTCCCGATAATCCGCCGATGTTCGGGCTTCCGGCCACAGCGCTGCCGCCTCTGTCAGGCGCTTTTGATCTAGGTCGCATAGGGCAGTTACGATTGCCCTGTCCCGTCCAAGAGACTGGAGGCCGCGAAAGTGGACATGCGCTTGGGTGCCACAGCCAATAAGGCCAATCCGAACCGGATGGAAAGCCATTGTGTGTTCTCTCGATGTATGTGGGAGTTAGGGCGCGTTTTATCCGTGTAGAATCGGGTGCCCGTTGCCAGGGAAAAAGATCATATCGACAATAAAAGAAATACCCACAGCACTGAAGTGCCCTAGGATTAAACCGAGGAAAAAGGGCGCTGCCTTGCGGTAGAGCTCAATACCTCCAAAACGCATTATAAGACTTTTGGCAGCCCATGCTATAAAAATAGCTACGGCTTGGTTGCGAATCATCCAAACGGAGGCAATGGCAAGCCCGACGGGGTGAAGAGGCCACCACGTAAAACGATACTGTAGAAAGGTGAGCGCGGACATTGCGGCAGAGCCAATGGCAAAGAACGTGAGTTTTTGTGCGTGAAACTCAGCCGGGCTTTTGATCTTGGCCATCACGTCGTCAAATGCGCGGACGCCTGCCCCAGAAGACACTCTAAAAAACCACGAGTTAAAGTTGGAGGCGCCCTGGTCGTACGCCATGATAAGCACATAAGTGAGGGTTGAGAAAAAGCCTACTCCAAGAGCGAGCACAATGGCTATACACAATCCGCGTCGCGTCATGCGCATGGCGTCATGCAAACGGGCCGCATGAGCAGCAGAGGGCATAAAAATGGACTGCACGTCTCCAAAGAACGAATAGGTGAGACCGAGGGCCGCTAGCCCTGAGGGAGAGATCGATGCCGTTCCGAGCGTCATCATGGTCATGCCCTGACTGACCATGGGGGTTGTTATGTAAAACATGCCCGTTTGCACTACGAGGCGGGTTATGCCGAGGTAGGCAATAAGCACGCCGAGTAAGAAAATTGAGGCGACAGTTAGGTCCATTCCCGCTCTATAGAGCCAGGCGAGCATATAGCCGATGCCAAGTATAAATCCAATGCTGGCGGATCTGTAGGATAGGAGTTCGCGTGAATCATCTACGGGATGGGACGTGTTCCACGCTTTGCGCACTACGTCTTTTATATGGTCTCGAGCCATCCAGAGGCTCCATAAGACGAGGGCAACAAAGGCGCCCCAGGACTGCCAAGAGGTCGAAGGAAGTTGACCCAAGACAAAGGTGTCCCCATCGGTAATACCCATGCCAAACCTATTAAATAGTCCTTCCTCTAACATGATAATCACAAAGAAAAACCATATGCTAAAGGTGATATTCAGGTTGGCAAAGTACATGAATCCGATAACGGGGAAGTAGTAACGAACGCTAAGCGTTGGAAATCCACGGGCTATTTGGATGGGGTGTTCCCAAGCAATTTGGGGGAAAAAGTGAAAAAAGAACCCAACGATATTCCACAGCGCGATAAAAAGGGGAATTGCGGCCCCGGCCCAAAAGATTTTATTGCGCATTATTGCGGGAAAACGGGCGGGTCCATCGGCGTTGGCCACCAACGACTGCGGCACTTCCATGAGCGGATAGGCGAGTCTTTCGCGTTCAACCCACTGCTTGCGAAGAATTACAACGAGGCAGAAGCAGACAAAGTAGAGCGTCCAAATAAAGCTTAACCACCAAAACAGAGGCATCGTCCAGGCGCTGAGTAAGGTGCCCCATGGTATTGGTTCGCCAATGGGGAGGCCCTCAAAAAACCAGGTCATAGCTAAGCCCTCGTTTGATGGAAGGAGCCAGGCCGGGAGGTGGGGTATCACATAGGTGCCCCATTGGTTTTCAGCAGACGCCAAATAGTAGGGCGTTGTCGGTATGGATAAGACAAAGCCCATCATAAAAATTGGTATGCCGGTAGTCACCAGGCCCATAACAACGACGGTGATAATTTCAGCGGGTTTGAGCGCTGAATGCGGCCAAAATGACTTGATCAGAGCATTGAGAAAGAGGACGCAGACGAGAAAGAAGCCGACCGAGATAGGAAAGAAAGACCAGGTGATCTCCGATGAACCTAAAACCCAAATCGCGTAGGGGGCACCGAGGCATACGACAAAGACCTGGACCAGCCCAAGTATGAGCGAACGAAGCGTCAGGCCGCTGGACAGTGAAAGCGAATCTGCTGCGGGATGTTCAGGATCGGGGGTCGACAATGGTTTAAAATCGTTTCAGTGAACAGGATTGGGCTTGTGTCAACTTATTTTTGTGTAGATGTCGTGTCAAGATGAGGTGCCACTAAAGAGCCCCTCGCGCGGTTTATTGCGATAGGCGACCCACGGGTGTCTGGGGTCCCACAAGGACGGCATGCCCCCACGTGATATCGTCGTCTCCATTGCCATAAATCATAAAGTGGCCCCCGTAATCCCCTCCGTCTGGATCGGTGTGGACGATCTCTACACCGTACTCGTGGCCTACCTGAGCCGGCCTCCAATTCGGGTCACTCTGACCGAAAGTCGATGCCATTTCGACCTTGGCCTCTAAGACAAAGTTGCCTTTGACTCCCGTGAACTCTACGTGCCATTCAACGTTTGGTATGGGTTCTTCGATATACGTTTCCCCGGCTGCACCGTGCCTCCACCAGGCATGGCGAGGAAGCTTTTCTGACGAGGCGGTAAAGCAGAATGCATTATCGCCTTGGCCAAACCATTCGGACGCTAGGTCCCGCGGGCCTTCCATAAACCAACAAATCGCATCTCTGAAATACCAGCGCTTGTCGGCAGGGTCGGGATCTTCCGTATCGTTGACGTTGTCGTTTACTTCTGCGCCAAAATAAAAATTGGTTTCGTCCCACGCTAAATAGTAGCGAGCGCTCAGATCGCTCTGAAGGGAGCCTTCATTTCCGTGGATAGTGAGTCTATTGCGCGCTCCGCGGTCTAAGGCATAAAACGGAGACTGGGTTATTCGACGCATATCCCAAACGCCGTCGTTGTGGGCGTACTCTTTCCACTCAGATAGGTTGCCATCTATGACCGGTTCCTGCGCCAGTTGAGGTATGGCAAGAATTGGAGATGACGGTTGGGCAAAAAGGGGGGCGTATAATACGGCCAGAAGAAGGATCCATTTCAAAGTGCAGTCTCCGTTTAGTGTATGCAAAAAATACAAAAAACTACCAGAGGGGGCGAGTATGCAATATCTGAGCTGTCATTATGTGTTGATGTCACCATTAAGGTGGGTCTCTAAGAAATCTATAAGCCTTGCTCCCGACTGTA